>Ga0182741_1000255_pt1 | contig 83348 bp, 75 predicted proteins | sample eDN5th37CBELigOP_FD_128874 | JGI IMG/M metagenome (GOLD analysis project Ga0182741, IMG submission 128874) | Enriched Organic Plus compost microbial communities from Emeryville, California, USA - eDNA 5th pass 37_C BE-Lig OP (version 2) (version 2) ...
ACGCGAGCCGAGGCGACCTGGCCCGCCAACCCCTGGAAGGGCAAGGTCCCGGCCTCACGGCGGGCGGCATCCTGGGGCGCGGCGCGACGGCCGGGCACCTCTCGTGCGACACCTGCCAGCGGGGAGGAAACCGAGCCATCGGCGAAACCACGGAAGGAAGAAGATTGATGGGTCACGAGATCAAGGTAAGTATCCAGGTCCAGCCGCAGCACGGCACCTTCGAGGCGAACCGGAAGGCCTGGATCGAGGCGGACGAGCTTGGCGCGGATACCGTCTTCACCTGGGATCACTTCTACCCGCTGCGAGGTGAGCCCGACGGCGCCCACTTCGAGGCGTACACGCTCCTCGGCTCCATGGCGGAAGTGACGCAGCAGGCGAAGATCGGCGCGCTCGTCACGTCCAACTCCTACCGGAACCCGAACCTGCTCGCGGACATGTCTCGCACGCTGGATCACATCTCCGGCGGCCGGTTCATCCTCGGCATCGGCTCCGGCTGGTTCGAGCGCGACTACTTTAATTACGGGTACGACTTCGGTACCGCCGCCAGTCGATTGCAGGACCTGAAGCGCGATCTCCCGATCATCAAAGATCGCTTCAGGAAGCTCGTGCCGGGGCCGGTCAACGGTCACATCCCAATCCTGATCGGCGGTAGCGGCCCGAAGGTAACGCTGCGCCTGACCGCCGAGCACGCCGACATGTGGCACGCCTTCGGTACGCCAGAGGACATGGCGCGCAAGGCGGCGATCCTCGACGAGCACTGCGCGACGATCGGGCGCGACCCGAACGAGATCGAACGGTCCGGCGGGATCCATCCGCAGACGCTTGAGAGCGCCGACGAGTACGTGAAGAACGGGATCACCCACCTCATCATGGGTGTCAGCGGGCCGGACTACGACCTTGGGCCGTTCCGCGAGTTGATCCAGTGGCGCGACGCCCGCCGGAAGCAGGCGACGGGCTAACGTCCAAAGGCGTCAGGGCAGGAATCGTGCAAGAAGCACCGCGATGATATCCATCGCGGTGCTTCCGCGTTAAGGGCCAAGGAGAAACGCATGTCCGATCAGCTGACCGGTATGAGAGCCTACGAAACGTTCAACCTGCGCGATGTGGTCGCGCAATACCCGCCGGATCCCGACAGCGCGGCGCGGCACCGGGCAGAGATCCTGGTGAAATCCGACACGCTCCGCGTGGTCCTCGTCACGGCGATCAGTGGCGGCGCCCTGAACCCGCACGCTGCGCCGGGCCCGATCACCATCCACGTGATCGAAGGATCGTTCGCGATCAGTGCCGGAGGTGAACAGCAGACCCTCTCGGCGGACGAAGTCATGATCATGGCTCCCGGAGTGGAACATGGCGTGGAATGCGTTGAAGATGGGGCATTTTTGCTTACCATCGCGCACCTCAGCCGGGTCCCGGATACCGGCGGGGATACATAACTCCGAACGTACATTGACATAGTCAACTAAGCGGGGCGATTATTGTCGCCCCGCTTTATTTCGCTGAATTACGAAGGGGGAAGCGGAACTTCCGTAAAACTTCCGTGGACGTTGGAAGTACACCGGGATATCTTTCAAACATCGAGATTGGCCTCGGACGGACATATAACCGGCCAAACAGGCAGTGTAGGGACCCGTCTCCGCCAGGCTACATCGGGACATAGTTGACGTGCGTTCTGGACAGAAAGAGATCTATCCGATGGCTGAGTCACCGCTTTCCACTCCCCGCCACATGAATAACAAGGTGGTTGCGTTCCCCCGCACCCGTGCTCCCCGCACATGGCTCGTCTCCGCCAATGGTGCGGGTGATTTCGGCTCGATCTCCGAGGCGATTCGGGAAGCCGTTGCTGGCGACACCATCCAGGTCGGTCCTGGTATCTACATCGAGTCCCTGTACGTGGACAAGGCGGTGCACCTCGTCGGACCGGTCGATCCGCGATTCGTCGAGGAAGATTTCGACGCTGACGAAGAGCCCTACGCGATGATCATGGGGCTCGGCGGCGAATCGATCCGCTGGGCAGCGGATGGCGGCTCGATCCAGAATCTCTTCATTACCCGCGTCACCAGCGGCGATGACAGCGACCTGACGTCCGCGTTGATCCGCATGCGCTCCGGCAAGATCCGTATCGAGCGCTGCGTTATGGCCGACGGCGCCCACTGCGCGGTTGCGAGCCGCGGCGGCGATGTCGAGATGATTCGCTGCCACGTCCGTAACGTCCCGGTCGGCGTCTGCATGCTGGACACCAACGTGGTCATGGAGCGGAACCACGTCGAAGGAGCTGAGGTCCTTTCCCTGCACGTCGAGAACGGCGCCACGGCGTCGCTCAAGGACAACAGCTTCGAGGGCCGCACCGTCCTTCGCGGAGACATCCGCCTCTTCCAGGGCAACGACATCGACACCCTCTTCGTCCACACCGCGCTTGTCACGAATGGCAACCGGATCAGCAGCCTGGTCCATGTCTGTGACTTCCGCGCCGAAAAGCCGTTTGCGGTAGGCCTCTAGACGCCAGGCGGCTGTTTGTCGTAGGTGTTGCGGAAGTTCGATGAGGCTATGAGAAGGGGAGGGGCCGGGTTCCGCAGGGAATCCGGCCCCTCCCTAATTACGTCAATCAATGCATATTTACGAAAACGTTAAGAATTATGGCCATGACCCGTTCCGACAGGAATCGAGGCGTCTTTGGGCTCGTCAACAGCCCTCCGCAAGGCCGGTCAGTACGTTTTCACCCCGTTGACCGGGAGCAGGACGGAGTAGAGCGACGACGTCCCGCAGATGAAGAGGCGGTTTCGCTTCGGGCCGCCGAAGACGAGATTCGCCACCGGCTCCGGCACGAATACCTTGCCGATCAACGTGCCATCTGGCGCGAGGCAGTGAACCCCGTCCGCCGCGCTCATCCAGCAGTACCCATCCGTGTCGAACCGGAATCCGTCGAATCCGCCGTTCGTCGCTCGCGCCCAGACATCCCCGCCCGACAGCGTGCCCTTCGCCAGGTCGACATCGAACACGCGGCAGGGACGGTCCTCGGCGCCCGTGTCGGTGATGTAGAGCTTCGATTCGTCCGGCGAGAGCGCCAGCCCGTTCGGCCGCACGAAATCGTCCGCGACGATCCGGACGTCGGCGGTGACCGGGTCGATCCGGTAGACGTGGCAGGCGCCGATCTCGCTCTCGGCCTTGTGCCCCTCGTAATCCGAGTCGATGCCGTAGGCCGGATCGGTGAACCAGATTGCGCCATCTGACGACACCACGACGTCGTTCGGGCTGTTGAACCGCTTGCCCTCGAACCGGTCCGCCAGGGTCGTGATCGATCCGTCGTGCTCGGTGCGCGTGACGGAGCGGGTTCCGTGCTGCGCCGAAACGAGGCGGCCCTGGCGGTCCACGGTGTTCCCGTTCGTGTACCCCGCCGGCTGCCGGAAGACCGATGTTACGCCGTTCGTCTCGTCCCACTTCATCATCCGGTCGTTCGGGATGTCGCTCCAGACGACATAGCGACCCGCCGCGAACCATGCGGGGCCTTCCGCCCAGCGGCATCCCGTCGCGAGCTGCTCGACGCGGGCGCTGCCTTTCACGCGCGAGCGGAACCGCTCGTCAAGATGTTCGAAGTCACTCTGGTGGCTCATGCATCTCTCCCGGATTCTGGCTGGTCTCGAACTGTCGGGGCGACGGCGCTATTCCCTCACCTTGGCCGACCTGCCGTACACGAACAGCATCAGTAGGATGATCAGCCCGTAGAGGATTTGCTGCCCGGCCGGCCGGATTCCGGCGACCTGCAGCGCGTTCTGCAGCAGGACGATCAGGATCGCCCCGGCAACCGTCCCGCCGTAGCCGCCCGCGCCGCCGAGGATCGACGTGCCGCCGATCACGACGGCCGCGATGCTCTGGAGGACGTAGGCGTCTCCCATTCCAAGGTACGTGTTGTTCGAGTATCCGGCCAGCAGGATGCCCGCCATTCCGGCGGTCAGGCCGGAAAACGCGTAGACGCCGATCAGCGTCAGCCGGACCGGCGCGCCGGAGAGGAACGCCGCCCGGGGGTTGTTGCCGATAGCGTAGACTCGCCGGCCGAATACGCTGTATTTCAGGATTGCGATCATGAGCGCGGTGAGGCCCGCCCAGAAGACCAGCGCCCACGGCAGCACGCCCCAGATGCGCCCGATGGCGAGGTCCCGCGCGAACGCGGGAGCCAATCCCTGAGGGGAGCCTTTGGTGTACACCAGCGTCACACCGAGCATCACCGTGTTCATCCCAAGCGTCGCGACGAGCGACGGGATCTTCAGGATGGCAACGCCGATCCCGCTGAACACCCCGACCATCGTGCCGGAGAGCAGCGCCAGTACCGTCCCGAAGGCGATCGTCGCCGGATCGTCGCTCCCGCCGATCGTCTGGGTGAAGAGGATCGCGGCGAAATTGAGACTCCATGCGACGGAGAGGTCGATGCCCCCCGTCAGGATCACCATCGTCTGCCCGGCCGCGACGGTGCCGAGGAAGGTCGCGACGACAAGTTGTTGCCGGAGGTTGCCGAAGCTCAGGAAACCCGGTTGACGGATACCGGAGATGACCAGCAGCACGAGGATCAACCCGAACGCGATCAGTGGCGTCCGGTAGCGTCCCATCCACGATTCGTCATCGGCCCACAGTCGCCGCAGGGTGTCATACATGGTTGCTTCGCCAGTTGGTTGGGTCGCAGACATGGCTACACCTTGTCGAGGCGATTACGCGCGCGAAGGATCCCGATCGCGCCGAGGCCAACGGCTGCCAGGAGGACCAGGCCCTGCAGCAGTTGTTGGTAGAACTGCGACACGTCGTAGAAAAAGAGCACCCGCGGAATCAGCGCGATGATGTAGGCACCGGCGATGGTTCCCAGGAAGGTCCCGGAGCCGCCCGCCAGGCTGGCCCCACCCAGCACGACCGCTGCAATCGAGTTCAGCGTGTACGCGGTGCCCGCCAGGGCGTTCCCGTTCCCGGTTTGGGCCGTGAGATAGAAGCCCGCCGCGCCCGCCGCCATGCCGGAGATGGTGTAGGCGACGACCTTGGTGCGGTTCACGTCGACGCCGGACATGAACGCCGCCCCTTCGCTGCTCCCGATCGCGATGATCCGGGTCGCCAGCCGCATGCGGCGAAACACCAGCCAGATCGCGATCAGCGCCGCCAGCCATACGATCCCACGCGGCCATTGCCGGAACCCCATCGACCCGGTCCAGAACTGCGTCGCCTCGAACGGGAAGTCGCCCGCCGGAGTCGGTCGCACGTACAGGGCGATCCCGGAGAACACGCTCGAGGTGGCAAGGGTCACGATGATCGGTTGCAATCGCCCGTAGGCGACAATCAGCCCGTTGATCAACCCGCCCAGCGCGCCGACGGCCAGGCAGGTGAACGCCGCCAGCCATACTCTCCCGATGCTTTCGTCATCGACGATGCGCGAGGCGACGCTGTTCGTGAGACCTACCATCGAGCCGACGGAGAGGTCGATCCCGCCCGTCAGGACGACGACGGTTTGCCCGAACCCCGCGGTCGTCAGGGCCATGCCCTGGTTGACGACCGAGCGTTGCTCCCGTGCCCCGAATTGCGGCACGCGTTCGATATAGACGACGAGGAGGACCGCGAGGATGACGAACGCGAGCACGAGCCGGCCGTTTTTCGCGACGAAGCGAGCCGGACGCGCCAGCCTGCGGGACCGCTGCTCGTCCTGCCTGGTGGTGGGTGTCGATGTCGCGATCATGATCGCTCCCCGGCAATGACTGGCGAATCCGGATTGACGATGCCGACGGCCGCTTCCACCAGGTTCGACGTCGTCAGCGCCTCGCCGGCCAGCTCGCGAACGACCGCCCCCTCGTACATGACGAGCGCGCGGTCGCACAGGCCAACGATCTCCGGCAGGTCGGTGGAGAAGAAGAGGATGCCTTTTCCGGTCGAGGTCAGCTCACGCATCAGGTGATAGATTTCCAGCTTCGCGCCCACGTCGATCCCTCGCGTCGGGTCGGAGAGCAGGTACACGCTCGCGTCGGTCAACAGCCACTTGGCGATCGCAACCTTCTGCTGGTTGCCGCCGGAGAGGTGGCGTACCTGCGCTTCCAGGTTGGGTGTCCGAATTGCCAGCCGGTCGCGCATCCTCATGGAGGAGCGCCGTTCCTCGTCCGGGGAGATGAATCCGGCCCGAGCGTATGCCGGCAGTGTCGCCATGATCAGGTTGTCCCGAACCGTCATCGGCAGCACTAGCCCCTGAGTCTTCCGGTCTTCGGGCACCAGCGCCAGGCCCGCCCTCATCGCCGCGCCCGGGCCGGAGCGGGGGACAGGTTTCCCTTCCAGCGTGATCGTGCCGTGCACCCCGGCGTAGACGCCGAAGATCGCGAAGAGCAGGTCCGACTGTCCCTGGCCTTCCAGCCCTGAGAGGCCGACGATCTCCCCCTCGTGGACCGTTAGGGAGACATCCCGCAGCTCCGTTCCCCACGCCAGGTTCTGGACATCCAGGAGCGGACGTGGTGTCGCCGGCCGGGGCGATCGCGGTGGGAAGATGTCCTGAAGCGGTCTCCCGACCATCATCCGGACGATCTCCGCACGCGGTGTTTCCCCGATCACGACCGTGCCCACGCTCGTGCCGTCGCGGAACACCGTCGCCCGGTCACAGATCTCCTCCACTTCGTCCATCCGGTGGGAGATGAAGATTACCGATGTTCCATCATCACGTAGCTGGCGGATGACCGTGAAGACGCGCTCGACCTCCCGCCGGTTCAGGGCGGATGTTGCTTCGTCGAGGATGAGAACGCGAGGACGGCGACTGAGTGCCTTCGCGATCTCGACCAGCTGGCGATCGGCGAGGGGAAGATGTCGTACTTCGGCGCCCGGGTCGAGCCCGTCGAAGCCAAGCTCGGCGAAAAGCGCGGCCGCCTCCCGTCGCATCCGACGCTGGTCCAGCAGCCCCAGGCGGTTGCGCGGCTCACGGCCGAGCACGAGGTTCTGGGCGACTGTGAGGTCCGGCACGAGCGAGAGCTCCTGGAAGACCGGCACGATCCCGGTGTCGACCGCCCCGGCCGGGTCACTGTACGGCGCGGGCTGACCGTCCCAGGTGATCGTGCCGGCGTCCGGTTGCTGCACGCCGCACAGCACCTTGATCATCGTGCTCTTGCCCGCGCCGTTCTCGCCAAGCAGGGCGTGGATCTCACCCGGCTCGCATGCGAAATCGGCGTCGTGGAGCGCGACCACGCCGCCGAATCGCTTGGTGATTCCTGTTGCCGAAAGGACGGGCATCTCGCTCGGCTCCCGGTTCTCGCACCGACCCCTAGATCTCCTGCGCCTGGATCTCGTCGATCGTCAGGTCCACGCCGCAGCCCGGCACCTGGATCGGCGTGAAGAAGTTGTCGTCCGCGTCCGGGAAGACGTTCACGCCCTCGACGAGATCCGCGGTCTTCGCTTCCGGCAGCGGCATGGAGACGAACGACGGTACCGGGTTGCCTTGTAGCAGGTCGAGCGCGACCCGGATGGCGACACAGACCATGGCCGGCGTCTGGCCGATCGAGTACCCGTTGAACTGGTCGGAGTACTCCAGCATCTGCTTGCGGAACCCGTTCTCCGCCTCACCCGCGAACGGCACGAGATCGACGCCGGCATCGAGGAACGCCTGGAATGCGCCGTTCGTGCCGCCCTGGCACCAGACGCCGGCAATATCGGGGTTCGACGCCAACGCGGTCGCCGTCGCGGTCTGCGCTTCACCCGGATCCCAACGACCGACGACCTCGATGTACTCGATACCGTCCTGCGCGTCGAATACCTCGTAGGCGCCCTCGCGGCGGTCCGTGTCGACGCTGGTGCCGGGCACGCCGTTGATCATGAGGATCTTGCCCTGCCCGCCGGTCTCCTCGACGAGGAACTGGGCCCAGCGCCGGCCCATCTCGACCTGGTCCTGATTGACGAGGACGACCTGGTCGGATTCGACGATATTGTCGAACGCCACGACCACGATGCCGTCCGCCCGGGCCTGCTCGAGCACGTTGACCTGCCCGCCGGGCGTATTGGCGTTCACGATGATCGCTTGCGCCCCCTGCGAGATCATGTCCTCGATGGCCGCGATCTGCGCGGTATCGTCTGTGCCGGAGGAGTTCACCTGGAAGTCGGAGATCAGCGAGGCGATGTCGTCGTGCTGCACGAACGCCTGCGCCATCTGGATCATCTGCGTGCGCCAGACGTTGCCGATGAAGGAGTTGCTGAGGGCGATGTTGAACGGCCCTTCGCCGACCGGGTCGTACTGGACCGTTTCGGCGTCCCCGAGCGGTGAGTAGCAGAACGCCGGATCGAACACGGAGGGCTCCGGGGTTGCCTGGGCGAATACACCGCTGCGGTATCCACCGAGTCCCACCATCGCCGCACCCGCGCCGAGTGAGCTGATCTGCACCATACGCCGACGATTGACCCGGGTCTGGAATACGTCACTCATCGGGATCCTCCATCAATGAAGCGATCATGACGTTAACCGGTGTCGACCCGTCAAGGGCGACCGGATAGGGTTCACCACGGCTGTCGGGAGCGGTGGTGGATAGAGGGGAACTGCCGCATCATAGCAGTACATTTCCCATACTGTCAACCGTTGATCAGGCTGTCGAAACACTCATGACGAGTCGGTTCATAAGGCAGGTCAAGGAATAAATCGCACGGGATAGACGGAAAGGCGCATGGGGCCGAATTAAGGCAAGTGCCTGTTTCGCCAGTTGGCGCCGTCGGGACATCCTCTACGGGACGAGTCGACCATAGGGGCAGGCACGAAAAAAGGGCAGATCGCGCAACCGCGATCTGCCCCCTGTAGTGAGCGTGGCTACTGCTCGAACGTCGTCGTGAGCTCCTGCGTCTGACCCGTCTCCGAGGCGCGGAACGCCGACTCGATGATATCGATGACGTGGCGTGCCCGCTCGGCGGTCACCGGCGTTGCGATGTCATCCCGCACCCAGTCGACCAGCTGCATGATGTCCTCGAAGACGTGCTGCTCGTCGATCTCCCGGTGCGCACCAGTGACGTGCGGGAGGGTGACCTGTGCGCCCTGGACGCCGCCACCGGCCTCGTCGTACAGCGGTCGCTCCGGGTAGTCAAGTTCCTCGCCGTTGACCGTGAATCCCTCGATCTTGCCTTCCGTGCCGAAGTAGGTGCCGGTGAACCACCAGTTCGGGGACCCCGCCGCCGTGCCGAAGCCCAGCGCGAAGAGACCGTCGCCGAAGTCGATCAGGATGCCAGTGTTGTCATCCGCCTCGGTCGGGACCGATTTGCCGGCGAACTCGCGCTCCGGTACCCGGATGCCGCTGACCGCCGAAACCCGCTTCGCCGGCCCGAGGACGGTCGTCAGCCCGTGGAAGGCGTAGACCGACACGTCGTACAGCGGGCCGCCGCCCGGTTTGCGGAAGTACCACGACGGGTCGATCGGCGGGGTGTTGTCCTGTGCCTGCCGCTCCGGCTCGTCGAGGTGATAGGTGCCGAAACCGGCGCCTGAGATGGCCCAGACCGGGATGCCGATCTTGCCCTCCTGAATGGCGCGGCGAACCGCCTGCACCTGCGGCCGCAGGACCTCGCCCGGCGAGGCGACGAGCTTCAGGCCCTTCTCCTTCGCCAGGTCGATCAGCTCGGTTGCCTCGGCGACGGTGGTGGTCATCGTCTTGTTGAAATGGACGTGCTTGCCCGCCTCCAGCGCCATCTTGCCCTGCTCGTAATGCAGGCCGATCGGCGTGCACAGCGTCACCGCGTCGACATCGCCCTTCTCCAGTAGTTCCTCGAAGGTGAGGAAGCTGTGGGGCATGTCGAACTTCGCGGCCATGGCTTCGGCGCGTCCGGGGACCGGGTCGCAGACCGCCTGCAACGTCACACGGTCCTGCACGTCATCCTGGCTCAGGTGCGGCATGATACCGCGCTGCGCGATCGTTCCCGCGCCGACGACTCCCATTCGAACGACATCTGACATCGAGGCTGCTCCTGCCTGGTACATGCGATCAATCACTGGCGTGATTGTATCGGAGGTTTCCGCCGCCGTCGTGACCCATGACGCTACCGGGTCATGGGTCGGGCGTGGCTGCGGGGATGGAGCCGGGCCCCCGGTGTACGGAGTGACCCTGTAAATCGGTTATGAGGTTAGGGTTGTGGATAATTCCTGGCTCGTGTTCCGTGAGGAGCCCGATGTGCGGTCGCCAAGAGTCCACCGGGCGACCACACACTCATCCGTTATCGCAGCAGGATGTCGGAGGGGGATGGGTACGATACCAGCCCCAGCCAGAACGTCGAGACACCCAAAATCAGGAACATGCCCACCAGCCAAAGGGAGTAGGCGCGGGCACGTATGTGGACGACGATCGCTCCCAGGAAGAAGACGATCACGCCCAGCGCCGCGGCCAACCCGACAACGGGCACGAAGATCCCGACGAGCAGGCCAACGGCGGCGAACGTCTTAATCCAGGCCAGGAGTGAAAGCCACGACACGGGCACGCCTGCCTGGGCCATGCCGTCGACCAGGCGTTCAATCCGGGCGAAATTGGCCGCCGCCGAAAGCGTCAATGCGAGAGCGAGCGTGATGCTGAGGACGACATATGCTGGGAATGCAGGGATCATGTGGACAGCTCCCTTCTCGAGTGCGCGTATGCAGCGAGTGAGATAGCGTCCAGGTCCGGACATGGAGCTTCGTTCGAGCGAGGGCGTCCCCTCCCATTGAGCCGGAACGCCTGTTCCGGTACTATGTGCCACAGTGTATCATATATTTTGGAGACCAAAAGATATGGATGACGAATCAACTGAAGGGTCGAACAGTAACCGGCGACGGCGGGGATTGACCGTTTCGATTAAACAGTCGCTGCGTGACCTGAGAACCGGGCTGTTGGTGTTCAACCAGGCTGTCGTTGAGAAGTTGGGCTTGCGGAGCGTCGATCTCGACTGCCTCGACCTCATCAATGCACTTGGCCCCGTTGGGCCGAGCGAGCTGGCGCGCCGCACCAACCTGCATCCAGCGACGGTGACCGGAATCCTCGACCGGCTCGAGAAGGGCGGGTGGATCGTTCGCGAACGGGACGCGAATGACCGCCGCGCGGTTGTCGTGCGTGCGCGGAAAGAGAAGAACCCGGAGTTACTCGGGCTCCTCGCCGGGATGAGCGATCGGATGGATGATATCTGCGCAAGGTACAGCGAGGCCGAGCTCGAGGCAATTCTCGATTTTCTGAAGCGGACGGCCATCGCGGGAAGCCACTCCGCCAGGGATCTCGCGGAGGGTGGCCACCAGAAGCCGTGACCCCTCGGCTCCTCCCTTTACCCGCAACGTGGGGTTTTCCCCAGACCGGTCCGCATGCTGCGTGCGGTGTCCTCGATTGGCCGAAGTGATACCTCCGACAGCAACCGAAAGAATCGAGGCGCTCGTTCAGATGGCAAGTGATCGGTGCCGCGACCTCAGCCATCGCGTCGTCGGCGATCGCGACGGTCACCTCCCCTCGAGGCCGACCCGACCTCCACTATCAGGTTCGAAGAGGATGTGTTGTTTGCCGGGGGCGTTGCTACAATCGAGCCAGGCCTGAATCCATCAACAGCCGGCGCCCTCCGGCGCCTGTGGCAGAGAGGTGACCTCCATGCGTCCAGATCGACTGCGGTTCTCCGTGCTCAGCCGGTACGTCCTCGCGTCCCTGCTGCTTCTCGTGGCGCTCGGCGGCTTCGGTACGAGCGTGCTCGGTCAGGAGGATTCGGAGGGCGGCCCTTCGGTGCTCGATCTCTCATGGCCGGAGGGCGTTGAGCTCCTGGCAGGTCAGGTTGTCGAGCTGGAAGAGGACCAGTACCAGTGGCGGGTCTCCATCGCCCAGGCCACCGGGCCAGCCGGCGAGCCGAACGAGACCGGCCAGGGTGTGGTGATTGGCGTGACCGGCGCGGTCCTGGTGGAAGTCGATGGAACCGATGTAACCCGCCTCGATGCCGGGGATGCGTTGCTGCTCCACGATGAGGCCGAGATCAGTGTGGCGAACGCGGCCGATGAGCCCTCCGGTTACATGACGATCGAGCTCTTGCCCTTCGCGGAGGACAACACCACCGATGCGGGGAACCTGGTCGGTCCGATCGATGTGGATGAAGGCGTCTATGCGCTCGTCCTGCTCAACCTGCCGGCCGACGATACCACCGGCACCACGGCGGAGCAGGTGATCGACGGTGCGCTGCGTCCAGGCGTCTCGATTGCCTACACCGAGGATGGCATCCCGGGTCAGCTCGATCCCAACACCGATTACGATCGGTGGATTCTCGCGCTCTTCCCGCTGGACGTCGCGTCGACGCCGGTGCCGCCCACCATCGCGCCGGCCGCGCCAACGGCTCCTCCGGCGACCCCGTCGCAGCCAACGGCAACGACGCCCGCGACGCCGACCATGACGCCCACCGAAGCGCCGACGGCCACCGCAACCGCGACCGTCACGCCGACGGTGGACGTGTCGCCAACGCCGACCTATACGCCTACCGCGACGGTGACAGTGACACCGACCTTTACGCCTACCGCGACGGTGACGGTGACACCGACCTTTACGCCTACCGCGACGCCGACGGAGGTTCCGCCGACGAACACGCCGGAGCCAACGCCAACCCCGACGGACGTGCCGGAGTAGGTCTCGTGGACTCCCTGCGCGAAACGGGGCGGACCTGCCATGATGGTCCGCCCCGTTTCATGCGTCCTACGCGACCAGCGTTACCCGGTCCGCTATCTCGCCGCTCAATGCCTCTTCCAGCGTCGACGCATAGCGGGCCTTCGCTCCGTCGCCGATGATCCCGGCACGCTCGAGTTTGATCTCCACGCGGGTGTTCGCCTCGCACAGGATCACGTCGACGTTGCGGTCGCGAAGCTTGTCGATGATTTCCTCCAGCGCCTGGATGCCCGTGATGTCCATGAACGGCACGCGGTCCAGCCGCAGCACCAGCGCCCGTGGATCGGTGTGCGTCGAGGCGAGCGCCCGCTCGAACGTATCCACCGCCGCGAAGAAGATCGGGCCGTTGATCGAGTAGACGAGCACGTCGTCGGGCACGTTGTCCGGCAATCCCGCTTCGTTCCGGGCGCCGGCTTCGACGCTGTTGTGGGGCTGGATCTCCACCGACGTCGACATGCGACGCAGGAAGTGCAGCGTCGCCAGCAACACGCCGGCGTTCACGGCCACGACGAGGTCCGCGAAGACCGTCAACCCGAACGTGACCAGCAGGATCGCCACGTCGGCCATCGGCGCGCGCCGGGCCATGCGCACGAAGTGGGGGACGTCGCTCATGTTCCACGAGACGACGAAGAGGATCGCCGCCAGGACCGCGAGTGGCACGTCCGCCGCCAGCGGCGCCAGCACGAGGATGACCGCGACCAACGTGAGCGCGTTCGCGATACCCGCGATCGGGCTGTTGCCGCCATTGCGGATGTTCGTCGCCGTCCGGGCGATCGCGCCGGTCGCCGCGATGCCGCCGAACGAGGCGCTGGCGACGTTCGCGATGCCCTGGCCAACCAGCTCCTGGTTGGAATCATGTCGCGTGTTCGTCATGCCGTCGGCGACCGCTGCCGAGAGTAGCGATTCGATCGCGCCGAGCATTGCGATCGTGAAGGCCGGCCCGAGGAGGCTGACGATCATGTCGGCCGAGATCGAGGGCGGCGCGAAGGAGGGGAGCCCGGTCGGGATGCCGCCAAAGGTGTTGCCGATCGTCGCGACCCCCTCCGGCATGATGACGCGGTAGAGCACCGTCACGAAGACCAGCGCCGTGAGTGGTCCCGGCACCTGGCGCAGGAGTGGGAGCTTCGGCGCGAAGATGACGAGCGCCAGTCCGAGCGCCGCCAGCGCGGTCGTCGCGAGGTGCAGGTCCGGTAGCGAGCGAATCATCTCCGGCAAGGTCTGGTGGAAGTGCTCGCCCTCGGGATCCGGGATGCCGAAAAACGACGGCCACTGGCCAGTCCAGATGATGACGCCGATGCCGGCGGTAAACCCGGTGATGACCGGCGCGGGCACGAAGCGGATGATCGCGCCCATCCGGAACAGCCCCATCAGGACAAGGATGATGCCGGCCATGACGGTCGCGACCTGCAGCCCGCTGACACCGTATTCCCGGACGATTCCGGCGAGGATCACGATGAAGGCGCCGGTCGGTCCCGCGATCTGGACGCGGCTGCCGCCGACGAGGGTCACGATGAGGCCGGCGATGATCGCGGTGTAGAGTCCCTGCTCCGGCTTCACGCCGGACGCGATGGCGAAGGCCATCGAGAGAGGGAGGGAGACGACGCCGACGATCAGGCCGGCGATGATATTGCGCAACCAGTGTTCACGCCGGAGAAGACCGGCGCGTTTGGCGTCGAGGATCGCGATCACGAGACAGGGCTCCAGTACGAAATGGACAGGATGAGGCAAGGGAACAGCGGCGGTGCCGTCTGTGTGATGATATGATAACATTCAAATGTTAGCAACTAATGAATCGCGAGTGAGGCCAGCATGTTACAGGGGTACAAGGCGGATTTGTTCAAGGCAATGGGGCACCCGGTCCGGATCCGCATCCTGGAGCTGCTGCGCGACGGTGAGCGATCGGTGTCCGATCTCCAGGCCGAGCTGGGGACCGAGATGTCCTCGGTGAGCCAGCAGCTCGCGATCCTTCGCAACCGGGGCCTCGTCAGCGGACGTCGCGAGGGCACGACCGTGTACTACAGCGTCGTCGATCCGCAGGTGTTCGACCTGCTGGACACTGCCCGCGCCATGTTCCAGCGCCAGCTGAGCGGCCTGCAGGAGATGGCCAGCGCCGACGAGTAGGCGTGATTCGCGAGGCGCCGGGCGGAGATTATGCAGCCGGGTGAGTGAGGCTCCCTGTCGAGGCGTCGGGCGTCGCGGTGGGAACGTCCGGCTCGACTGCGTGGAAGACGAAGTTGTATCCGACCCCCTGCAACGCGTCCGGATCCGGATCCTCCCAGACGTCGAGAAGGTCGTCCCCGAATGGGTCGGACGACGCGTAGAGGTTCTGCGACATCCCGGCGTATGCCTCGACCTCATCCGCGCACGCGTCGCCGATCGCCTGCTGGGCCGCGAGATTGTCGCTGGTCGCCCTGTCGAGGCGGTTCAGGTAGGGCATCGCGGCCGAGGGCCCGTCGTCCGAGACGGCTTCCATCATGTCGGCCATGAGCGTCCAGTATTTTGTCGCGGAATCGTGCAGATCCCGGACATCCTCGGGGATCGCGGCATCATCCATGGCGCCGAGCGCATCGCCCGGCATGCCCAGATAGGCGATGATCGCCTCCCTTTCGGCGGTCGAAAGCGCGAAGAATCCCGGGCCGTCTGAATCCGTTTTCCTTTCGGCCGCGGCGAAATGCTCCCTGAATCCCGGCAGGTCGATAAGCTCCGCCATCCCGCCGATGATCCCGTCGTCTACCTGCTCGAAATACCGGGACACGTCGTGGCAATCAGCCGTCCTGGACGCCGCCGCGCCACCACTGGAGGCGAATGCGGTCATGAGAATGAGCAGGTACGCGACGGTTCGTTTCACAGGTGGTCCCAGTCCTTCGTAATCCCTCAACGCAATCAGCAATGAACAGCGTAGCCGCTGGTCGCCTGGCGATCCATGACTTCCGCTCAGGTATCGTCCCGGATCGGCACCGGCTTCCGGTCATCACCGATCGCGACGAGCACGAACCGCCCCTCGGTGACCTGTTCGATGTCACCGCCATCCTTCCGCTCGACCATGGCATTGATGTGGATCGTCACGCTCGTCCGTCCGATTTTCTCGACGGTTGCGTAGCACAGCACGCAATCACCGACGTACACCGGCCGATGGAAGACGACGCTGTCCAGCGCAACGGTGGCGAGGCGGTGCGGCGTGAGGCGTCGGGCGGAAACCCACGCGGCGAGGTCCATCTGGCTCAACAACCATCCGCCGAAAATGTCGCCGGACGAATTCGTATCCGCCGGCATCGCAACGACCCGGATAACAAGCTCCGGTTCTCCCATGATTTCCCTCCGTTACTGCCGGATGTAGCGGTCGATCGTCCCGTTCATCAGCGCCGTGAAGAGGTCATCCGGGACCTCCCCACGGAACACCTCCGGATGCTCGCGCATCAGGGCAATGGTGCCGAACGTCAGGCGCTTCGCTGCCGCGTACACATCGCTCATGGTTGTCGCCTCGCCGGAAAGCCCGAGGCACATCGCAAGGTCCTCGCGGTAGCACTCCGGGGCGACGGGAAACGCCAGGGCCATCCGGAGGGCCTCCCGCCGGTGCGACGGCCGAACCGGCGGATTGAGCGGGCGCAGGTTCTGGATGCAGTACCGGGCGAGTGACTGCGCCGCGAGCCGTATGCCCCGATCATCGTCGGCGTGCATCGCGTTGCGGATCTTGCCCCACGCCTCGATGAAATCCTCCAGTTCTGGCGGCTCCGGCGGATGCTTCCGCGCCGGCAGGTCCAGTTGCTGCTGCAGGAAACTGTCACGCGCCCACAGCAGCTGGGTCGTTTCCGCGGCGGGCAACCCGTATGCCCACTCCACCGGTTCGCGTCTCTCCGCCATCCATCCGCCAACATCCTGGATCGCCGCCGACACATGACGCAGCGTCCCATCGGCGGCGTTCTCGAACCACGCACGGTAGTCTTCGAACGGTTCCCGATCGACGAGCACATCGATATCGACGTCGCTGTACGGCCCCGCCTCGCCTCGCGCATGGCTGCCCTTCAGGAGGATCACCGCGACGTTCGGCACCTCCGTCCGTAACCGCCGCGTCCAACCGGCCAAGAACTCCTCATCGACCACGCGATCCTGCTCCCGCACATGGGCAGCCCGCCCATCGATCCGTGTTGTTCGCATTGCTCTGTATTGTACGGAGAATCCGCGATTCAGGGCCGGTTCCGGACACGCACCGTCCGCATTCGTTGCTATCCTCCGGAAAGATCGATCGGGAGCCATCCAGGAAAACATCGTCAAAGGAGGGGCAGCCTGTTATGCAAGGTGCCGGGAGCGGAAACATGGTGCTGACGAGACGGCAGCTGAATCGCGCGCTCCTCGCCCGGCAGCACCTGCTGGAGTGTGCCGATATGCCTGCGGGCGAGATGATTGCCCATCTCGTCGGCATGCAGTCGCAAGCTCCCAACGATCCCTACATCGGACTGTGGACACGCCTCGCCAGCTTCCAGCCGGACGACCTTTCCCGGATGATGCTGGACAGGACCGCTCTCCGCGCCTCGCTCATGCGCGGCACGATCCATCTCGTCACGGTGGATGATTACCTTCGCCTCTTTCCCGTCATGTTCTCCCTGCATCAGCGCGTCTATCCCGCCACGGATAGCGGGAAGCGCCTTGACCCGGCGCGCATCCCGGAGGTGATTGCGGCAGGGCGTGACCTGCTGAGTGAATCGCCCATGACGATCAAGGAGCTGGGCGAGCGACTCCGGGAGCGGTGGCCAGACCAGGACGTACGAGCGATGGCCCAGGCTATTCGATTTCTCTTGCCCCTGGTGCAGACCACGCCGCGCGGCGTCTGGGGCGCCAGCCAGCAGGCAACGTGGGCGCTTGCGGAGGACTGGCTCGGCACGCCGGTTCCCGCGCAAGGCGATCCGGAGCCGATTATCCGGCGTTACGTGGCCGCGTTCGGCCCGGCCACGGTCGCCGATATGCAGGCGTGGTCCGGACTGACCGGCTTGCGGGCCGTCGTCGAGCGGATGCGCCCGGAGCTTCGCGTCTTCCGCAACGAGCGTGGCCAGGAGCTTTTCGATGTCCCTGGCGCGCCGCTACCTGATCCAGAGACTCCGGCGCCGGTGCGCTTCCTCCCCGGCTTCGAAAACGCGCTGCTCTCGCACAAGGACCGGACGCGCATCATCTCGGAAGAACGCCGCAAGGTTATCGGATCCCGGAACGGCCTCTTCGACGCAACCTACCTGGTGGACGGCTTCGTCGCCGGTACCTGGTCGGTGGATGTGTCGAAGGAGACGGCAACCGTCACCATCCGCCCGTTCGAGCCTCATCTCCCAGACATTCTCGATGCACTGGAAGATGAAGCCTATGGCCTGCTTCTCCTGCTCGGGGAGGGACGACATCGAAACGTACGTTTCGATGTGGCCTAAGCGCCGCTCCAATGTCGCATGTGACGCGCAATTGCAATCACGCACGCTGACGTTCTGCTGCAGGACCGTCAGCGCAGGGTTATACCTCCGTGCACCGGTTGTCGCGAGGTGGGCTTGGCCGGGATGCTGGGCGGCACAAACTTTATAGAAAAGCGAAGAAGTGCCCGATCCAACAACCGAGGCCGATGTTCTCAAGAAAGAATGAGGTGGTTAAGGTTCCCGTTACGCCGGGATCGACCAGGCCTCACTCTTCGCATGCGCCAGGCGGTCACGCAGTTCCGGCGTCTTGGCGACCGCGATATCCCACAGCAACGTTGGGTCACCGGCGCCACAGGTGTCCGCTGCCATGCGCATGCGCTCGACAACGTCGTCAACTTCCGGGATTTGGGACCGCAACGACGGCTGCATTTCCTGCGCCCGCTGGACGGCATCGCCCATGATGTCCACGAGCTTCCAGACAATGAGCTGGAGGCTGCGGGTGAACATGAACTCGTCTCGTGTCCAGTCGGAGGTGTAGGTCTGTAGCTCGTCACACGCCTCGATGGCGTCATGCAGCTGCTTTGCGGTACCTGGTTTCATCTCAATCGTCCCCGTTGCAATACTCACTGTTTCTCGACGTTGCCGCCGGTGTTCCCTACGTCTCAAGCAGCTACCATGCCGCCAAACTGCGCGTCGTGGAGTTGTCGATAGACGCCGTCCTGCGCCAGGAGCTCATCATGAGAGCCCTGCTCGGCGATACCGTCCTCGTTCACCACGACAATCCGGTCCGCGTTCTTGATCGTTGCCAGCCGGTGCGCGATCACCAGCGTGGTCCGGCCAACGGCCAGCTCGTTCAGCGACTGTTGGATTGCCAGCTCCGTCGCCGTATCCAGCGCCGAGGTTGCCTCATCCAGGATCAGGATCGGCGGGTTCTTGAGGAACATCCGCGCGATCGACAGTCGCTGCTTCTGGCCGCCGGAGAGCTTCACGCCACGCTCACCGATCACCGTGTCGAGCCCCTCCGGCAGGTCGTCGATCACCGCATCCAGTCGCGCCCGGCGCGCTGCCTCGCGGATCTCCTCCTCGGTCGCATCCAGCTTCCCGTAGGCGATGTTCTCGCGGAAGGTGCCGGAAAAGAGGAAGACATCCTGCTGGACGATGCCGATCTCCCGTCGGAGTGACGCCAGCGTCATGTCGCGAATATCGATCCCGTCGATCGTGATCCGCCCCTCGTTCACGTCATAGAAGCGGGGAAGAAGCGACGAGATCGTCGTCTTCCCGGCGCCGGACGGCCCGACGAACGCCACTGTCTCGCCCGCATTGATCGTGAGGTCAATGTTTTCGAGCACGTTCCGGTGCCCGCTGTAGCCGAACGTGACGTTCTCGTAGCGGATGTCGCCCTTCAGGTCGCCGACGTCGATGGCGTTCGGCGAGTCGACGATCTCCGGATCGACATCGATCAGTTCGCAGTATCGACGGAATCCGGCGATGCCTTTCGGGTAGATCTCGAGCACCGCGTTCAGCTTCTCGATCGGGCGGAAGAAGACGTTGACGAGCAGCAGGAACCCCACGAACTCGCCGTTCGTGATCCCGCCATTCAGCACGAACCATGTGCCGGACACCATCACGATGAGCTGCGTCAGGCGCATGCCGAGATAATTGATCGACATGCTGGCGGCCATGTACCGGTAAGCCTTCAGCTTCGTCTCCCGGTAGCTGCTGTTCTCGCGGGCGAAGAGGTCGCGCTCGTGGTCCTCGTTCGCGAACGCCTGTACCACGCGCATGCCGCTGACGTTGTTCTCGATCCGGGCGTTGAACTCGCCGACCCGCTGGAAGAGGTCGCGCCACGTCCGCGTCATCTTCGTGCCATATCGCGTCGTCACCCACAGCACCAGCGGCACGATCACCGCCGTGATCCACGCCAGCGGCGGGTGAACGACGAACATGAGGATGAACGCGCCGATGAACGTCATGATCGCGATGAAGAGGTCTTCCGGCCCGTGGTGCGCCACCTCGCCGATGTCCTCGAGGTCCTTCGTCACGCGGCCGATGAGGTGGCCGGTCTTGTTGTTGTCATAGAAGCGGAAGGAGAGTCGTTGCAGGTGGTCGAACGCGCGGCGGCGCATCTCGGTCTCGATGTTGATCCCCAGCATGTGACCCCAGTAGGTCACGACCACCATGAGCCCGGTATTGAAAAGGTAGACGAGCAGCAGCGCGACCGACGCGCCGATGATCACGCCCCAGTCGCCGTCCGGCAGCAGTTGGTCGATGAACATCTGGACCGCGATGGGGAACGCAAGCTCCAGCACACCGGACAGGACCGCGCTCCCGAAGTCGATGGTGAACAATTTGCGATGAGGCGCATAGTACGACGCGAAGCGCTTGATCAGCGCCCAGGCGCCGTGGCGCTCGGCCTCGGCGGGAAGCGTCGGTTGGGACAGGGCGGACACGTAGGACTCCAGGCTTTGCCACAAAAAAGGGGAGGTGACTTAATCAGTATCATCGCGCGTGCGTACAGCAGCAGATGCTACTGTAACCGATGAGGGTATATTGATAAAAGTTTCGTAAACTTGCCATGTGAACGCAAATTTGGATACCATGGCGCCTACCAACCGTTGGCTTCGCAAGGGGGTTTCGAGTGACTCATTTTCTGTCGAAGAGCCGAATCGTGTTCAGTATCACGTTGATGATGGTGACCGCCCTGCTTGCTGGGCCGTCGATCGCTATGGCTCAGGGAGCCAGCGACGCGGATGTAACGTCCGAGCCGATGACCATCCTGCTCATGGTCTCGGACGCCCGTGAAGAGGCGGACGTTCAGGCCGGTACCGAAACGGACCACATCGAGGGCGGCAACACGGACGTGATGGTCGTTGTCCATCTCGATCCGGATCAGCAGGCCTGCCGCGCGGTCAATCTCCTGCCGAATACCGGCATCGAGCTCGAGGGCGTGGGAACCACCCGCCTGAACCAGGTGATGTCCCAGAACGGTGTTGACGGCTCCGTTGCCGCTGTCGAGGAGTACCTCGGCGTCGAAATCGACCACTACGGTGTTATCGACCTCGACGGTGTGGTCCTCGCGATCGATGCCATCGGCGGCATCACCGTCAACAACCCGGAAGCGTTCACTGTTGGTACCAACGAGTTCCCGGCCGGCGAGATCACGCTTTCCGGCGAGCAGGCGCTGCTCTACGCGCGCCAGGGTGGCGAGCAGGATGTCCAGACTCGCCTGGCGCAGCAGAAGGCGCTCGTTCAGGGCCTGATTTCGACCGTCGGCGGCGCGACCCCGACCAACGCCATCCCGGCGGGGCTCCAGGGCTCGGTTGCGGACATCCAGGATCATGTCCTGACCGACATCGACCTCGAATCCGCGCTCGAGATCGGCAACGCCTACAGCAACTGCGTGCCGAGCGAAGAGACGGTGGAGACCATCCCGTTCGTCGAGCAGGGCCCGGCGCTTGATGCGGTGACCCAGGACGAGCAGAACATCGGCACGACCGACCCGGCCGCTGTCCAGCAGTTCGCCGAGTGGCTCGTCAACGGTGGCCCGGCCCCGACCGAGTAAGCCATTCCGGCAGTTATGCCTGTTCACCCCGGATCGCCTGACTTATGATGAGTCCGGCGATCCGCTCGGACAGGGAACACACGACGCGCGATCGCCCATCTCCGGCATTCCGGGGATGGGCTTTCGTTCTGGTAAATGGACAGGTGCATCATGACGGTCCGCATTTTGGTCACGGACGACCATAGCGTCGTGCGTCAGGGATTACGCATGTTCCTCGAGCTGGACCCCGAGCTCGAGATCGTGGGCGAAGCGGCGAACGGGACTGAAGCGATCGCGATGACACGGGAGCTGAAGCCGGACGTCGTGCTGATGGATCTCCTCATGCCCGTCATGGATGGCCTCACGGCGATCAGCGAGATCCGTCGCGAGATGCCAGGCGTCGAGGTGGTTGCGCTGACGAGCGTGCTGGAGGATGCGTCGGTCGTCGGCGCGATCCGCGCCGGGGCGATCGGATACCTGCTGAAGGACACCAACGCCGATGAGCTTCGCCGGGCCGTGAAGGCGGCGGCGGGCGGCCAGGTCCAGCTCTCCCCGGAGGCGGCGGCGCGGCTGATGCGCGAGGTCCGCACGCCGGACGCGCCGGAGCCGCTGACCGACCGGGAAACCGACGTCCTGCGCCTGCTGGCGGAGGGGCAGTCCAACAAGGAGATCGCGCGGAGTCTCTCGATCGGCGAGAAGACCGTGAAAACCCATGTCAGCAGCATCCTCGCCAAGCTCAACGTCCAGAGTCGGACGCAGGCAGTCCTCCAGGCGATGCGCACCGGTCTGATCCCCCGGCCGAGTAGGGGACGCAGACCGGAAACCTCCTTCGGTATCTTGAACCGATCCAAGGACGCCTCGTGACGTGGCCCGAAAATCCCCTGGCTCGCCGGGTGTAGCCGCTTCCATGCGTTGACGTTGACCTTCGGCAATGCGTCACACGGCTCCCACAACTCCCGCCGTCACCTCCGCCAGGTACCGGTGCACCAACCCGATCACCACGCCGCCATCGCCCACCGCTGATGCCACGCGCTTCAACGATCCACTCCGCACATCCCCGGCGGCGAAGATGCCCGGCGTGCTCGTCTCGAGCAGCATCGGCTGCCAGGATGCGCCGTCTCCGGCCGATGTATCGGCGCCAGTCTGGATGTACCCGGCCGCATCGCGCCGGACGACGTCGGCCAACCAGTCCGTGCGTGGCACCGCGCCGATCATCACGAACGCCCCGTCCATGTCGAGCGTCTCGTGCGCACCCGTGGTAATGTCCTGGATCGTGACGGCCTCCAGTCGATCAGCGCCATGTGCGCCGGCCACCGTCGCACCAGTCCGCACGGTGATATTCGGCGCCTGCGCGATTTCCCGGATCAGGTAGTCGGACATGCTGGCTTCCAGCGAGGCTCCGCGAACCAGTATGGTGACATGGCGAGCATATCGGGCCAGGTGCAATGCCGCCTGCCCTGCGGAGTTCGCGCCGCCGATCACGCAGACCTGTTTCCCGCTCATCCCGACCGCCTCGGACGCGGCCGCGCCGTAGAACACGCCAGCGCCGATCAGCCGATTCATCGCCGGGATGTCCAGCCGCCGGTACGAGACGCCCGTCGCGATGACGATCGACCGGGTCTCAACCTCATCGCCGTTGGTCAACCGCACGATCCGGCGCGAGTTGTCGATCTCGATCCCGACCGCCGGGTTCGAGAACACGAACTGCGCGCCGAGGAGCGTCGCCTGCTCGAACGACCGGTAGGTCAGTTCGTTGCCGCTGATCCCACGGGGAAAACCGGGGTAGTTCCGGATCATCGAGCTGGATCCCGCCTGGCCGCCGATCGTTCCTGGCTCGATCACGACCGTCCTCAGACCCTCCGACGCGGCATAGACAGCCGCCGCCAACCCGGCCGGGCCCGCGCCGAGGATCGCCACGTCGTATGGCCCGGGCTCGGGACGCGTCCGGACTCCGAGCGCCTCCGCCACCTGTGCGTCTGTAGGCTGAGCCAGCACCCGTCCATCGAACATGATCATCGCGGGCAGCTGGTCGTCGATGATGCCATGCGCTTGCATCAGCCGCTGCCCGTCCGGAGACGCTGCATCGTAGAACCCGAAGGGCACCATGTTGCGCGTCATCCGGTCGCGCAGCTCGTGGCTCCGCGCCGCCCATTGGTCGCCCACAATCCGCACGTGTTCGTGGCGAGGCCGGTGTGCCGTCGACCAAACGCTCAACGCCTGCTGCACGAGCGGATAGAGCCATTCCTCGGGCGACTCCCATCCGCCGGTGATCCAGAAATCCGCCCGGCACTGCGCCATGGCGACGCGAATCGTCTCGGATGCCGTCACGTCGCCCATCTCGATCAACAGGGCCCGACCGGCGTGCGGATGCACCTTCCGGGCGCCGTCAAGGAAGGTGGGGCCATCACCATCCGGCAGGCGCAGGGCCGCGCAGATGAGCGCTACCTCCGCGCCGCTTTCCACGAACTGGCCGAGAAGGGCCATGCCGGCGCTCGCCTCCGCCGCGGTCATCACCTCGTAGTCATCGTCGAAGCGTCGCCGGAGCGCCTCGGCGGTTTGTGTCAGCGCCTCGATGTCACCGTCGACGAGCAGGATGACCGGATAGCGTGCCGTGGCGCATGGCGTCTCGTTCATGAACGTGCTCCCTCGACTGTCGGCGCGACGTGAACTTTCGTCCCGGGCGCATCTACGTTCGTCCGCTGCCACCGCAGCAACGCCATCACCCGGGAGATGAACGGCACGCGCGACCTCGTCTCCTTCGTGTGCCGCCAGGTAGCAACTTGCTCGCGGCGCTCCTCCAGGAACTTGTCGACCATGAGCTGGGAGTAGATCAGGTTGATGTCGTGCATTGCCGGTGATTCTTCCTCGATCGAGCGGTCAGTGGTGTTTGTCCCTTTGCTATAGTTTGGTCAGTTCCAACGGGTCATACCTCTGGCATGGGGCCGAAGTCCGCGTCAGCATCCGGGCGGATCGCCGCTCTCCGTCGAAGGGCGGAGCCAGCCGGTCGACCCCTCCGTCCCACCGGCCGTTCGCTCCCGGACACCTCGTGTCCGCGGGAAAGTGCACCGATGAGTCATACGTCCGAACCAGGAATCACCCACATCTCCGATGCCGACGACAACCGGGCGTTGCGCTCGCTCGTCGAGCGCCTCGATCTCGTCCTCCAGGCCACCAACGAGGGCCACTGGGATTGGAATCTCGTGACCGGTGAGGTCTATTTTTCACCCCGCTGGAAGGCCATGCTTGGCTATGGCGATGACGAGATCCCGAACGATGTCGAGGAATGGCGCAATCGGATCCATCCGGACGATCGTGCCGCCGTCGAGCTGACGCTTCGCCTGTACCTCGACGGCTTCCGTGATACCTACGAGATCGAGCACCGCCTGCGGCATCGCGACGGATCCTGGCGCTGGATCCAGACGCGCGGCACATCGGTCCGGGATGATGCCGGCAATGTCGTGCGCCTCGTTGGCGCCCATCAGGACGTCACCGCCCGCCGCCGCGCAGAGATCGAGGTCCGGCGGCGTGATGCGATCCTCGATGCCGTGCGATTCACCGCCGAGAAATTCCTGGCCGACGACATCTCGTGGGAAGACGGCGCGTACGAGGTGCTGCGCCGGCTCGGCCTCGCGACCGGGGTCAGCCGCGTCTACGTCTACGAGAACTCCATCGGCAAAGGTGGTGAGCTGCGCGCCACGAACATGAACCAGTGGTCCGCGCCTGGGGCGCCAGGCTCGAATCCGGCGATCCAGTCGCTCTCCTACACCGAGATGGGCTTCGACCGCTGGCTCGAGATGTTCCGGCGCGGCGAGATCTTCCACACTCACGTCCGGGACCTCCCCGAGAACGAGCGGATCTCGTTCGAGGCGGAAGGCACCCTCTCGTTCGTTCTCGTCCCGATCTTCGTCAACGGCGAGTGGTGGGGCTTCTTCGGCCTTGACGAATGCGTCGAGGAGCGCGAGTTCTCCGGGCCGGAGCGAGATGCGCTGAAGGCCGCCGCCGACACGCTGGGCGCCGCCGTTGCCCGCAGCCGCGCCGACGAGGTGTCGGCCTGGCTGGCCGCGATGGTCGAGTCGTCCGAGGACGCGATCATCGGCGAGACGCTCGACCGGAAGATCATGTCCTGGAATAAGGGCGCCCGGCAGCTCTGTGGGTACGACGACGATGAGATCATCGGCCGGCAGATCGATATCCTGATCCCGGAGGAGTATCGTGACCGCGCCAGGGCCGCATTTCAAAAGCTCCTCAATGGCGAGCGGATCGAGGCGTACGCATCGGAGCGCGTCCGCAAGGACGGTACTCGTGTCCCCGTCATGATCAGCCTCTCGCCGGTCCGCAACCGCGCCGGCGAACTGATCGGCGCGGCGTCCATCGCGCGCGACATCTCCGATCTCCGTCGATCGCAGGAGGCGCTGCGCCAGAGCCAGCAGTCGCTCTCGACCCTGATGAGCAACCTCCCGGGCATGGCCTACCGGAGCATCCCCGGCGCCCAGTGGCGCATCGAATTCCTGAGCGAAGGGGCGCTGGAGCTGACCGGCTATTCTGCCGCGGAGCTGATCGGCGAATCCGGGCCGTCCTATCTCGACCTGATCGATGAAGACGACCGCGGCGCGCTGCGGCACGACATCGAGGCCGCGCTTGTCGACGGTCGGCCGTTCCACCTTACGTACCGGATCCGCACCGCGACCGGCGGCCGCAAATGGGTAATGGAGCAGGGGAGGGGCGTTCGCGACGCCTCGGGCACGGTCACGGCGATCGAGGGCATCATCATGGACGTGACCGAGCGGGTCGAGGCCCGCCAGCTGCTCGAGAAGCGCGTCGCCGAGCGCACGCGCGAGCTGACGACCCTGCTCGACGTCACCGCCAGCGTGGCCTCCACGCTCACGCTCGAGCCACTGATCGGCGTCATCCTCGAGCAATTCCACAACGTCGTCGACTACACCGGCGCCGCCATCTTCCTCACCGAGGACGACCAGACGCTGCGTCTCCTCGACTATCGCGGTCCGCTTTCGCAATCGGACCTGAACTGGGTCTGGCCACTCGATGTCGCAAGGCACAGCCGCGAGGTGATCCAGCTCCGGTCACCCGTCATCATCCCGGATGTCCACGCCGATACGCCGCTGGCCCGGGCGTTTCGCACCAAGGCGATCGATGACCTGGGCGATGTGCCCGCCAACATCGGTTCGTGGATGGGCGTGCCGCTGACGCTGCGCGATCGCGTCATCGGTGTCCTGGCGGTCGACCACCGCGACAGGGACGCCTACGACCGGCACCATGCCGAGCTGGCGCTCGCCTTCGCGTCGCAGGCCGCGGTCGCCATCGAGAACGCGCGGCTCTTTGCCACGACGCAGGAGAAGGCCGCGCTCGAGGAGCGCCAGCGGCTCGCGCGCGAGCTGCACGACTCCGTCTCCCAGGCGCTCTTCGGTATCGGGCTTGGCGCCCGCACAGCGCGGACGGTGATCGAGGAAGACCCGGCGAAGGCGATCGCTCCGCTTGACTATGTGCTCTCGCTCGCCGAAGCCGGCCTGGCCGAAATGCGGGCGCTGATCTTCGAGCTGCGCCCGGAAGCATTGCGGGAGGAGGGGATTGTCGCCGCGCTCGACAAGCAGGCCGCAGCGCTTCGGGCCCGCTACAACATCGAAGTTGCCGCTTCCCTCGGGGAAATGCCCGACGACCTGCCGCTCGATGTCGAGGAGGCGCTCTACCGGATCGCGCAGGAGGCCCTCCACAACACGGTCAAGCACGCCCGCGCGACCCGCGTCGATCTCGCGCTCGCTCGCGACGGATCGGACCTCTCCCTGGCGATCGCCGACAACGGACGCGGCTTTGACGCTGGCGAATCCTTCCCCGGGCATATGGGCCTGCACACCATGCGGGAGCGGGCAGAGCGTCTTGGCGGCTCGATTGCGTTGACGAGCGCCCCCGGCGAGGGCACGCGCATCGAGGTTCGGATTCCGGTGGTGGAAAACAGCCGCCCGTGATGGGGGCAGGCAGCAAGAGAGAGCGGTCCAGAACGGCGCGTTATCTCCTGCATCGTCCTGCCGGAGACGCAGCCCGCCAGCGACGCGTCGCGAAGACAACGGGTCGCCTGATCCCTCCTTATTCAGGCGTCAACGAGCGCGGCGCTCGCCACATCACCCAAACGGTCGGTCCTTCATCCGGCATCGGCACCTCCGCCGTTACCTCGAACCCCAGCCGCCGGTAGAACCGCACGTTGTCGGTCGACGATGTCTCCGTGAGGCACGGCCAACCCTCGGCATCGCACCGCTCCAGCACCGGACCCAGGACGGCGCTGCCCAATCCCTTGCGCTGGTGATCCGGATGCACGCCCATCGTCGCGAGATACCAGGCCGGTTGCTCCGGCCGATGCGGCGCGATGAGCGCGTTCGCCTCGTCGGCGATTGCCAGCCGGTCCCCGAGCAGGGGTGTGGATGCCTCGCCATGCCGTGCCCAGTCCACAGTGCCGGTCTGGAGCTCTCTCGGCGGGATCCAGACGGCCAGCGCCGCGCCGTCCTCCGTCATCCATATCTCGTCATGCACCAGCCCGATCTCGGTCAGGTCCACCGTGAACAGGGCTTCCAGCCGCTGGAGATGACCATCGGCGGGAACGGTCCAGCGCGTCCAGGGATACGTCTCGAATGCGGCCGCCAGCGTCCCGGCCAGTGCCGGGATATCCTCGCGCCTCGCGCGTCTGATTGTCGTCACAATCTTCCCCCCGTACCGCCGGACCTGGTCCGGCGACCCGCGTGCCAAACGCCGGACACGAGGTCCGGCGGTACGTATGCATGTATTGTGGCCGAAAAAAAGGCGGCACCGGCCCAGGATGGTCGGTGCCGCCTTTTCTGTTGGGATGGAGGCGGTCATTTGATCCGCCTCCATTCCGCACCTTACTCGTATCGCAGCGCCTCTGCCGGAGCGATCCGCGCCGCCTGCCGTGACGGCATCCAGGTCATCACCAGCGCGATCACCACTGTCGCCAGGGCCATGACCGTGATCTGCACCCACGGCACCGTGAACGCGACGCCCGAGCTCTCGGCATCCGCCGTGAACATGTTGCGCGACAACACCACCGCCAATGTGACACCGGAGAGCACGCCCATCCCGACGATGAACGCCGTCTCGATCAGGAACGAGAGCGACACCATGCCGCGCTGGTAGCCCAATGCCCGCAGGACGCCGATCTGCTGTCGCCGCTCGACGACCGACCGGTAGGCGATCACGCCGACCGCGGCGATGCCGACGAAGAGCCCGAGGGCCATGAAGCCCTGCACCAGGTAGAGGAAGCCCGCTTCCTGCTGCTGTTGCGCCTTCAGTTCGTCCTGGATGGAGACGCCCTGGGCGCCGTTCACCATCAGCGCCGCCTCGATGTCCTGCGCGACGTCCGTCGCATGGTCCTCATCGCTGAGCGCGACGTAGTAGGAGGTCATGGCCGTCTCGCCATACACCGCGTCGATCGTCGCCTGGCTCGTGAAGAGACCGTTCAGCGTGCTGATCTCGCTGTCGATGACGCCGATCACGCGCAGCGTGGTGGACGTGCTATCCTGGTTCGCCAGCTCGATCTCGTACGGGGCGAACGTCTTCTGCCCGGAGGTCAGGCCGGTCAGGACCATGGAATTCTCGTCCATGGTGGCGCCGTCGATCTCCAGCATCCAGGAGTGGACGACCGCGACGTTCGGCTCGGTCCGCAGCGCCTCGATGATGGCCTCGTCGGACGCATAGCCCTCGGCGTGCTGCTGGAACGAGATCTCGCTCGCCTGCAGGAACCCTTCGTCCATGCCGTAGACGCTTGTCTGCTTCCACGAATCGGTGCCCGCGACGCGGATGTTCGATCCGAACGGCGAGGGGCTCGTCACGGTCCCGACGGCCGTGAAGTCGTCGGTCGCGACGCCGCTCGCCTCGAGCGTGCCGGTGAAGTCGTCGATCGGGTTCGCGCTGTAGACGTCTGCCCGGACGTGCCAGCCGGCGTTGGCGTCGTCACCCAGCATCATTGCCGAGTAGTTCGCGTTCATGGTCGAGATCGTCACCAGCGAGAAGATGATCAGGCTGAACATGGCGATCGTCATGCCGGTCCGGCCAGGAGCGGCGCCAGGGTAGGCGACCGCCGTCCGGATCGCCGGCAGCTTGCCGCGGAACAGGCCACCGAAGCGGCTCACCACGGAGAGCAATGCGTCCGTGTTCTGGACGATCAGCATCGTCGCGCCGATCACCATGAAGATCCCGGACAGGAAGAACATCTCCATGTCGCCGTCAAGCTCGCCGAAGAGCTTCGTGGCGACATCCTGCGGCAGCATCCACAGCGCCAGGAGGGCGACGCCGACGACCGAATAGACCGGCCGCGATGGTGCGCCGAAGAACTGCGCGATGCGGGCGAGGCCCAGTGGCGCCAGGCTCATGCCGGCGTAGAACGGGAAGGCCATGTCGCTCCCCAGTCCCTGGATCACCATCAGACCGCCCAGCAGGACAAACACGATGCCCCAGACCAGGCCGCTCTTCTTCCGCGTGGCGACGGTCACTTCCGTGATGTCGCGTACTGCCGCGACGACGTTCAGCCGGCTGATCTTCCACGACGAGGCGGCGACCGCCACGAACGTGATCACCATGCCGAGCGTGTAGGCAACCACCAGGCTGCGGAGCGTAACATGCGGCTCGATCGTCAGGAATTCGCCCAGCAGGGCGCCCATGCCTTTCGCGATGCCGAACGTCGCCAGCACGCCGAGCGCGGAGCCGACCAGTCCGGAGAGGATCGCGTAGGCCGATCCCTCGGCGATGAACTGCTGGATGAGCTGCCGGCGATGGGTCCCGACCGCGCGGGCCATGCCCATCTCGGAGCGGCGCTCCGCCGCCAGCATCGTGAAGATCAGGACGATCAGGAGGACGCCTGCCGAGACCGAGAAGAGACCGAGGACCAGGAACAGGCTGGTGAACATGCTCGCGAGATCTTCCGACATCTCGACGGTGTCCGCCTTGGCAATGTCGACGCCCAGGTCCTGCCCCTCGAATGCCGGGCGAAGCGTGTCCAGGATCGCAGCCGTGTCGGTATCCGTATTACGCACGCCGCCGGTTGTCGAAATCGCGATGCCGGTCAGCGTCGTCGGCTGGTTCGTCATCGTCTGGAGCCGCTCCAGCGGCATCACCATGCTGACGGCGGTCTCGCGATAACCCGCGAGCGTGGTGTTCGGGGTGATATCCCAGACGACCAGCTCCACCATCTCGTTGTTGTACGCGATCGTCAGGGTGTCGCCGACCTTCGCGTCCAGGACCTCGGCGGCCTTCTCGCTGATCACGACCTGGCCATCAGGGATCGCGGCGAGGTCGATCGTGCCGCCGTCCGTCGAGCGAAGCCCGTCGAACTGCTCCAGCCGGGTCGGGTCGATCCCCGTCAGGATCGCGTTGGGCTCCGACTGGCCGGCCTCGTGGTTCATAACCGGGACGCGAACATCGAGAAGCGGCATGATGCCGTCGACGTCCTCGTTTCCCGCGAGCGCTTCCTCGGTCAGCGCCAGGTCACGCTCGTCGATGTTCTCCATCAGGGAGGTCATCCGGTTGGCCGTGAAGTCGGGGCTTCGCAGGACCAGCGCGTCGACGTGGCCGAGCTGGCGGTAGACGTCGGACGACGTCGAGTGATGCAGCGTGTCGCCGACGCCCAGCGCCGCCGAGATGATCAGCGTCGAGAGCATCAGGCCGACGACGATCAGGGTGGATTGTGCCCGGCGCCGCGGGATATTGCGGACTCCGAGCTTGAAGAGGACGGGCCGTCGCCAGGCGATGAAGGCGACGAAGAGGAGGGCGAGCGAGAACATCGCAATCAGCGCGACGAGGACGGTCGACATCGGTATGCCGAAGATGTCGTTCATGATGGAGATAGTGTCCTTTCGGGGGGTGGACGAGGTGTCCTAGTCGGCGGCGACGCCGTCGGGGATCTCGATGTCGAGCGCGGTCGCGGTGTTCACCACATGCCGCTCGATCTCGCCGTCACGCATGTGGACGATGCGGTCGGCCTGGGCACCAATGTTGGGGTCGTGCGTCACGATCACCAGCGTTAGGCCCTTTTCCTTATTGAGCGTGCGCATCAGGTCCAGGATGTCCTGCGCGGTGTGCGAGTCCAGCGCGCCGGTCGGCTCGTCGGCCCAGACGATTGCCGGGTCGTTGACGAGGGATCGCGCGATCGTCACGCGCTGGCGCTGCCCGCCGGACATCTCCGCCGGCCGGTGCTTCGCCCAGTCGGCGAGCCCGACCGTCTCGAGCGCCGCGAGGGCCTTCTTGCGCGCGTCACCAGGCCGGACGCCGGAGACGAGGAGCGGCAGTTCCACGTTCTCCACGGCGCTGAGCACCGGGAGCAGGTTGTAGACCTGAAAGATGAAGCCCATTCGCCGCGCCCGGTAGTCGGTGCGCTTGCGGTCCTTCATCTTGGCGAGGTCCTGGCCCTCGAGCCAGATCTTCCCCGCCGAGGCTTCATCCAGCCCCGAGAGGATATTCAGCAACGTCGTCTTCCCGCTGCCCGACGGGCCCATCACGGCGACCATCTCGCCGCGCCGGACCGCGAAGTCGACGCCCTTCAGGGCGGTCAGCTCGGCCGAGCCGGTGCGGTAGGTCTTCGTGACGTCTTCGGCCTTGATGATGAAATCGTCTTGCACGTCCACATCCTTGATAGCGCTGTTCCGGTTTCCTATTCGAAGAAAATTGAGTGACATGTGGTCTCTTTCCCGCTGATCTCTCGGTTCTCTGGTTCCACTGGTCCCGACTGCGTCAATCGATCGGTTCAACACAGCATCGAGGGACCTCCGTTCCTGGACTGGCCGGGGTCGATGGCCCCGGTCGCGACCCTCCTGATGGCCCGGACCAGCTGGTCCGTGGCTTCGTGTTTGGAAACAAATGCATGGGCTCCTGCCTCAGTGGCTTTTGCCCTGGATGCCGCATCGTCGTGCAGGCTGAGCATGACGATCCCCGACGGCGTCGCCGCCCGTAACCGTCGTGCCGCCTCGTATCCGTCCATGCCGGGCATGGAGATGTCGAGCACGATGACATCGGGATCCAGGCTCGTCGCCAGTTCGATCGCCTCGATGCCGCCGTCGGCTTCCCCGGCAACGGAGATATCCGGCTGGCAGTCGAGGTGCAGGCGGATACCCTGGCGGATGGTTGGTTGGTCATCGACGAGCAAGACCCGGATATCGCGCTTCATAGTCAGTGCCTTTTCTGGTGCCCTGGCCGTTCGTCCGGCCTGATCCCAGTCTGCGGCGCGAACCCGCTCCCAACGTCGGCGGATATGTGGAAATTCTCTGGCGATATTCGTCGGATGATCGAACGAGCCTTATGTCCGGTGTGGTCCCCGACTTAAGACGGAGGTCCATCGTTCTCGGTTCCCGTTATCATTCTTGATAATGAGATTGGAGCGAATCGATGGGGACATCACGGTTTGACCTGCTCCTGCATCCGGTGCGGATGCAGATTGTGCAGGTCTTTGTCGGGGACAGGAGACTGTCCGCCCAGGAGTTGGGCGCGCGGTTGGCGGACGTGCCGCCTGCCACGCTGTACCGGCACCTGAACGTGCTTCATGAGGGAGGGATCCTGGACGTCGTCGAGGAACGGCAGGTACACGCCACCACCGAGCGCGTGTATGCCCTGCCGGAGGAGCGGATGTCGATCACCCCGCAGGAAGCGTTGCAGGCTACCCCCGCGGATCATATGCGCTATTTCACGACCTTTGTCGCCGGATTGCTCGGCTCGTTCGCCCGGTACCTGAAACGAACGGACCCTGACCTGGTCCGCGACGGGGTCGGCTATCGCCAGGTCACGCTGAACCTGACCGACGAGGAGCTGCGTGCCCTCACGGCAGATCTCGACGATCGCATGCGCCGCGAGGTCGACAACGAGCCCGGACATGGCCGCACCCCCCGCACCATCACCCGGATCGTCCTCCCGGAGGTGCAGCCCGCCGACGAGAAGTAGCCAGCCGCAGGACGGACGTCGATGTCCGCCTTCGATCATTACGGCAGCCCCGGATGGCCGCCCTTACATCTGGAGACACATCATGCAAGCATCCACACCGGTCGCCGCCGGATCCGACGTCCGGTACGAATCCCTCCGCCGCAATACCCTGATCGCGACGCCGCTGACGTTGCTCGTCCCGGTCGCGTTCGCCGTCGTCCTCTCCATGCTGGGCGCCGACCTGAAGTGGTCCACGCTTGGCTTTGGCGCGCTCGGCTGGTTCGGGGCGTTGCTGCTTCGCGCGCCTCTCGCGGCGGTGCTTACCCAGGTCCTGGGCGATCCGGAGCGAGTCAAGCCGTGGATCATTTCGTCGTCCGGCCCGTTCGAGGAAATAGTTCGCGTGCTGTTGCTCGTCCTCGTCGGACGCAGCTTTTCCGATGCGGCCGCGATCGGCATTGGCTGGGCTGCCATCGAGGTCCTCTACACGACCCTGACCGGCTTCATCACGCTCTCGCTCGTTCGCCGCACCGATCCTGAAGCCATGCAGGCCCGTCAGATCCTCGAGGCGCAGGGCATGATCAAGGAGACCGGCCCCTGGCTCGGCATCATCGAGCGCATCGCCGCCACCGCGCTGCACATCGGGTTTACCTTCATCGTTGCCTGGAGCCTCGTTACCGCCATCGCCACCGCGATTGTCCACAGCGCGACCAACCTCACGATGGTGCGCATGTTCAAGGAACGCCCGGTGATGACGGAGCTGCTCCTGCTCGCGTTCGGGCTCGCCATATTCGTCCTCGGCATTGTCCTTGTGCGCTAGCGGCACACGATCGCGTCACCTGGGAAAAGGAAACGGGACGGAGGATCCTCCGCCCCGTTTGCCGTTACTCCGGCGCGATGTTGTGGTTGAACCGGAACCGGTTCTGGGGATCGTACCGGCGCTTGATCTCCTGCAGCCGTGCGAAGTCGGCATCCGGATACGCGGCTTTCGTCCGATCCGCTCCGACATCACCTTCGCCGACGAAGTTGAGGAGCACCTCCTCTGTCGCGTAGGGTTGCATGGCCTCGCGGAGCCGGGACAGCGCGTCGCCAAGCGCCGCTTTGCCCTCGTCGCTCATCACCGGGCCGATCGCGAACATCGACAGCCCGAAGCGCGACCCCGCGCCGGTGTCGCCCTCCTCAACGGTGGTGCGACGGTAGTCCCGGATCTCGAGGGCCAGCAGCGGCGAGTCCACGCCCGCTCCCATTTGCCCCAGCAGCGCATCGGCCGCTGATGCATCGAGATCCTCCAGCATCATCGTTGTGCCGAGCGCCGGCATCGATTCCTTCGGGTCCATGCTGATCGCGTCGATCTGCGTGAACGGCATGGAGGTGAAGGTGTCCATCACCGGCGTCCCGAGCAGCCGCATCGGCGCGATGGCCGCTTCGCCGGCGTGCAGGTCGCCCGAGGCGCAGGCGCGGATCACGACCAGCTGCGCGCCCCGCAACGGAGGCGGTATGGCAGGGGCCGGAGGCATGCGAAGGATCCCGATGCTGGAGGTGATGTCATCCGTGACCGACGCCGTCCACTGGCTGTATGCCTCGAAGATGCGTGGTGCATCCTCCAGCGGGTACATCACGCTCCCGCCAAAGACGTCGGCGACCTCGACCAGCTCGAACTCGAGCGCGGTTACGACGCCGAAGTTGCCTCCGCCACCCCGGATCGCCCAGAAGAGGTCCGGATGTGCATCGGGGGTCACGTGGAGCAGCTCGCCTTCGGCGGTGACGACGTCAGCCGAGACCACCCGGTCTGCGGCCCGGCCGTATTTGCGCGCCAACCAGCCGCCGCCGAGGGTATATCCGACGACGCCGACGGTCGAAGACGATCCGCTGAGCGGGGCGAGCCCGTACTCCGCCGCACGCGGGATCAGGCTCTCCCACGTCACGCCGGCCTCCGCGCGAGCGAGCTTGCGCTCGGGGTCGATGCTGACCCCCTGCATGCGGGCGGTGTTGATGAACACGCCTTCATTGGCGGAGCGGGGGACGCCATGCCCCGTAACCTGGACCGCGACCGGGAGATCGAACCGGTGGGCGAACGCCACGGCACGGGCTACGTCCTGGTCAGTCTCGGGCATCACCGCGACGTTGGGCGAGTGCCTCGCATGCGCGGCCCAGGCGCGGACGGCGTCGTCGTAACCCGCGTCCTCCGGCAGGTACACGCTGCCCTGGACGTTGTTGCGGAGGGAGGCGATGGCCTCCGGATCGAGAGAGGATTGAGGGGAGAGTGTTTTGGAAACCACGGAACATGACTCCTGAGGGTAATGACGAGATGGTGACTGCCATAGTGGGTAGTGCGTCCTGTCACCTTGAGGGCCCCTGAATCTCATTTCCGATATATATCCACGAGATGTGTCCATTTTTTGACGGCTCTGTGGACGCTCGGTCACACGGGTTTTTTCGATCGGGTGCAGACGTCTGGCGGGTGTCATGTCGTCGGTCGATGGGCTACAGTGGTCCGGGTCCATATCGCAACAGGGATGACGACGGAGCATGGTGACGGAATGCCCGCGTCTGGGCGACGGAATCAGACCACGCTCAGGGGACGGTTTGGCGGTCCCGGCCTGACAGATGCCGGCACCTCGCCGATCGACGACGCAGGCACCCGGTCGACCTTCATCGTATCGAGGAGGAAAAGATGACATCCGGGGTCAACCGGCAATGGGTGCTCGCCGAGCGTCCCGACGGAGCGATCGACGAGCACACGTTTGCACTGCGGCAATCACCGATTCCGGAGCCTGCAGAGGGCGAGGCCCTGGTCAGGGTTGTCTGGCTGGGGATCGATGCCACCCAGCGCACCTGGCTCAACGATGACAGGACCTACATCTCGCCGGTGCAGGTCGGGGAGGTGATGCGCGGAAGTGGCGTCGGCTACGTCGTGTCATCCAGGACAGAGCGGCTCAACGAGGGTGACTGGGTATATGGCATCACGGGTTGGCAGGAATATGTGCTGACAGGTGATGAGGGATTGTTTGGCCTCAATCCGGTTCCGCCGGGGATCGACCCGAAAGCCCTGTTGGGCGTTTTCGGGGTCAACGGCCTGACCGCGTATTTCGGGATGACCGATATCGGGAAGGCTGCTGAGGGCGAGACGGTGCTCGTGACCGGTGCGGCCGGTGGCGTTGGCTCCATTGCCGGCCAGATCGCGAAGGCCCTGGGATGCCGCGTGATCGGCACGGCGGGCGGCCCGGACAAGGTGCGCTGGGTCACCGAAACCGCCAACTTTGACGCAGCCATCGATTACAAGTCCGAGGATGTCGAGTCCCGCCTGCGAAAGCTGGCGCCGGACGGTCTCGATGTCGTGTTCGATAACGTCGGTGGCGCGATGCTCGAGGCGGCACTCGCGAACATCGCTCTCCATGCCAGGATCGTCTTGAGTGGCGGGGTCTCGTCCGGCTACGTCCGTGGCACCTACGGCCATACGCCCCGGAATTACATGGAGCTGGCGTTCAGGCGCGCCCGGATGGAAGGCTTTATTTTCCTCGACTATGTGTCCCGGTTCCCCGAAGCACTTGGTCGCCTGGTGACCTGGGTCAACGAAGGCAAGATCGTGTACCTGGAGCACATCGCGGACGGTCTGGACCAGGCGCCGCAGGCACTCCAGGGATTGTTCGAGGGCCGGAACCTGGGCAAACAGCTCGTACAGGTCTCGCATGACATCCCGGCGCCACTCGCAAGTTGACGCCAGGTGTCGTTCATCCACCGGTCCGGGAAGGTGAGCATTGAAGAAGGGCCCTCAGTTGCAGAGGGCCCTTCGGGTCATCCTTCGATGACAGAGATCTTAACGGCGCGATGTTGTGGTTGAACCGGAAGCGGTTCTGCGGGTCGTACCGCCGCTTCATGTCCTGCCGCCACAGGTATTCCGTTTCGCCGAACGCCGCGCGCGTGCGTTCCTCGCCGACATCCCCGTCACCAAGGAAGTTCAGCAGCACGCGATCCGACACATGCGGCGCGAGCGCGTGGCGAAGCCCGGTGATCGCGCCTTCGATCGCCATGCCGGCCTCCGGCGCGAAGGGGATGCCGAGCGCGAAGAGCGACAGCCCGCCGACCTCTGGCAGTGACCGGTAATCCCGCATCTCGACCATCAGCAGCGGCGTCTCCGCGCCCGGCCCAACTTGCTCCAAAACCGCGTCGATCGTTGCCGCGTCGAGCTCGCTCAGGATCATCGTCCCGCTCATCGCTGGCATCGGGTCTTTCGGGTCCATGCTGATCGCGTCGATCTCGGTGAATGGCATGGTCGCGAAGGTGTCGAACAATGGCGTGCCGAGCGAACGCATCTCCGCGATCGCCGCCTCGCCGCGCTCGAGGTTCCCGACCGCGCACGCCCGGACAAAGACCACCGCTTGCCCCTGCAGAGGCTCCGGCACGAACGGCACCGGCGGGAAACGCATGATACCGATGCTGGCCGTGATGTCCTCGGGCTGTGCTGCGCTCCAGGCGTTGAATCCCGTGAAGACGCGGGAAGCGTCCGCGAGCGGATACATCACTGACCCGCCGTAGACGGTCTCCACCGGCACCAGCCCGAACTCCAGCTCGGTCACGATGCCGTAGTTGCCGCTTCCACCTTTCAGCGCCCGGAAGAGGGCCGGCTCGGATTCTTCCGTCACGTGGAGTAGCTCACCCTTCGCGGTGACGATATCCGCCGCGAGGATCATGTCCGCGGCCCGACCGTATTTCCGCGCCAGCCAGCCGTGTCCGCCACCCAGCGTGTACCCGACCACGCCGACATCGGTCGTCGATCCCGCGAGCGGCGCCAGCCCATGCTCATGCGCCAGGGGCACGACCGATTCCCACTTCACGCCTGCTTCCGCACGCGCCCGCCGCGCCTGCGGGAAGATCGTCACGCCCTGCATCCGGGACGTATTGACCAGCATCCCGCCCACGCATGGCGTCGGCTGTCCGTGCCCGGTGCCCTGCACCGCAATCGGGAGATCGTGCGCGTTCGCGAAGCGCACGGCGAGGATGACATCGTCCGTTGTCTCCGCCATCACCACAATTGCCGGCTCGTGCCGGATCAGCACCGACCAGCAGGCAGACGCGTCGGCATAGCCGTCGTCGCCAGGGGTCAGGGCAACGCCCTGCAGCGCCGTGCGAAGCGCATCGAGCGCGAATGGATCGAACGGGGCCCCGGTAAACGACGAACGGACGGAAGGTATCGTGGCCACGGGCGTCGTGCTCCTGTGCCGCGAGGTGCGGCGGTTGTATTGTGTATTCGCCGGACAATGCCAGCTTGACAGTTGTGGTCCCTGTATTTCCCAGCGTACATGACGTCGACGCTTCGCAACAGGTTCCCGTGACTCGAAAATGCCGGCTGATCCCTCCCGTGCCCCATGGAGGCACGCTTCGTGAGAGTGATGAGTCATGGAAAAACTGGCGATTGCCTCACGACAGGAGTAGGACCTTAATGGCAAACACACCCATCCGCCTCGGCGTTATCGGCACCGGACTCGCCGTCGAGAAGCTGCACTGGCCCGCGCTGAAGCAGATGACTGACCGGTTCCAGATCACGGCCTTCGCCGATACGGATCGCTCGCATGCAGAGCACTTCGCCTCGTACTCGGGCGCCGACATGGCCAACTACACCGCGGACTACCAGGTACTGCTGGGTCGCGAGGATGTCGACGCCGTCCTCATCTCCCTCCCGATCCCGTTGCAGGTCGAGGTTCCACGCGCTGCCCTCGAGGCCGGCAAGCATGTGATCTGCGAGAAGCCGCCCGGGCCAGACGAGCCCGAGGCCCGCTCACTCATCGAGACCGCCGCAGCGCATCCGGACCAGGCGTTCCTCATCGCCGAAAATTACTTTTACCGGGACAACGTCCGCTGGGCGAAGCACCTCATCGAGCAGGGCGCGCTCGGCCGCGTCCACATGATGGCCTACCGCCAGGCCTCGCAGATGCAGCCGCAGGAAGGCGAATTCTCGGGCACGAAGTGGCGGCAGGACGGCGAATACGTTGGCGGAGTCCATCTCGACGGCGGCGTTCACCAGATCGCGCAGATCCGGATGCTCATGGGCGATGTCCAGCGCCTCTCGGCGGAGATCCAGGACGCCAACGCTATCTTCAATGGCCCGTCCGACCTCATCATCACCATGAAATTCGTCAGCAGCGCCATCGGGTCCTACATCGACACCGAACCGGAGCATTTCGTGCCGCAAGAGTCGAACGCCATGCGCATCTACGGCACCGAAGGCACCATGGTCATCGAAGGGTCCGACGTCGTTATCCACCGGGAGGACGGCACGGAGACGTATTCCTTCCCGAATCAGGATGGCGGCTTCTATGGCGAGTTCCGCAACTTCCATGAGGCGATTACCCACGGCGAGCCGATCGTCGGCACCCTGAACCAGAGCATCCGCAACATGGAGATCGTGACGAAGTCCATCCGCTCCGCCGAAACCGGTCAGGTCATGGTCCTCGACGACACGCCCGAGCCGCTCTCCGAGCGCCCGCTTCCGATGTGGCTGCCGCACGGTGAATCGGAGCTGAACCTCGACATGGAGCGCACGACCGAGTCGAGCTCGTAATCACGACCTCGCATACGCGCCACGACCGGGGCCAAGGTGAGTCTTTACATGACGAAAAGGGAGGGCACCGCGCCCCCCCTTTCGTCTTTTGCGTTCTACCGCAACCACTCCGCCGGCTCGTAGAGCGCTGCCCGGATGGCCGCCCACAGCGCCCGGTACTGGCTCCACGGGTTCTCGCCATGGACCACGATCGAGAGCGGCCCCGTCCGCTCGACATTGGCCGTCCGGGACGCCCGGTTGCACTGGGCCATCGTGTTGAAATCCAGCTCCAGCGTCCACGGCCCCTCCGGAGCATAGGGCTGGACCGCGCCGATAGTCGCCACGGCCCGCTTCGCCGCCGCCGTGATCTCGACGTAACACTCCTTCAAAGGGCGGCAGATCGCGGCGTTGTGGCCGCGCGCCTCCTTCACCTGTACCGTTTCGATGTTTTCGCCAAGGAATTGCCGCGCCTCGCGAACGGTCGCCTGGTCACCCGTCACCATTACGGTCGGGATGCCCAGCGACGCCAGTACGGCCGCATTGATTCCCGTCTCGCCATGCGGCACCCCGTTGATGCGGATCTCCGAGACTACCGCCCCTGCGATCGTGTGCGGATGGATCGCCCCCTGCGTCCTCGCCATCGCGTGGTAGCCGATGAACACGGCGGCATCGAACGACTCGCCGTCCGCGCCTTCGAGCTGGCAGGCATCCCGCGCGTCACCGGTCCCCGTCATCAGGTGCGCACGCTCGTGCAGTTCCTCGATAAGGAGGTTTCGCATCGGCCCGTGACCGTCGGCGACAAGGATGTACTCCGCGCCCGCCTCGACCAGGCCGTCGATCGCCGCGTTCGCGTCCTGCGTCATCAGCCGCCGGCCTCGCCCGTATTCCGGCTGCGAGGGCATCATCATGTCCGCGTGGACCACGCCGCTGATGCCCTCGATGTCCACCGAAACGTAGATCTTCACCGCGTTCTCCTCTCACATGCTGCCGATTGGTTACAGGCACATGAGACGGCGGCTTGGCGGACGTGTCAATCAGTGCGTCCCAAACCGCGGAAAACAACGCTTGACGCCCCGGAATGATGTACCATCGATCGTGTTAACAATAGACTGATAGTGATCGAAAGGGCACGATGGCGTGACCTCATCATCCCGATTCGACCATGTCTGGCGGAATGCCCGGATCGCCACGCTCGCCGCGGGCCATCCCGGTCTCGGCGTGGTCGATCGGGGCGCGATCGCCGTCAGTGATGGCCGAATCGCCTGGATCGGCGAGGATGCCGACCTGCCGTCGAGTGATGCTCCGGTCACGGATTGCGAGGGGCGATGGATCACCCCCGGTCTCATCGATTGCCACACCCACCTCGTCTACGCCGGCAACCGCGCCCGCGAGTTCGAGATGCGGCTCGAAGGCGCCAGCTATGAGCAGATCGCCCTCGCCGGTGGCGGCATTGCATCGTCCGTCCGCCAGCTTCGGGCTGCCAGCGAGGATGACCTCCTGCGGCAAACGCTTCCCCGGCTGGATGCGTTGATCGCGGAGGGCGTCACCACGGTCGAGGTGAAATCCGGGTACGGCCTCGACCTCGGGAACGAGCGCAAATCCTTGCGCGTCGCCCGCCGTCTCGCCGATGAGCGACCCGTGACCGTGACCACGACATTTCTTGGCATGCACGCTATGCCTCCCGGCGAGACCGATCGCGATGCCTATGTCACCTCCGTCATCGACGAGATGCTTCCTGCCCTTGTGGGTGAAGGGCTCGTCGGCGCCGTCGACGCCTTCTGCGAAAGTGTGGCGTTCACCCCGGCGGAGGTCGCCCGCCTCTTCGACGCCGCGTGCGGTCGCAACCTGCCCGTGAAGCTCCACGCCGACCAGCTCTCCGACCTCGGTGGCGGCGCGCTTGCCGCCCGCTTCGATGCCCTCTCCGCCGACCACCTCGAATACGCCAGCGAGGAGAGCGTCCGCGCCATGGCGGATGCGGGCACCGTCGCCGTCCTGCTCCCCGGCGCCTTCTACTTCCTGCGCGAGCAGCACCAGCCCCCCGTCGAGCTCTTCCGCCGGTACGGCGTCCCGATCGCCATCGCGACCGACTCCAATCCCGGCACGTCGCCACTGACGTCGATCCTGCTGGCGATGAACATGGCCGCGACCCTCTTTGGGCTCACCGTCGAAGAGTGCCTGACCGGGTCCACCCGGGTGGCCGCCCGGGCGTTGGGCATGCACCGGGACACCGGCACGCTAGAGACGGGTAAGCACGCCGACTTTGCGATCTGGAATATCGACGAACCAGCCGAGCTCGTCTATCGCATCGGGTTCAATCCGCTGCACGCGCGTATCTGGAGGGGGAAGCCATGAGCGCACGTAAGGGAGGAAACAGGGGCCTCCCGGCCGGGAAATCAGTCGCGAGCGCGACGGACGTGAAGCGCCAGCAGGTGTGGGCACCCGATCCGTGTCGCACGCTATGGCACCACGGGGCCTCTACGTTGGGAGGCCGGCCATGAAAACCCTCCACACGCTCCGCGTCAGACCCGGTGACGTCACGCTTGCCGATTGGCGCGAAATCTACCGCGGAGTTGGGGTCTCCCTCAATGACAGCGCCATCCCGGCTATCGAGGCGAGCGCCGAGGCGATCGCCCGTATCGTTGAAGCCGGCGAGCCCGTGTACGGCGTCAACACCGGGTTCGGCAAGCTCGCCTCCGTGCGAATCCCTTCGGCTGACCTCGAACGGCTCCAGCGCAACATCGTGCTCTCCCACGCCTCCGGCACCGGGGACGCCATCGAGCGTGACATCGTCCGTCTCATGATGGCCCTGAAGCTGGCGAACCTCGCGCAAGGCGCGTCCGGCGTCCGTCTCGATACCGTGCGCATGATCGAGGCGATGCTCGAGCGCGACGTTTTGCCCGTCATCCCGGCGCAGGGCTCCGTCGGCGCCTCCGGGGACCTCGCCCCGCTTGCGCATATGGCCGCCGCCATGATCGGGGAAGGGGAGGTGGACACCCCGTCCGGCCGCATGGACGCTGGCAAGGCCCTCAGCGAGACCGGACTCCAGCCGCTCGTCCTCGGCCCGAAGGAAGGCCTCGCACTCCTCAATGGCACCCAGTTCTCGACCGCCCACGCGCTTGCCGCGCTCTTCGAAGCCGAGCGCCTGTTTCAGTGCGCCCTCGTCACCGGCGCCCTCTCGACCGAGGCGGCGAAAGGCTCTGACACGCCGTTCGACCCGCGCATTCACGAGCTTCGTCGCCACCGGGGCCAGATCGAGTCGGCCGCCGCGCTCCGCGCCCTGATGGACGGAAGCGCGATCCGCGAATCCCACCGCGAGAACGACGAGCGCATTCAGGACCCCTATTGCCTGCGCTGCCAGCCGCAGGTCATGGGCGCCGTGCTCGACCTGCTTCGTCAGGTCGCCCGCACGCTCGAAACCGAGGCGAACGGCGTCACAGACAACCCGCTCATCTTCCCGGACGACGCCGAGGCGCTTTCCGGCGGCAACTTCCATGCCGAGCCGGTCGCCTTCGCCGCCGACATGCTTGCCCTCGCCCTCTGCGAGATCGGATCCCTTGCCGAGCGCCGTATCGCGATGCTGATCGATCCCGCGCTTTCCGGCCTTCCGGCGTTCCTCACGCCGAAGCCGGGGCTGAACTCCGGTTTCATGCTGCCGCAGGTCACCGCCGCCGCCCTTGTCTCCGAGAACAAGCAGCGCGCGACCGCGGCCAGCGTTGACTCCATCCCGACCTCCGCCAACCAGGAGGATCACGTCTCGATGGCCGCCCACGGCTCGCGCCGGTTGATGCCGATGCTCCGCAACCTGCGCGCGATCATCGCCATCGAGCTGCTCTGCGCTGCCCAGGGCTGCGACTTCCACATGCCGCTGCCCTCCAGCGAGGCGCTGGAGGAGGTGCGTTTCCTGGTCCGGCGCCAGATTCCCTATATGGAAGATGACCGCTACATTGCCCCGGACATCGACCGCGCGATCGAGCTGGTGCGAACCGGCGCCATCCTTGCCCCCGCCCAGGGAATGCTGCCTGAGGTGATGGCGTAGCCCACGGTCGTTCCAGGCAGTTCGCAAAAATGTCATGAAATAGGCAGCCGCATGTACAACACTGCGGGCTGGGCCGGGACGCTGCCGGCTGCTCGCAGAAATCGAAACAGGAGTCCCTCTCCATGTCGAGATCGTTATTCACGTCGCTGTTCCTTGCTCTCGCCGTCGCGTGGTCCTCCGGGTCGGTGGCCAATGCCGCCCGGTCCACCCCGGAAGGAGCCAGCATCGAAGCGACGTTCATGGAATCGGAATGCGCCTACGAGCTGCCGGATGGCTTTACCGCCGGAGAGAACGCGCAGTGCGGCACGGTCACCGTGCCCTTGTACTACGACCGCGACACGGACGAGACCGTGTCGTTGCCGCTGATCCGGCTGGAGAGCACGTCGGATTCACCAGGCAATCCGCCGCTGGTCATGCTGCAGGGCGGCCCTGGCCAGACCCTGCAGAGCATTCTCGTCGGGTTCGGTGGTGATACCCCGTTGTTCCTGCCCTTGCTCGAAACGCAGGATGTCATCCTCTTCGACCAGCGAGGTATGGGGCAGTCGACGCCTAGCATGATCTGCCCGACCGATCGCCAGCTTGTCACCGCGTCACCCGCGACGCCCACGGACGGAGAGGACACGGAGGCGGAATCCGCGCCGTCCGATCCGCTGGATGCCTTCGTCCAGCAGGTCGAGGGGTGCAAGGATGACCTCCTCGCGGAGGGCCTTCAGTTCGACGCGTTCACCGTGCGCAACAGCGCCGCCGATATCGACTCGATCCGTGTCGCGCTCGGGCTGGACCAGATCGACCTCTACGGTGTGTCCTACGGATCCCGCCTCGCCATGGAGTACCTGCGGGATTATTCCCCGGCCGTCCGCGCCTCGATTCTCGCGTCTCCATCCCCGGCCGACCGGATGGTCGTGATGGAGGACCAGTATCTCGGCATCAGCGAGTCGTTGCGCCTGATCTTCGAGGGATGCGAGAGCGATCCGGCCTGCGCCGAAGCGAACCCGGACCTGGAAGGGGACCTGCAGCAGGCGTTCGATTCGATGAACGCGTCGCCGCTCAGCGTCTCCCTGCCCGGACCCGTGACGGGCGAGTCCCTCGAGATCCCGATGGATGGGTACGGATTTGCCAACCTGATCCAGAACACCCTCTGGGTGGGGCCGACCATCCCCCTGATTCCGTCGATGATCACGTCCGCCGCGAATGGCGATACCTCGGTCATTGAACAGGTCCTGACCTTGCAGCCATACGAGCCGATCTCCCTCGGCATCACCTTCACGCTGTTCTGCCAGGATGTGATCCCGTTCCGGGGCGAGGACGAGGTCCGCGCGGGGATCGAGCAGCATGACCTGCTGCCATTCGTGGAGAGCGGAGCGATCTTCGGGACGGAGACGCTGCTGTATCCCTCCTGCGAGGTTTGGGATCTCGAGCCGTCCGATCCGGTATCGCTCGATCCAGTCTCCAGCGATGTCCCGACGTTAATCCTCTCCGGGCGCTACGACCCGATCACGATGCCCGCCGAAGGCGACCATCTCCTGGAGACGTTCCCGAACGCGCAGCATGTGGTGCTCGAGAACGCATCGCACGGCCCCTCCCCGGCGACGGGAACGTGCCCGGCAGACCTCATGGCCGCCTACCTCGCGGACATCGACGCGCCCCTCGATACGAGCTGCGCTGAGACGCCGATCGACTTCTCGCCGGGCTCCTCGCCTGAGGCCAGCCCCGCCGGCTAGACAGGGTTCCGGGCACATCCCGGGAGCGCGACCCGAACCTGGTCGCGCTCCCGTCGTGCCGCCTGCGAATGACCGGCTCAGTTCCCCCGGCAAACGGCTACACTGGTGCCAACAACCGCCACAACCGAGGGGGAGCACGCCATGACTGCCCAAGCCACCGCACGTACCGTCCGCGCGCCTCGCGGAACCGAGCTCTCCGCGAAAAGCTGGCTCACCGAGGCCCCGCTGCGGATGCTGATGAACAACCTCGATCCCGACGTCGCCGAGCGCCCGGACGATCTCGTCGTCTACGGCGGCATCGGCAAGGCTGCCCGCAGCTGGGATGCGTTCGATCGCATCGTCACCGCCTTGCGCGAGCTAGATATCGACGAGACGCTTCTCATCCAGTCCGGCAAGCCGGTCGGCGTCTTCCGCACCCACGAAAACGCACCGCGCGTGCTCATCGCGAACAGCAACCTCGTCCCGCACTGGGCGAACTGGGAGCATTTCCACGAACTCGATCGCAAGGGCCTGATGATGTACGGCCAGATGACGGCCGGCTCATGGATCTACATCGGCAGCCAGGGCATCGTCCAGGGCACCTACGAGACGTTTGTCGAGATGGGCAAGCAGCACTACGGCGGCGACTGGACCGGTCGCTGGATCCTCACCGCCGGGCTTGGCGGCATGGGCGGCGCCCAGCCCTTGGCCGCGACCATGGCTGGTGCCTCCATGCTCGCCATCGAATGCCAGCAAAGCCGCATCGACATGCGCCTTCGCACCGGCTACCTCGACATCCAGGCCCGCGACCTCGATCACGCCCTGAGGTTGCTCGACGAGGCGAAGGGGGAGGGGAGGGCTGTCTCCATCGCCTTGCTCGGGAACGCGGCCGAAATCCTGCCTGAGCTGGTGAAGCAGGGCGTCCGTCCCGATGCCGTCACCGACCAGACCTCCGCCCACGATCCCGCTCACGGCTACCTTCCGGTCGGCTGGACCGTCGAGCATTGGCGCGAGATGCAGGAGCGCGACCCGGCCACGGTCGTGAAAGCCGCGCGTCTCTCGATGGCGCAGCATGTCCGGGCCATGCTCGACTTCCACGGGATGGGCATTCCGACCGTCGATTACGGCAACAACATCCGCCAGATGGCCTTCGAGGAGGGCGTGAAGGATGCCTTCGACTTTCCTGGCTTCGTCCCGGCCTACATCCGCCCGCTCTTCTGCCGTGGCGTCGGCCCCTTCCGCTGGGTCGCCCTCTCCGGCGACCCGGAGGATATTTACAAGACCGACGCGAAGGTGAAAGAGCTGATCCCGGACGATCCACACCTGCACACCTGGCTCGACATGGCCCGCAACCGCATCCACTTCCAGGGCCTCCCGGCCCGGATCTGCTGGGTTGGCCTTGGCGACCGTGACCGGCTCGGCCTCGCCTTCAACGAGATGGTGAAATCAGGCGAGCTGAAGGCCCCGATCGTCATCGGCCGGGACCACCTCGACTCCGGCTCCGTCGCATCCCCGAACCGCGAGACGGAGGGAATGCGTGACGGGTCCGATGCCGTCTCCGACTGGCCACTGCTGAACGCGCTGCTCAACACAGCCTCCGGCGCCACGTGGGTATCGCTGCATCATGGCGGCGGGGTCGGGATGGGCTTCTCGCAGCACGCCGGCATGGTCATTGTCTGCGACGGCACCGGCGAGGCCGCCGAGCGCATCCGCCGCGTCCTCTGGAACGACCCGGCGACCGGCGTCATGCGCCACGCCGACGCCGGCTACGAGGACGCCATCGAGTGCGCCCGCGAGCACGACCTGAACCTGCCAGCCTTGTCATCGTAGTGGTGGGCCAGGAACCTTTTTTGAGCTGACTATTCAGATCTATCCGAGAACGATCGAGGAAATGTCACTCTGAAGGTCAGCTATACTGAAGTTATGAGTGACACGATCAGTCGTGACCGATTTGAATGTCTTTTCGCAATCGCAGCCTCGCAAATGGGCCATGTCACAACGCGGCAGGCGCGCGATTGCGGCATGGCATCGAACCTCATTGAGTATCACGTGAGGCGTGGCCGCCTGAAGCGAGTTCATCGTGGGGTGTACCGTCTCCGAGACTATCCTTCTGCTCCACGAGAGGAGGTCATGGCAGCATGGCTGGCTGCTGGTCCTCATCGCGCAGTGGTGTCGCATGAAAGCGCCCTCGACCTTTTCCAGTTAGGGGATGTGATCCCGGACGATATTCATCTGATGGTATCGCGCTCGGTGAGAAATCTGCCAAGGCTCGAAGGCGTGCGATTCCACACGACCTCAATACCGTTAACGGATGACGACGTAGTTGTTCGCGACGGGATCCGAATTACCTCTGTGGCCCGGACGATTCTGGATCTGGCGCAGAGCGGTCTTGCTCCGGACCAGATTGATCTTGCGGTCCGCCAGGCGCTCGATCGGGGATTGGTCCTGGAGGATCAGCTGGAGACAGCCGCGAGTGGACGCAGCCATCGGGTCCAGCAGTTGATCCGGGACGCTACCGGGGCGGCTGCATGAAGTACGAAACAGCGACGGCGTTCCGGTCTGCCCTTGAAGCGCGACTCCTTAACCTGAGCCGGTCCGGTGGATTCTCTCTCGCAAGGCTTCGCAAGCTCGTGGTCTTTGATCGACTGATGACTCGTCTGGTTGAAATCGCTCCGGATCAATGGTTGGTAAAAGGTGGTGTAGCCCTCGACTACCGTCTGCGGGAGCAAGCGCGCACGACCATGGATCTCGATCTGGTGTGGAGAGCCGGACGAGACGAGATTGCGCGTCACATGATTGCTATGCAGTCACTACAACACGAGGATTACTTCACATTCACTGCGACAGGCGTTCCTGTCACAAACATCGACGGCGGCCTACGTGCAAGCCGCTATCGGGTGACCGCGGAGCTTGCCGGCCGCAGATTTGAAGAGGTCACCATTGATGTTGGTTTCGATTACCCGTTCTCCCTGGATCCCGACCTCTTGACCGGTCACGGCCTTTTGTCCTTTGCCGGAATATCGTCTCCCGTCGTGCCGGCGATCAAGCTGGAGCGTCATTTGGCAGAGAAACTCCATGCCTATACACGTCTTTATGAAGGGCAACGCGTAAGCACCCGTGTAAAGGACTTTGTGGATATGTTCCTGATTGGTACGATTGCCCGATTCACTGCCGGGGATGTACGTCGTGCCTTGCAGGACGTATTCGACGAGCGTCAAACGCACTCACTTCCTCATACTATCCCTCGACCGCCGTCCACTTGGCAGGTGCCCTTTCGTACGCTCGCGGAAGAATCAGGCGCCCCGTCCGACGTGCGAGAGAGTTTTCTCCTGGTTGCTCGCTTCCTAAATCCGGTTCTCGGAGGGGAAGCCGACGACGAGCTTAGGTGGAGGCCCGAAGAATGGGCCTGGGTGAGGTAAGAATGTATCAACGTTGACGACGGATCCGTTGTCACGTCGAGGCGCGTCGTGCGGAGAGACGTGAATGCTGAACAATCCGGACGTTGCTCACCTGCTTGAACACTGGCTGCCCGGCGACGAGGTGCGCTCCGTTATCCCGCTCGGCGCTGGCCTCGACAACACGGCGTTGCTCGTCAATGACGAGATCGTGGTCCGCCAGGCACGTGAGCCGGATCCGGACGCCGTTCGTCGCGAGGCCGCGTTGCTCGACCTCGTCGCCAGGCATGCCACGCTGCCCGTCCCTGAGATCGTCTTCACCGATCCGGAGAAAGGCATCCTCTCCTACCGGGCGCTTCCTGGCACGCCCCTCATCGATATCCCGGACGCGGATTCGACGGCGCTCGCCGAACCCCTCGGGACATTCATCGCGGCGATCCACGCGATCCCCCGGGCCGACGTCGAACACCTTGTGGCGCCCGAAGTCGACCTCCTTAGTGAATGGCTGGATGAGGCCCGAGCCGGGTACGAGCAGGTCGGATCTCTCATCCCTGCATCAGCCCGGGCGGAGGTCGAAGCGTTTCTCCACGCACCGCCACCGTCCGAGGCGAAGCGACTCACCTTGTGCCACAACGATTTCGGCGCCGAGCATATCCTTGTCGACCCTGACACCCTGCACATCACCGGCATCATCGATTGGTCCGATGCCTCCATCACCGATCCCGTGCGTGACCTCGCGCTGGTCTACCGGGACCTCGGCCCGGATGCCCTCGACAGGGCGGTTGCCGCCTACCGCACGGCACTGACGGATGCCGATATGCGGCGCCTCGTTTTCCACGCCCGGTGCAAGCTGATCGAGGATCTCGCCTACGGTCTCGAATCCGGCCAAACGCGCTATGCCGACACCGCTCTGGCTCATCTTGAATGGATATTCCCGTCCGGGACGACATGACGATTTCCGCGACAGGAGGGACCTGGTCCTTAAACGACGAAGCCGCCTCTGACGGCTTCCTGTCGTCAGGGCGGTCTTGTCTGGATGTTTCGCTTTCCGGCGCGTAGCGCCATACGCTGGCGGGAGCGTTACGACTCGGGAAAAGCGATGTCGTCAGGGTATCGGTCGCGCCGGATGAGGCGGATCGGCTGCGCCACTACGCGGTGGCGCCGGCCTCAATCGCCTCCTGCTGCTCGGAACCCGACCGGATCGCGATCTTGTGCGGCCGCGAGGCCTCGGCCTTCGGCAGGACGATCTTCAGCATGCCATGCTCGAAGGTCGCTTCGGCACGGTCGGCATCGAGCGAGACCGGGAGCGTGATGCTGCGACGGTAGCTGCCACTGGCCAGCTCGCGCAGGTGCCACGTCACGTCCTTGTCCTCACCCTCCGCCGGGTCATGCTGGACACGGCCACTGATCGTTACCGTGTTCCGCTGGACGGTCAGGTCCAGATCGTCCGGGCGCATGCCAGGCACGGCCGCCAGGATCACGACCTCATCGTCGGTCGAGTACACGTCGAACGGCATCGGTCGGGCAACAGCCCCTCCGCTCGACTCGGAGCGGGACCAGAGGGTGGAGAACGTATCCCCGAAGGGGTTCTCGCGGAAGATCTGGTCCACGGTGTCCCGAAGGTTCAGCAGGTCGTTGAAGAGCGGCGTTCTCATCATAGGAGTGCACCTCCTTTCCTATGCGATTAGACCGATCTCCAGTGATGAAGGACTCTCGTCCTTTCGGCACCTGTATTATAGGATATGATACGAATCATGTCAAGCATGGTGATTCTTGATTTGTTGACGGCCATGATAGTGCGTGCGCGATGCGACCCGGCACCAGGCAACTGGTGCCGGGTCGCATCGAACTGGCTGGAATGAACGCTCTTGAAGGATTAGGACACCTCGCTGGAACATGGAACATCCAGCCCGGTGGAGGGCGCATCCGATCCGTTATTCCGCCTCGTTCCAGTTCGCGATGTTCCAGTAGATATCACCGAACGCCGTCACCGCGATGTTGTCCGCCCGGATCCGCCGGTTCACCGCATACCGATCCGCCACTACCTGTACCAGCGGGATCTCCACGACATCGTCGATCACCATGTCGTTGAGCTGGATGAACAGGTCGGCCGCGTCCTCCGGCGTCGACACCCGCGCGATCTCCTCCCACGCCGCATCGTATTCCGGGTTCACGTACCGGCACTTGTTCGTACCCGTCCACTCATTCTCCGCCTGGGCGATGTTCTCGCCGTTCGGCCCCGCGTACCAGTACTTCATGTAATTGATGGGGAACGCCGACGTCGCGCCGTCCGTGTACTCCTGCATGTCGGAGTAGAAATGCGTGAAGTTCTGGTCGTTGCCCGGCGAGCCGTCGAAGAAGATCGATCCGTCGACCGACAGGATCTCGACCGCGAACCCGATGTCCTCGAGGTTCTGCTTCACGACCGCCTGCACCTTCTGCCGCTGCGGGTTCACCGTCGAAACATACCGCAGCTCCAGCCGGACGCCATCCTTCTCGCGCACGCCATCATCGCCAGCCACCCAGCCGGCATCCTCCAGCATCTGCGCTGCCGCGTCCGGGTCGTATTCCCACGAGGTGTTCGGCGATTCATATGGCGCCATCCCGGTCAGGATGTTCCGGCCCGGAGGTGCTGCGTACAACACGTCGGCGATTTGCTGCCGGTCGATGGCGGTTGCGATCGCCTGGCGTACCGCCAGCTCGGTCAGGAACGGATGAGGCGTGTCCTTGTGCGACCGTTGCCCGTCGACCTCCGTGTATGGGTCGCTGAAGTTGAACTGGATTTTCTCGACGCCGGTACCCGGAGGGCCGTAGACCGTGCCCTGATCGCCGGTCGTCGCATCGATTGTCGTCGGGTCGAGCTGCAAGGTGAACGCCAGGTCCCAGTCTCCCGTCACGGTGACCGCCCGCAGGGAAGACGCCGGATCCCCACCGCCCTTGAGCACGACGCGGTTGAAATACGGCTTGTTCGGCTCGCGATAGTTTTCGTTGATGACGTAGGTGACCTGGTCGTTTGGGCGAAGCTCTTCCAGCTTGTAGGCGCCCGTTCCGATCGGCGCGTTCAGGAACTCCTCGTTCGCCTCGTCGGCGTCCTTGCCGTCCCAGAAATGCTTCGGGTAGATCACGCCGATGTTCGACGCGAAAGGTTGGAACCACCCGACCGTCGGCTCCACGAACGTGACCTGCACCGTCAGGTCGTCGACCGCCTCGAGGCTCTCGATGATCTCCCACGAGACGGCGTCGATCGACTGGTTCGTCGGTTCGACGTTCCATTCCCACGTGAAGACGACATCCTCCGCCGTGAACGGCTCGCCGTCGCTCCACAGCACGCCCGGCAACAGGTGGAACGTCACCGACGAGAGGTCGGCGGCCAGCAGCCCGTTGTCCTGCGTCGGCACCTCGGTGATCAGGTTGGGCAGCAACGTCGTGTCCGGCGCGTAGTTCATCAGCGCCTCGGAGATGATCGTCCCGGCCGATATGTCCTTGCCGCCCGTCGCGTTGTGCACGCTGAGCCCGGACGCCGCCTGGATCGCGAGGATGCGGAGCTCGCCGCCTGCGCCCCGCTCCTGGTTCTCGGTGCCGACCGCTGGCTGGCTCGATCCGACCACCGGCGACGCCATCGGCGATGCCGCAGGGGAGGCGACCTGTGCCGCGACGCTGTTCTGTGCGATCGCCGCCGCGCTGCCGAGGCTCACGCCGAGCGCGGTTGCCCGCTGGATGAAGGTTCGCCGGTCGATCTGTCCCTTCGTGAAGGCGCGATGCAGGTCGCGCAACGGGCTACGGCTGGAAACGGGCACACGCATGGTGAAGGACTCCTTCGCTCGCATCGCGCTCGGGCTACCGCCTGGTATCCCGCTGTTCGTTTGTCAGACCCGATGTTCCGCATTGTAGCGGTTGCCTCCCGCCGCGTGGCAGAGTGGAACACCAATGATCGAGGGAGAGCATGAAAGAAGGAGCAGCATGCACGAGGAGCACATGCAGGCGCCTGAACCGGACCGTCGCGACTCGTTTGACCGGAACGCGACCGCTTACGCCGCAGGTCGCCCGCCTTATCCGCCGCGCGTATGGTCGTTCCTGAAGGAGATCGGCGCCTTGCGCCCGGGTGCGCGCATCCTGGAGATCGGGCCGGGTACCGGTCTGGCGACTGGCGAGCTGCTCCGCCATGGCGCGATTGTCGACGCGGTGGAGCAAGGGGCGCACCTCGCCAGCGTGTTGCGTGAGCGGCTGCCGGATGAGCGCCTGCGCATCGTTCACGGGGACGCGCACATCGTCCCGTTTCCCTCCCGCGACTACGACGCGGTGGTTGCCGCGACCACACTGCATTGGCTGGATACGTCCCGGCTGGTGCCGCGCCTCGCCGGCGTCGTCCGGCCAGGCGGCTGGCTGGTGGCCTGGTGGAATGTCTTCGGTGATCCAGACGCATCGACCCCGTTCCGCGAGCGGGTGTCCCGGATCTACGCGCAGCATCTGCCGTCCGAATGGAGGGATCCGCGTGAGCTTCCCCGGGCAATGCGCGTGGCCGACCGCCTCGATGAGTTGACCGCGGGCGGCTGGTTCGGCGAGCCGTGGCATGAGCTTATTCGCTGGACGCACCGCATGGACGCGGCCGGTGTCCGCGCGCTCTTCGCCACGTTCCCCAACATCGAGGAGCTGGACGATCGCCGTCGGGTCGCGATCCTGGACGATCTGGGCCAGGCGGTCGAGGACGAGGGCGGTGTGGTCGATGACCCGTTCGTGACCGCCATCTACGCCGCGCGCCGGACCGGCACCCCAGCCCCGGAGCGCTGACTGAGGGGATCGGCGACATGGTGGCCCGTGTGTAGGGTCCGTGCGTGGTGTCTGCTACCGTGAAAAGCACCACGAAACGGGACTGGGCCAGCGATGATCTCCGCGACAACTCGCACAGGAACGCTTGCATGTCCACCGACGATGGCTGGGATGTCTACTACAGGGCAACCGAAGACAGCCCTCCCCATGATCTGCTCCTCCGCGCCGTGTCCTTGCTGGAATCCCCGGGCGAGGCGCTCGACCTCGGTGCCGGCGCCGGTAACGACACCCGCTTCCTACTTGCTCGTGGTTTCCATGTCACCGCTGTTGACGCCGAGCCCGCCGCGATCCGGCGTCTCCTGGCCATCCGAAATGATCGCCTGACCGTCGTTCAGTCGACGTTCGAGGGGTTCGATTTCGGGACTGACCAGTATGTCCTCATCAATGCCCAGCTCGCGCTCCCGTTTCTCGAGCCCGCGTCGTTCGAGGCGGTGTTCGCCCGTCTCCTGGCCGCCCTCGCGCCAGGCGGACTCTTTTGCGGCGATCTTTGGGGCGTGCACGACGACTGGAACACGCCGCAATCCGGGATGTCGTTCCACACGCGGGAGGAGGTGATGCAGTTGCTGCGGGACCTCGACATCGTCGAGTTGCATGAGGAGGAAGGGAGTGTCGACCTGGTCGCTGGCGGCACCCGCCGCGCCCATGCGTTTGACGTCATTGCCCGACGGCTCGCCTGACCGGGACCCGACCGCAATCAGCGCCACATCGTGTCACGGAGGATCATCATGCCCATCGCCAACGTCATCGACCTGGAAGGCATCACCCCCGCGAACCTGGACCTGTACGAGCGGGAGTACCTGGGCACCGTCGGCAATCCGCCGCCCGGCCTGCTCACCTATGTCGTCGGCCCGATCGGAGAGAGGATGCGCCTGATCGAAGTCTGGGAATCGGTCGAGGACCGGGACGCCTTCTATCAGGATCGCATCGACCCCGCAACCGACGCCTACCTCGCGGACGGACACCCACCGCTGACGGATATCCTGGAAGCTCCCATGACCGTGAGCCTTTTCTGGTCCGCTGGCGCTACCACCATCGAACCTTCGCCTTCCTGACGGACGATTCGTCCTAAGAGTGCTTGAGCCAAACCCTGACCCGGGACGCCTGCCGGGAGAACCCTTCCTTTGGTGTCGGGGGAGGTTTGAGCACGCATGCCCGATAATTTCTTTGGATGCCCGGTTCATTATTGACAACGACTCCGCCTCCTGGCGTACTATCCCCCAAGCGTATTGTTAGCCCTGCGCATTTCGGGCGAGGGGTCATCAGCGGGCGCTTCCAGCCCACAGGAGTCGGTTCAACGTGACACAGGTATCCCGAAAGGCGGAATCCCGCCTTCGCGTTTCCCGGCGTGGTTTCCTCAAGGCCAGCGGCGTTGGCGTCGCTGCAGCGGCAAGCGCCGGCGTCGGCGCCGTCCCGTTCGCAGCGTCGGCGGCTCAGCAGCAGGGCTGGGAAGCCGAGCATGACATCGTCGTGGTTGGCACTGGCGGCGCGGCGTTCGCGGCGGCCATCACCGCCCGCTCCCTTGGCAGCGACGTCGTGATGCTGGAGAAGGGCGCACTCGTCGGCGGCACCACCATCGTCTCCGGCGGTGGCGCGTGGTTCCCGAACAATCCCCGCATGCAGGAGGATGGTATCGAGGATCCGCGTGAGGACGCCATCAAGTACATGGCGCGCTACTCCTACCCGCATCTCTACAACCCCAACAGCCCGACCTACGGCCTGACGCAGGAGGACTACGACCTCTACACCACCTACGTCGATACCGCCGCCGAGGCCGCGCAGCACCTCGAAGACCAGGGCGCGATCACCTGGACCTACGGCCGCAACTTCGGCCCGCTCTTCGACCAGGTCCAGATCGACTACATGGAGGAGTACGAGGAGAACGTCCAGCCAACGCATCGCACGCTCCACCCGACGGGTGAGAATGACGGCCCGGGCAGCGGCGGCGACATGATCAACGACTACAAGACGTGGGCCGAGGAGAATGGCGTCGCGATCCACCTCCACCATCGCGTCGACGGCGTCATCACCAACAGCAAGGGTGAGGTCATCGGCGTCGAGGTGTCGGTCATCGATCCGGCCGCGGCCGCTGCCGCCGAGGCGACCCCGGAGGCCAGCCCGGTCGCTCCGGCGCAGAAGATCGCCATCCGCGCGAAGAAGGGTGTCATCTTCGGTTCCGGTGGTTTCGCCCGCAACCAGGACATGATGCACCACCTCATGCCGGCGCCGTACTACGGCGGTTGCTCGGCGATCACCAACGAGGGCGACTTCCTTCGCATCTCTGCCGCCCTTGGCGCGAAGCTGGGTAACCTTCACAACGTCTATCGCAACGAGGGCCTCTTCGAGCAGGCCGTCGCCAGCTCCGGCGCCTACAACTGCACCTGGTTCCTCAACGGCGACTCCTTCCTCCAGGTCAACAAGCACGGCAAGCGCTACGTCAACGAGAAGCGCAACTACCAGGACCGCCCGATGGCCCACCTCAACTGGGACCCGAACTACGGCGACTGGACCAACCGCCTCACGTTCTACATCTACGACCAGCGCGTGCAGGAAAACTGGGGTGGAACCTTCCCGCTCCCGGCGGATCCGGAGACCGCGCCGTACGTCATCAAGGGCGCCACCATCGAAGAGCTCGCCGCCGCGATCGAGGAGCGCGTCGAGAGCCTCCGCGAGGTGACCGGCAACCTCTCGCTGGACGAAAACTTCGCCGCCAACCTTGTCGCTGAGGTCGAGAAGTTCAACGAGTACGCCCGAACGGGTGAGGACGCCGACTTCAAGCGCGGCTCGCTGAAGTACGACGTCACCATCCCGTACGGCCCGTACACCCCGACCGAGGAGACCGCCGAGTACCCGTCGGCCGACCAGCCGAACGCCGCCATGTACCCGCTGCGCGACGAGGGCCCGTACTACGCCTTCATCATGTCCGCCGCCGCGGTCGACACCAACGGTGGCCCGGTCATCAACCCGGACGGCCAGATCACCCGCTGGGACGGCTCCGCCATCGAGGGCCTCTACGGCGCCGGCAACTGTGTCGCGTCCCCGGGCGTCAACGCCTACTGGGGTGGCGGCATGACCCTCGGCAACGCCACCGTCTGGGGCTACCGCGCCGCGGTCCACGCGACGAACGCCCCCGAGAAGTCAGCAGAGTAGGGGACGGCCACTCCCTTCGCTGCGCTCAGGACATCGTCATCCTGAGCGCAGCGGTCTCGCGAGCACATGTACCTTGCAGCCGCGGGCAATCGCGACAATGGCTGCGTACCGCCGGACCTTGTGTCCGGCGCTCGCGTGCGGCGATGTCAGACACGACGCAGCCGTTCTTCTCCATACCGGCGTCCTGCACAACACCCGGAACGCCACATCCAGCGAGTCCATCCCATGAACCGACCACTCAGCCAGCTCATCTACGCCCGCATCCAGGACATGCCGTCCTCGCCGCGTATCGTCACCCTTCACAAGCACAACCAGTACGCCGCGGATGTAAAGGACTACGCCTTTGCCGCGAGCCCGAACGCCCGCATCATCGGCCTCGAATCCTACAAGGGCGTCTTCGTTGGCAAGGAGATCGTCGGCTATACGTGGTTTATCGGCCCGCAGCAGGCGCCATCGCCGATCTTCTTCGGCGACGCCCTCGCCGAGATCGAGCGATTCCTCTGGGACGAGATCGACCGCCAGGAAACGCCCAGCGCCGAGCTGCCGTTCCTCATCGGCGTCGAGCAGGGCGCGATCATGGCCCTCGCCGCGGCGGCCGCGGTGCCGGACCTCATCTCCGGCGTCATCGCGGTCGATGCCTCGTTGCCGGTCGTTCCCGGCTGGGAGCCACCCCTCGCGCCGCTCGCCAACCTGCCCGTCCTGCTCATCGAGGATCCGGCCCGCCCTGCGCACGAATCCGTCCTCACCGGTGAACGCCTTGCGGACACTTTCACCGCCTGGGGCGCCGATGTAACCCGCGCGACCGTTCAGGACGCCTCGAACACCGTCCCGGCGGAGATCATGTCCCGATGGATGTCCGCCCGCGAGCCCCGCATCCTCCAGGTCGACAGCATCGATTGATCCGTCGATCTGCTACTCTCTTCTTGGGGGAAGACCGGCGCTGGATACAGCGCACCGAGAAGATGAGGGTTGGGTCACGATGGCGGAGCAGGAGCGGCGAGACCTCGCCCTGAAAATGGTCACGGTGCTGCCTCGCTACGGCAGCTGGGCGGTTAACATCCGCGATGTCGTCACGCCCTGGGGAAAGCTCGGCTTTCGTCAGCTCGCTATCCTCTGGGCCTTGAGGCACGAGACCATACCTCCGGACGAGCTCTCCCCAACCACGCTCGCCCGCTTTCATCGCGTTCGGCCCAGTGTCGTGACCCGCGCACTGACCCGCCTCGAGGAGAGCGGCCTCATCGAGCGCGAAATGGACCGGCATGACCGCCGGCGGATCAACATCACCCTGACGGAGGCGGGTCGCGCCGCGAGCGAGCTCGTCGAGTCCTTCTACCTCGACCAGATCATCGACAGCATGGGGCATCTCGACGATAAGGAGGTCGAGGAGATCGTTCGCGCCGTCGCTCATCTGGAGGACATCATCGGGCGCCTGGAGACCGCCGGCCATGGCGCGTTTTCGGCAGAGTCTGATGAGGAACCGGTGCTTCCCGGACTTGACTAACCGTCTTTTTTCGTGCCGTTTCGCCTTTTTACGTATCCTCAACGACCCCGATCTTGAAATTTGACCCTGCTGAATTCACCCCTTAACAACAATTCAATGTTATTATCAAGTAACCAAACGTACCCGGGTCCCCATCGACAACTCGATTCAGCCATCGGCGATGAGACATGACAGACGCATCGCGACGCGACCTTGCCAGGCAAATGGTCAACATCCTCCCTGCCTTTGGCCACTGGGCCAGTGGGATCCGGGATTTCCAGACGCCCTTCGGCCGCCTCGGGTCTCGACAGGTCGCCATCCTGTGGCTCCTTCGGCATAACATCATTCCGCCGGACCGCCTGTCGCCGACCCGGATTGCCGAATTCCACCATGTCCAGCCCAGCGTCGTGACGCGCGCGCTGGCAAAGCTCGAGGAGGGGGGCTTCGTCGAACGCAGTCTCGACGAGATCGATCGTCGCCGCACCCATCTCGAGCTGACCGACAAGGGCCGACAGGCCAGCGAATACGTCGAGGAGCTCTATATTCACGAGATGCTCGCCGGCATGCAGGACCTCGAGGATGAGCAGATCGCCAACCTCGAGCGCAGCATGGAGGCCCTCTCGCAGGTTGCTGCTGTTCTCGAGGAACGTGGCATCGAGGGACGGCTCGATGCCGATCAATCCGAATGAGGCCCGCCGATCGGGGCCACAAGCGTTAACCGGAGGTATCCGCCCGATGACTGATATCGACCGACAGCGCCTTGCCGCTCGCATGGTGATCGTCTTGCCCAAGTACGGCCTCTGGGCCAACGGTTTCCGCGACGTCGTGACGCCACACGGCCGGGTCGGCTATCGCCAGTTCATCGTGCTGTGGATGCTCCGTTTCGAGGTCTTCGACGCCGGGGATGTGACCGCGACGCGTCTTGCATCCTATTTCGACGTCCAGCCCAGCGTCATGACCCGCGCGCTGGCAAAGCTCGAGCTCGGAGGCCTCATCCGCCGCACGGTCGATGAGGAAGATCGTCGTCGCTCCCGGATTGTCATCACCGATGCCGGCCGCGAGACCTGTGAATATGTCCTCGATACCATCACCCGCAGCCTCCTCAGCTCCATGTCCTTCCTCTCGGACGAACAGGCCGCCGAGCTCGAACGCAACGTCGAGATCCTCGACCAGATCGTCAATGACCTGGAGCAGCAGGATGCCGCCAACGACGACGACTGGGACATGCGCACCGGCTAACTGAGCTGGCGCCTGGTCTTGAAACGCTTCTGGGGTGTCCTGGCAGGGGAGATGTCAGGCCGCCTCGTTGGCGTGTCCGCCCTTTTGCATCCTCTGGTGAAATAGGTGTCCTCCGGCGCACGGCGCGCATTCGGCCGCGTGCCGGACTGTCCCGCGTGTACGTCAGTCGGGCAACGTATGCACTTTGTGATACCTTTCACATCTTGGGCGCACGGCTCAACAACCCTTGGCATCGACAACCGCATTGTGAGAAATGTCACCAAACGTGAGGTATATGCCCGGATTGCGTTTTCTTCACGAGATTGCTAGTGTAGAGCTTCGCAATGGTGCGACAGACAGCATGGGTCAACCTCACGGAGGCGCACATGAGCGATCTAGTCCGAGTTCCCGAGACCAGCGTATCCACCATGAGCCCACAGGCCATGGAAGTGATCAGCCACCTGTGCGAGGGTGATTGCCTCACATTCGGCACCGTCGTGAGCTGGTGTGAGGCACGGGGCGACTGTGTCCACCTCGTCACCTGTCCCAATTGTGGGGCCAAATACCAGCTCGACGAAGACGACCTTTGCGCGCTCGAGCGCTGGACCGATGCCCATGGTGACGCCCTTGTCTGTGGCGTCCGTGAAATGTCCGCCTGATCCCGGGAGTCGATTGCGCACTGTCTTGCCAGGCCTGCACCCGTGACAGGCGGGGAAAAGGTCCGCGCAGCAGAGCCATCGCGCTCATGTTTCCGCACACGAAGAGGCCGGCGATGGACACTCCATCGCCGGCCTGAATCGTTGTGACCGATTGACTACGGCATCGCCGTGGCGGGGTGGAGCATCCGCGCCACCTCGTGCGCCCATGCATCGATCGCCGCCCAGTCACGCAGGTCGCTCGGCGGCATCTCGTGCAGTGGGCTCGACGGCAACCGCGTCACCGCCCGGTGCAGCATCCCCAGGTGATGCGGGTCATACCGCCCCCCGAACATCTCGGCTGCGATCGGGTGCAGCCACGGATGCTTGGACAGCGCTTCCAGCAACTGGTGTCGTCCGGCCTCGATCGCCAGGCGCTCCGTCCCGACCGGACCCAGCGCGAACACCGCCACGGGTCGCGCGACCAGCGCGGTACGGAAGCGCGACAGGAACGCCGGCGCATCCTTGTGCCAGTGGCCCAGGTAGAACGGCGCTCCCAGGACCACCGACTGGTACCCATCCAGCGACGTCACCGATCTCATCTCGGCGACATCGACCTCGTGACCTTCCGCGCGCAACACCTGCGCGATGGTATCCGCTACCTCGCGCGTCGAACCGTACTGCGTCGCGAAGGCAACAAGAATCGGAGAGAACATCGTGACGCTCCTCGTTGAGTCCTGGTCTGGTGCGGTGTTGCGTCGATGCGAACAACCGCCACCCGCTTGCGGGCGCAACCATCACGACTCATTTTCCCGGAGACCCCGTCACGGACGCGTCAATCTTCCTCCCGGAAACGTTGCAGGAACGTAACAACCCGTACTGGCGGCGAATCGTCCGTTTCGCCTTTCATTGCTCTGCGCGGGTTTGCGGCACCCCGATTTACGCTGATGGAGCGCTGCCCGCCAGCTCCGGTACCTCGATCTCCTCGACCTGGCCGGATGCCATCGACCGCGCCGACGCTTCCATCAGCGCCACGCTGGCGAGGTTCCGCCGCCCGGAATTCTCCGGCTCGATGCCCGTCTCGATCGCCTCGATGAACGCCAGCACGCCCGCCGATCGGCCCCAGACCTGCATCTCGTCCAGCGCGATGTCCTTCACCTTGCCATCACGCGTGCGCACCTGCACCGCGTCGCCCTTCGTCCCGGCCGGGCCACCCTGCCGGCTTGTCCAGCGGATCAGGCCCTGCTCGCACTCCATCCGCCAGTCGCCCGCCCAGAACGTCGGCTCGTCGGAGCTGACCCAGCTTCCCCGGTAGCTCACGATCACGCCGTTGTCCAGCGTCACGATCATCGTCGCGGACGCCTCCTCGATGTACTTGCTCCACGCCGGATCCGTCTGTTGCACGAAGACGCTGACCGGCTCCGCGCCGCTCACCAGCCGGATCAAGTCCATGTGGTGGATCGCCATGTCGAAGAGCAGGGGATGCACGAACTGGTAGTGCCGGTGCGTTCCGGCCTCCGCGTCGTTGTCCCATTGCCGGAAGTCGATGTTCATCATCCCGAGGTCGCCCAGCGCGCCCTCCCGGATCAGCTCCGCCGCCTTGCGTGGGGCAGGGTAGAACCGGTAGTTCTGGCTCACCTGGAACACCAGCCCGGTCTCCTCCGCGACCTGGACCGCCTCGATCGCCTCCTCGACCGACCCCGCCAGCGGCTTCTCGACCAGCACGTGCTTCCCGGCACGCATCGCCGTGATCGCCAGCGGCACGTGCGCCTCCATCGGCGCCGTGATCAGCACCGCGTCCGCCTCCGGCCCGCGTTCAAGCGCGTCCTCCAGCGTCGCGAAGCACTGGTCCTTCTTCAGCTTCAGCGCCTGTTGCGCCTTCTCCAGCGCCGGCTCGAACGCCTCCACGATCGCAACCGTCTCCACGCGGTCCGCGATCGTCTTCAATGCCGTCTTCTCCCAGTCCATGCCCCAGCCGCCAAGGCCAACATGGATCAGCTTCAGTTTCGATGTCACAGGTGCGTCCTTCTCCAATGCGTAACCACGAAACGTTCCGCGCATTATCGCATCACCCTCCGGTAAGCTTGGACCCGTACCAGAGTCCCCGTCATCCCGAGCGCAGTCGAGGGATCTTTGCGTCAGCCCGAACACCATCCCGTCCCGTCGCGGCTCATTCCCATTGCCACCGCCCCGAAAACCCGTCATCATTCCCCCGAACACACAGCAACCCATCGGGGGATGGGGCGAACGCGATTTCATGCATCAGGGATGGTTCTCATGAGCGACGGAACTACCAGGCCAGTCGGCGTCGGCATCATCGGCGCAGGCGTTATCTCCGAGGTCTACTGCAAGAACCTCTCGTCCGCCTTCGAAACGACGAAGCTCATCGGCATCGCCGACATGCTCCCCGAGCGCGCGAAAGCCCGCGCGGATGAGTTCGGCATCGAGGCCCTCACCGTCGATGAGCTCCTCGCGCATCCCGACATCGAGCTGGTCGTCAACCTGACGATCCCGGCCGCCCACGGCGAGATCGGCATGCGTGCCCTCGCCGCCGGCAAGTCCGTCTACAACGAGAAGCCGCTTGCCATCAATCTCGAGGATGGCCAGGCCATGCTCGAGGTCGCCAGGGAGAAGGGCCTCTTCGTCGGCTCGGCTCCGGACACCTTCCTCGGCGGCGGCCTCCAGACCGTTCGCAAGCTCCTCGACGAGGGGCTGATCGGCGAGCCAGTCGCCTTCAACGCCGCCATGATGAACCACGGCATGGAGCACTGGCACCCGGACCCGTTCTTCTTCTTCCAGCCCGGCGCCGGGCCGCTCTTCGATGTCGGCGTCTACTACGTCACGGCGCTTGTCAGCCTGCTCGGCCCCTTCGCGAATGTCAGCGCCCATGCCCGCGCCAGCTTCCCGGAGCGCACCATCACCAATGGCCCGAAGAACGGCGAGAAGATCCCGGTCACCACGCCGACTCACATCGTCTCGACGGTCGAGACCGAATCCGGCGTGCTCGGTACCCTCTCGGCGTCGTTCGATGTGTACGAGACGGACCACGCCTCGCTCACCATCTACGGCACCACCGGCACCCTCCGCCTGCCCGACCCGAACACCTTCGGCGGCCCGATCCAGTACCTGAAGGGCGGCGAGACGGAGTGGCAGGACATGGAAGTCACCATGCCCAACACGGAGAACTCTCGCGGCATCGGCGCGGCTGATCTCGCTCGGGCCATGCGCGAGGGCGGAGTTGCCCGTGCCAGCGGCGACCTCGGCCTGCACGTCCTCGAGATCATGCACGCCGTCCTCGATTCCGCCGAGAAGGGCCAGCGCGTCTCTATCGAAAGCACCGTCGAGCGCCCCGCCGCCCTTGAGGCGCCCGTCAAGGCATAGCACCCACAGCGAACGGGCGGAGAGCCAGCGTCTCTCTGCCCATTCGCGCATAAGAGAACCACGTCGCCCTGACGTTGCCCGTAAGGTACGGTCTGGCCGCGCTGCCGTGCATTTCCCTGGCACGGAGTCGCGGCCAATAGCGTCCCGTTTCACTCCCTCGGACTCTCATCCGACGGACCAGGACTCCCCATGACCCAATCTCCGCCCGACGCCCAACGCTGGATTCAGGAAACCGAATCACACGTCCGCGCCCAGTTGCTCGGCGAAGGCTCTGGTCATGACTGGTGGCATATCGAGCGCGTCCGGACGAACGCCCTCCTCATTGCCCGGGAGGAAGCCGTCGACCTCGTCGTCGTCGAGCTCGCTGCCCTCCTGCACGACATCGCCGACCACAAGTTCCACGACGGCGACGACACCGTCGGCCCCAGGGTCGCCCGCGCCTGGCTCGAGAGCATCGGCGTCGACGAAGGGACGATTGCCCACGTCTGTGACATCATCGCGACGCTCTCCTTCAAGGGCGCCGGGACCAGCTCGCAGATGCGCTCCCGTGAAGGCATGGTCGTCCAGGACGCCGACCGCCTCGACGCCATCGGCGCGATCGGCATCGCCCGAACCTTTGCCTATGGCGGCCACGCCAACCGCGAGATCTACAACCCCGACATCCCGCCGGTCCAGCACGCCTCCTTCGAGGAATACAAGACGAATTCCTCTCCGACGATCAACCACTTCCATGAGAAGCTGCTGCTCCTCAAGGACCGCATGAACACGCGGACGGCTCGCCGCATCGCCGAAGGGCGACATCGATTCATGAAAACGTTCCTCGATCAGTTCCATCGCGAATGGAATGGCGACGCATAGGGGACGGCTTGGCGGTTGTCGCCTGCGTTGAAGCACCTCGTGGCGAGGCCGGAGTCATGATCTGTCGTCCACAACACCAAGAGCCCCGCCGGATCAGTCCGGCGGGGCTCTTTTGCATCACCTTGTCCAGGTGTTCGTCAGGCGGCTTCCGGGATTAGCCCTTCAGGCCGGACGTCACGAATGTCGAGATGATCTGCTTCTGCGCCATCGCGTAGATGATCAGCGGTGGCAGCGTCGCGATCGCCGCGGTGGCCATCATCGGCCCCCACATCTGGGCCGACTCCACGTTGTTCGTGAAGAACTGCATGCCCGTCGCCAGCGTCTTCGACTCGAAGTCGTTCAGAATCAGCAGCGGCCACAGGTACTGGTTCCACGCGCCTAGGAACGACAGGATCGTCACCACCGCGATCGCCGGCTTGATGTTCGGCACCACAATGTCCGTCAACAACCGGATCGTGGTTGCCCCGTCCAGCCGACCCGCGTCCAGCAGGTCTTGCGGCAGCTGCAGGACGTTCTGCCGCAGCAGGAAGACGTAGAACGCCGTCGCCGGCAAGGAGGGGATGATGACGCCCGTCCACGTATTCATCCACCCGCGCTCGGACACGAAGATGTAGTTCGGGATGACCGTGACGATGCCGGGCACGATCATCGTCGCCAGCACCACCGCGAAGAGGAGCTTGTCTCCCCGGAACCGCAACCGGGCGAAGGCGAAGGCCGCCGGGACGCTCATCAGGATCTTTCCGAGCGTCGTCAGCACCGCGATGCCGAAGCTGTTCCAGATCCATCTGTCAACCGGGAAGTACTCGAATGCGTCCGGGAAGTTCGCCCATCGCGGTACATCCGGGATGAACTGGAAGTCGTTCGTGAATACCTCGTCCGGCGCCTTGATCGACGTCGAGATCATCCAGATGAACGGGAAGATCGTGAAGGCGCAGAGGATGATGATGACCAGGTGGAATCCGGAATCTTCCAGCCTGAACGATCTTCGCCGGGGTGCCTCGACGGCTGGTGTCTGGCTACCCATAGTGCACGTGCCTTTCAACGAACCGGAACTGGAGCCACGTCAGGAATACCGTCACGACAAAGACGATGACTGCGACCGCGCTACCGGCGCCGATCTGGAAATACTTGAAGCCTTGCTGATAGAGGTAATAAATGATGTTCGTTGTTGAATCGAATGGTCCGCCGTTCGTCAACACGTTGATCGCGGCGAATACGTCGTCGTTGACCGAGATGACCGTCGTCACCAGGACGAAGAAGAACGTCGGGGTCATCAGCGGGAACCGGATCGATCGCGTGATCTGCCAGCTGCTGGCCCCGTCGAGCTGGGCCGCCTCGATGTAGTCCTTCGGGATACCTTCCATGGCTGCCAGGTAGAGCAGCATGTGGAAACCCAATGTCTTCCATGTCGCGACGATGATGATCGCCCAGATCGCATAATCGCGGTCCGACAGCCAGCGGATCGCATCCACGCCGAAGTACGAGAGCGCCTTGTTCAGCACGCCGTAGTTCGGGTTGAAGATCCACAGCCACATGATCGCCGCGACAGAGTAGGCGATGACGGTCGGCGAGAACAGCAGGACGCGATATGCGCCTTGCAGCCGCGATGTCCGCGTGCGGAACAGCAGCAACGCGAGTCCCAGCGGCAGCAGCACCTGCAGCGGGATCAGCGCGAAGGTGTAGATCGCCGTTCCCTTGAGCGACTGGATGAACCGTGGGTCATCCGGGAGACGGGTGAAATTGTCCAGCCCAACATAGATCTTGTCCGGTCGGACGAAGTTCCAGTCGAAGAACGAAAGGTAGCTTGAATAGATGAGGGGCCAGTAGATGAACACGGCCATGAGGATCAGCAAGGGGGCGATGAGCAAATACGGCGTCATCCCCTCGGTGATCCGGTACCACGTCCATGCACGTTTCTTTGTTTCTGTCGCGGTGCCCTGCGCAGCAGCATGTTGGGCACTCGTTGCTACCATCTGTCCCCTCCGGATCGGATATCGAGCGAGGCCGGGAGCGAGCGTACCCGCTCCCGGCCATGCGGACGAGTCGCTAACCTTGACCAACGATCGCGGTGATCTCTTCCAGTGCCTGGTTGACACCATCCTCGACGCTGATGTCGTTCGCCCACATGCGCTCGCAGTAGACGTCCCATGTCGAGCCGGCCTCGACGCCGCGCGCGCCCGGCCAGTTCGTCTCGCGGATCAGGCCAGCCTCGTACTGCTCGTACGCTGGCTCCTGGCCCTCGAGTCGCTCGAAGTCATGGTTGGAGATGTTGACGTAGCCGGTCTGGTTCCAGAGACCGTAGCCCTCTTCGCTCGCGCAGAACTTAAGGAACTCGACGACCGCCTCGTACTTCGACTCGTCCTGCGTGAAGCAGGCGAGGAACGAACCACCCGTCGAGGAGATCACCGGCTTGTCGCCGAACTTCGGCCACGTCGAGGTGCCGAAGTTGAAGGTCGCCTCGTTGGTGATGCCGTTGAGGCTGGCGACGCTGGCCTGCCAGACCGCATTGTTGCCGGAAAGGAAGTTCGGTCGCAGCTCCGGTCCGGCGCCACGGTCGTAGAGGCCTTCCTTGTCGAGGTCGGCGATGGTCTGCATCGCTTCCTTGGCCTCGTCGCTGGTGAAGCCGAAGGTGCCGTCATCGTTCATGACGCGACCGCCGTTGCTCTGGATGATCGTCTGGGCCGGCCAGTCCTTGTTGTACTGCAGCGACAGCACCGGCTTGCCGCCCATGTGCTCGCTCAGCGTGCGCGCACCCTCGGCGAACTTCTCCCACGTGTCGAACATGTCCTCGGGAGCCACGCCGGCTTCCTCGAAGAGGTCCGCGTTGTAGTAGAGGATCGGCGTGGAGAGGCCCCACGGGAAGCCCCAAATCGTGTCGTCCTTCGTGACCAGCGGCCAGGATTCCTCGGACATCGACGCCTTCAGGTCCTCGAACTGGTCGCCTGCCACGTCGGCGAGGCTGCGCACGCCAAGACCCTCGACGGCGTACTCGAGGAACGCCCACGGCACGCTCACCAGATCCGGCGGGTTGCCGGCCGCGAGGTCCGCCTGCGTCTTCTGCAGCGTCTCGTAATAGTTACCCGGCGTGAAGGTGTTGAGCGTGACCGTGTCGCTCTGCGCGTTGAACGCATCGATCACCTGCATCATCGGCGCCGGCGTCGCGGCCGGCTCACCGCCCGGAGGCGTGCCCCAGATGTGGTAGATCGAGATCTCGGTCTTCTCCTGGCTGCTCGACCGGCGCGAGTGCTTCAGGACGGCTGGAGCCGCGTTTGCGCCCTGCGACAGGGCCAGGGCCGCGCTTCCGGCGGCTGCGGTTCCGATGAACTTCCGACGAGAGATGTGTGACATGCCAGACTCCTCGGCCATCGGCCTCTGTTTCTTGCGCCACCGACTCCGGTGACCATCGAACGCGAACGGGAAACGCCGGTCAGCCCGGCGGTGATCTGGGGATCGTGAGCGAGCTCATGTTGCCTCCAGGATGCTGGCCGCCCCGACCTGGTCGACCACGATCGATTTGACGATGCCGCCACGGACCGCGGCGAGCATCGCTTCGCCCCGGTCCGGACCGGTCATGACAACCGCGACGTCCGGGCATGCGCGGAGCACGTCGAGCTCGACGCCGACCACGCGGTCGCGCAGGCTCGTTTTGCACTCTTCGCCATATTTGTTGAAGAACCGCCCGCAGATCTCGCCGACGGCCTTCGCCGCCCGCAGCTCGGCCAGCTCGGACGATTCGAGCGTTCCGCGCTCGATGAACGCCGAGTTCTCCAGCGTCCCGAGTCCCACGAGCGCGAGCGTGACGGCGTCCAGCGACTTCCACACCGCGTCGATGTCCTTGTGCGACAGGAACAGCTCGCGGACGTGCTTGTCCTGCGCGTACGCCGGCAGGTTCAACGTGCGGAAGGTGCCGTTCAGCCGTCGCGCCAGCGTCCGGCACTGTTCCGACGCGTCGATCTGGCGCGGGCTGGTCCCGATCGCGCCGAGCAGCTGGACGAAGGTCGGCCCGTCGCCTTGCTCCCGCGGCTTGATGTGCTGGACCAGCTCGGCGAGCGTGCGCCCCCCGGCCAACCCGACCAGCGATTGATCCGCCAGCCAGCTCGCCACGAACGGCGCCGCGAAATAGCCCACGGCGCGACGGACGTGCTCCGGCGACGCGGCCGGGGCACGCACAACGATCGCGTTCCGTAGTCCGATCCGGTCGATCAGCTGCTGTTCAAGGTCGCGGTCCCGGGAATCGGCATCGTCCACCGAGATACGGACGATCCCCTGTTCCCGCGCAGCGCTCAGCATGCGCGAGACCGTCGAGCGAGAGATGCCATAGATGTTGGCGATCTCGCTCTGGCCGAGCCCATTCAGGTAATACATGCGCGCGACGGACGTCATGACAGCGCGGTTCTCACTGCCCGGGATCATGGACTGCACCTGGCCTCCGGAATGATCTGCATTCAGTATCACGTGCACATACGCTATCGACCGATGTGCACGAGGTCAACACGATCGGGCACTTGTGCACATATGTGCATGCAACTCGGTGCATGACTGGATTTGCATAAGCGTGCAGCCGGCCGTGAACATACGTCAACCAAGCGGCCGTGCAATTGTGTGCAGCGCCCTTGTGCAACGACGGAAGGCCGGTAGACTCATCCTCAACAACGATGAGGAACCTTCCGGCACGGGCCGCGAAGGTCCGATCGGGGAGAGTGTGCACGTGACTGAGCCGCAGATCATGGGACATCGGGGCGCCCGCTTCGAAGCGCCGGAGAATACCGTGCCAGGATTCCGGTACGCCGTCGGCCTCGGCCTGACGTCGGTCGAATTCGACGTTCGCCTGACCGCCGACGATGCGCTGGTCGTGATCCATGACGAAACCGTCGATCGCACCACGAACGGCGAGGGCCGCGTCGCTGACCTGACACTCCAGCAGCTTCAGGCACTCGACGCGCGGTCGATCTTCCCGGACTGGCCCGAGCCCTGCACGATCCCGACGTTCGCCGAGGTGTTGGACGTCGTCGGACAGCTGCCGACCATCGAGGTCGAGATCAAGTCCGATGCGCCGGAGCGCCTTGAGCGGCTCGTTCCGTTGGTGGTGGAGGAGATCCGCAGCCGGGGCATCGGGCACCAGGTAATGCTCACCTCGTTCGACGCGGTCGCCCTCGCCATCGCCCAGCGGGTGGCGCCGGAGATCAGGCGATGCTACATCGGCCGGTGGGATTCGCTCGAGTTCGTCGATACCGCGAAAGTGCTCGGATGCTGCCGCGCCGGGGTCAATCACCCGAACGCGAACAGCGATGTCGTCAAGGCGGCGCGCGATCAGGAGCTGGAGGTTTGCTGCTGGCCGACCAATTCAGATGACGACCTGCGCAGCGCCCTGTCGTTCTCGCCCGATGTCATCTGCACCGATAACCCGTCGCTGATCCGCGAGCTGTCCGCCCGCGCCTGATCCATGCGTCGCACCTGAAAGGACCGTCTCTTCCCATGCCAGGATCGCTCCTGCTCGGCATCGATATCGGCACGTCCAGCTCGAAGGGCGTGCTCTGCACCCCGGAAGGCGAGATCCTCGCCTCCGCCGTGGTCGAGCACGAGACGAGCTTCCCGGCTCCCGGCCGGGCCGAGCACGACGCCGAGACGATCTGGTGGGGCGAGTTCGTCACCATCTGCCGCACGCTCCTCTCCGGTCCGTTCAGCGGGGAGGACGTCGGCGCGGTCGGAGTGAGCGCCATCGGGCCGTGCATGGTGCCGCTGGACGCGTCCGGAACACCGCTCCGGCCAGCAGTCCTCTACGGCATCGATACCCGCGCCACACAGGAGATCGCCTGGCTGGAAGAGACCTGTGGCGAGGAGGACCTGTTCGCGCTCGGCGGCATGGCCCTGACGAGCCAGGCGATCGGGCCGAAGATCCTCTGGCTCCGCAATCAAGAGCCGGACATCTTCGCCCGCACCGCCATGATCCACTCGTCCAGCGACTACATCGTGTATCGCCTCACCGGCGAGCACGTGCTGGACCTGCACACCGCCGCGGCCTTCAACCCGCTCTTCAACATCGCGACGAACATGTGGGACGAGCGCTACGCCGATCACATCATCGATCTCGACCGGTTGCCCCGTCTGCTTGGCACCAGCGAGATCGCCGGCGAGGTGTCGGCGGCCGCTGCCGAGGCAACCGGGCTGCGCCCTGGAACGCCGGTGAACGCGGGCACCATCGACGTGGCCGCCGAGTCGGTCAGCGTCGGTGTCGTCGACCCCGGCGACATGATGCTCATGTACGGCAGCACGATGTTCCTGCTGAACCTCGTCAACCAACCCTTCCCGGACCGTCGCCTGTGGACGGGCGCCTACAGCCTGCCGGATCGCCATGTCATGACGGGCGGCATGGCGACCTCCGGCCTTGTCACGCGCTGGTTCCGCGACGAGCTTGCCGGGGACGAGCGGCATGCCGAGAAGGAGACGGGCATCCCCGCTTACGTGGCGCTGTTCGAAGGCGCGGCGAAGATCGGGCCCGGCAGTGACGGGTTGGTCTCGTTGCCCTATTTCTCCGGCGAGCGCACTCCACTGCACGATCCGGATGCGCGCGGGATGGTCGCCGGCCTCACGCTCAAACACACGCGGCATCATCTCTTCCGCTCGATCCTCGAAGGCACGGGGTACGCTGCCCGCCATCACCTCGAGATCATGCGGGAGCTGGGAGCCATGCCCCGGCGCGTCATCGCGGTCGGCGGCGGTGCCCAGAGCACCCTCTGGATGCAGATCGTGAGCGACGTCTGCGGCATCACCCAGCTCGTCCCGGAGCGGACCATCGGCGCCTCCTATGGCGACGCCTTCCTCGCCGGGCTCGGCGCGGGCATCATCCCGTCCGTGGACGTCGTCAACGAGAGCTGGACCCGCATCGCGCGCACGATCGAGCCCTGCCCGGAACGCACCGCCATCTACGACGACTACTACACGATCTACCGGGAGCTCTACGAGCAATCGAAGGAGCAGGTGCACGCCCTTGCCCGCCTCGGTAGGGCAAATTGATCCATGATCCGGGGTTGCTGGACGCCCGATCTGTAGGGGACGTCCCGGATGCGCACGAGGACCACAGCGCGTGGCGCCCATGCGCATCCAATGGCGTCCCGTCCGCTTCCCTACACCGGCTGCGGAACACCCTCGCCCAGATAGACCCCTTGCCGCACCAGTGCCTCCTGGAGGGCCCGGATCGGCACCTCACGCGGTGTCGTGCCCGAGCGAATCGCGATCGCGGCCGCCGCGCCCGCTGCCTCGCCCATCGCGAAGCAGGGTGGCATGACCCGGACAGCGGATTGCGCCTCGTGCGTTGCCGACAAGGCCCGCCCCGCCACGAGGATGTTCTCCAGGCCGGCCGGCAGCAGGCTGCGGTAGGGGATGCCGTAGGCGTTCGCCGTCTTCAGCTTCCCGTCCGTGCCGCCACTGTCGTCGGTCGGGCTGTGGATGTCGACCGGGTACCCGCACAGGGCAATCACGTCGTCGAACACCCGCCCGGCGCCCAGGTCGTCCAGCGTGAGCTGGTAATCGCCGACGATCCGCCGCGTCTCACGCACGCCGACCATCGACGCCGTATCCAGCAGCTTCGCGTTCTCGAATCCCGGCAGCCATTCCCGGAAGAAGCGCATCAGCGCCTCCGCCTGCCGCCGTCCCTCGATCTCGCCGGTCGTCAGGTCCCGCGCGTTCGTGCCGTCGAGGCGATGCATGCGCGAGGTATTGATCCGCCACACGCCCGGCTCCAGCGTCTTGTACAGCCCGATACCCTTGCGCTGGACCGGGAACGCACCGGCCTCCCGCGCCCTCTCCACGATCGAGGCGAACGGGCGATAGTCCTCCGGATGCGAGGCGACGTACTCTTCGACAACCGCGTCATCGACGTTTGCGACGCGGAAGAACATCGTCAGCGGCTGCGTCAGCCCGTCCTCCGGCCGCCCCTGCTCGTAGTCGGCACCGGCCCGCACGGCGACGTCCGCGTCGGCAGAGCAATCGACCGTCACGCTGGCGGTGAACGCCTCCAGCCCGGATTTGCTCGCCCCGAACACGCCGCGCACGGCGCCATCCTCGACGATCGAGTCCACCACGAACGTATGGAGCCGCAGGTCCACGCCGGCCTCGACCAGCATCTCCGTGGCGCAGAGCTTCACCGCCTCCGGCTCGAACGGCGTCACGCGGGCGTGCCCATAGTCGATGAACCCGCAATACGGCGTGCTTGCCGGGATGCCGGAGGGATGCAACGCCCCGCCGATCTTCTCCATTCGCAGCACCAGTTCCTCGAAGATGCCCTTGATCAGCTGCTGCTCGCCGTCGAGGCTGTACGAGGTCATGCAGGGCCCGACGAGCCCGGCGGTCAGGTTCCCGCCAATATGTCCGAAACGCTCCACAAGCATCGTGCGCGCCCCGTTCCGCGCGCTCGAGATCGCCGCTGCGATTCCCGCCGGGCCGCTACCGACGACAAGGACGTCGGCATCGCCCGCAATGGGCGCGTCGGCCTCGTAGCGCAGGGCCGCCCGTTGAAGCTCCGGTCCGGATTCGTTGCCGTTCGCATGCATCACAGGAAATCTCCGTTCGTTACAACCGCGGATCGAGATAGTCACGGAGCCGGTCGCCAAACACGCCAACGGCGAGGACGACGAGGCTCAAGGCGAGGCCCGGCATGGTCGAGATCCACCAGGCGTTGTTCAGGTAATCGCGCCCGTTCGCCACCGTCCGGCCCCACGAGGGCTGGTCCGGCGGCGAGCCGAGCCCGAGATAGCTCAGCGACGCCTCCGCGATGATCACCAGCCCGACCTCAACGGTGGCGATGACGATCATCGGCGGAATCGTCGATGGCACGATGTGCCGCAGGAGCAAACGGGTCGAATTGGCGCCCATCGACCGGGCCGCCAGCACGTAATCGCGCTCTTTCGCGGCGAGCGTCGCCGCCCGCGCCACCCGGCCGAAGGTCACCCATCGCGTCAGCGCCAGCGCGAGGATCACGTTGAGGATGCTCGGTCCCAGCACCGCCGCGATCAGGATCGCCAGCAGGATCGACGGGAACGCGAGCTGGATATCGGCCAGGCGCATCAGCACGATATCCACCCATCTACCCTGGTACCCGGCGATCGTTCCCAGCACCAGCCCGATCGTCCCGGCGATGAGGATGGTCGAGGCCCCGACCAGCAACGACACGCGCGCGCCCTGCAGCACCTGCGCCAGCACGTCCTGCCCGACCTGGTCGGTCCCCAGCCACGCCCGCGATCCGTCCGACGTGATCGTTCCCGGCGATTCCAGCCGGTCCGGCAACCGCACCTGGACGGGGTTGTACTCGGTGATCATCGGCCCGACGATCGCCGCCACGATGAAGGCGACGACCGGGAGTGACCACAGCATCAGCCGGATTCGCCTCGACCGCAACGCCCGGTCGATCGACTGTCCACGCGCGATCTCGTTGTGCCCGGAGGAGGGGAGGGCCTCATACGTCTGGCGGGTCATTGGTGCGCTCCCCATCACTGGATCCTGATCCGTGGGTCGAGCACGCCGTAGCTCAGGTCCACCAGCAGGTTGATCACGACGAACGTGACCGTGATGAAGAGGACCGCGACCTGCACCAGCGGGTAATCGCGCTGGTTGATCGCATCCACCAGCAATCGGCCGATCCCCGGCCACCCGAAGACCGTCTCCACGATCACCGCGCCGCCAAGGAGATTGCCGAGCTGCAGGCCGATCACCGTGATCACCGGGATCAGCATGTTCCGCATCGCGTGGGACATCAGCACCGCCCGGCGCGACAGCCCTTTCGACCATGCGGTTCGCACGTAGTCCTCGTACAACACATCGAGCAGCCCGCTCCGCACGAGGCGTGTCAGCACCCCGATGAGCGGCATCGCGAGGGTGATCGAGGGCAGCACGAGATGCGACCACCCAGACGACCCGGCGCTGGGGAGCACCTGCAGCCGTCGCGCGAAGACGAGGATCAACATGATCCCCAGCCAGAAGCTCGGGACCGATTGCCCCAGCAACGAGAAGATGGAGATCAATCCGTCCATCACCTTCCCGCGCCGCAACGCCGCCGCGATGCCCAGCGGGAAGCTGACCGCGATCCCGATCAGCGCGGCCGCTCCGGCAAGCCGCGCGGTCATCGCGATCCGCGAGGCGACCTCCGAGGCGACGGGCCGGTTCAGCCACAGCGAATCGCCGAAGTCCATCCGCGCCACGTCACTCAGGTAGCGCCCGTATTGCACCGGGATCGATTCATCGAGGCCCAGTTTCTCCCGCAGGGCCTCGACGTCCGCCTCCGTCCCGCCCGGGCCGACCATCATCGCCGCCGGATCGCCCGGCGCGACCCGGATCGCGAGGAAGATGATCGTCAGCGCTCCCCAGAGCACGAACAGGGAGTAGCCCAGTCGTGTCACCAGATACCGCGACATGGAGCGTCCCTCCCGTCAATGTCGAGCGCACACACCAACGGTGTAGGGGACGTCCCGGACGCGCAGCCGTCCATCGTCGCGCGTCCGGTGACATCCCGTGATACGTGCAGCTAGCTCTCGGTGATCCGAACCGTCTCGAATTCGGGAATGGCGCTCGGCGCGGGCACGTACCCCTCGATTCCCGTTCGGTAGACGTAGTTCTCGATCAGCTCGAACGGGAAGATGCCGACGGCCTCCTCCCAGATGATCCGGCATGCCTCGGCGTACAGCTCCTCACGCTCGGCCGGGTCGGCGCTCGCCGCCGCGCCGACGAGGACCTCGTCCAGCTCCGGGTTGCTGTACCCGTTGCGGTTCGCCTCCGTCGTGTAGAGCCGGCGCAGCGTGAAGTCGGCGTCGCCCGTTCGCACGGTGTTGGTCTGGAAGTTCATGTCCCAGTTCAGCGCGACCAGGTCCTCCAGCCACAGCCCGCGCTCCTTCTCGAGGTTCTCGACGCGCACGCCGATGGCATCCCAGTAGAAGATCATGCTCTGGACCAGCGCGCGGTCCTGCGGGCCGGAATCCGGGTTCCACTGCAGGCTCGTCTCGAAGCCGTCCGGGTATCCCGCCTCGGCCAGCAGCTCCATCGCCCGTTCGGGGTTGTACTCGTACGGCGTCTGCGCCGCGAAGCCGAACACCGTCGAGGGGATCGGCGCCTGTGCCCGCTGGCCGATGCCGGTCATCAGCTCGGAGACCATCGTGTCGACGTCCAGCGCATAGCACATCGCCTGGCGCACGCGGGCGTCGGTGAACGGTTCCCGCTGGGCGTTGAACCAGTTGAAGTAGTAGGCGAAGGTCGGGGTGGAGTCGATGACGAGATCCGGATTCTCCTGCAACGACGGAAGCTGGTCGGCGGAAAGCCCGTACGTGAACTGGATCTCGCCGGTCTCGATCGCGGTGACGCGCGCCGATGGCTCGGGGATGTCGCGGACGATGATCCGCTCCAGCCCGGGGCTGCCGCCCCAGTAGTCCGGGTTCGCCTCGACGACCAGCTCCGAATCTGCCGTCCAGGACACGAACTTGAACGGGCCCATCCCGACCGGCTCGTTCCAGAAGCCATCTTCGGAAATGCCCGCTGCCGGCCCGATGAAGAGCAACGTCGCGCTCACCGGCACCGTACCCACCGGCTCGCTGGAGGTGATGATCACGGTCTGCGGATCAGGCGCCTCGACGCTCTCCACCAGCGCCCACAGCGGCGCCAGCGGCCCTTCCAGCTCCAGCACCCGCTCCAGCGACGCCTTCACATCCTCGGACGTGAACTCCGTTCCGTCGTGGAGCATGACGCCCTCGCGCAGGGTGAACTCCCACGTCCGGTCGTCGGTCGCCTCCCATGCCGTCGCGAGACTGGGCAACAGCTCGCCGGATTCCGGATCGCGGGTCACCAGTGTGTCCAGCACCATCGAGAGGACCACGGCGGTGGCCTCTTCCACGGCGTGCGCCCCATGCGGATCGAGCGATTCAAGGCTGCGCGGCAGGACGATCGTCAGTTCCCCGGAAGGCGCCTCGCCTGACGGTGTCGCCTGCGCCCGCACGATCTGCGGCCGGGCGGCGATCATCCCGGCAAGCTGCGCGGTGAGGCCCATCGCCATGAGCGACTGCACCAGCGAGCGCCGGGAGATCGAGCCATCGGTATAGCTGTCGATCAGCGCCATCACGGAAGGCCGGGGAGCGTTGGGGTCGTACGCCATGTGTCACCTCCAGATGTTCGCGAGAAGGGGGCATGAGGTCCGGCACCGATGTGCCGTGACGCCTGTTGCCGGTGGTGTCCCGCACGAACCTCCTTTCCGGTGAATCCGGCCAGCGACGCGGCCGACGGATGCGCCAACACCAGGGACCGCGCGATGCCGCGATCTCCCTTCACGAAGGCCTCTGATGCCCGGATTTGGCATGCCCGAACTCGGGCCCGGGAATCATCCGCCTCATGAATTGCGTGTATGGCTCCACCCTAGGGACCGGCAAACGCTCTTGTCAAGCACCGAAAGGGGTACATTCGTTCCGAGAAGCATGTCAATGAGCCAGTCGACACATAGTTGCGACCGCCTTCAAACTGACGCCGATTCCTCGTACGGGAGGACTTGCGGCGCCTGCACACAATCAGGCCCGCCGGCTATTGCCGCAATGTCCTCCCCGCGAAGCCGAGCCTGCACGCAACCAGGCCAGCCGGCTATCGCCGCAATGTCCCCTCCCACATGGGATGTCGAAGAAACAATCCCCGGCGAAGCCGTGGCCTATGCCTTCAGCGCCAGGTAGATCATCACCCGCGCCATCGCGCCATCATCCCCAGACACGCGACCCTTCAGCCGCAGCCAGCCCCCAAACTCTCGGGAAGGCCAGCTGACCAGCCCCGCCCCCTCGATCCGGGTTGGCCCCTCGTCGAGGTCGCACCAGTGCAATCCGTCCGGCGAGATCTGCGCCGTCACCTCCAGTGCCGTGCCCGTTCCTTCCGTGTCCAGCACGCGGATGAACCACCGTGCCTCCCGCGCCCACGCCACCTCATACGGCTCGGTCGTGAACTCGCCGGTCAGGCGCGCGTTTCGCTCGAGAACGACCGTCAGTGATTGATGCATGACCATCCCCCCTACCAGTCCACCGAGATCAGCACGGAATCGAGGTACAAGAAATTCCGCACATTCGTGTGCGTCCGCACCGAAACGTAGAAGTTGAGGAGGTTCTCGAGGGAGCCGTACGGCTCGTCGTAGGGAGGAACGGGGATATCGCGCATGTCATAGACGCGATCGTTGACCTGCAGCTCGATGTTCGAGCGGGTGCTCGTATCGATCAGCCACCGGAGATAGTGCCAGTTCACCTTGGTCGGGACTTCGTTGTAGCACAGCTCCTGCGGCTCGCCGAACGGCTTCCAGTCCTCCGGGTTCGGCGCCGTGAAATCCGCCAGCCGGTCCAGCTTCGCCTTGCCTTCGAGATGCTCCCGGGGCGTGGGTTCCGGGACGATCGGGTAGACCCACTGGCGACGCATTTCGTTGTCGAGATCGGTATTGAGGTATCGGGCGACGCAGTGATAGCGCACCCCGTCGCAGATATCGGTCGCAACGGTGAATGCCCCGAATTGCCGCTCGGAGGGATGCAGGTTGCCGTCCCAGCCGCCGCTACCGGCTTGCTGCGCGGCCTGGTTCTCTTCGGATGCCGCCTCGGATTTGTAGGTGAAGTAGGTCTCGAACTGCACCCGGCCCTTGCCGGCCATCGTCAGCCGCCGGATCGCAACCGCTGTGTGTCCCTTCTCGGGCCGGGTCGCGACCTTCAGCGCATAGGTGCCCGACATCGCCCCATGCGTCCCGACGTCGAAGAAATTGCACGAGCTGAGCTGCGGCGGCCGGAAATCGTGCATGTGATCGTCGATCGTGTCGAGGTTGGATTCCCCGTCGTAGTTGCCCTGGAGCTCGACCCAGCCGTGGGTCCCACTGTTGAAGTCGTCGAATACGAGCACCCGCTCCAGCGGGTTGAACCGCGAGAGCCGAATATCGCTCCGGTACAAGGCCTGGAGCATCGAACGATCCAGTGAAGACCCGGTCGGACCAGTCATCGAGCTTCCTTTCTGCTACGCCAAACCCACTCCTTGAATCGCAATGTTGGATGATTCGTTGCGCTGAATATGACCATCGGCGGAACGGACCGCCAATGGCCGTAGGTGTTTGACCGGCTGGTTGTGTCCTGCGACAGTCTCGTAGGGGCGGTCTTGAACGTGCGGCCGCACGCATCTTTCCCGGCACACAGCCGCGCGTTCAATGGCCGCCCGTGCAAGGCTCCCGGCCTGGTGCAATCAATGTGGGCCCGATCGGCCGGCGGTCGATATCCGTTCAGGCTCGTCCGCCGTGAAGCTCTAGCAACCGGACGCGTTCTCGACCGCGTGCCCCGCCTCAGCCTCATACCCCGAGATCACGGCGACCTTCTCCGCCGACGCAGACGACTCGTCGAACTCGTACGACAGCCATTCCTTCACCAGCCGCACGGCCAGCTCCGGGCCGATAACCCGCGCGCCGAGCGTCAGCACCTGGCAGTTGTTGGAGAGCACCGAGCGCTCGACCGAGTAGGAATCATGCGCGACCGTCGCCCGGATCCCCGGCACCTTGTTCGCCGAGATGGCCATGCCGATCCCGGTGCCGCACACGAGCAGGCCGCGCCGGGCCTCGTTCGCCGCGATCGCCTGCGCCACCCGCAAGCCGATATGCGGATAGGCGGTATCGTCGCCTGCGTCCGGCACGCCGAAATCCACGATCTCGACGCGATCGTCGTTCGCCAGCGCATCCTTGATAAGGTTTTTCAGTGCCGCGCCGGCATTGTCAGCCCCGACCGCGAGGACATACTTCCCGGTTGCCATCTGCCTTACGCCCCTTTCTCCTGCGACCAGTATCCGTCTGGCGCGAACAGGTTATCGACGAAGCGATGCAGGAGCCCCATCTCCTGCACGATATCGAAGACGGTGTAGCGTCGCCGGATCTGCCCGGCCGCAAGGTAGCTCTCCCGCAGCTGCTCGCGCGTGAGCCCGATATCCCCGGCTTCCGTCGGGCACTGCCCTTCGAGTAGCATGGCTCGCAGCTCATCGAGCGGCAGTAGCTGCTCCTGGAGGCGAGGCTTGAGGTCCGGCCATGCGTCCCGCAAGCGGGTCAGCCGCCCGCGCAGCTCCTCCGGCGAGATGTACTTCGCGCCGCACTCTTCGAGGGCCTTCTGCACCAGCATAGGGTGGTCGTGCGTCGAGCGGATCGTGTGCTCCATCTCGTCCCACGTCGGCCAGGAAGCGACCGCTGCCTCGACGTCCATGGACTCCACCGGCGAGGCGAAGAGCTGTTCATAGAGCGTTTCCGAGATGATGGTGCCCAGCGCGACCTTCTTGCCGTGTGAGACCACCTCGCCCTCGTATTCCAGACCCCGCATCTCCCAAAGATGGCTGAACTGGTGCTCGCTCCCGGAGGCGGTCCGGGTCGTGCCGGCGGCCTGGATCGCCAGCCCGGTGATCACCAGTCCCTGGAAAAGCTGCTCGATGGCAGCGTCATCCTTCTGGAAAAACCGTTCCGGGTTCGCGATCATCCCGCGCAGCGGTCCCTGGACCATCGCCCAGACGTCCGGCATGATCGGTTCGATCCCTAGTGCATCCGCGAGGATCCAGTCCGCGCCCGCCGTCACCTTGCCGACAAGGTCGCCGTATCCCGATGCGATCATCGAGTCCGGCGCATCGCGCAGGATCTCGATATCCGCGATGACCGCCTCCGGCGCGGGGCATTCGAACGTCTGCTTGACGCCGTTGGCGACGAGCGCGGCGCCGGACGCCGTGTAGCCGTCCATCGACGGCGCGGTCGCGACGACGATGTAGGGAAGCTCTGCCTCGAACGCTGCCCGCTTGGTCAGGTCGTTGAGCGTGCCGGAGCCGACCGCGATCGGCAGGGTATCAGGCCCCAGCTCCGCCTTGATCCGTGCCACGTGCGCGAGGTCAGGACGCAGCGTCGGCGTTGCCGGGAAGATGATGGGATCCCCGGTGGCGTAGCTGCCTCCTTCGAGCGCGGCGAGGACCTCCCGTCCTGCGATATCCCAGGTACGCTCGTCGGCCACGATCACGGCGGTTCGGCCGGGAAAGAGCGTCGAGACGTGGTCGGCAACGCTCGTGAGCACACCGTGCCCGATCACGATCTCGCGAGTAGTCGACGCATGGGCCAGCGCCTCATCGATGAGCGCGCGCGTGGCGTGCAGGGTCATGGATTCTCTCCCGGGCTTCCCGTTGGTTTCATCCCGGGCCTCGTGGCGGTCACCGGCTTCATGCCTGTGGCTGGCGCCATGTGCCCCGGTTGCGACCGGGGGCTGATGGCCCGGATCTGGTCTCTTTTCCCGACTCAGGCTACGAACCCCCTGCCGAGGGTGTCAACGGAAAACCGATGCCATGCACCTATGTGCACCACATATGTGCAACCTCCGGGATGCCGTTCCGGGTATGCTCACATCATGGCTCGCTGCGATGGGCCAGACGTCTATCGGATTCTGATCTTGGGGAAGGGAAGCGCCTGTCTCATGTCAATTGATGCGGAACCGACCGCCCAGCAACTCCTCCGCCGGCCGGACGACCTGGCTGCCGGATACATCTTCGATTTGGACGGGACGCTCTATCTCGGCGGAGAGATCCTGCCGGGCGCCCGGCGCCTCATCGCCGCGCTTCGCGAGCTGGATCGCAAGGTCCTTTTCCTCTCCAACAACCCGACCAGCCTCCCGGCCCAATATGCCGACAAGCTGACCCGTCTCGGCATCCCGGCCACGACCCCCGACGTGCTCAATACTGTCGACACCATGGTCGCCTGGCTGCTGCGCCATCATCCGGACGCGACCGTCTTCCCGGTCAGTGAACAGCCCCTGATCGACGCGCTCGACGCCGCGGGCATCCGCCGCTCGTCCGATCCGCGCGAGATCGATATCGTCATCGCCAGCTTCGACCGGACCTTCACCTACGAGAAGCTGCAGATCGCGTTCGACGCCATCCGCACTTACGGGCGCGCGTTCCTCGTCACCACGAACCCGGACCGCTACTGCCCCATGCCTGGAGGTCACGGCCAGCCGGACGCCGCCGCCATCATCGGGGCGATCGAGGGCAGCACCGGCACGACCCTTCGCCAGAACACCGGCAAGCCCGATCCCTTCATGATCGAGGCCGCGCTTGACCGCATGCAGCTCGCTGCCGCGGACTGCGTCATGGTCGGCGACCGCCTCATGACCGATATCCGCATGGGCATCGACGCCGGCATGTCTACCGCCCTTGTCCTCACCGGCGAGACGACGCCCGACATGCTCCGCTCCCCGGAAATCACCCTCCGCCCGACCTGGGTCCTCGAGCGCGTCGACGAGCTCCTCCCCCAGTCTCACTGGGACCGCATGGCCTGGACCCGCAACGACCCCTGATCCCGCGACATTCCTTCATGGGCAACCCGTAGGGGCGGACCCCGTGTCCGCCCCATCGCCCGCAGGGCGATATCGACAGCGGCGGGCAAAACGCCCACCCCGCGCCCAAAGGCTCGTGTCATCCTGAGCGGATGCGAAGGACCCACCGCGAAGCGGCCAAACCCGGGCCGTCTCCGTCCGGAATCATCGTCCCGGGAATTACCGTAGGGGCGGACCCCGTGTCCGCCCGATCGCCCGCAAGGCGATATCCGGGCACGCACGATCAACTCCGATCAAGGCGCCAGGTTTCTCCCTCTACATGGAAACTTGGCGCATTGACGTCTTGGCCTCCTGGAGCCGCCATGATCCAAGATTCCCAGGTTTCCGTTTACTCCAACAACTTGGTTAACTTGAAAAGTTGGCCCCTAAACCGTGGAGAATGAAACGAGCATGATCATGATCACCTTGCCCATCTAGCCACCCGGACACACCGAATAACGCTACGGTTCCTCCCGTTCCTCCGCTGAATCCTCGCCCCGTAACGTCTCCGGCACCACCGGCTCCTCCACCCCAAGGAACGACGCCCGGTCATCCTCGACCACCGACGGCACGTCCAGGGACTCGCCCTTCGGCGCCTCCCCGATGCCCTGCTGCCGCGCCCCGTCGATCGTCGCGCGCTCCCGCTTCTGGATGTCCTTGTCGTTCTTCGGCATATCCGCCTCCTCCTGGCTCTTCTATGCCGGCAGGAACGCAATCATCTGGCCAACAAGGACAGGCGATCGAGAAAAAGAGGTTGCGCGTGATCGCGGAGAACCCGGCTGCCCACAACGCAACCGGGCGCCCGTATGCTATCCCGCCCGGGGCGGTTCCCACACCGGTTCCCGCTCAGGCGCTTGCGCAAGCGCCTCTCGTATCGCGTCGTAGGCTGGCTTTGGCCGAAGATCCATATCGAAGGGAAGTGGACGCCGGTCGGCGCCGTCGTCTCGCGGGTAATCCTCCTGCAGCCACGTGTACCGGTCCGTCAGGCCAAAGGTGACGACGGCGAACACCGCCGGCTCGTCGAGCGCCACCTCGAGGTAGCGGGCGTACGCGTCGGCGATGACCTCGTCCCGCTCCACGGGATCCGCCGGGACGTCGTCATCCAGCACATCCATCTCCGAGATGACGATCCCCAGCCCCCGGCTGGCGATCTCGCCGAGGAACTCGCGGTAGGCATCCGCGTCGAACCGCTCCGAGAAGTTCGCTGCATCCAGATGTGCCTGCACCCCGAACGCGTGCACCGGTGCCCCGGCATCGAGCAACGAATCCAGCACGAGCAGGGCGTTCCGTCGCCGGTCGGCCGCCAGGTCCCATTCGGAGT
>Ga0182741_1000257_pt1 | contig 82508 bp, 110 predicted proteins | sample eDN5th37CBELigOP_FD_128874 | JGI IMG/M metagenome (GOLD analysis project Ga0182741, IMG submission 128874) | Enriched Organic Plus compost microbial communities from Emeryville, California, USA - eDNA 5th pass 37_C BE-Lig OP (version 2) (version 2) ...
CCGACCCCGAGAAGCTGATCAACCTGGCCGGCGCTTCAACCGAGGACGCCGGCCAACCTTTATCAACCCACCTCAAACGGAACTGACTATGACGCAGTTTATCAACCTGGACGAAATCAAGCGCGAGCCGCTCGTCACCATTCAGGTGAACGGTCAGAAGCATGAGATGCGCACGGCAACGGTCGAGGACTTCATCGAGAACATGAAGGCGATCGAGAGCCTGGGTAAGAACGCTTCGCTCGTCCAGGAAATCGAAGTGATGATCGGTATCGTCGCGCGTGCCTTCCCGACGCTCCCGGAGAATGAGATCCGCTCCTGGCCGATCGACAACCTTCAGAAGCTTTCCGAAATCGCTCGCGGCCTTGGCGGTGAAATCGTCACCGACAATCCGGAGAAGGCCAAGGAGGCTGAAAAGTCGGGAAACGCCCCGACGGCGGGCTAGAATCCATCGATTTTGGATTCCTGTTCGCCGAGGTGCTTTCCGAATACGGGATGAGCTTCGACGAGCTTCTGAACCTGTCGCTGAAAAGGTTCTGGTTCCTTTCGAACCAGATCGACAGGCTAAGGGCCAAGAAAGACCTGCGGCAGCTCCAGCTTCTGGCCTCGGTTACGAGCGTCGAAAGCTACAAGGCAGCCACCGAGTTCCTCGAGAAGCAGGTCGGCCAGGTCTACGTCTGGAAGCCGAAGAACGTTCCTCCCGTCATTCAGATCGATCCGGAAACGGGTCTTGATCCTGAATTTGATCGCGAGGGTCTGCGTGCCCTCAAACGCAAACTGGCTGCTCAAGCGCGCCGCAAGAGGTAAGGAAGCGCTTACTTATAGGATAGGACGATGACTGCAATTCGCGTTGAACTCCAGCTTGCCGACGGCTCCTTTACCAGCGGTCTGCTGCGTGCCGGTCAGTCGATGGCGGAGTTCGAGCGGCAGCTCGTCCGGGCCAATCCGCGGCTGCGCCAGTTCGCTCAGAACGGCCAGAGTGTCGTAACCTCGATGGCTTCCGCGGCGCAGGCGTCGCGGGGCTTCCTTGCATCCCTGCGTGACGTGTCGATCGTTGCCGGCACCCTGTCTATGGGTATCGGCGCGATCGGCCGCGCAGCTAATGGCTGGCTCGGCAAGATTGTCGAAATCAACGCCGAGATGGAACGCCTGACCTACCTCATGGCGGGTATGTCCACCAAGGACGACCCGATGAGGGACGCTGCTCAGAACGTCGCCTATCTTCGTGAGCAGACCAAGCAGGTTCCCTTCTCGCTGCGCGCCGTTTCGAGCGCATTCGTCAAGCTGAAGGCTACCGGCATTGACCCGACCGCCGGCGCACTTCAGGCCCTGACCGATGGTGTCGCAGCCTTCGGCGGCTCCGACCAGCACCTTGAGCGCATTGTTCTCGGTATCTCGCAGATGGCGGGTAAGTCCGTCATCCAGATGGAAGAAATGCGCCAGCAGCTCGGCGAGTCCATGCCGGGCGCAATGCAGATCATGGCGCGCGCAATGGGCGTGTCGGTGGCCGATCTGTCGAAGGCCATCTCGACCGGCACCGTTGCTGCAAGCTCTGCCCTTGAGAAGTTCTATCAGGAGGTCAATCGCACCTTCGGCGGCTCGGCCCAGCGCATGATGCGCTCCTTCCAGGGCCAGGTCTCGCAGCTGCAAACCAACCTCCAGATGCTGGCAACGAATGAGGGCGGCACCGGCTTCTTCGACCAGATCAAGAACCAGCTCGTCGACCTCAACGACTTCCTGAGCGGCAACATCGCCAAGCAGCTGTCGCTGGACCTCGGCAATGCGCTCAATGCCGGCGTCCAGGTCTTCCGCACGATCATTGAAAGCGCCTGGCAGTTCCGCAGCGAGCTCGTAGGTATTGCAACGATCGCTGCGACGGGCATTGGCCTGCGAATGCTTGATGGCCTGCTCAACTCGCTGGCGCTGACCATGACTTCGAGCGCCGTTGCCATGCGCGGCTTTGCGAAGTCCATGATGGACGCTCACTCGATGTGGGTGCTGGCGAACTCGGCAGGTCTGACCCTTTCGAACACTTTCGTCCGTCTTCAGTATGCCGGCCTTGCTGCGGCGACGGCCATGCGTGCGATCATTACCAGCGCGGCCGCTTTTGCGCCTGTCATCATCGCCCTTGGCTCTGCGATTTATCTGCTTGCAGATCACTTCGGGCTGCTCGGCTCCAAGACGGAGAAGGCTTACGAGGAGCTGATCAAGTTCGGCGCCGCGTCCAAGAAGATCGCGGAACAGACCGTTCAGGATCGCATCGATGAACTGCTCTCCGAAGAGCAGTCCCTCATGCGCCAGATCGAGATCCACCGGAACTTCCTTGCCAATCCGAACCTGAGCGAAGCGGGCCGCCGCCGGCACGAGGAAAACATCCGCAAGTTCGAGGAAGACCTCGAGGCTCTGCGCAAGAAGATCAAGGACACGCGGGTGGAGGGCGACGATGCAATTCTGGCCGCACAGAACCGCGAGGAAGAACAGGCAATCCAGGCGCTTGATCGCAAGCTCAAAGACCGGCTCTTTGACATCCAGCGTCGCTATCGCCAGCTGACGACCGACCTCAGCGAAGAATACGACGAGGAGCGCGCAAAGGTCGAGGAGACCGGCAAGTCGTTCACCGCGCTTCAGGAGCAGTATCAGAAGAACCTCGCCGACGCGCGTGCGCAGCTCTACGAGGAGACCCGCCGGATCATTCTCGATGAGCTGAAGGCCGAGGAAGAGAAGATGGAGCAGGTCGGTGAGGCTGAAAAGCGTCACTACGAGCTGCGCATCATGCACCTTCAGACGCGCCTTGCTGACCTTCGCAAGCAGCGCGAGGCAGAGCTCGGCTTCGGCATTGATCACCTCAAGGCCGCCGGCGGTCAGGAGAAGAAGGTTCAGGCCGGTCAGTCGATCCTCAATACTCTCGAAGAGGAAATCGAAGGCATCAAGGCCAAGATGGCCGGCGCATCGGGTGCTGCCACCGAAATGTGGGCGCGCATCCAGAACGGCGACTTCGGCTCGGTCGAGGAAGGTGGCGAGGCAGTCCAGGAGCTGCACGACAAGCTCGTCAAGGCGGCCGAGGCTAAGGAAGTGCTCGACCGGCTGATGAAGGGCCAGTCGAAGGCTGAGGCTGACCTTGAGAAACTGCGCCTGAAGCTCATCGAAGACGAGATGGAGCTCATTGAGCGCCGGATGGGCCGTGAGCTTTCCGACGAAGAGCGCTTCATCCTGCGCCTCAAGCACGGCTACTACGAGGGCCTTGGCTCGATCGAGAAGATCCGCGAGGCAATCGGCGGCGCCAATGTCGAGTTCCGCAACCAGGAAGGCGCTGCTGCCAAGGTTGGCCGTGCGATCAAGGAAGACGCGTTTGGTGACGCGGCGGTCAAGGCTGTCGAGAACGTCGACAAGGCCGCACGCAATCTCGTTTCCACGATCCACAATCTGTCCGGCGCGCTCGATGGCGTGAATTTCGACCAGTTCGCCACGCGTGCGATGAACTCGCTCGGCGGCTTTACTGGCAGCTTCCTTGCGCCTGGCGCTCATGCCGGCGGCGAGGCAATCACCCGTCACGCCGGCTCGTTCCTTGATCTGATTGGCCGCGCCGAGGGCACCGACAAGGGCCGCGGCTACAACGAAACCCTCGCCTATGGCCGCTTCACCGGTGGTCCGCGCAACCTCGTCGCGATGACGCTCGACGAGATCGACGCGCTCCAGACGCAGATGCTGCGCCACCCGGGCAACCACTTCAATTCGTCGGCTGTCGGTCGCTACCAGATCGTGCAGAAGACCCTGCGCAATTTGCGCAAGAAGCTTGGCCTGTCGGGCGACATGCTCTTTACGCCCGATCTTCAGGATCAGCTTGCTATCGCGCTGATGAAGGGCCGCGGCAACGACGTGGCGGGTCTTCGCAACGAGTGGGAAGGTCTGCGCCGCGTTTCTCCGGACGTGATCCGCGAGGCTTACGGGCGCCAGATGTCGGGCGCCTCGATTGGTCCGACCATTTCGAACGCCGCACCTGAGCAGAAGCCCATTGGTCCGGTCGCAACGCCGCAGTCGAACGCACTCCTTCAGGAACACAATGATCTTCTGAAGGATCGCCTGCGCGTCACCGAACAGCTTGAGAAGGAAGCCGAGAAGCTTCTGCCCAAGCGCGAGGAGCTGGATCAGCAGGCCGCTGAGCAGGAGCGCCTCGAGTTCCTCGAGGAGCTGAAGACCAAGATCCGCGAGGCATCTGAAGGCACCGAGAAGCTTGGCTCCGTCCACAAGATGGTGATCGACAAGATCACCAAGGGCGGCATTGGTCCGAACTCCAGCCGCGACCCGGACGCTCCGGAATACGCCGAAATCATCAAGGCGGCCAAGGAACTCGACGCGCTCAACAAGAAGCTGGCCGAGAACGAGAAGCTGCGCAAGGAAGACGAGCGCGACCTGAAGGAGCTTCAGGAAGACCGCCTCGAGCGCGAGCGCAAGCTGGGCGAGGCACGCCAGAAGGTTGGCGATCCGCTCTATGAAGGCCAGAGCCGCGAGCTGACGGAGCTCATCAAGAAGTATGACGAGGCGATCGAGCGCCGCAAGAAGCTCTACGGCAGCAACGATCACCCTGAAGTCAAGGCTCTGATCGAGGAGCGCGACGCAGCTATCCGTCAGCAGCGCCAGATCGAGTCGGCTGAGCGTCAGGCGGCACTTGCTGCCGAGCGTCGTGAGCTTCAGCAGTCGGTGATGACGCAGGCTCAGATCCGCGAGCAGGCAATGCAGCAGGATCTCGCGCGCGTCGACCGCTGGATCGAGATGGCGCGTGCCGCCGGCGAAGACGAGGTTACGATCACGCAGTTCGCCGAGGAGCAGAAGGCGCTCATTCGCCAGAAATATGCTCAGCAGGCCGACCCGCTCGCACGTCAGATGAAGGAGTGGGGCGACCTTCAGGGCAATCTTGCCCAGGCGTCTGCACGCTGGATGGAATCGATGGCCGACGGCCTCACCGACCTGATCATGGGCACCGGTGATCTGCGTCAGGCGATCCGCGGCATCCTGCGCGACATCATCAACATGGGCATCAAATACCTCATGTCGCAGTTCATGGGCGGCAAGGGTAAGGCCAGCGCGGCGGTGTCTGCGCGTGCGGCAGTTGGCAAGGGCGGCAAGATGGGTGGCGGCAAGAAGCTGTTCCCGATGGCCCACACCGGCGGCATCATCGGCCAGACTGCGCTGCGCGGCCGTATGGCATCGCCCGTCAGCTTCATCGGCGCCAAGAAGTATCACACCGGCGGCATCGTCAATAAGGGCCTGCTGCCGTCTGAAGTGCCGATCATCGCCAAGAAGGGTGAAGGCGTCTTCACGCCCGAGCAGATGGAAGCGATGGGCTCGTTCCAGCAGAACCAGGCCTTCCAGATCAATGCGCCGATCACCGTCAACGGCTCTGCCGGCACGCCCGAGCAGAACGAGGATCTCGCCAAGAAGATGGCGAAGCAGATGGAAGTCACCATGCGCACGGTCATTGCTGACGAGGTTCGCAAGCAGCAGCGGCCGGGCAACGCGCTCAACCGTAGAGGTCGATAATGGCACTGCCTACCTTCAATCCGCCGATTGGCCCCTCCCCTGGCACCGCGCACCGGCGCCAGATCAACCTTTGGGAAGCTGAGTTCGGGGACGGCTACTCGCAGCCGACCCCGAAGGGCATCAACCATATCCGCAAGACCACTGAGCTGAAGTGGGAAGCGCTCACCTATGAGCAGATGGAAGCAATCATCGGCTTCTTCGAGCGCATGGGCGGCAACAAGCCCTTCTACTACAAGCCGTTCGGCTACTCGACGCGCATCAAGTGGACGTGCAAGGACTTCTCTGCACGCACGGACGAAGGCATCTGGTCGGTCACCGCGGAACTGATCGAGAGCTTCACGAACGAGGTTTAGCGTGGGCTTGATTGTAAGTAAGAGATTACTTACAATCCCCGATCATTTTCGGAGCCCTGATGTCTATCCAAGCTGAAGCCCAAAGCCTATCGCCGAGCGGTATCATCTCGCTTTTCTCGGTCGATACGTCGAACCTCAATGGCCCGACGCTGCACTTCGTGATGGGCTCGGACGCTGACAAGCCCGTCAAGTTCAACGACGTCGAATATCAGCCGGTCGATGTCGAGTTCGAAGGTCTCGAGACGACCGGTAACGGCGCGCTCCCGCAGCCGAAGATCCGCATCTCCAACGTCGATGGTCTGGCACAGGCAATGGTGTCGACCTGGGGCGAGCTGCTCGGCTGCACGCTCTATCGCATCCGCACCTACAAGCGCTTCCTCGACGGCCAGCCGGACGCCGATCCGGAGGCTTTCTACGGCCCCGACATTTTCCGCTTCGAGCGCAAGGCGTCCGAAAACAGCGTCTTCATCGAATGGGAGCTGTCGGCCGCGCTCGACCAGGAAGGCAAGATGCTGCCGGGCCGAACGGTCATCCGCAATACGTGCCTGTGGCGCTACCGCTACTACAACGCCGCTTCCGGCACCTTCGACTATTCCAAGGCCGAGTGCCCTTACACGGGCAACAAATACTTCGACATCAACGACATGCCGGTGAGCCATCCCGCGCAGGACGTGCCCTCGCGCCGCCTGTCCTGCTGCCGCGCCCGCTTCGGCGCCAACAACCCCCTGCCCTTTGGCGGCTTTCCCGGTGTTCAGAGGGTGAACGTATGATCCAGCAGAAATTTGCTGAGGCCTTCGCTGACGCAAAGGCGCACGCGCGCCAGGAGTTTCCGGCCGAGAGCTGCGGCGTCATTTCGGGTGGCAAGTATTACGCCTGCGAGAACGTCGCCGAGCCGGCCAAGAACCACAAGGAAGACGACCCCAACTGCCCCTGCAAACTCTGCTCCTTCCGGATCGCGCCGGAGGTCTACCAGAAGTTCGTGCTCGGCGATGGCGTCGACTTCATCGTTCATTCGCACCCGAACGGACCCTTCTACCCCTCGCGTGCAGATATGGAAGGTCAGATCCAGACGGCTGTGCCCTGGGCAATCATCGCGCTCGATGAGGAGCGCGTTGGTGATCCTGTCTGTTGGGGCGACCAGCTGCCGATCGCGCCGATCCTCGGCCGCTCCTTCATGCACGGCGTCCACGACTGCTACTCGCTGGTGCGCGACTGCTTCCGCCTTGGCCGTGAGGAGCTCGCCAAGCAGGACATTCCCTGGCGCTTCGATCCGGTCAAGCTGATCGAGGTTCCGCGCAACGACGCCTGGTGGGACGCGGGCGACGACCTCTACATGAAGAATTTCATCCGCGCCGGCTTCTTCCAGATCGACCAGGACGAAGCTGAGCCGGGCGATTGCTTCCTGATGAAGATCCGTTCCGAGCAGTTCAACCACGCCGGAATCCTGATCGACAACAACCTGATCATTCACCACCTGCCCGCGCGTCTTTCGCGCCGGGAACCCGCCGGCATTTGGGCTCGTCAGGCAGGCGTGTGGCTGCGTTATGCGGGGGTGCCCGTTGCGTAAGGTCTATCTGCATGGCGCGCTCGGCGAGGAGTTCGGGCGCGAGTTCGAGCTGAATGTGAAGACGGCCGGCGAAGCCATTCGTGCCCTTTCTGCCAATTTCCCGCAGTTTCTCCAGCGCATCCGCGAAGGCGCATGGCATGTCGTGCGCGGCAAGAGCGTCGAGAAGGGCATGTCGCTCGGCGAGGACGACATTTCGACCTTCAATCTCGGTCGCGGCGATCTGCACATCATGCCGGCCGTCGCAGGCTCCAAGAACAGCGGCGGACTTCTCAAGATCATTCTCGGCGCCGTGCTTGTAGGCGCTGCATTTCTGTTCACCGGCGGCGCGCTCGCCCAGCCGATCATGGCTGGTGCCTTGGGCGGCGTTACCGGCACGCAGCTTGCGCTCGTTGGCGTGGCGGTGGCCGTTGCCGGCGTGTCCCAGCTTCTGGCGCCTGAAGAGGAGTCGAAGGACGACGATGACTCGTCTTTCACGATGGCGGGCCCCGGCAACACCTATGAGCAGGGCCAGCCCGTGCCGCTGGTCTACGGCGAAGTCTACACCGGCGGTGTTCTCATTTCGGGCGGCATCGACATCGAGCGGATGGCCGCAAACGGAAAGAAGAGCGGCTCGATCGGAGGCAAGAAGTGATTACCTTTGATGGGGAAACGAAGCCGGGCACGCATCTGCTACCTCCGGCTCCTGCTGGTCGCGGTGGCGGCAAGGGCTCTGCCTCGAACGATGCCAACACGCTGCGCTCGAATGCGCGTGCGCGCCTGATCGAAGCCATCTCTGAAGGTCCGATCTACGGCCTGGTCAATGGCGCCAAGTCGATCTTCTTCGACCAGACGCCTCTGATGAACGAGGACGGCACCTTCAACTTCAAGGACGTCCAGTGGCAGGAGCACAAGGGTTACGCTGACGAGGGCTATTTCAACGGCCACAACGCTGTCGAGACCCCGGTTTCCGTCGAAACGCAGGTCAAGAAGGCCACCGGCCCTGTCGTTCGCACGATTGTTGACGAGAACGCTGACGCTGTGCGCGTCATTTTGCGTATCCCTGCGCTTGTGAAGCAGACTGACAAGGGTCTGAAGAAGACGTCCCTGAGCTACGCTATCGACGTGCGCGCGCATCAGGGTTCGTGGCACACCGCAGTTACGCACACGCTCAAGGAAGACAAGACCCTCTCGCCCTTCCAGATCGCGCACCGCGTGGAGCTGCCGGAGGGTGGCTCGCCCTGGGACGTGCGCGTGCGCCGTATCACCGACGACTCCGACGACGACAAGCTCCAGAACGACCTCTACTGGGAAGGCTACATCATCCTTGTCGAAGGCAAGTTCATCTATCCGCACACGGCCGCCATTGCGATGGAGTGCAATGCGGAGGAGATGGGCACCTCGATCCCGCCGCGGACCTACCACGTCAAGGGTCTGCTGGTGAACATCCCGGTCAACTACAACCCGGAGACGCGCACCTATAGCGGCATCTGGAACGGCAACTTCAAGATCGGCTGGACGAACAATCCGGCGTGGATCTTCTACGACCTGCTCGTCAACAACCGCTATGGTCTCGGCGAGTTCATCTCGCCCGACATCATCGACAAGTGGTCGCTCTACACGATCGCCCAATACTGCGACCAGATGGTGCCCTCCGGCTATCGCAACGGCGATACCGGCGAAATGATCTATGAGCCGCGCTTCACCTATAACGGCGTCATCAACTCGCGCGACGAAGCCTACTTCGTGCTCCAGTCCATTAGCCAGGCGTGGCGTGGCATGGCCTATTGGGCGCTTGGCAAGGTCTTCGCGACTGCCGATATGCCGGCCGATCCCGTGAAGCTGGTCACGCCCGCCAACGTCATCGGCGGCGAGTTCGAATATTCGGGCACCGCGATCAAGGCCCGGCACTCGGTCATCCAGGTCAAGTGGAACGACCCGGACGACTTCTATCGCCCGGCGACCGAGGTCGTGATCGACACCGATCTGCTGCACAAATATGGCTGGCGCGAAAAGACGATCCAGCTGCGCGGCTGCACCTCGCGCGGCCTTGCGCACCGCTATGGCAAGTGGGTCATCGACACCGAGCAGAATGAGACCGAGACGCTGACCTACTCGGCTTCCTGGGACCATGCGGAGCTGCGCCCGGGCGACATCATCGCCGTTTCGGATCCTCGCAAGGCCAACATCCGCGCCGGCGGCCGCGTCGTCTCGCATAACGACCTCGAAATCGAGCTTGATGCTCCCTTCGAGTGGCAAGAGGGCGAGACCTATAACCTCATGCTCACCATGCCGAACGGCCAGATCGAGACGAGGGCGATCCTTGCCTTCCTCGATGATCGCACCGTGTGCGTGGCAAGCGCCTATTCGAAGGAAGCCCTGCCGGATGCTATCTGGTCGATCACCGGCTCTGACATTACCCCGCGGCGCTATCGCGTCCTGACGGTCGAAGAGACCGAGCCCAACATCTTCAAGATCACGGCGCTCTTCCACGATCCGACCAAGTATGCACGCGTCGAGAACGGCATCAGCTTTGAGCCGCTGCCGTATGAGCGTTCTTCGCGCACCTCGATTCCGCCGACAAATCTTCAGGTCCACGAGACCGGCTACGTCCATAACGGCCAGCAGGTGAACATGCTGACGCTCTCCTGGACGCCGCCGCAGAACTTCCTGACGCGCGGCTTCCTGGTGACCGTCGACACGCCCAATGACGGGCGCATCGACCTTGGCGTCACCACGGCAAACTACATGGAGATGCGCCACACGGACGCCGGCGAATACACCTTCTATGTCCAGACGGTGAGCTATGCAGGCGTCGTCTCGGAGCCTGCTACGATCACCTTCAGCGCCGTGGGTCAGGCAGGCTTCCCGCTGCCGACGGTTTCTGATCTGCGCCTTGTCGACCATCCCACCTCGACGGAGTTTGCCGGCGCTGACCTGCGTATTCAGTGGAAGAACAATTTCGCCCAGGAGCTCTCGGGCTCCGTCAGCGATACGCCCTCGCCGCACTACACGTTCAACGTGGTGAAGATCTATCACGCCGGCACCGGCCAGCTTCTGCGTCAGGAGCGCGTCTACGGCGAGACCTACACCTATCCGATCGTCGCAAACCGCCAGGACTGCGCGAACCACGGCATCGCCAATCCGAGCCGCTCGCTGCGCGTTGTCGTGACCGTCAGCGACGTCTTCGGCCGCGAGAGCGCACCGATCGAGAAGACCTTCACCAATCCGAAGCCCGCCGCCACCACGCCGGTCTACTTCATCAACGGCAACATGATCTTCATGTCGTGGCCGGCGCCCGAGGATCCGGACGTTGAGGGCTACATCCTGCACCGCTCGACGACGCCGGGTATCAACGTCGACACGGCCACGCCCTACTACGAGGGCGGCAACAACTCGATCACGGTCATCGGCGACTATGAGACGGTCTACTATTTCAAGCTGGCTGCCTATGACGCCTTCGGCAAGTATGACCTGAACTGGTCGAGCGAAATCGCGATCACGACCCTCTCGGATGGTGCCGACGTTGATCCGCCGGCACAGCCGACCGGCCTTATCCTGTCCTCGTCCCTGATCGGTGACGGGCGCGTCGAGGTCACGGCGGTATGGAATGCCAACACCGAGCCTGACCTTGCCGGCTATGACTTCGAGGTCAGCACCGGTTCGAGCTGGATCGGTTTTCCGACCACCACGCCGCGCTATTCCTTCAGCGCGCTGCCCGGCCAGGCCTTCGAGGCAAGGGTTCGCGCACGCGACAAGTCCGGCAACACGTCGCCCTACACGGCGGTTGTCTCGCACACCGCGGCGAGCGACACCACGCCTCCGCCGACGCCGACCGGTGTTGAGCTTCAGGCGGGCCTCACCTCGCTCTGGCTGAAGTGGGACAATCCGGATGTCGCGGACTTCTCCCATATCGAGATTTGGGAGAACAGTTCGAACACCTTCTCGACTGCGACCCTGATCACCACGACGCCGGCAAGCTCGTTTGCACGCACGGGTTTGGGCGAGAACGTCACGCGCTACTACTGGCTGCGTGCCGTAGACACCTCTGGCAACAAGAGCCCGACGACGGCTGTTGTCTACGGCACGACGGCAAAGCTGCCGGAAGTCTCGCGCATCCAGTTCGCGGGCCTTACCTTCACGCCGAACTCGCCTTCGGCCAACCGTATTGCCTGGACCTCGTTCACGGCAACCTACGGCCAGGCAGGCGCAACCCCGACCTCGAAGGCCGTAACCGCCGGCAATGCGTTGTGGAGCTCGGGCACGCTCTACCTCTACTACGTCGAGGGCGAGACGACGCTTCGCTCGACCACCACGCTGTCGCAGGTGTTCACTAATCGCGGCCATCCGGTAGCGACTTACCGCGGTGGCACCGACATCGAGCTTGCTACCGGCAAGACCCTCATCAATGGTGCCGAAATCATCACCGGCACGGTGGGTGCTGCCCAGCTGGTGGCAAGCTCGGCGATCATTACCAACACCGCGCAGCTGGCTGACGCCATCATCACGAGCGCCAAAATCGTGGAGCTCGACGCAGCCAAGCTGAAGGCAGGCACGGCGATCGCCGAGACGATCACCGTTGGTTCGCAGTCGCTGGCCACGATCCGTGACTGGGCGGAAAATCCGGTCGATCGCGTCAATGCCGGCACCACGCTCATTGAGCCCGGCAAGATCCGGATCGCCGGTGCGACCACGCTGGAGCACTGGAAGACGGGTCCGGACAGCACCGAAATCAACGGCGGCGCGATTGCTGCGAACACGATCAAGGCGAACTCGGCCGTCATCGGTATGCGCGGCATCACGCTTGAGGGCCTGACCTTCGAGCACAACTCGCCTTCGGCAAACAGCGTGAGCTGGACCGGCGGCACGATCCGCTACACCGACGACAACGGCTCGAACACCTCGAAGTCGATCGCTGCCGGCAATGCTGCCTGGACGTCCGGAACCCTCTATGTCTACTGGGTGAAGGGTGCGACGGCCCTGTCGACCACGACGAACTTTGCCACGGCCAATGGCGACAACAACGTCATCCTGGCAACCTACCGCGGTGGCGTGCTTCTGTTTGCCGACTACGGCCGCACGGTCATCGATGGCGGCCAGATCAAGGCTCAGTCCATCGACACCGCCCAGCTCAAGGTGGGCTCGGTCACCGCCGGCGTGATGAATGTGTCCTCGCTGTCGGCGATCACCGGCAATATGGGCCTGCTCTCCGCCGGCAAGATCCAGAGCGTTGACGGCAAATTCGTCATCGACCTCGACAACCGCTTCATTTCGATTGAGGTTTAAGCTTGAAAGTAAGGCGGCACTTACTTACTGTCTAAACCATGGCGAAGAAGCTCTATGCTGACGGCACGACCGGTAAGGTAGCAATCTACGATCCGGCCGTGCCCGGGGCGTTCACCAACCCGCTCGCGAACCTCAACGCGGTCTATTTCCATTCCGACCTTGATTACGTCGGCGTGGCGGCCGTGCTCGACTTTACGGTGACGCACCCTGCACGCGGCACGGGCGGCAGCAGCACTCAGCACTCCTATCTCGAGCCTAACCCGGCGTCCGGCCTGGTCTCCGGTCTCAACCACGATCTCGGCTATGTTCCGCACGCGCTCGTCTTCGTCGGCAATGACATGTTGCCGGCCAACATGCAGATCCAGACGAGCGGATCCTCCTACCGGACGGTAGCGGTCGACCTGACCACGACACAGGTGCGCGTCTTTGAGACGGCATGGGTTTATCAGCACTCGCTGCCGGCCCTGACCGTCACCTACAAGATCGTCCTGTTCACGCCGAAGATTTCCCCGTCCGGCAATGAGACCCTTCACATCACGCAGAGCAGCTTCGTCGCCTCGCGGGGCAAGCTCAACACCGCCTACAACTACCTGCGCCGCGCCGTCTCGAGCCCGATGTTCTGGTTCTCGAAGGGCAAGACGGCGGACGTAGCGAACGGCTCCTTCAAGATCGTCACGGCCAACGGCAGCGTCATCAACCGCTCGCCCTACAACGGCTCGTTCGCTGGCGAGGCTGGCCTCGGAGTTGAGGTATGAGCTTCTACGCCTCGAACAATCGCTTCTACATCACGAACTCGGCCGGCAAGGTGATCTTCGACACCAACAAGCCGATGCCGCACATCGTCCAGACGCTGACGGCCCAGGTCTCGGTTTCCTTCCCGCAGGTCGATTCCACCTACTGGCGCTCGGAGACGAAAATCTTCTCTGGCTCCTATTTCTGCCCCACCCAGGTCTACGAGTGCCGCTATGTCTATGGCTGCGAATGGGAGAATGTCTGCGGCCCCAAGCAGGTCTGCGGCTACAAGAGCGTGTGCAACTACAATGTCGTCACGGGGCAGTATGAATGCGGGCTGCAATGGGTCTGTGAGACGCAGAACGTCTGCGAGCAGCAGAACGTATGCGATTACCGTTGGAAGTGCCAGAATTGGGACACCTATGGCGATCTCTATGAGATCAGGCAGGGCTTCGACTACACCGCGAAGGACTGGCAGGCCACCTATGACCTCGGCAGCATCACCGGTGGCATTCAGGCCGACTTCCTGCTGGTCAACTGCCAGGCCACTCGCACCGCGCAGGGCAACCTGTCCGACATCGGCCCGATCCCCTGCGGCCTGCCGCTCGGCAGCTGGTTCGTGGCGAACAATTCCTCGATCGTTGAGGTCGTTTCGGACCTTCGCGACGGCGAACCGTTCCTGACCCGGATCATGTCGGTCTTCGTTGAGGGCGGCAAGGTCAAGGTTCAGTTCAAGCACTCGAACCGGGACTTCCGCGCTGTGCGTGGCTACTGGGAACAGGCGTGTTCCTTCAACATGTTCCCGCCCTTCGTCGGCGGCATTCCGACCACGCCGCCGACCGGTATCTCGTCCTACACCTTCAATTTCACCATTCAGGTTGGAAAGTTCACGATCTAGGAGATGACAATGGAAGCAAGCGGACTCAGCAGCTCTGAAATGGAAGAGTTGGTCGCAGAGCAGAACGCACAGCGGCCGGAAGCCTACAAGACGGCCCCGCGCTACCCGGTCGACGCCATCCTCCCGCAGCCGGTGATGGATGACGATGTTGTCGTTGCCTGGATTATTCCCCTCACCATGCGCTCGAAGGGCTTCTCGCACACCCTCTATGAGCGCTGGGAGTGCGCTGAAGACGAGCGGTTTGCCCCGCACGATCCTCAAGCCTCGCGCCTGCTTGAGCGCATCATCCTGCGCCTCATCAATGACAGGGACATCTTTGACCGCTGCGCCGATGCCCTTGAAGCCAAGATCGCAGCGAAGAACCAGGGAGAATGAACATGGCCCAGTGCATTACGGGCGAGGTCGAATACCGGGGCTACTGCCTGCCCTCCTATCTCACGCCGGCGGAGATGGAAGCGCGCTACCAGGAAATCCTGGCTGAAGAGAACCGAAAGCGGAAGCACAACAGCTTCTGGCTGGCCGTTCTGGCGATCCTTTCCGTGATCGGCCTCGCCTTCGTCGTGCTCCAGTTCAACGCGTAATTGCCTTCATTTTAGCACCGTGGTAAGTAGGAGGTTACTTACCACGGGAGCAACGATCATGGCTGACACACCTCAGATGACGATTACGCCGGCCAAGGTCGGCTTCGCTCTTTCTCTGGCTGCGGCAGTCACCCTTGGATGGAATGCCGTCTCCTATTTCAAGGCTATTGAGCTGAAGAACTTCGAGCAGGATCAGGCGATCCAGGGCTTGAAGGAGGCGACCACGCGCATTGAGCGCTCGACCGATCGCCTTTCCACCGAGACCGGCAACCTCCGCATCGCCGTAGAGCGACTGACAACGGTCATCGACCGAGTTGACGCTGGAGGTAAAAAGTAATGCCCGCTGTTCCTGCATCGTGGATGCCGGATGCGCCCATGAAGCGCATCGTGGTTCACTGGACCGCCGGCTCTCACATCGCATCGGCTCTCGACAGGGAGCACTATCACATCATCGTTGAAGGTGACGGCAACGTCGTTCGCGGCCAGATGCCGATCACCGCCAATGTCCCGCCACTGCGCGAGGGCAGGTATGCCGCGCACACGCGCAACTGCAATTCCTATTCGATCGGCGTGTCGGCTTGCGGAATGGCAGGCGCGACCGAGAGCCCGTTTAACCCCGGCAGGTTCCCGATCAGCGAACGCCAGTTCCGCAAGCTCGCTGAGGTAATCGCCGATCTCGCCAAGCGATACAAGATCCCGGTCACCGACCAGACCATCCTGACGCACGCTGAAGTTCAGCCGAACCTCGGCATCAAGCAGGCTGGCAAGTGGGACTACACCCGGCTCGTCTTCAAGCCGGAGCTGAAGGGTGCCAAGCCCGTCGGTGACTATCTGCGCCAGCTCGTAAAGGCGGCCATGTGATGAGCGTGCCGAAGAAGAGCACCCGCCGGTTCTCCAAGTCGATGCTCGTCATCAATGGCGCGCTCGCGTGGGTTGCCGTCTTCTTCGCCATCTACATGGGCCAGGCGGAAGCTGTGGCGGCCGCCGGCATGGGCCTGATTGGCGTCCTCTACTCGGCCTATGTCGGTGTCGGTCACGCTGACTTCCGCAAGCTCCTCGAGGCCGGACGCCAGGTTCTTCAGGGAGAAGCTGATGAAGCTCGCTGATCTGCTACCGCCGCCTGTCCGGGCGGGCCTCACCATTGCCGCCGCGCTCCTTGCCGTGATCGCTAGCTGGTGGGTTTGCCACACCATCTACAAGCGCGGCTGGGAAGCCGCAGCGGCCGTCTATGAGGCCGAAAAGGAAGCACTGCGCAAGGCCAACGAGGCCGCCATCGAGTCCGCGCGCCAGAAGCTCATGGCCGACATCGTGAAACTACGTGAAGAGAATAAGAGGCTCGAAGATGCGATCGCCGAAATCGATGCTGAAGCTGACCAGGATCCTGATGCCGAGCGGCTTGGCATTTCTCCTAACAGCGTGCGCCGCATTTCGTCCGTCCGCTGAGGCACCGATCATTCTGCCTGACATTCCGGAAGAGGTTCGCGAGTGCCCGGCGCCGCAGGAGCTTCCGGCTGGCTTCATGTCTCAGGCGAAGGTTGAGCGTTATTGGTCCCGGGACAGAGCAGCGCTCATTCAGTGCCGGACGAACCTTCAGACTGTAGTCGACTACTACGACCATCTTCAGGAACACCTTGAAGCTGAGGAAGGGGAAACGAAGCTCCGGTGATAACAAATAAGAATATTCTTCTGATGAATGTATATAATTATATAGTTATCGAAGGCAGGGGAAATGAACGCTCCTGAAGAATGGCTTGCCTTCGCTGAAGTCTACAACGACCGGGAACGTTTCCCTACTCTTGCAGACGTAGGACTTCATCTAGGATATTCCTATCAGACCGTCCGGAACAAAGCAGCGATCCTGCGCGGGAGAAAGCGTCGCGGTGAAGATGTTCCGGAACTCATCAGCCGCGTCGTTACAAGCTCAAGGGACGCGACCGAACAGCTTTCTGCACACGATCATGCTCAGAAGCGCGCGGACGCGCTCAGGGACGCTGTGCGTTCGATTTTGACGCGATCCAGATACCCTGTCGTCAATCCTGAAGCGCTCGTTGTCGAAAGCTTTGTGCAGACGGTCTATGACCGGATCACTGGTCAGCCGAAGGAGAAGGAAGGCACGCCGCGCACCTGGCTGTCTGACACGCTCCGGGTGGAAGGCGTTGAGGATCCTCGCGGCCGCACCTTCCTCTTTACGTCGGCGCAGAACGACGCGGAGGTTCACGAAGGCTTCTGGCGCTCGCTGCAAACCTACGCCAACGTCCTCGACGCCGACATCGTGATCGGCCCCCTCACCTACGAGACGCAGTGGTGGAGCGAGAACAACCCGCTCAGCCGCTCCTATGCTCCGGAAATCAGCGACTATCTCTGCTTTGGGCAGATGGAGATTGGTGACTCGTTCATTTTCGCCGGCGAAATGAACACCCTGCCGACCGCGCGCCGGCCGATTTCGGACCTGACGACCTATTCGCGCGGCCGCTGGGCAGTGTTCCCGCACCCGATGATCCAGCTCAAATCCGTGCCCTCGACCGACCCGAACCGGCAGGCGCACCAGGTCATGACGACCGGCTCTGTGACCAGGCCGAAGATCATCCCGCGCAAGGCCGGTGTGAAGTCCATCTTCCATCAGGTGATCGGTGCCACCATCGTCGAATTTGACGACGAAGGCGATGTCTTCTGCCGGCAGATCGTGGCGCAGGAAGATGGCTCCTTCTACGACCTCGACATTTACGTCAGCGGCGACGACTTCCGCTTCCATGATGGCGTCGAGGCGATCGTTTATGGCGACCTGCACATTGCCAAGGCAGACCCCAAGAACTGCGTGGCCTCCTTTGGCATCATGCCGCACGATCCGCAGCGCTATCACTATGAAGGCTCGATGCTCGAGACCCTGAAGCCTGCGAAGGTGTTCCTGCACGACATCCACGACCACGAGGCGCGCAATCACCACCACATCCACGACGCGGCCTATTCCTTCGAAATGGCCTATCGCAAGCGCGACAGTGTGGAGCAGGAAGTCTTCTGGTCCGCGGATTTTCTCTACGGCCTGACGCTCGCCTATGACGACACGCAGATCGTTGTTGTCGACTCCAACCACGACCTTGCCCTTGAGCGCTACGTGCGCGAGGGCCGCTACCGGAACGACGGCATCAACCTGCCCTACGGCTTGAAGCTCGAGGCGGCCTATATCGACTACCGCCGGCGGGCAGCTGAAGCTCTGGAGAAGGGTCACAACGTGCCGACCTTCTCCCTGCTCGAATGGGCGATCCGTGACGCGCTTGATCCGATCGAGCTGCCGGTCACCTGGGTGCATGACGGCCAGTCTCACCTCGTCAATGGAATCGAGCACGGCAATCACGGTTTCCGCGGCGCGAACGGCGCGAAAGGAACGGTTGCAGGCTTTGCGGCGCTCGGCTGCAAGATGAGCATCGGCGACAAGCACTCGCCGGAGATCCTCGATGGCGTCTACGTGGCGGGCACGCAGCAGCTCCAGATGGGCTACAACAAAGGCCCCAGCGGATGGGCGGTAACAAACATCGTCCAGTATCCGAACGGCGCGCGCACCCTCGTTACCTTGCAACACGGTAAATGGCGTGTTAGAAGGTAAGTAAGCATTTACTTCCCTACGAGGTCAATTATGGGCGCGAAGGTCTATCTCTGTTCCTTTGATCCGGACTCGACCGATCAGGACGACCCTTCCAACACGCAGCTGCTGGAACTGGACGAGTTCTCGCCGCTGGGAACGGCTCAACTCGACTTTGGTGCCAGCCCTGAGACCCACGACTGCGAGATCGTGAATCTTGGTCCCGATCCGATCTGGTGGACTGTCCGCGGCGAAGAGATTGCCGATGTCACGCCGCAGATGATGCGCGGCCGCACCCGTATTCTCCTGCCGGGCGAGCGCTACGCGCAGCCGGGCAAGTATGAGAACAGCCACTTCTATTTTGCGCATGAGAACCCGCGCGCCTCGACGCTGTTCCGCCATCAGCCGATCAGCATTGAGGGCGACTTCCGCGTCTACGTCACCTGGTCGGGCACCGACTATGAGTGGAACGTGATCTTCCCGCAGGTCCACGCGGTCAACGCGACCATCTCCTCGAGCTTCTTTGCCCTGGCGCCGGACGCTGAAGAGCCGGATGTGTGGGATATTGCCGAGCTTCCGGCCGTCACCGACTTTGCCGAAGGCACGCAGGCATGGGCCGAGCTCACCGTTTCCGATGGCGAGTTCACCAAGACCTTCAAGTCGGAAGTCTACGTCCTGCCGGCGCTGCCCGAAGGCGGTCCTGAACAGGGTGGTGACGAGTGAGCTATTCCCAGTATCTACAGGGAAAGGCGATCCAGACCGGCTGTGACTGGCGGCTGAAAATCACGATCAATTCGGCCGCTCTGGAGGAGTTTCCCTCTAACGCCCATTTCCTCGCGCACATTCGCGATCACGCAGATGGTCCTTTGAAGGCCGCTCTCTCCACTGAGGACGGCACCATCACGCGTATGAACTCCAAGACCATCGAGCTGATCATTCCCGCCACCGTCAGCGCCAGCTGGCAGGCGGGCACTGTCGTAATGGACGTGCTGCGCGTCGATACCAGCACCCCGATCCACCTGGGATTTGACCTCGAAGTCCCGGTCAAGCGCACAATTACGAGACCCTAATGTCCGAAGAAGTAGTCCTTAATTTCGCCGACGACATCAAGGTTGTGCAGCGTCACAACAAGGACGTGCATCTGGTGCTTTCGAAGGAAGGCACGCAAGGTGTCCCGGGCCTCAAAGGTGACAAGGGTGATAAAGGCGACCCTGGCGACAGCGCCTATACGGTTGCCGTGCAGAATGGCTTCAGCGGAACTGTTTCGCAGTGGCTGGACTCGCTCAATGGCAGGCCGGTCGAGATGCGCCGCAATGGCACCGACGTTGAGTGGCGCATTCAGGGAGACAGCACCTGGGCTGCTCTGTTCCCGCTCAACGATGTGAAGGGTGACAAGGGCGACAAGGGCGACAAGGGTGATCAGGGTGACAGCGCCTACACGGTCGCTGTTCAGAACGGCTTTGTCGGCACTGTGTCGGCCTGGCTTGCGTCCCTTCACGGCAAGCCGATCGAGGTCCGGCGCAACGGCGCAAACATCGAATGGCGCATTCAGGGTGAGACGACCTGGACCGTCATGGTGCCGCTTGCGGACATCAAGGGCGACAAGGGCGATAAGGGCGACACTGGCGCGACCCTCGAGATGCGTGACAATGGCACCTATCTCCAGTGGCGTCCGGTTGGCGCCACGACGTGGAACAACCTCGTTTCCAAGGCTGACATCAAGGGCCAGGACGCCAAGGAGCTCGAACTTCAGAAGACGACCACGCACATTCAGTGGCGGCGCGTTGGTGACGTCTGGAACAACCTCGTCGAACTCATCGAGCTGAAGGGCGAGGACGCCGAGGAAATCGAAATTCGTCGCAGCGGCGACTACTTGCAATGGCGCCGCGGAACCGGTGCCTGGACAAACTTTGTCGAACTGACCGACATCAAGGGCGATCCGGGCGAAGAAATCGAAATCCGCAAGACCTCTACGCACATTCAGTGGCGCCTCGGCGAAGGCGCCTGGCAGAATGTCGTTGCAATCACCGACCTTGTTGGCCCGACCGGCAACAACGCATGGACGCCGGTCATTGCGTTGCTTTCGCATGGCGAGAGCCGCGTGCAGCAGATCATCGATTGGATCGGCGGCTCGGGCGCAAAGCCGGCAACCGGCATGTATCTCGGTCCGACCGGCTACGTCACCGACATCAACGATGCGACCGACGTTCGCGGCACAGCCGGCGCTGGCTCGGGCGACATGGAAATGTTGACCTATGACCCGGATGAAGACGGTATCGTTGAGCGCGCCGATGTTGCTGACAGCGTTGCCTGGGAGGGCGTCACCGACAAGCCGTCGGCCTTCCCGCCGACCGCGCACGAACATTCGGCCAGCGAAATCAACTCGGGCACGCTCAATGCTGCTCGTATTCCGGACCTGGCAATCTCGAAGATCACCAACCTTCAGTCCGAACTCAACGGCAAGGTGAATGCTTCGCAGCTCGGCGTTCCGGGCGGCGTGGCAACCCTCGATGAGCTGGGCAAGGTTCCCGCCGCGCAGCTTCCGAGCTACGTCGATGACGTTCTGGAAGTGGAAGACTATGAGAGCTTGCCGACGACCGGCGAGAGCGGCAAGATCTACGTGCTCGTCACGCCCTACACCTCGGGCGGTGTGACGTCCTCGCAGTTCCGCTGGACCGGCTCGAGCTATGCGCCGATCGTTGCGTCGCCTGGCTCGACCGACGCTGTGCCGGAAGGTCCGAACAACCTCTATTTTACCTATGGACGTGTTCGCTCGACGGCCCTGTCCGGCCTCTCGACCGCGACGAACGCCGCGATTGCGGCAGGCGACACGGTTCTGAGCGCCTTTGGCAAGCTTCAGGCCCAGATCACCGCAGCCGTTAACGCGATCGCCGGCAAGGCGGACGCTTCGCACACCCACGCAAATGCCACGACCTCGGCCCATGGCTTCATGTCGTCGACCGACAAGAGCAAGCTCGACGGGATCGAAGCAAACGCTGACGTGACTGACGCGCAGAATGTGGGCTCGTCTATTCACGGATCGACGGCCAAGACGACCCCTGTCGATGCTGATACTGTTGCGCTGATCGATAGCGCGGCCTCGAACGCCCTGAAGAAGCTGTCCTGGTCGAACATCAAGGCGACGCTCAAGACCCACTTTGACACGCTCTACGCTGGAAAGGCACACTCGCACGCCTTCGCCGACATCACCGGCAAGCCGACGACGCTTGCTGGATACGGCATCACGGATGCGCTGGCCGGTGAGACGCACACGCACCCGATGTCGGACGTGAGCGGCCTCGAGGATGCACTTGCCGCCAAGGCACCGCTTGCCTCGCCGGCGTTCACCGGCAACCCGACTGCCCCCACTCAGTCGGCCGGCAACAATACGACCCGTATCGCAACGACGGCGTTCGTGCAGACGGCCATTTCGAGCAAGGCCAATACCGCGTCTCCGGCTCTGACCGGCACGCCGACTGCTCCGACCGCCGCCGCCGGCACCAATACGACGCAGATTGCAACTACGGCGTTCGTTCAGACGGAAATTGCCGGCAAGGCAAACACCTCGCACACTCATGCAATCGGCGATGTGACCGGTCTTCAGGATGCGCTGAAGGGCAGTTTCACTGATACGGCGGTTCCGACCATCACTGACCTCGATGCGTTGCGCGGCAAGGGCATCAAGTTCTTCGCCTTCGCCGACACTGCGACGGGCGCACCGACCGGCTTTGGTTCGAGCTATGACGCGCTTGGTCTGAGCTGGGCGTCGAACGGCCAATGCACGCAGATCACCAATATGGGTCACACCGGCCTTGTCTGGCGTATCGACGATGCCTCGGCAAGCTCCACGGCGACCTGGACTGAATGGGCGCGCATCCTCGACTCGCTCAACTTCAGCGAGTTCGCGATGCCGATCGGGGGCACCACTGGCACCCTCACGATGAAGCGTCAGGGTAACGACGAGCTGCCGCCTCTCGTTGTCGAGAACACCAACTACGCGACGCGCGCCGTCATGGAGTTCAAGACGACCGGCTCGTATCCGGTTTTCATCGGTCAGGGCGATCAGGGCTATTTCGCGATCGGCAATAGCTGGGACATTCGTGACTCTGCCAATGCTACGTTCCGCGTCCAGGCCCATACCGGCAATGTCAACACGAAGGGCACCCTGAAGGTTGACGGCAAGGCGACGTTCGCGGCCGCAACCTCGGCTGGTGCCGGCATCAACATCGGTCAGGCCGCGCTCAACCCGAGCACGCTCGCGGACGGTGACATGTGGATCAATGGCAGCGCGCTCTATGTCCGCTGCAACGGCACGAACCGTGTTCTCGGCGCTACCGGCAATCTGTCGACCGTCTCGCAGGCGGAAGCAGAAGCAGGCACGGCAACTACGACCCGCGCCTGGACGGCTCAGCGTGTTGCCCAGGCCATCGCAGCTCAGGCCGCTGCCAAGACACATACCCACGCGATTTCGGACATCACGAACCTCCAGACGGCGCTTGACCAGAAGGTAACTAACGACGACGCGGTGATCAAAGGTGTCCTCACGGTGAGGGAGGCCACCACCGGGGGTATTGGCGCTATTGAGCTTGGCGGTCAGTCCGGCGCGAACACGCCCTACATCGACTTCCACTGCGGCGCGACCGCCATCGACTACGACGTCCGGATCGTTGCGAGCAACGGTAACGGCACCAATGGTGGCGGCGTCCTGAACATCTCTGCGACCAGCGTGACCGCTAGCGGAAACCTTGGTGCCTATTCCGATGCTCGTCTCAAGACGAATGTTGAAACGATCGAGGACGGCCTCAGTCTCGTCTCGCAGATGCGCGGTGTCCGCTACACCCGAGATGGCAAGCGTCAGGTTGGTGTCATCGCTCAGGAAATGCAGAAGGTGCTGCCTGAAGTCGTCATTGAGGCTGACGACGAGATGAAGACCCTTGCAGTCACCTACGGCAACATCGTCGGCGTCCTGATCGAAGCGATTAAGGAGCTGAAGGCTGAGGTCGACGAGATGAAGAGGGCAGCGTAATGGCACTTCCCACTTCCGGCACCATTACGGCCGCAATGATCAATACGGAGCTGGGGCGAGCGGCCAACGCGGCGTTCAACCTGAACGATTCCGCAGTCCGCGCTCTGGCTGGGCGTCCGTCGGGCGCGATCAGTTTCTCGGATTTCTACGGCAAAGCCGCTGAGACGGTCCTCTACGCGCCGTCTAACTCGTTCGCCACCAACATCGCGGACATCTTCAATAACGCAGAGGCCGGTCTGTGGGCGTCGACCACGAAAAAGAAACGATTGATCGTCAACCAAGCGGTCGGGCCTCTCGTCATCAACAGCGCCTTTGGTGCTGGGCTCACCATCGAGGTTACGTCGGCGGGTAGCATCAACGGTTTCGGCGGCGCAGCAAACAGCGGTGTCGGCGGAAACGCACTCAACATCACCACCGCGACAGGCATCACCCTCATCAACAACGGTGTCATCCGAGGCGGTGGCGGCGGCGGCGGTAAAGGCGGCAACGGGGGAACGGGAACGTTCAATATCTCGGAGCGGGTGCCGCCGTCAGGGGACTACCCCTACGGAACCGCGGCAGGCCAGGCTATGTGGACTGTGCTATCGTCCTCGGAGCTCCGTTGGGATGGGGCACTTCTGGCGGGGTCGTTTGGCACTGGTGTGACGCAGATTACGGTCGGCGAGTGGACCTACCACCGTAGCACTCTCGTTGCGACGCTACCCCCCGGCACCCTCCCGAACCAACCGTTTCCTGCCTTCAGATACGCCGTCTTTCGCACCCGCACTATCACCACGACCTCGTCCGGAGGGGCTGGAGGCAACGGCGGTCGCGGCCAAGGCTGGGACGGCGCAGCAGCAGCCGGTGCAAACGGTGCGGCAGGCGGCACGAACGCTGGTGCGGGCGGCAAGGGCGGCAACGGCGGTGCCTATGGTAACGCAGGTGCTACCGGCGCGACCGGCGCATCGGGCAACGCTGGCGCTGGCGCGGCAGGCACGGCCGGTGGTGCCGCTGGTAAGGCAATCAACGGCTACAACCGTGTGTCCTACTCGGGATCGGGTAGTTTGCTCGGCGGAACTGCCAACACGTAATAATAAGTAAGTCAGCACTTACTTCCTTTCGGCATTTCGGGTAGATTGGGTCCAAGTGAATACCCCTCCCTTCCGGAGTTCCCGAAATGCCCAAGCCCTCCAAGTCCCTCGCCCGTCAGAAGCGCCGCGAGAAGCGTGCGCTCGCCGCTGAGAAGCGCCAGATTCTTGACCAGTTCCAGAGGGACCAGGCTCCCTTCGCCCCTCGCAAGGCAAGAGTCGAACCTGTCCGGCCGCTGACGGCCGCGCAGCGTGCCTATGACGCAGCAATCCATACCGCCGATGTCGTCTTCGGCATTGGTCCGGCCGGCACCGGCAAGACCTGGTTTGCCGCCATGCGAGCTGCTGAGGCGCTCGACATGAAGGAGATCAAGAAGATCATCGTCACGCGCCCCGCCGTTGAAGCCGGCGAGTCCCTCGGCTATCTGCCGGGCGAGCTCGAGGAGAAATACGAGCCCTACTTCCGGCCCGTGCGCGATGCCTTCGAGGAGTATTTTGGCCGGGGCTACGCGGAGTATCTGATCAAGGAAGGCAAGATCGAAGCTCGTCCGCTGGCCCTTCTGCGCGGCGCGACCATCAAGGACGCCTGGCTGATCGCCGACGAAATGCAGAATGCGACCGAAGGGCAGTTCAAGATGCTCCTGTCGCGCATTGGTGAGAATGCAAAGTTCATCCTCAATGGCGATCCGAAGCAAAGCGACCTGCCGGCGGGCAAGTCTGGCCTCATCACCGTGCAGAAGAAGCTGGAGCATATCGACGGCATTCAGACCGTCCGGTTTGGTCGTGGTGACATTGTGCGCTCTGGCATCTGCCAGGCGATCGTTGAAGCGTTTGAGGGATAAAGAGCGCACTCCGATGTGCGCTCGTTATATGTTCGCTATCAACGAAAGTTAGCGCATGACCAGCATCATCACCGCATTCTCTACTGCTTTGGAGGCTGAGCGAACCGACACCCTGGAGAACGACTACTACTGCCAGTTCTTGGATCGGGAGATCGTCGACAGGGAGCTCGGCCTCTTCACTTCGAAATGGTTCGACTACCGGCACATGACGCCGCTTCAGGCCACCGGTGCCTATGTGGAGGCCTACAACAAGGTCTTCCGTGACATTTACGCCCGCGAGTTCGACTATGAACGGGCGCAATATATCGTCGCGCTCAATTTCGAGAGAATGCTGGCTGCGCTCCGGTTCAAGAACGACATGAAGCAGCGCCGCTACTTCGTCGGGTGCTGGCGTGGCCGGCAGATCGCAGACTATCTGTGTATGCCCTACGAGGTCTATGTGGAGCTCGCCTTCACGTTCCGGATGCGGCACTGGAAGCAGAATTTCATGCCGCAGCCCTATCACCTCTATCGCGAAGAGGATGTCGAGAAGATCATCGCTCGCTGGGAAGAGCTGAAGGAAACCCGGATCTACACGGCTGAGCACTCCGCATACCTCGTCCAGAACTACGAGGGTGCGCGCCACCAGGACGACTACCACGAGTGGCTGTTTGTCCAGGCCGAGAAGCGCCAGGCAACGGCCGAGCACCTTGCGGATTTCATCAGGAACGACCAGCTCCCTTACGAGAAGGTTCGCTCGCGCGTCGATCCCGACTTGTTTGAGCAGGTCGACTACTTCCTGCAATAACCCAAGCGAGAGCGCGCTATACGTCATAGCGCGCATTTTTCGCGTCTTATAGTGTAAGTAAGCGCATACTTAGGAAACGTCATGTCTGAGACGGAAGCGCAATTCGAGTTCGACCCTGCATTTCAGCGCAAAATCGCTTCGCTGTTCCTGCGGGACTCGCAATTCGCGATCAAAACCAAAGATCTGATCAAGCCGGAGTATTTCACCGAGCAGGCTGTCGGCACGATGGTTCGCGTCGTGCAGAACCACCTTCAGGTCTACAAGACGATCCCGGATCTGCGCATTCTGCCGACCGTCCTCAAGGACGAGATCACGGCCAAGCGTATTCGCACCGACCAGATCGGCGAGGTTCGCGACTTCATCAAGGAAGCCGTGTCGGCCGACCTGTCGAACCCCGATTATGTGGTCGACAAGGTGGTCACCTTCGCAAAGCGTCAGGCGATCGAGCAGGCAATGATCGAGTCCCTGCCGCTCCTCGACAAAGGTCAGTTCGACAAGATCGCCGAGATTATGAAGAAGGCGACCTCTGTCGGGCTCCTGGTCGACGATGAGGACTACGACTACTGGGCGGAAATCGAGAACCGAACCAAGGAGCGTAAGGACTACGACGACGGCAAGGTCGTGCGCGACGGCATCACGACCGGATATTCGGGCATCGATGCGCACCTCTACCACCTCGGATGGGGTCGCAAGGAGCTTTCGTGCATCATGGGCGCTGCGAAGGCCGGTAAGTCGATGTCCCTTGGTGACTTCGGCCGCAATGCCTCGCTCGCCGGCTACAATGTCCTCTACATCACGCTCGAAGTCGGCAAGAAGATCATCGCCGATCGTCTCGACGCGGCAAACGCCGACACGCTCATGCGTGAGCTTATCAAGGATCACGCGGCGGTCGATCGCGCGATCAAGGCGCTGGCAGCCAAGAACACTGGCCGCTTTCACATTCGCGAGTTCGCGTCCGGCACCTTCAAGCCGTCGGCGCTCAACCGGCTGATCGAAAGCTATCGCGCCAAGGGCATCATCTTCGACCTGATCATTGTCGACTACGCCGACATCATGGCCGCGGAGTATCGCTCGGACTCGCTCCAGGAGAACCTGCGCACGATCTACGTGGACCTTCGCGCGCTCGCCTTCGAGCACAATGTCGCGATGCTGACTGCCACGCAGACGAACCGTGAAGGCGCAAAGGCCGCGACGGCCAAGGCAACCGACGTCGGCGATGACTGGAACAAGGCACGCACGGTCGACATCCTCATCGGCATCAATGCGACTGAGGCTGAGAAGAAGGCCAATGAGGCGCGTCTGACCTGGCTGCTGTCGCGTAACACCGAAGATGGCTTCTCCCTGCGCATCAAGCAGGATCGCCAAAAGATGAAGTTTTTGACCAAAATCCTGGGCAAAGTCTGATGGCTCGCATCACGTTCGAACAGGTTGAGGAAGAGCTTGATCTGGAGTTCTTCCTCGAGCGGGAGTCCGTCTCGTTCAAGGTCACGCGCGGCGTCAACGGCGTGCAGCTGAACATTCGCACCTGCCCGTTCTGTCACGACGCTCGCTGGCGCACTTATTTCGGCGTCGATACCGGCCGCGGAAACTGCTTCGTGTGCTCGCGCGGCTTCAACAAGGCGAGCTTCATCCACGCCTACTATGACCACCAGAGCTGGCGCGATACGTGGGTCGAGATTGAAGCGATCCTGCGCGATCAAGGCTGGCGGCCGAAGCGAAAGGCTGTCGTTGCCGTCGATCATGGTGACATTCAGCTTCCGGTATCCGATCCCCTGCCCCTCGAGGACGGTTCGAACCTCGCCTATCTCGAGCAGCGCGGCTTTTCGGGCGAGATCGCCGAGTATTTCAAGCTGCGCTGGTGTCAGTTCGGCTGGTGGCGCTACCGGGACGAGGAAGGCAACTGGCAGAACCAGAATTTCGCCGATCGCATCATCATCCCCGTCTATGACCTCGATGGAACGCTCAAGACGTTCCAGGGCAGAGACATCACCGGCACCAGCAAGTCGAAATACCTTTTCCCGAAGGAGCTGCCCGGCACTGGCCGCTACCTGTTCAACGGTCAGAACGTCATTGCGACGGATCACGTTGTGATGGGTGAAGGTGCGTTCGACGTTGCAGCGATCAAGGTGGCGTTCGATGAGGACGCACAGCTGCGGCACGTCGTGCCGATTGGATCGTTTGGCAAGCATCTGTCTTACGGCTCGACGCAAGGCGACGACCAGCTTGGCCGGTTCGTCCAGCTAAAGGCGCGCGGGGTCAAGTTCGTCACGCTCATGTGGGACGGCGAGGAAAAGGCGCTGGTGGCCGCGCTCGATGCAGCAAAGCTTCTGGCCGGCATTGGCCTGACGGCGCGGATCGCGCTGCTGCCCTACGAGAAAGACCCCAATGAAGTCACCCCGGGCGTTGTGCGTGCGGCCTTCTACAAGGCTGAGCCGTGGAGCTCTGCGCTCGATCTGAAATGGCGGATGCGTAACCCCTACAGCGAGCGGGAACGCGCGCGTCTCGGGTTGTAAGTAAGAATTAACTTAATCCACGCGCTTCCAATGCGCGTCTCGCTATAACTGAAGCAAGTGCAGAGCTGAGGATCAACTAAGTGGCTGAATATCCTATCAAAGTCACTGCCCAATCGTTCAACCATTCGGGCGGGACGAAATCATACCACCTCATGCTGATCCGAACGGTGACTGGTAAATGCGTCATCGTTCGCCGGTGGGGCAGAGTCGGCCAGTTCGGCCAGCTGAAGGCCGAGCACTACAACACCGTCTCGTCGGCAATGGAGGCTTTTGAAAGCCTGATCGATGAGCGCCGGCGCAAGGGCTACTCCGCAGCTGGCCTGTCGGTCGAGCGCGAGGCCAAGACGCAAAACGATCTGGTCTCGGCAATCACCCTGCCGGTGTTCTCCAAGCTTGGCCCCAAGACCATCAACCACCTCGACCCGACCTACGACACCTCGCGTATGCACGAGCCTGACGAGCCGACGCTCGATGAGGACACCTTGCGCAAGGTTCGTCAGCCGACGGCGCGCGGCATCTCCCAGGAAGAATACGAGGAAATGGTGCGCCGGCAGGAGGCAGAGCGGCTCGCGGTCGAGCGCAACCACTACGAATCCATCCCTGAATTTGGAATGTTCTGATGCGCCACTACCTGACCCTATCGAAAGCGAACCAGTTCAAGTTCGTCTGCCCGATCTTCGGCGCCGAGACCCGTTTCAGCGCCTGCGCGAAGCTGCGCGATATTGTCTATGTCGGCGGCCGCCCGCCAGTGCGCAAAGGCTGCCAGGCGTGCATCGCCTCCAGCAAGTGTCCGGCTGCGGAAGTCATTCGTCGCATCAGCTTTGGCGGCGGCGTTGCGCCTGACGATCACTGCTCCGAGACGCCGACTGTCGGCAAGCTGCGCCGTGACGTGCTTGAGCGGATCGCTCCGGTCGTCGTGCTTGAGGCGACCATGAGCAAGTATGGCGTGCCCGATGGCGAGCGCGCGCTCATTAACAGTTCGCGTGAGCGCATCGAGAAGGCGATCGCGACGGCTCCGAAGGGCGAGTTCGATTACAACTACTCGCGTCCGACGACGACCACGCGCTCTGCATCGAAGTCGACTGCGAAGGCTGCCAAGCCTGCGCCGAAATCCAGCAACGACAACATCAACCAGGCAGCTGCGACCGGCGACCTTGCTGCTGCTGTGTCTCTGTAGGAGTGACCATGAGCGCCTTCGACGTAATGATGCTCATTGACCAGATCGCGGCAACTTCGTCGCGATCGGAGAAGGAGCGTCTGACCTGCGAGCTTGCCAAGTTCGAGGTCGGGCGCTTCGCCCTCAAATGGGCATACGACCCCAACATCACCTATGGCATCAACGTGAAGGCGATGCCTGAAGGCAATGGCATGGACATCGCCTTCACCACTCCGACGATCGAGCCGCTCTTGACGAAGCTCGCAACGCGACGGCTCGCCGGCAAGGCGGCCGAGCGCGAGGTCCATGAGGTTCTCGCCGCGCTCAACGACTATTCGCGCACCCTCCTGCTGCGCATCCTGATGAAAGACCTCAAGTGCGGCATTGCCGAGTCCACGATCAATCTGGCGATGCCTGGCCTGATCCCGGTCTTCTCCGTGATGCGCGCGCAGAAGTTCGAGGAAAAGCGCCTCAAGACCTGGCCGCAGATCATCGAGCCGAAGCTCGACGGCTACCGGTTCACCTTCCTGTGCCGCGACGGCCACGGCGGCTTCTTCACGCGCTCGGGCAAACGTGCGCCGGCGGCCGATCACCTCGTTGAGCCGATGATCGCAACGGCGCTCGCCGCCCTGCAGGTGAGCCAGAACAACACGCTTCGGTCTACGCTCAGCACTCGTCCGGGCGATCTGACGCGCTATGCTCGCGATGATCTGAATTTCATGGTCGACGGCGAAATGATGATGCCGGGCGACTTCAATGAAACGGGCGCGCTCAGGCGCAAGGACGAGCAGGCGCTGGATGCGACGTTCCACGTCTTCGACATCATGTCCTATGCCGACTTCAACGCACCGGGCAGCTTCGCCAAGCCCTATATGGAGCGGCGCAAGCTGGTCGAGGAGTTCGTCGCAAACGCTGTGAGCGACAAGATCACCAAGACGCCCCGCTACATCATCAACTCGGTCGATGAGGCCTACGAATACTACAACAAGTTCCGCGAGCGCGGGCTTGAAGGCGCAATGGTCAAGGATCCGAACGGCTTCTACGACAAGAAGAAGTCCTACTCCTGGCTCAAGATGAAGGCCGAGGAGAGCGAGGATCTTCCGATCGTCGGCGTCTTCCAGGGCGAGCCGATGACCAAGTATGAGCACTGTCTCGGCGGCATTATCGTTCGGCGCGAGAACGGCATGAACGTCAGCGTTGGTGGCGGTTTCACCGACCAGCAGCGCGAGGAGCTTTGGGAGCTCTGGAAGGCTGACGCAAAGGAGCTGCGCATTTTGCCCGACTGCGGCCCCAAGGGCGTCTTCGTCCAGCCGACCGAGCCGCTGACCAACGGCAAGCTCATCGGCCGCCTCGCCGAGATCCGCTACCACGAGGAGACGCCTGACGGGTCGCTGCGTCATCCGCGCTTCCTGCGCTTCCGCGACGACAAGGCGGGCGAGCTCGAGGCGAACGAGGCAGCATGAAGTTCTTCCTCGTCATCTACATCGGCACTCAGGTGGCGGGTCTGATTGACCCCTCTCCTGTCACGCGCAACGAATGCCTGCTTCGCGAGGCAAAGCTCAACCGTGAGCTACGCGAGCTGGTCAGCCTGATTACCGCGGTGGCCGCGCCTGGCAGACTGCCGAAGGACTTTCAGTCCATCCGCGTGGTCTGCGAGTATCGCAACAAGCGTCCGGCGATCACCTACGAGCGCAAACACTAGCTCATTCGCGCCTGCGCTGCGCATAGCGGCGCAGTTCGCCCGCAAGATTGACCTTGCCCTCCCTGATCAGGCGCACCAATGCCCTGAAATAGCCGCCGGCGTTCTTGATCGGGTCCGATCCGGGCGTCGGCTGTGCCTGTAGCTGCACCACATAGACGAGCGTTGCCGCCGCGGGCAGGTGCCCAATTCGCTCGCAAGCTTCCTCCCAGCCCGACGGCGACACGCCAAATGCGCCTCTCATGCGCGCGGCGGCCGCAATCAACTCCCGATCCGAGCGCACTTCGCCGAAAAATTCCATTGCGTCAGGGCAAGTGTGGATCAAATCCGCGGCGTTCGCAGTTAGACTCGGCGGTTCGGCCCCACTAGTAGACTCATTGCCGTTGTTACAAGACTGGTCAGGGGCATATTTGTTATGGTCTTCATGACGGCCATTCTTGCCGCCACAGGCGGCATAATATCTTCCCTCGGCTTCCTCACGCAGCTGCTTCCACTCCGACCGGAACGGTTCAACCGCGCATCCCTTGGCAGAGCGCCTGGGAGAGCGTCTGGCAAGCTCGAGGGCTCGCGCCGTCAGGTCGCTGATGTCTTCCTGCGGGAAATACTCGGCAAGCGCCCTGAGCGCTTCCTGAGCCGAACGGCGATGCACCGTCAGTTCATCGAAGGCCAGCTTCCACTCATGCTCGCGCTCGGCCTGCGCCTGCACCATCTGACGCCACTCTTCCATGCGCGCGACGAGCGGGCCAAGGTCGAAGCCATAGGCACGAATGATCTGGCCCTGCCGTGAGCGCTGGGCAAACCGCTTGCCGTTCGGGCTGTCCTTGGTGGTGATGACGCCAAGCTCGATCAGCCGGCGAATGGCGTAGCGGATCGTGCGCTCGGGAACGCCCGTGCGCTCCACCAGGTATTCGTTCGACGGCCAGACGAGCATCCGGCCCTCAATCAGTTCACCGCCATAGACGGCGCAAAGCTGGTCGAGAATGTAGCGGCAGCCGGTATTCAGGCTGAGCGCCTTGGCGCACAGACGCGCCGCCTCAAAAAGATCCTGTTTGTCGGCTGAACTCGGCTCGACTGGTAACGGCGCAAGCGCCGCCATCGAGCGCCAACCGGTATGTTGCGCTTTCCTCATTTTGCTTCCCCAAATCGGGGCAAAGCTCCGCCAGTCCGGTCGCTAGCAACCGGTTGACAAATCACCTCTGATTCGGGATAACCACCTTGGTGACGCTTTGAGATTGGTTATCTCGGTTTGCGGGTGATTATCTCGAAGAGGAATTTTGAAAAGGCCCTGGGATTGCCGTCTCGGGGCCTTTTGCTTTGCCCTACATCCTTCTTCCTTCCAAGAATGCGTTCACTGCCTGCGCGACCAGCTCAGACCGGTTCTTAAAGCCACCCTGCGCTACAAACTGGTCCATGTCGCTGCGGAGTTTTTCGTTAAGCCAGACCACGATCTGTGCCTCTCCTGCTGCCTCACGGTTAAGCCGATACCTCTGTGCGGGGTTAAGTGCTCTGGTGTCCTTCGTCATAGTTCCGAATCCGAAAATCAGATCGCTCGCTAGTGATGCCCGATTCCCTCGAAAGTCGATAGCCACAAATTTTTAACCACAACCGCATCGATCGTTGCACGCCACGGCTGTAGGCAGCGGCGCGGGTTCGACTCAGCGGCGCCCAGTAAGTATGCGCTAATTTACATTCCCACAAGAGCAGCGCTATATGTGAGTCACAGCGCAAGCGATTTGCGGTTAAGAGCGACAAAACGCATTCAGAGGAACGCTAAGGAACGAATATGAGCGAAGCACAGGGGCGCCCCGAGAAAGACAACGAAATCGGCCGGTTCATCGAAGGACGGATGAGTCAGCTTGGCCTCACACAGCGTGAGGTTGCGGATATCGTCGGCTTTAAGAACCGCAATATGCTCTCATTCATCAAGAACGGCGACGGCAAGCTCCCACTTGAGCGCGTTGCCGGCATGGCGCGCGCGCTTAAAGTTCCAGCTTCCGAGTTGTTCGAGATGGCGCTTAGACAGCACTACTCGTCGGACACCATTGAGCTGATGAAGCAGGCGCTCACAGAGGCGTCCCTTTCAAGAGACGAGGCAGAACTCCTGGACCTGTTTCGGGTTCATGTGCCGCGCGGCAAGTTTACAGCCGACGCCCTGCGCCGGATAGCCGACGAGATGGAAAAGACTGGCAAAGACCAGGCGGTCGAAGCGGCTCGTAAGCAACTCGCCGAGGCGGCAAGGTTCGGCCGCAGGGCCGTGCCGAATGAGGAGATCGAACCCGAAGAAAGCTGACGAATTTATCCACCCCATGCGTCGCCAGGTTATATCTGAGGCGGCGCACTTTTACGCGTCCTTGTTGATAAGGAAGCGCTTACTTAAACCAGAAGCATGATGGCCCACATGACGAAGAATGCACCTGTCCTGTTTATGTCCAATGAAGATGCACTGGAGATTGCTCAGGACATGACGGAGCTGACAATCAACCACCTTGAAGGTGTGACCGTTTATACCGGTAAGCATCAAAAACACGGCTCTTGCCACGTTATTGTCCCTGCGTTCGGCGGGTCTATGCTTCTATTCTCCTTTTGAGCTCCAAGCGCGCTTTTTGTATCTCAAAGCGTAAGTAAACGCTTAGTTATCCGCGAGAGAGACATGAACCGTGAAATCGTAGAGCTCCGCGAAGTCATCACGAAGCTGGTGCCGCTGCTGGCTGGTCGTGGCCTCAAGGTCACGCAGCGTGGCAGCCAGGCTTACGTGAATGCTGATCCGGTCACGAAGAAGCCAGTGTCGGTCAACATTCCGAACATTTCGGACAACGCATCGCCGGACTTCATCCGCGCGATCCAGGGCTTCATCGATCACGAAGTGGCTCATGTCCTCTACACGGACTGGAACCACTACTGCCGCGGTGCGTCTGCGGCAGATTTGAAGAAGCCGGAAGTGCAGCGCTTCATGAACACCCACAACATCGTGGAGGACACGATGATTGAGCGGCGCATGGTCGAGGACTTCCCCGGCTCAAGCCGCAATCTGTCGGACACGCGCCGCTACTTCCTTGAGCGCATCACCAAGAAGGCGCTCGAGACAGCCAAGAACGACAAGGAAGCGTTCATCTACCTGCTCGTGCCGACCATGCGCGCGCTCGCTGGTCAGCAGGAGATGCAGGACTTCATGGATGACGGCGGCTACTGGAAGAACCCCTTCGTCAAGGGCGTGGTCGAAGGCTTGAAGCCTGACACCCTCCAGAAGCTCAAGAAGGCGCGCTCCACGATCGAGACGCTGGAGATTGCCGAAGAACTCCACGCAATTCTCTATCCGCCGCAGCCTCCGGCACCACCCATGCCGTCGGCACCGTCCGACTGCGATGACGAGGGGCAGGACAGCGACAGCAGCTCCGGCAGCCCGAGCTCCTCGAAGAAGAGCAAGGACAAGCCCGAGAAGAAGGCTGACGAGGGTGATGGCGACGGTGAGCGCGATCACCAGGAGTCAGGCGAGGAGGGCACGTCCAAGGACAAGAAGGGCAAGAAGGACAAGTCGAAGAAGGACGACAAGTCCGACGAGGAGAAGGAGGAAGGCGCTGGCGACAAGGGCGATGACGAGGACGCCCGCGACGGCGAGGAAGACGAGGACGGCGAAGGCGGTGATGCCGGCGACGATGATGGCGAGTCTGACGCCGGTGACGAGGGCGAGGAGGAAGACGACGACAAGGGCAAAGACAAGGGCTCTGACGGCGACGAGGAAGAAGGCGGAGACGACGAGGGCGAAGGCTCCGGCGGCGAAGGAGACGATGAGTCTGAGGACGCCGATGAAGGCGGCGATGATGAGAACGGTGAGGATGGCTCTGGAGCGCCCGGCAAGTCCGGCGACAAGGGCGGTGACTCCGACGAGGAAGGAAAGAAGAAGGCACCGGAAGTGATCACCGAAGGTGCTGACGGTGGCGGCGTTGGTGAAATGAACGGCGACGACACCGAAAACTCTCCTGGTGGCGGCGTCAGCAACGACGAAGGTAAGAGCCTGTTCGACTTCGATGACGATGCCTTCGAAGAAGCGGACATGAGCAAGCAGATCGCGATCCTCATCTCCGACGAAGCCGTCGAAGCGATGGATCCTGCCGAATACCTCGTCTACACGCGCGAGTTCGACCGGATCGAGCCCGTCAACGTGCCTGACAAGATGGATTCGACCTGGGTGCCGAAGATGGAAGAGGAAGTGCGTCTGACGAGCGGCCGCTTGCAGAAGGACATTGAGCGGATGCTCGCCTCGCAGTCGCACGTCATCCGCACGCCTGGTCACAAGAAGGGCAAGCTACATGCGCCTTCGCTCTATCGCGTGATGCAGGGCGATCCGCGCGTGTTCACGCAAAAGCAGGAGCATGTGTCGAAGGACACGGCAGTGACCCTTCTGTGCGACAACTCCGGCTCTATGGGCGGTGCCAAGATGAAGCTCGGCATGATTTCGTCCTACGCGCTGGCGGTCACGCTCGAACGGGTCAAGATCAGCTACGAAGTGCTCGGCTTCACCACCGGCAACTTCTCGCGCATTCCCAACTCGATCCTCGAAGCGATGCAGGACGAAGTGGCAAAGACCGGTCTGCGATACGATCGGATCGAGCCGATCAACATGCCGATCTACAAGGACTTCGATGAGCGGCTCGATGCGCGCGTAAAGGCGAGGTTCGCTTACATGATGTTCGCGCAGCGCGGTCTGAACGGCAACATCGACGGCGAGTCCCTCGAATATGCTGCCATGCGCCTGATGAAACGCCCTGAAAAGCGCAAGGTGATGATCGTGCTGTCTGATGGTCAGCCTGCCGGATCCTGGCGCTCCGGGCCTCACCTCAAGACGGTGGTCGAGCGCCTCAACAAGACGGGCATCGAGACCGTCGGCATCGGCATCATGGATCGCTCCGTGGCGCGCTACTACGACAAGCATGTGGTCATCACCAAGCTCGACGACCTGCCGGGCAGCGTCATGGGCGAGTTGAAGCGCATTCTGACGTAAGAAAATGTCAGTATGGGCTTACTTTCCCTATAGACTCCCAAACTCGATGTAAGTAAGTTCTTCATTACTAGAGCGCAGACGCGAGCGCTTAGCACACAAGAGGGAATTTCACATGACGGACACTGCTCTCGTCGCCGACAACGCGTCGGCGGCCACCGCCACTGTTGCGACTCCTGATGACGGCAAGATCGTTTGCCAGCTCGATGGTGTTCGCTGCCACATCATTCAGACGCACCTGCGCGACCATCATCCGAACTACACGATCGAGGACTATATCCGCGATTATCCGGATGCTCCGCTCATGTCGCCGACGGCTCTGGCGATGAAGGAGAAGCGCGAGAAGGAGCTGGCTGCCAAGAAGGCGGCTCAGGCAGCGGCCGCACCAGCAGGTGCCCAGGCAGCGCTCGTCACTGAAAGCGTTGGCGCAGCTTCGCTCGTTGCCAAGAACGAGCTGTTCCATGAGGTCTTCGAACTCGGCAATGCGCCGGCGGCGATGAACTCGATGGGCAAGCCAATCCCTTGCACCGTGTTCACCGGTCACGACCACCTCTCGCGCGACTATCTGGCAGAGGTCGATAAGGCCTATGTGTTCAACATCGACCTGCTCAAGAAGGTCATGGTGGGCTTGCAGCTCAACATTCCGATCTATCTGTGGGGTATGCACGGCACTGGTAAGACGACCGTGCTCGAACAGGCAGCTGCGCGCACTCGCCGGCCGTTCCTGCGCAACCAGCACACCATCAACATGCAAGAGTCCGACGTTCTCGGACAGTGGACCGTCAAGGATGGCTCCACGCAGTTCCAGCTCGGGCCGCTGCCGATGGCGATGATCCACGGCTGGGTCTACTGCGCCGACGAGTATGACTTTGCCATGCCGTCCGTGACCGCGCTCTACCAGCCGGTGCTCGAAGGCAAGCCGCTGCTGATCAAGGAAGCGCCGGCAGAGTTCCGCAAGATCGAGCCGCATCCGAACTTCCGCTTCTGCGCAACCGGCAACACGAATGGCGGCGGTGACGAGACTGGCCTCTACCAAGGCACGCTGGTGCAGAACGCGGCGAACTACTCGCGCTTCGGCATCACCGAAGAAGTCAAATACATGGAGCCGGCGCTCGAGGAGAACGTGATTTGCGCCAAGACGCGGATCAGCAAGTCGGATGCTTCGAAGATCGTCCGGTTCGGCAACGACATTCGCAAGGCCTTCGGTGAAGGCAAGATCAGCGCGACCGTCTCGCCGCGTGAGTTGATCTGCGCCGCTCGCCTGGGTGTCGCATTCGGCGGCAACTGGAAGATGGGCCTTGAACTTGCCTTCGGTAACCGCCTCTCGCGCATCGATCGCAAGACCGTCGAGCAGTATCTCCAGCGGATCTTCCCGTAATGCAGCAAGTGAAATACCGCGACCCGAAGGAGTCGAAGGCGCAGATCCGCGCCTTCGCCTACAAAGTTCTGCGGCGCATTCATGCACTGGGCGGCAAGACCACCTCGCTTGAGGACGTCGAGCAGGAGCTTTGGATTGCCTGGTGCAAGGCGTGCGAAGCCTATGACGAGAAGGGCGGCGCAAGCTTCAAGACCTTCCTGCACATCGGCATGGTGCGTCACATCAACCGCTACGTGCAGAACAACTTCGAGCGCCTGCACGGTGAAACGGTTGCGCTCTCGCTCGAAGCACCGATGGGTGACGATGACGGCGCAACGCTCGCTGAGGCTGTTCCTGACACGGCCGAGCGTCAGGACACGAAGCTGATCGAGGAAGACGTCAAGGAGCGCGTGATGCGCCGGCTGACGCCTCGGGCACGTCAGTTCGTCCAGATCCTGCACGACCAGCCGATCGAGCTGGTCCGGGAGCTGGACAAGTTCAAAGAGAAGCAAAAGGTCGCGCGCGAAGTCGGGGTTCAGTTCTCCGCTCCGCGCCGCCTCACCAGCTGGATGGTTTTCGATCTCATGGGCGCCAGCCGCACGGAGCGCACGGCGATCATGCGCGAAATCGAAGCCGTCACAAGAAAGTTCGCCTGATCCGGGGTTCTGATGACCAACATTCCGAAGTTTTCGCCTGGCTGTTTCGGCTCTGCGGTGACCTTCCGCAAGGATGATATGGTCTGCGGCACATGCAAGTTCGCCGAGCTGTGCGAGCCGGCTCACCTTCAAGCTGTTGCAGCGCTGCGTGAGCGTTACGGCATCGAGGCTCCGGCAGCGCGCACTCAGAAGAAGCAGGTCAAGGAAGCGCCGGCAAAGACCGTCGATCCCGCGCTGCTCGTTCTGCCGAAGAAAACGCGCGTCCTGATCGAGCGCCTCGATCGCGGTGACTTCGACATCGTGGGCAAGCTCAAGCGCGGTGAGAACCCTTTCAGCAACTCGTTCCAGTTCCTGCGCGTGGCCTGCCACCTTCTGCTGCGCATGAAGGATCCGATCGACGCAAAGCTTCTGGCGGCAGCGTTCGTCAAGGCGCTCGCCTGGCAGCAGAACACCGCCGAGGCTCACGCGCGCATGGCAATCCAGGCGCTCACCCATGTTGGTGCCGTCGACAATGTGGACGGTAGGATTTCGCTGCGGAGGATCTGATGCAGCTTTACGTCTCCTACTCCTACTCGTCCGACTTCAAGCAGGGTGTAGCCAGCATCGGCTTCAACCACATGGGCGCACCGCGGACCTTCGACGATGTGGTGAAGCTGCGCAAGCTGATCGAGAAGGAACACCCGGCCGGCACGGTCATCGTCATCAACACCTGGCACGAACTTCCCGGAGCCTGATATGCACTCCATCCTGGCTGCGCGCACCGACTTCTCTGTCGGCGAGGCCATCCTGACCGTCGAGCAACTGGTCAAGGCGGCCGTCGAGGCAGGTGAGAAGGTCGTCGCGCTTACCGACACCATGTCGATCACCGGCATGATCGACTTCACCAATCGCGCAAAGAAGGCCGAGCTGAAGCCGATCATCGGCACCAGGCTCAGGCTCACCGACAATCCGACCTGGCGGCCGACGGGCGACGAAAAGCGCAAGAACATGCCGCGCTCCTACTATCTGACCGTCTATGCGCGCTCGGAAGCAGGAATGCAGGCGATCTACCGGCTGCTGACGCTCGCAAACAGTGAGGTGCGCTTCTACTACGAGGCAAAGCTCGGCTTCGAGGACTTCTATGAGGAGCTCGAAAAGGTCGGGCCTGACGAGCTTGCAATCGTGCTTGGCGACAGCCAGTCCGTCCTTGAGCATCCCGATTGCGAGACGATCACGCACAAGCTCGGTCAGCTCTGCTCGGCAGTCTTTGCGCCGCTGATCCCGATCCAGACGCCCTATTTCGGCCGCCTGAACCAGATCGCTGCCGAGCTTGTCACCAAGGAGCTCGCAAAGCCGATCGTCGTGCGTCCGGCTCTCTATGCCAAGGGCGAAGCCGACACCCAGGAAGTGATGACGGCGATCGCCGAGAACCAGAAGATCACCGATCCGTGGTTCTGTATGCGCTACAACCGCGACATGCACGTCATGGGCGTGCAGGAGCTGGTCGAGCACATCAAGGTCATGGCCGATCACCTGACGAAACGCGGCACGAGCATTGGCGCCATGTTCCGCGAGGGTCTGCTCAATACGCGCGTCCTTGCCGGCCTCATCGGCTACGAGTGGAAGAAGCAGCTGCCGTCCCTGCCGAAGATGGCGGATGACGAGTTCATGGCGGTGATGAAGGCGTGCAAGGAAGGCTGGGAGAAGCGCTTCAACGACAAGGTATTCGGCCACCGTCCGGGCGACGAGGAGCTCGAGAAGGTCTACAAGCCGCGCCTTGCCTACGAGCTGTCGGTGCTCAAGAAGCTCAACTTCTCGGGCTACTTCCTGCTGGTGCAGGACGTGGTGCAGTTTGCGAAGTCGAACGGCATCATGGTGGGCCCGGGTCGTGGCTCCGTTGGTGGATCCCTCGTTGCCTATCTGATGGGCATTACCGAGTGCGATCCGATCCGCTTTGGCCTTCTGTTCGAGCGCTTCATCAACCCGGAACGTATCGACCTGCCTGACGCCGACCTCGACTTCATGTCCGAGCGCCGGCACGAGGTGTTCGAATATCTGCTGCGCAAGTATGGCGCCGAGCGTGTGGCCGGCGTGTCGAATTTCGGCACTCTTGGTGCGCCGTCCGCCATTCGCGACGTCGGCCGCACGACCGGCATTCCTGAGCGTGAATATTCGGTTTCGAAATACGTGCCGAAGGTTCACGGCCAGACGGTCGAGTTGAACAAGGCGCGCGAGGAAGTCCCGGAGATTGACCAGTTCGCGCAGAAATATCCGTTCCAGTGGAAGATCATGGAGCGGCTCGAAGGCACGATCCGCAACTTCAGCCAGCACGCCGCCGGTGTCGTGGTTGCCGGCTGCGATCTGGTCGAGCGCGCGGTGCTTGAAAAGCGCAAGGACGGCTATGTCGTGTGCTGGGACAAGCGCATCGTTGAGGAGCAGGGCCTGATCAAGATGGACGTCCTGGGGCTCAACACCCTCGACGTCATCAAGCTTGCCCTCGACTATATCCGCGAGCGCACGGGCAAGGAGCCCGATCTCATGCGCATTCCGCTTGACGACCATGAGGTGCTGCAAAACTTCGCCAAGGCGAACACGACCGGCATCTTCCAGTTCGAGTCTGGCGGTATGCGCCGTCTGCTCAAGGAGCTCGGCGCCGACGGCACGATCACCTTCGACGACATCACCGCGGCCACCGCGCTGTTCCGTCCTGGTCCGATCGAGTCCGGCATGATGGACTCCTACTATCTGCGCAAGCAGGGCAATGAGCGCGTCGATTACGACCACCCGCTTCTGGAGCCGATCCTGAAAGAGACGTTCGGCGTCATCGTCTACCAGGAGCAGGTCATGAAGATTTCGCAGGTCATCTGCGGCTACTCCGGTGCCGACGCTGACAAGCTGCGCAAGATCATGGGCAAGAAGCTGCCGGAGGAGATGCGCAAGGAGAAGGTGAAGTTCGTTGACGGCGCAGTCAAGACGATTGGCTGCGACAGGGACTGGGCAGAAGCGCTGTTCGATAAGATCGAAGGCTTTGCCTCCTACGGCTTCAATAAGTCGCATTCCGTAGAATACACGCTCATCTCCTATCAGGCCATGTGGCTCAAGACCTACCATTCGGTCGAGTTCTACGCGGCTGCGCTGTCGCTGCTGAAAGAGGACAAGCTGCCGGGCCTGATCCGTGACGCAAAGATGCTTGGCATCGACGTCTCGATGCCCGACATCAACATTTCGACCGACCGGTTCGAGATTGCCACCGACGTGCGCCTGGTCATTCCGCTACAGCGCATCAAGGGCCTGTCCGAGCGCGCAACGCAGGAAATCATCAATGCGCGCAAGGCCGGCGGTCCCTTCAAGGACAAGGCCGACTTCGTGTCGCGTGTCGCGCGGCGCATCGTCAACGCAAGGGTGCAGGACGCGCTTGATCGTGTGGGTGCATTTGCGCGCATCGAGCCCGGTCAGTTGCCGGCGAACGATCCGAGCCGCGTGAAGGACCAGATCGAACTTATCCCGGGTCTGATTGCCGCGCATGTGCCGATCAATCGCGAAATGCACCGCGACAAGCTGACGAAGGAAGCGATTGGCGAGGTCATCTACGAGTATCGCGCCAATCATGGTCCCGGCAGCGGCCAGGCAGACGGAGTGCCGGTCAAGCCCTCCTTCGGCAAGGAAGCCGAGTTCGTGATCATCTCCGACGCGCCGAACGGTGAAGAGGAGCAGGTGGGCATGATGGGCTGGTCGCAGTCGAATGGTGCCGTCATTGAAGCGATGGCGGAGGTCAGCTTGCAGCGCGAGCACGCCTACTGGACCTCGCTGATCAAGCGGCCGAAGCGCGGCAAGCAGGTCACGCCCGAAGAGGTCGCGACTTACCTTCCCTACCTCAAGCGTGAGCTTGAGATCCTCGAGCCGCCGATCATCGTGCTGCTCGGCTCTCAGACGGTGCGCACCTTCATTCCGGACTTCAAGGGCAAGGCCTCTGACAGTGCCGGCAAGGTCGTCTACTCGAAGGAATATGACGCCAATCTCGTCATCGGCTTCTCGCCCGGTGAGATTTGGCATGACCCCGACAAGCAGCAGAACATGAATGAGGTGTTCGCTGCGGTTGCAACTCTGCTCGCATAGGAGAAGCCATGACCGACACGACCGCGGATCCCGTGAAAGAACCGACCACCTTTCAGGTGCGCGAGTTCATCGACGCCAAGAAGCTGAAGGAAGACCTGGCCTTCAATGACCAGGACTTGACGACGGCGATGATGCAGCAGTCCTCGCTGTTCTCCTACTACGGCGTGCTGGCGGCCGAGGCTGCGCGCCAGGTGGATGTGGTCAAGCTCCTGCTCGAGAACACCGAGGCGGCGATCTACCAGCTCGAACGCAACAAGGCGGCAACCGCCGGCGAGAAGCTGACGGAGGCGATGCTTGAGAAGCGGGTAGCGCGCAACTCCCGGGTCATCGGCATGAAGAAGGCGCTCAACGAGGCAAAGCGCATCGAAGCGATCGGCAAGACGGCCGTCGAAGCCTTCCGCCACCGCCGCGACATGCTGGTGCAGATGGGCCTCATTTCGCGTGAGGAGATGAAGGGCGAGCTGCGGATCCAGGAGAAGAATATCCGCGAGAGCGCCTACGAATATCAGAAGGATTCGGTCCTCGAGCGGATGGGTCGCAAGCCTTCTGAGGACGCATAAAAACGTGCATCCCATTTTATTTGACGCTATAAGTAAGTCAGCGCTTACTTATAGCGCATTCGAAGGAACCTCTAACCATGTCTCTTCTGGAACGCATCCTCGCCCTGTTTGGAATCGAACCGTCTATCGAGCGCATCACGCGTCCGATGGAAAAGATCGCTGCCAGGCTGGAGCGCTATGCAACTCAGCAGGAGTCGAAGGCTCAGGCTGATGAAAAGAGGGCTCGGCATCTCCTCGAGCGCTCGAACAGGGAGCTGGAACAGTCGGCGGAGGCTGCGGAGCTGGCTCAGCAATACCGGACCTTTGGTCCGCGCCGCCAGATGGCAGCTGGCATCCCGGCTGAATAATCCGACAGCATCCCAACACGATCTAGCTATATAGCTACGTAGCTGCATAGCTAACTACGGACTTCGAAATCACCAAGCGCAAAGCACCAAAGCACTAAAGCACGAAAGGCAAAGCAATGGATTCTGCACTTCGCAAAATGGTATCGCAGGCTAAGGCCAAGTATGCCGGCAATGCTGGCAAGGCCATCAAGCCGAACGAAGGTCGCAACACCTATCGTATTCTCGCGCCGAAGAACGTTTCCTGGACTGGTCCGAACGGTGAGTTCTGGGCAGACCTTGGCGTTCACTGGATCAAGGCGGAAGAGAACGCGAAGCCGGCTGTTGTGATCGGCGACTGCGATACCGTCTACCAGCAGCCGTCGGTGATCAACACCGCCATCGAAATGGCGATCAACTCCGCCATGGATGAGGAGAGCAAGAAGCTCTACGAAAGCTGGAAGGCGCGCAAGTCGGTGCTGCTGAACGTCATCGACCGTTCGAGCGGCAACGAGGAGATCCTCGAGCTGACCCCCTCCACCTGGGGTAAGGTTCTTGAGCTTATCGCTCTCCACCTGGACTTCGGTCAGGACATCACCGATCCGGAAAACGGCGTCGACATCATCATCACGCGCACCGGCAAGGGTCTGAACACCAACTACGACGTCGCTGTGGCTCCGGGTAAGAGCCAGCCGGTCACTCCGGAGCAGCTCGCGCGCGCCAAGGACTTGCAGGAGTTCATCCGCTCGAACTACTTCCGCGGTGAAGAGCAGAAGGCACTGAACGCGATCCAGCAGTTTGCCGGTATCTCGGTGCCGCGTCTTGCTGGTCCGGCAAATGCCGGCGCACTCGCTGGCCCGGCAGCAGCAACGCTTGCTCGCACTCCGACCGCTGCGCTTGCTTCGCCGAACGTTGCTGTCGCTGACGCGGCTGTCGATGTTGAGGTTCCGACCACGGCGGCTCCCGCTGCAACTGTCTCCGCTGAGGAGCAGGCAGCTATGGATGAGGCTGCTCGTCGCCGCGAGGAGATTCTGCGTCGTCAGCAGGAAGCGGCTCGTGAACTGGAAGAGCTTGAGCGCCAGGCCGCAGCAACCGCCCAGCCGGCTGCTGCCGTTACTCCCGCATCCGCGAACGTGTCGGCCGATGATGCCGACGCAATCCTGAGGGAGCTCGAGGGTCTGGGCTAATCGAGAAGTAGTCTGACGCGTCCCCTCTCGCGTCAGACGCCCTCCGGTGTCGCGCCCGGAAGGCTAGGCGGCAGCGTGTTTCCTGTGCGCGCTGCCGCCCATTCCTTTAGGAGTTACCATGTCGAAAAACTACCTGCTCATCGACGGCAACTCGTTCGGCTACTACTACAACAACGCCAAGAAGCTCACGATCGGCAATCTGCCGGTCCAGGCGATCTTCGGCTTTCTGCGTGGTCTGCGCCAGCAGCTTGCCTTCTTCCAGCAATACACGCCGGTCGTGCTTTGGGACGGCGCTTCGTGGCGCAAGACCATGTTCGCCGAATACAAGGCCAACCGCGACAAGGCTGATACCAAGGCAGCTCTCGCTCAGCTTCGCATGAAGGACGAGTATCAGCAGCAGGTGCCTCACATCAAAAAGGCTCTGCGCTTTCTTGGTATGCCGCAGCTGTCGGCTTTCAACATGGAAGCTGACGACCTCGGCGCAATCCTGACCGACCGCTACAGCAAGGACGGTCGCGTCATCCTGCTTACGGGTGACAAGGATTGGCTTCAGCTGGTTGGGCCGAACGTGACATGGCGCGACTTCATCAACAACCGGATGGTCACGCTCAAAAACTTCGAGGAAATGACGGGCGTTGAAACGCCTGCTCAGTTCGTCGAGGTCAAGGCACTGATGGGCGACACTGGTGACAACGTGCCGGGTGTTGGTGGCATTGGTGAGAAGGGCGCAGTCGAGTTCATCAAGACCTACGGCTCGTTTGCCAACTTCACCAACCAGGTCATTTTCGAGAAGTCGATCGACCTGAAATCGCTGCCGAAGAAGTATCGCGACCTCGTGGAGAACGAGGAAAAGGCAATCGCCTTCGCGCGCAACATCACGCTGATGGACCTGCGCACCAAGCACCGGCCGGCGCCGATCAATCTCAATCTCGATAAGGGCGAACCTGACGCCCTCAAGTTCAAACGCTTCTGCGAGATCCTCCTCTTCAACTCCATCCTCAAGGAGTTCGATGACTGGATCCGCGTCTTTCCTGCATTCCGTGAAGAAGCCGCACTGGCGGCATAGGAGTATCCATGAGCACGCCTGACGAAATCGCAGCTGCACTCGGTGGTCTTGCCAAGCACGACGAGCAGTCGACCGTCACCCACTTCCTCGACACCGGCTATCCGCCGCTCAACTACGCGCTCGCGTCCCGTTGGGATGGTGGTCTGCCGGTTGGTCGCATCGTTGAAATCTACGGTCCTGAGTCCTCGGGCAAGACGGCGATCGCAACGATGGCGATGATCTCGGCGCAGAAGGCTGGCGGCTATGCCGGCTTCTCCGACCACGAACGTTCCTTCCAGCAGTATCTTGCCGAAGGCATGGGCCTTGATCCGCATCCCGGCCGCTTCCTCTATCGCAAGCCGAACACCTTCGAGGAGAGCCTGGCGCTCTGCGTCGAAGTGGCAATGACCTTGCGCGACAAGAAGCTGATCGCGCCGTCTGCTCCGATCTGTTGGGTGTTTGACTCGCTCGCCTTTATGACGCCCAACTCGGCCTTCTACGATCCCAAGACCGGCAAGCCGAAGCCGCTCGGTCAGCGTTCGATGCACGACAACACCGCTCTTGCTCGCGCGACCTCGGCCAACTTCCCGGCGTTCGCTCAGTTGTGCGACGACCTTGGTATCTGCGCGATCTTCCTCAACCAGATCCGCCTGAACATCGGCATCGTCTACGGCAATCCTGAAACGACGCCGGGCGGCAAGACGCCGAAATACGTGTTCTCGACTCGTATCTCGCTCGGCGCGACCAAGGTGCAGAAGGGCAAGGGTTCCGAGGCAGAAGTCATGGGCACGGAGATCACCGCGCGCATGGTCAAGAACAAGGTCGCCCGTCCGTTCCAGACGGCAACCTTCCGCCTCGACTACACCGACGAAGGCCAGGCCCGCTTCAACTTCCACCGCTCGATGATCGAGTTCCTGAAGGAAGAGAAGATCCTCAAGGAGTCTGCCGGCTGGATTGAGTGGGAAGGCAAGAAGTATTACGCCTCTGTTCTGGCCGACAAGCTGATGAATGAGCCGGATGGCTACGACAAGCTGAAGGCTCTGCTGCCGTCGTCTTACGAGCCGCCGGTTGTTGCCGAAGCTGATGTGTCGGCGATCACCGGAGACGCAGACGCAGCGCTTCCCGCAGCAGCATAACCCGCGTCCCCCTTCCCGTTCTGCTATATGTCTACTTGGACTGTAACAGAACGGGATGCGGATGAAGGTTATCTCAATCTCACAGCCCTTCGCGACGTTGGTCGTGAAGGGCTACAAGGTCTTTGAAACGCGTAGTTGGCCGGCGCCGGCGTCGATCATTGGCGAGACACTTGGCATTGCCTCGACCAAGACCGTTCGACCCGATGCGCGCGCCCATGCCGAGGATCCCGAGTTCGCCCAATTCTATGAGCGGCTCGGGCTGCCGGCATTGGACGAGCTCGTATGCGGACACCTGCTTGGCACCGTCACCGTCGACTCCTGCGAACTGATGACGGAGGAGTTCCTCGAGGACGTTTCGCGCGAGGAGAAAGCATATGGCTGGTGGCAGCTGGGTTTCTACGGCTGGAGGCTTACGCATCCGCGTGAGCTGAAGGTTCCTATCGCCATCCGCGGAGCGCAGGGCATCTACACTTGGAATGGAATGATCCCGAGTGAGGAAGAAGAAGCAGCCCAAACTCAAGCCGACCAGGCTCGTTCGCAACGGCCGCAGGATATACGGCGGCATCTACACGTTGTCTGATGGTCGCGAGGTCTATCTCGCATGGCGCAAGCAGTCCGAGGTCTATCGCTCCAGCGAAAAGACCATTTCGGACGCGGTAGCGGCAGACAAGGCAGCATGGGCGATCGATGACGACACGCTGCGCAACCTTGCAACCGAAGGCATCGAGATCGTAGGCGTCCTGGTGCGCGATACCCTGGACGTCTACATCACCCACATCTCCAACTTCTTCGACACCGCCAAGGCCAAGATCATGAATTATGAGAGCCGTGGCGGTGCCTTGCAGCGCTACCTGCCCTTCAAATTCTTCGCCGTGAAAACGGGAGCAGCGAAGGTCAAGTAAACCCTTCTGCGACCCAAACGCTCGCGCGCTATAAGTGATCAGTCAGCACTTACTAACGGACAATCAGACATGAAAGCAGGCATTGCCTCCGATCTGCACTGTCATGCGTGGACCATGTTCTCGCGCACCAATGCAGATGGCGTGAACTCGCGCCTTCGCTACACCCTTAATGAGCTGTCGCGCGCTGCAAACACCGTTCTGGCGGCCGGCGGCGACTGTCTCGTCATTTCCGGCGACATTTTCCATACGCGCGGCGTGCTTGATCCCGAAGTGCTCAATCCGACGCGCGCAACGATCCGGGAAATCCTCGAGAGCGGCGTTTCGATCTATGCGATCCCCGGCAATCACGACCTCAAGTCGAAGGACACGGACGAGCTGTCCTCTGCGATCCAAAATCTGACGCAGGAGACGATCGAGGGCGCAACCTTCCGCATCTTCAATCGCGTCGGCGCCATCCGGCATGGTCCCTTCACCTTCGGCTTCGTTCCCTGGCGCTGGACGACCGAGGCGCTGCTTGAGGATCTGGTGGAGCTGTTCAAGCGCCCGGATGCGTCAAAGATGGACGTGTTCATCCATGCTGGCATTGACGGCGTGCTCTCGGGAATGCCGGCGCATGGCCTGACCGACGCACAGCTGGCAGCCTTCGGCTTCCGCCACGTCTTTGCCGGCCACTACCACAACCATCACGACTTCAAGAACGGCGTCATCTCCGTCGGCGCTTCGACACATCAGACGTGGGGCGATGTCGGCACACGCGCCGGCTTCCTGCTGCTCGATGCAGACGGCACCGTCACCTTCAACGACACGAAGGCGCCGAAGTTCATCGACCTGACCGGCAAGGATGAGCTGGAGATGGAGCTGGAGTGCCAGGGCAATTTCGTGCGCTTCCGCGGACCTGCAATGACGCAGGACCAGATCAAGGACTTGCGCGAGCAGTTCTACGCCTGGGGCGCTCTTGGCGTGTCCATCGAAGTGCCGAAGGCGGTTGTGACCGCGCGCACCACTGCGCCGGCAAAGGGTCTAACGCTTGAGCAGTCGGTCGAAAAGTTCATTGCGGAGTCCGATCCGCATCCGACGCTGACGGCCGATCAGATCACCAAGCGGGCGCTTGAGACGCTCGCGGCTTCCCGCATCGTCTACGAAGAAGCCTGACGATCGCCAATCGCAGCAATGTTATTGTGAGAGAACAATAACTTAGAAGGTCGCTCATGCTTTATAACGTGTATTTCACGACCCGGCAGATCGTCACGAGTTACGACGCGACGGGCAAGAAGATCGGCGAAGTGGAGAATGCAATTCTCCACTCGCTGACGGCTTTGCCGCTGTCGACGGCGCTTCAATACAAGGATCTCGGGAACTTCCGGATCGAGCGCTACGTGGCGGAGCAGAGGCGCTGGAGCGGCGGCGACAAGTCCAAACACCACCGTTTCGAGCCGACGACGCGCGGCATGAAGAAGGGCGAGACCCTTCGCGGCGCCGGCACATCGACCAAGCATCGCACCTCCATCGCCGAAGCGGCCGCAACCGGCGACCTGGCAGCAGCAATCAACGGGAAATGACCGGATGAAGTTCGGCAAGCTCACTATCGAAAATTTCCTCGCCATCTCGAGCGCGGAAGTGAACCTCGCAGATCGGGGCCTGGTAGGCATCCAGGGTGTCAATCACCTGGACTCGTCCGCCTCGTCAAACGGCTCCGGTAAATCCTCGATCGCCGACGCCCTGTGCTGGTGTTGGTTTGGCGTCACGGCGCGTGGGTCGTCCGGCGACGAGGTAATCAATGACGAGGCGGGCAAGAATTGCCGTGTGGTCTCGGTGCTCGAGGACGGGCATCTGACCTACACTGCCACGCGCCACCGCAAGCACAAGACGGGCAAGAACACCTTCACGCTCACGGTCCATGATGGCCTGACCGAAACGGACCTGACGAAAGGCACCGACAAGCTCACGCAAGAGGTTGCCGGCCAGATCCTCGGCTGTTCGCTCGACGTGTTCGTGGGCTCGATCTACGCCGGCCAGGAAAAGATGCCTGACCTGCCGTCGATGACGGACAAGCAGCTGAAGGTGCTGATCGAGGAAGCAGCCGGCGTCACCGTCCTCGAGGGCGCTTACCAGAAGGCACGGGAAAACACGAATGAGGCGGCAAAGAAGGTCGTGACGCTGGAGGCGAGCGTTCAGTCGATCAGCGACAAGATCGCTTGGGTCGACGGACAGATCGAGGACCAGAAGAAGGCTGCCGCTGCCTGGAAGAAGAACCAGGCAGACGAAATTGATCGCAAGAAGGCCGAGGCTGCGGCAGTCGTCCCGGTGCTCAAGAAGTATCAGGAAGACATCGCCGCGATGCAGGCTCTCAAGCTGGAGCATCAGATCACCGCGGTTGATGCCAGGATCGCGGCGGTCAAATCGGAGAATGACGAGCTTGCCCGCCTTGAGCGCGAGCTGGCCGACGCCGCGTCCCAACTGGCCCTAAAGCAGAAGGCGCTCAGTGACGCTGTTCACCGGCAGGGAGTCTACAAGGCAGAAGTCGCGACGGTCGAGCACAAGATTGGCTGTCCGTGCGGCGAGTGCGGCAGACCGTTGACGGAGAAGGAGCTCGAGGGCGTCAAGAAAGCGGCAACCGACAAGCTCGACACGCAGACGAAGGAGGTCGGCCGGATCGATGCAGAGGTCAAGGAAGCGCTTGACCGGGTAACGCGCGCAGAGAAGGCGCGCAACGACTTCAAGGCGACGATGACCGACATCAGCGCGGCAACGGCTGAACGTGCGCGCCTGGGCTCCGAGCTTGCCAACTACAACGAGCTTTTGCGTCAGCAGGCGGCAAGTGTCGCACAGGCAAAGGCACTGCGTGACAAGATCGCCGAGCTTTCTGCGGCCGCAAATCCGCATGAGGCGACGATCGTCAAGCTCACCGAGGAACGCGACAAGCTGAAGGTGCAGCTTGACGGCGAGGAGAAGAAGCTCAAGGCGGCGCGCGACGAGGTTGAGCTTGAGAATGCGGTGGTCAAGGTCTTCGGACCTGCCGGCGTGCGAACGCGCATCCTCGATGAAGTCACGCCCTTCCTCAACGCGCAGACCTCCAAGTATCTGTCGACGCTCTCCGACGGCAACATCGACGCGACCTGGACGACGCTGACGAAGAACAGCAAGGGCGACCTGAGGGAGAAGTTCTCCATCGACGTGTCGAACGCGACCGGCGGCAAAATCTTCAAGGCGCTCTCCGGCGGCGAGAAGCGCAAGGTGCGCATTGCGGCCGCGCTTGCCCTGCAGGATCTGGTTGCAACCCGCGCCACCAAGCCGATCGACCTGTTCATCGGTGACGAGATCGATGATGCGCTCGATCCGGCTGGCCTTGAGCGCCTGACGGTCATTCTCGAGGAGAAGGCGCGCGAGCGTGGCTCGGTGTTCGTCATCTCCCACAACGAGCTGCGGGATCACATCAAGCAGGTGTTGCTGGTTGAGAAGATGCCCGACAAGACCACGAAGGTCACGGAGACTGTGCTGTGAATGCGCTCGACATTGCAGGGGTGACGATCCTTTGGGTCGTCATCACCTCCCTTCTTTGTTGCGCGGTGTTTTGGTGGTGCAGCGAGCACGGCGAGGACCGTGACACTCCGGGAAGCATGTTCAGGGCAACTGCCCTGGCGCTCCTCGTTGGCGCCATTTCGCTGCTCTGTTTTGTTCTGTTCCTCGGCGTCGTGCTGTTTTAGCCCGCCGATCCCGCGAGGTTCCTTTTGACCAAGAATGAGTTGCTGCTGGTGCAGCTGATGGAAGAGTGCAGCGAGGTTGCAAAGCGCTGCTCGAAGGCGCTGCGTTTCGGTCTGGACGAGGTTCAGCCTGGTCACTTCGACACCAATGCAAAGCGCATCCGTGACGAACTGCACGACGTCATCAGCACGGCCCTGGTCCTTCAGTCGGAAGGACTTTTGGAGGACATCCTGCCGGACGGCGAGACGGTGACGTCGCGTGCGCATCGCATCGCCCGCTTTGCCGAATATTCGCGCAAGCGGGGCTGTTTGATTGAGGATGCAACCCCTTTGATTCAGCGCTATATGTAAGTAAGAACTTACGGACGAGGGCTATATATCGTGGCAAGACGAAAAGTGACCCTGACTGAAGAGGAACGCAAACTTCGCGAGGAGATCGGCTCGCAGATCGTAGAGAAGCTCAAGGAGCAGTCCTTCGAGTGCGAGAGCCTCTACAAAGCGACCGTCAAGTATGGCGAGGAGGAAGGCAACCGCTTTCGCAAGAAGGAGATCATCCCGGGCTGGGAGTTCTTCCTGTCCTACCACTATCTCGGCGCGGCCGGTCAGATGATCTTCGGCCTCATGCCGGAGGATGACCAGGAATACGAGTTCGTGGAGATGAACGCCAAGGAGCTCGACCAGGTATTCCCGCTCATGGGCTCCAAGATCGCCGAGACCTTTGGCGTGAAGGGCGAGAAGCTGCCGGAAGTGATCGAAAACGTCATCGCCAAGCATGTTGAGGATCAGCTGATGGCTGCGGCGCGCGAGCGTGAAGCAGCGATCGCCGCCTATGAGGACAATCCTGAGTTTGGAATGTTCTGATGAACGATCTGACGGAAACTGAGCAGAAATACCTGCGCGTGTTCGTCCGGGAGCTCATGTCGCTTTACTCGAACCCGAGCAACGCGGCGGCGGCGGTGCTCGAGGCAGATAGCCGCAAGGCGGACATCTGGCACCTCCAGGGAAAGCTCCAGGAGGCCTTCACACGTCTCAGGAACCTCGAAATGTCACCGCCGGTGCCCGATGCGCATTTGCACATGCGTTTCGAGAAGCTGGCGGAAGAGGTCAGAGGCGAAATCACTGCGGTTTCCAACCGCGTCAACGAACTCATTCCCGGTTACGGAGCATTCTAATGGCTAAGATCCGTGTTGCAGGACTCGACGGATCCAAACGCAACTTCGGGGTCGCAATCATGGAGATTGATACGCGAACCCTCGAAGCAGAGGTTGTCGACCTCATCCTGATCAAGACGGAGAAGGAAAAGTCCAAGCAGGTGCGCAAGTCCTCGGACAATTTCCGCAGCGCCTGCCAGATCGCCGAGGAGCTGCCCAAGGCACTCAAGGGCGTGACCTCGATCTTCATTGAAGTGCCGAGCGGCGGCCAGTCCTATGACGCAGTGCTGGGCTTTGGCATCGTCATCGGGCTCTACGCATCGATTGAGCGTATGCTGGGCATCCCGGCTGTCGAGGTTGCCCCGAGTGAAACCAAGCTCGCGGCCGTCGGCACGAAAACCGCCTCGAAGCAGGAAATGATCGAGTGGGCATTCGAGAAGTTCCCGAACGCGCCCTGGCGCACCCGCAAGCTCAAGGGCGAGACGGTGCCGACCCTCGACAACGAACACCTCGCTGATGCCGTGGCGATCGTCCACGCCGGCATGAAGACGCCAGCCTTCCGTCAGACGCTCGCGATCCTCACTGCCGCAGCGGCGTGATTTTCATTTGTCAAGTCTAGTAAGTAAGCACTTACTTTCGTAGGATGAGGATTCCCGCCTTGGGAATCCCTTTCAGATCATCACCCGAGTGACCAATGCTGTTTGAAAAACAAGTGGCGCGTAAGCCCGACCTGTATCCCTGGAGCCGTCCCTACATCGAAGCCATGCACGAAGGCTTCTGGACTGTGAAAAAGTTCACGTTCGACTCCGACAAGAACGATTTTGAGCTGAATCTGACCGACCAGGAGCGTGTGATGGTTACGCGCTGCCTGGCTGCAATTGCGCAGATCGAGGTCAAGGTGAAGGAGTTTTGGGCGCGCCTCGGCCAGAACCTGCCGCACCCGTCCATGTCCGACCTCGGCATTACGATGGCAAACATCGAGGTCATCCATAACCAGGCATATGAGCGTCTGCTCGAAGTCCTCGGGCTTGAGAACGTGTTCGAGGAGAACATGAGCGTTCCGGCGATTGCCGGCCGCGTGGGCTACCTCACGAAGCACATGGAGAAGGTCTACGGCGACGACAAGAAGCAGTATATCTACTCACTGGTCCTCTTCACGCTGTTCGTGGAGAACGTCAGCCTGTTCTCGCAGTTCTATCTGCTCCTGTGGCTGAACCGGAACAAGAACGTCCTCAAGGACACCGCCCAGCAGGTCAAATACACCCGCAACGAGGAGCTCCTGCACGCTCAGGCGGGCATGAAGATCATCAACACGCTTCGGGAGGAATATCCGGAGCTGTTCGATGACGACCTCAAGCGCAAGATCGTCCATGAGTGCCACGTCGCCCTCGACGCCGAAAGCCAGCTGATCAACTGGATGGTTGGCGACTATGCCGGCGAGGAGTTCTCGGCTGCAATTCTCAAGACCTATGTCGCGATGCGCCTCAATGAGAGCCTCGAGGGCATTGGTTACGAGCCGATCTTCGTAATCGACCCCGAACACGAACGCCAGACCTTCTGGATGAGCGTCGGCCTCTACGCCCCGCCCAAGGTCGACTTCTTCCATTCCGAACCCACGGCTTACACGCAAGCAGACGCGCCAGATGAGGATGATTTTTAATGCGCCCTGACTACCACTACCTCAACGCCATCTCGCTAAAGACGCTCTCGCGCGGCTACTTGAATGGCACGTTCCTTGACCACGAGCTGAAGGACGCGGCGATCGACCGCGTTAACTACCTCGTCACGCACGCCGAAGAGATCCTCGGCTTTGAGCTTCCGACCATGCGCCTTGCTGTGCGCCGCGGCTGGCTGTCGCCGGCATCGCCGGTCTGGTCGAATTTCGGCACCGAGCGCGGCCTGCCTATCTCGTGCAACGGCTCGTTCATGGACGATGACATGGACTCCATTCTCTGGAAGGTCGCAGAGATTGGCATGATGACCAAGGAAGGCGCTGGAACGTCCTGCTATATGGGCAAACTGCGCGGCTTTGGCTCCAACATTTCCGGTGGCGGCACGTCTCAGGGGCCGAAGCACTTTGCCCGTCTGATCCAGGAGCACCTGCAGGTCGTCAGTCAGTCGAACGTCCGCCGCGGTAACGGCGCCGTCTACATTGACGTCGACCATCCGGACATCGAACGCTGGCTCAAGATCCGCTCCATCACCGGCGGTGTGCATGATGAAATCCAGCACCTTTCGTTTGGCGTCTGTATCTCGTCGGCCTGGATGAAGGAGATGCTTGCCGAGGCCAAGGGCGGCCCGAAGCGCCAGCTGATGGCGAAGATCCGCAATAAGCGCCGCGAGACCGGCTATCCGTTCATCATCTTCACGGACAACGCCAACGATCAGGCGCCGCAGGTGCTCAAGGACAAGGGTCTGCGCATTTGGGCGTCGAACCTGTGCACCGAGATCATGCTGCCGTCCTCGCCGAACGAGAGCTTCGTGTGTGACCTGTCCTCGGCGAACCTGCTCCACTATGACGAGTGGAAGGGCACGCCGTTTGTCCGCGAGCTGATCTACTTCCTCGATGCGGTGATGACCGAATACATCGAGAAGACCGCAAAGAACCGCCTGCTTGCAGATGCGCACCGTTTCGCTGTTCGCTGGCGCGCGCTGGGTCTTGGCACGCTGGGCTACCACTCGCTCTTGCAGTCCAAGGGTATCGCGTTCGAGAGCGAGGAAGCGCGCGAGCTTAACATCGAGGTTCATCGCCACATTCAGCAGGAAGCGGACGCCGCGTCCCGCTACCTGGCCGATGTGTTCGGCGAGCCGGAAGGCATGATCGGCACCGGCTACCGCAACCTGACCCGTTGCGCGATCGCCCCGACGACCAGCTCCTCGATCATCTGTGGTCAGGTCTCGCAGTCGATTGAGCCGTGGGACTCGAACATTTTCGAGAACGACAATGCCAAGGGCGTTTTCGTTCAGAAGAACGCTCACCTTGAGGAGCTCCTCGAAAGCCTCGGCAAGAACACGAACGAAACCTGGGCGTCGATCGCCAAGGCCGGCGGCTCGGTGCAGCACCTTGACTTCCTGACGGATCATCAGAAGGCGGTCTTTAAGACCTTCGCCGAGATCGACCAGAAGGAGATCATCATTCAGGCAGCCGACCGGCAGAGGTTCATCGACCAGGGCCAGAGCCTCAATATCAAGCTCCCGCCGGAAGCGACGATGAAGGAAGATGTGGACCTGATCGTGCTGGCTTGGGAGCTTGGGTTGAAGTCCCTCTACTATCGCAAGGGTCTCAACAAGGCTCAGGAAATGGCCCGTCAGAATGAGTGTTTGGCTTGCCAGGCATGAGGTTTCACCGCCACGACAAAGTGTCTCCGGAGGAGCGCTTTTGGGCCAAGGTTGAGAAAGGGGGGCCAGCACCGATTGCTGGCCCTGGAAGGCAACCAAGGACGGGCGCGGCTACGGAATGTTCGCGATAGGAAAGCTCGCGGCGCGTTTCGGGCTCAGTGAAAGTCACGCGAGCCGTGTGTCTCGCGGTTTGAGAAGGGAATAGCAAATGCACTTTAAGGTCATCACCAAGCCTGGCTGCCCCTACTGCGACCAGGCGAAGGCCCTGATTAAGATGAAGGGTCACACCTATGAGGAAGACCGGCGCGACACGCCGGCAGGGCTTGATGCCTTCGTTCAGGAAGGCTTCCGCACCTTCCCGCAGATCTTCGTTGGCGAGAAGCTGATCGGCGGCTTCGACCAGTTGAAGGTCTACTTCGCAGCGATGCCGGACGACGACTTCTAAGTCCCGCTGCATCCCAAGTCGCTGCGCGCTATATCGTAAGTATATGCTTACTAGCGCGTAGCGCACAGGAGGATCAATGATCACGTCCGCCTACGAGTATCAGCCCGAGCAGCCGGTCACCAAGCAGCAGTTCGAGCTGATTGCGGCAGCGATCAAGGCCGACAATGACAACAAGGTCGGTGAGGACATTGGTCTGGAGCACGTCGACTGCGGCGCCGGTGCCTGCCCGATCGATTTCGCAGACAAGAAGGTGGCATGATGTGGAAGATTTACACCGCTGAGTGGTGCGGCTGGTGCAAGAAGGTCAAGGCAGCCCTTGCCCTTCGCGGCATCGACTTCGAAGAGGCAGACGTCGAAAAGGACATGACGGCTCGCGCTGAGTTCCAGGCCGCCGGTCACAAGACCCTGCCGCAAATCTACCACAACGGACGTCACATCGGCGGGCACGACCAGACGCTGGTCTATCTCGAAACGCTGTAACGTTCCATCTGCATCCCAAGTCGCTGCGCGCTATATCGTAAGTATCTACTTACTAGCGCGCAGCGCAAAGGAGGATGAATGCGCATCTCGTCTCAACCGACGAACAGGCATGAAAACAGCAGGCTCAAGTCGCTTGCGGGGCTCATCCAGTCCCTGAGCTACTCGGAGATGAAGCAGTTCTCGCAAAAACTGACGAGCGCCTACGAGGACAGCGAAGTCGCAATGCCCGAGGCACTTCTCGCCGTTTCTGCGGACATTCTGCACGATGCGTCTTGTGTCTGACCTCATCGCCTTTGCCGTGCTCGCCCTGAGCATCGGCATCGTGCTCGGCGTGACGGTCGACATGTTCATGCTCCCCGACACCCATCCGCGATACGCACAAAGCTGGAGCTTTCATTGAGCAAGAACCAGATGTTTGCCCGCGTCGTGCTTGCCAGCAAGGCCACGACCGGCGCACCGCCCCTGATCTCCGTTCACATGCGCTATCCGCGCATCATCCACGGCGAGCTGATGACGCACCGCGTCTTTAGCCGAAATGCCCGTTCTTCGCGCGCCGTGCCGGTCAGGACCATGCTGAACGAGGTCACGACCAAGCCGTTCGTGCCGTGGCACTGGGGCAAGAACCAGAAGGGTATGCAGGGCGCAGGCGACCACAATGCGCCGGTGGAGCTTGAGGCTGAGGTCGATACGGGTATCGGTCAGTTCCCTCTTCCTAAAGACCACACGCGCGAAGAGGCATGGCTGTGGGCGCGCGACCAGGCTGTCGCAGCGGCCGAGGCGTTCATGGACGCCGGCTACCACAAGCAACTCGTGAACCGCCTGCTGGAGCCTTTCTCCTTCATCGACACGCTGGTCACCTCGACCTCCTGGGCGAACTTCTTCCATCTTCGCCGGCACAAGGATGCAGAGCCTCACTTCCAGGATCTGGCCGAGCTGGTGTTTGAGGCGATCGAGAACGCCGAGTTCCAGACCCTTGGGGTTGGCGAGTGGCACCTGCCTTACGTTAACGACGCAGATTGGAAGCAGGCGGGCGATTTCGTGCACAAGAACGGCAACGGCGTTGTCACGCATGAGGCCGTTCTGGAGGTTCTCAAGAAGATCTCCGCAGCCCGTTGCGCTCGCATCTCCTATGCGCCGTTCGACGGCAATCCGAGCTACGAGCGGGAGCTTGAGCGCTTCGAGCATCTGATCAATTCGGAGCGTATGCACGCCTCGCCGGTCGAGCATCAGGCAACGCCGGACACCCTGTCGCACTATGAGCTGACCAGCGTCGACCTGAACACCGGTCATGAGAGCCTGGTGAGCTCCGGCACGGGCTACGACAACCAGCACCTGCACGGCAACCTCGACGGCTGGGTCCAGTGGCGCAAGACCTTCCCCGACGAAGCTCTGCGAGACGCCGCATGAGTGAACCGACTGCCGGAATCCTCCAGGTCATCGAGGTCATCAACAGCGACACTCTGGAGCCGGGCTTCTACTGGCGCGGCGAGGAGGAACTCGTTGGCCCCTACCCGACGCAGGAAGCAGCGATTGAAGGCGCTCGGGAGGCTGTTCAGGACGCGCTCGAGGAAGCGGTCCGCAATTTGTTTGAAGGAAAATGACGATGGGAAACACTGTGAACGTCAAGTTCAAGAAGCTGCATCCGCAGGCAAAGATTCCGACCTATGGCTCGGCGGATGCGGCCGGCTGCGACCTTTATGCTGCATTCGATGGTGATCCGATCGCTGTGGCTGGTGGCTCGACCGTGACCATTGACTGCGGCTTTGCGATGGAGTTGCCGGCGGGATACGAGGCTCAGGTTCGGCCGCGCTCCGGCCTTGCTGCCAAGCACCAGCTCACCGTCCTCAACACGCCGGGCACCATCGATGCTGACTACCGCGGCGAAGTGAAGGTCATCCTGCACAACGCAGGTGAGCGCACCTACTACGTCAATCCCGGCGATCGCATCGCGCAGATGGTCATTCAGCCGGTCTGGCGTGCCGAGTTCGAGGAAGTGGAGGAGCTTTCCGACACTGTTCGTGGCACTGGCGGCTTTGGATCGACGGGGACGAACTAATGCTTTTCGGCATTGTAGGCTCGTCGGGAGTGGGCAAAACCACTCTCGCCAAGGCCCTCGCTGAAAACCTCGGCATTCACTACATCGACGGATCGATCACGAAGCTCGGCAAGGAGCTGGGCTACGATCCGGTCGCTCCGCTCGGTCTGAGCCAGCGCATTGCCCTTCAGTATGGTCTGCTCAAGGCGCACATGGACCTGATCGAGCAGGCGCCGCGTCCCGCGATCATCGACCGGACGCCGGTCGACATGGTAGGCTACATGCTTTGCGAGTTCGACATGCACTCGAGCCTGATCCTTTCGGACAAGGAGCTTGAGCTGGCCGACCAGTATGTCGACCTGTGCAAGCAGGCGGTGAATGCCCGCTACGATACCGTGTTCCTTCTATCGCGCCTGCCCACCTATGAGGAGGCAGACACGCGCCCAAAGCTCAACCCGGCCTATCAGCGGCACAGCCATCTGGTGATGACCGGCGTCTTCCGGGAGCTCAACGACTGCGTGAATACGGTCTACGTCAACACGACGAACCTGGAAGAGCGGATCAGCGCCGTGGAGGACATCATCGTCCGCCGCCTCGATGAGATCGAGGAATTGAAAAAGTCCTCGCTCCACATTCACTAAACCGCGCGCATCCCAAGCGCGCATTGCTATAACTCTAGTCGTAAGTCAGCGCTTACTAGCAGCGCAGAGAAAGAGGAAAACATGACGAAAATCTCTCTCAACTCGGTCCAGGCTGAGGTCGAAAAGGAAGCGGAAGAGCGCCTGGTGCAGTTTGAGCAGGAGCGCCTGAAGCTGGAAGCGCTAAACGCGCTGGAGCTGGTGCGCCAGGTCAAGAGCGTCGTCGAGGACGCTGAGAAGGCAGCTGACCTGCTGCGCACGGCTCGCGACGATCTTGAGGATCATCTTGCCGTGCTCAAGCAGCAGCTTCGCGTCGTCAAGGACGTTCGCCGCTCCGGGAAGCGCCTCCTCGAGCGCGTTGCGGAAGTCGCTGATGCCGAAATGCCGATCGAGGAGTTTGTGGCGATGAACTCCGACCTTTCGGAATACGTCGAGGACGCCCGTAACGATCTGGATGACGCCCACGAGAATCTGATGGCGGACATTATCGCCCGCACCGGCGACCTCGATCCGGTCAATGCCAAGCAGTGCCCGTGTCCGGCTTGCATCGAGAACCGGCTCGCCGCCTAGTTCCGGTTCTCAATGCCAGGCGGGGCTCACGTAGCCCCGCCTTTTTTTCATGTCGTGAGCGCGCATGTTCCTGCCGCGCTCCATTCTGATGCTCGCTATAAGTAAGCACATACTTATTCAGAGGCGCGACACATACAGAGGGTCAACATGCAGGTCACGCAGCTATCTGACCTCGACACGCACGTCGTTATTGGCGGCGGCGAGGCCAAGTCATTCCGTATTGCCGAGACGCCAGAGTTCTACACAGTGCTGTCGTCCACGCTCTATCGCGACAAGATGCTTGCGGTAGTGCGCGAAATCATCTGCAACGCCTGGGACGCGCACATCGTCGCCGGCAAGACGGATCTGCCGATCGACATTACGGTCGATGAGAATGAGTTCGTCGTGCGCGACTACGGCCCCGGTATTCCGCACGAAAAGGTCGGCGACGTCTACTGCGTCTACGGCGGCACGACCAAGGTTGCTGACGAGAACCAGAACGGCGGCTTTGGCCTCGGCTCGAAGGCTCCTTTCGCCTACAATGACCACTTCACCGTTTCCAGCGCGCACGGCGGCAAACTTGGCGTCTACGCTATCTCGCGCGGCGGCATGGAGACGAACGGCACGCCCGACTATCGTCTGATGCAGATGGTCGACTGCGGCCAGACCGGCGTCACTGTCTCGATTCCCCTGCTTGAGCCGGGCGATCGCGACAAGTTCATTAGCCTCATCAACCGTGTCTGCCGCAATGGCGGCATCAAGGCTCAGATCAACGGCCGCCCGATCAAGGTCTTCGACTACACCAACGCGCGCAAGCTTGGCTTCTGCGTTGCCGGTCGCGGCTACGAGCTGAAAGAAAGCCGCGTCTACGTGCTTTACGGCACGGTGCTCTATCCGCTCACGACGACCGATCAGGATTTGATGCGCCTTGTCCAAGCGTGCGGCGACCTTCTTCGCGATACCGGCACGCTGATCCTGTGCGCAGAGCCTAACTCGATCGGCGTTACGCCCTCCCGCGAGTCCCTCAGCTACACCGCGCGCACTACGGAGTATCTGACCAGGCGCCTCACGCGCGCCTACCGGCGCATCCTTGCCGAGCAGCGCCGTCAGATTAAGCCGGTGTGGGCGAAGTTTGTGCGCGCGAAGTTCACGCCCTTCAGCGGCGGCTCCTTGTGCGACGCCTACCACAAGCTGCTCAACTTCAATCCCAGCGTAGCGGACGAGAACGCCTTCCGCGACACGCTCGAGGACATCGGCCGCAGCTCCTCCGTCTACTGCATCAACAGCCTCCTTCAGAACAAGACCAGGGAGGCGTGTCTGGTGCTGAAGGCAGCACACCCGGATCTTCGCCGGCCGCTGCGCCGAATGGCCTACATTCGCGGCGAGCGCGGCTACCGCAATGTGTTTGGCGAGCATGTGCCGGCGATTTCGAAGCTGCGCCATGACACGCGTCTGATGATGCGCGTTGCCGCCAAGGCGGGTCTGCTGCGCCAGATGTATATGGCGCACAACGAGGGCACGCCTGGCTTGCGCCTGACCTTCAACAAATACTGCACCGACGCGCTCGACTTCGTGCAGAAGGTCAATCCGACACTGTTCGTCGGCTTCTCGCAGCGCGACGTTGGCGCGCAGATCAAGGCCGAAGGCCAGGAGCGCGTCAAAGGCTGGGCCTCCGCCGAAGCTGTGGTCGCAATCATTCTGCGCCGCAACCAGCACAAGAAGCTCGAGGAGATCCGCAAGCTCGCTGCGCACTACGGCATCAAGCTCCATGAGTGCAGGATCACCAAGCCGCCCAAGCGTGAGCCGAAGAAGAAGGAACCGAAGTTCTACGACCTTGAGAAATATACGAAAACTCTCGCACTCGGGGAGCCGACACTGGAAAGCGCACCCTTCTTCGTGCGCTCGCGCCGCTCGCAATACGAGCATCAGCTCCTGACGCCGATCACCCGGGCGTTCGAGTTCCTGAAGCGCAAGTTTGGCACGATCGCGATTGCGACCGATGCGAAGGACGAGGCGGCACTCAAGGCGCAAGGCGCTCGCGACATCATCGAAGTGATGATGGACGAGCTGAAGGTCGGCATCGACAAACGCGAATGGCAGTTTGTCCACGCGACCAAGGCAGGCTGGCATTTCAGGGGTTCGAATTACTACTGCCCGTCCGGAATCATGATGGGCGCGATGCTGGCAAGCATCCGCGTTGCCGCCGAGTTCGCGCCGCAGAAGATGAAGCTGACGGATTCGCTTCTGAACGCCCAGGCCGTGCTCAAGACCCTCTCGGAATACGCCAACTGGCTGAGCAACCGCGGCAGTTCCGCCAAGGTCAGGGAGAACATCGAAGTGTTGCTCAATCAGCTGACGCAGAACGCAAAGAGGAACTTCAAGGGCCAGGGCTATCACCCCGACACGTTCGACGAGGAATGGTCGTTCCTCGCCATCTTTGGCGGCTGCCCTTCTATCCGCACTGAAGAGGACGCCCAGGTCTTCATCGAGACGGTTCGCTTCCTCAAGCGCCGGCACGAACGCCAGCAGGCGCGCGAAGCTGCAAACACCAACACCGAAACAGCAACTGACTCCGGAAAGGAAGCCGCATGAACATCGTTCGCGTAGTCTCCGCCATCACCGCCAGGGGCGGCGTGACGCTCTATCTTGCTGACGGCAGGACGATCAACCTGCCGGCGCGCTCCTATCGCACCGAAGCAATCATGCGCGAGATTGCCTGCCCGCTCGCCGAGCGCAAGCAGCCGGAAATCGACCTCGACCTCTACTCCATCGAGGCGCGCATCGAGAACAGGACCGGTGGTTTCGTCTCGTTCCTCAAGCGCAAGTGGAAGGACTTTGCCGCTATGTTTGGCGGCAAGGCGCCTGACGGCGCCACGCCGGAGGCAGACACGCTGGTTGCTGTCGTCAACGGCGTCGAAATCCCGGGCATGGAGAAGATCGAGCGGCAGCTCGAACATGCGGCCTATAAGGACTGCGTTGGCCTTCAGAAGTTCCTGGGGCGCCTGTCCACGGTGATCAACGAGCGTGGGCACACGGTGCAGGAGCTGCTCGACTTCCTGTCCAAAGGCGACCTTCCGATCGCTGATGACGGCATGATCGTCGCCTACAAGTCGCTGGTGCGCGAGGGTGACCACTATCTCGACTGTCACTCGCGCTCGGTGCGCCAGCGCGTCGGCTCGCTTGTGCGCATGGACGTCAACATGGTCGATCCGAACCGGCGCATTGAGTGTTCGCACGGTCTGCATGTCGGCCGCCGTGACTATATGGGCCAGTTCAGCGGTGACGTGATGACCCTGATCCTGATTGACCCGGCAGACGTCGTTGCCGTGCCGCTCAAGGATCCGAGCAAGATGCGTGTGCGCGCCTATCAGATCGTCGGCGAGCTGACTGAGGAAGGCCGGCAGCTGATCCGTCAGAACAAGCCGATGACGAGCGTTGAGGCTGACGCCAAGCTTCTTGCCTCTGTGCTGCGCGGCGAGCGCGTCCCGGTCATCGAGACTGTCGACATCGGCAAGAACGGCATGGTGATCGACATTCGGGAGGAAAAGCCTGCTGTAGTGCCGGTCGTTGAAGAAAAGGCCCATGCGCTCGATGACTCCGGCGAGAAGGCTGAGGAGCTTGTTGCGAATGTGCGCGAGACGGTCAAGGAGGTCGTCGAGCAGCAGAATGCGGCAGCGGCCGAAGTGACCACCGAGAACGTGTCCGCGGATCCCGCAAAGCCCGAGAAGGCTGCAAAGCCGAAGTCGAAGAAGCCGAAGAAGGGCAGCTACGATCACATTCCGGAGAAGTGGCGCCAGGCTTACATCGACGTGACCACCGGCAAGATGAGCCAGCGCGAGGCGGAAAAGGTTTACCGCATCTCCGCCAAGAAGCTGCGCGCGCTCATCCGCGAAAACGCCAAGTAACACCCACAACATGACCATCACTTGCTGACTTAAAGTGTCAGCAAGTGATTACTTACAGGAGACAAAGACATGCGTTTTCTTGACAGCATCCTTGACTTCGTGTGGTCGATCGCCTGCTTCGCGCTCGCAATCTCGATCCCTTGCTCATGGGTCACGCACGTCATCCGCTGCATTCTTGACGAGTCCTGGATCCTGCTGATCCTCGGCGCCATCGTCTTCCCGATCGGCTGTGTCCACGGTTTCGGCGTCTGGCTGGGGATCTTCTGATGGCGAGCTCAGACTCTACTACGCTCGCCTTCCTCGCGAAGTCGTTTGGTGTGGCCGTTCTGATTTCGGCTGTGATTGCGCTGTTCGTAGCGGCCGTCCTTGTGACGGTCGCGCCATGCCCACCCTCGTCCTTCTGAGGAGAGTTCTATGAGTGACCGCAAGAGCCACTTCATGTTCACGGCCAGCGGCCAGAAATACTGGCCGATGGAGCCGCGCAGCGAGGAGGTTGACATCGAGGTGATCGCGCATCACCTCGCCAACCAGTGCCGCTACAATGGCGCAACGCGTCATCCGAAGTTCCCGCGCCGGATCTTCTATTCGGTCGCTGAGCACTCGGTCTATGTCGCCCACTACATCGAGCACGATCTCGGTCAGCCGCAGTTCGCGCTTGAAGGTCTGCTGCATGATGCAGCCGAAGCCTACATTGGCGACCTCATTCGCCCGCTCAAATACGACGATGCCTTCCGTGAGCCGTTCTTGCGGGTGGAGCAGCGCAACGAGGTTCGGATCGCCACGCGTTTCGGATTGCAGTATCCGTTCCCGCAAGCCGTGCGCCTGGCGGACGAGGCTGTGACGGCCGCCGAGGTTCAGCAGATCATCGCTGAGACGCCGGGCGAGGACTTCAAGACCGGCTATCTGCACGATGCGGCGACCACCGCGCCGGTCAAGATCGCGATGCACCCTCCGTTCGAAGCCAAGAACCTCTTTATGAACACGTTCCGCCGGCTGATGCTGGAGCGCAGCAAGTTCCGCGCAGTCCCGCAGTCGCTTGCGCTATATTGTAAGTAAGGACATACTAGCGAGACGCAAATGACCGACGCGGACAACTGGCCGACATTCGCTGAGGAGCTCGGCAGGAAGACCTCTTCCGAGCTTGAGAAATGGACGGTCGCCTACGAGGCGGGAAAGATCACCTTACGGGAGTTCTACCTGATCGTGAGCACCCTCTACGACGCGACCAGTGGCCTGGCGCCGAGGGACATCAGCAACCTGCTCGCGGACGTCCATCAGTTCCTGCGAGTGAAGGCGAAAAGGAAGAAAGCCGCTTGAGAAAGCAAATGTGGTTGGTGTGCGACGAGTGCCACACCGAGGTGATGATCAGCCGCCTGACGCGAAACTGCATTGAAGCGCCCTGCCCTGCCTGTGGCGCGTCAATGCTGTCGGAGGACGATTACAAGATCGCGAAGAAGGCAATGCGCTGGAACAGCGTCGCAAACTGGCTCGGCAAGCTTGCGGGGCTCTTCCGGCAAGTCGAGACGGTTCAGATACACACGCACGTCAAGGACGGGCAGGTTTCGCGGAGGATCCTGTCGTGAGCAAGTTCCCGAAGGATCGCTGGATCATCGACGCAATCAAGCGCGGCTACATCATTCCGCGTGAAGACGGTTCGATCCTTCGGGCGATCTCGGCCGATAAGAACGGCAACGTTGATCGCTCGAAGGGCTACCGGCTCGTCACGCAGCAGATCCACAAGAAGTCCGGCCGGGTCTATTTCAATTTGAGCTGGAGGGGCTTCACCAAGTCCGTGCTGGTCAACCGGGTGATTGCTCTGCGCTTCCACCCGAACCCCCTCAACTTGCCGCAGGTGAACCACGTCGATGGCAACAAGGAGAACAACGCGGCCAGCAATCTCGAATGGTCGAGCGGCTCCGACAACGAGAAGCACGCTCACCGCACGGGGCTCAAGACCGGTCGCGGTTCTGCAAATTCGAACGCCAAGCTGACGGCAGATGACGTTCTGTGGATCCGAAACAATCCGTCGGTCCCTGACGCCGAGTGCGCCGCGAAGTTTGGCGTGTCGCGTTCGACCATCATCAATATCCGCAAGGGCAAGACCTGGACGCATCTTTAAGGAGGCGACAATGCCTGAACGTCAGGGAGAAATCTTCGTCTTTGGCTCGAACCAGGCCGGCGTCCATGGCGCCGGTGCAGCCAAATATGCGCGCGAGCGCCACGGTGCCGTCATGGGCCAGGGTGAAGGCTTGCAAGGCACAAGCTACGCCATTCCCACCAAGGACTGGACCATTCGCACACTGCCGCTCGACATCATCCGCATCTTTGTCGACCGCTTCCTCGACTTCGCGCGAGAGCATCCGGAGATGTCCTTCTACGTGACGCCGATCGGATGCGGACTGGCGGGCTACAAGCGCGCCGACATCGAGCCGCTGTTCAAGGACATGCCGGCCAACTGCCGCTTTGCGGAGACGTGGGACGATCACTGATGGCTCGTGGCCCTGACCGGTTCATCAACGCTGTGTGGGCCGCTCAGGGCTGCGCCGGCATCGCTTTATGTTTGCATTGGATCTTCACGGAGTTCTTTGGATGATCGTCGCGAAAATCGACATCGAAACGACCGGGCTTCTGGCGCCGGATCATCGCATCATTGAGGTCTATACGAGCCTCTACAAGAACCGGAAGAAGGCGTTCGTCTACGACCAGCGGATTGATCCGCAGCGCTCGATTTCCGCGGAAGCGCAGCGTGTTCATGGCATTGCCTACACCGATCTGCTCGGCAAGCCGACCTGGGATACCGTGGGCCCGGTCCTCTACAAAGTCCTCGAGCGCGCCGACCTGTATGTGTGGCACAACGGCGACGAGTTCGACGGTCCTTTCCTCGATATGGAGTTCAAGCGCATCGGGCTGCCGGGCCTGCCTAAGCGGCCGTCGATCGACACCATGGCGGAAGGTCTCTGGGCGACCCACAACGGCAAGAAGCCGAAGCTTGCCGAACTCTGCTTCGCCTGCGGCGTGCCGTATGACCCGGCAAAAGCACACGCAGCCTCCTATGACGTTGAGGTCATGGCCGAGTGCTTCTACCGCGGAGTCGAGTGGGGTTTCTTCAAGCTCCCGGAAGTAGCGAGCGAGGAAATGCGCCTCGCCGCTTGAGCTCCCTGCCGCTCTCCAAGAATTGCTGCTGTATAAGTAAAACATAAGCAATTCAAAGCGTTAACGACGCAAGTGCGAACACAGGAGAGCATCATGCAGGACGTAACAGCAATCAACACCGACGTCGCAGCGACGATGGAAAGCATCGACATGGCACTGGCTGATCTTGACCTCGAGAATGATGAGGTCGTCGAGGAGCTCGACGCGGCGCTCGAGGATCTGGAGGCGATCGCGGAAGAAGAAGCCGTGGTTGAAGAGCCGGAGGTTGTCGAGGAGCAGGAAGTCGAAGCAGCTGCCGAGGAGTCCACGCTGACCGCTGCGGCGATCGATGACGACCTGCTCGCGGATCTCGACCTGGAGCTTGCTCGCACCGAAGCCTACAACGCCCAGGAGTCGGCGCCGATCGCCTCTGAGGAGGAGCAGGAAGCCATCAAGGCCAAGGGCGCTGCTCGCGCCAAGAAGGCATCGAGCGGATCGAGCACGCCTCGCGCAGCAACGCCGCGCACGCCGCGCGACATTAACGCGGTGCCGGCAGAGGTCTTCGTTCTGAACGGCGACGTTGCTGCGATGGACGATGCGGCCAAGGATGCTGCGAAAGCTGCAACGATGGCGCTGCTGCCCAAGCAGGTGAAGGTCGCTGAGAAGTTCGAGAACCTTCTCATGTCGCTCGCCGCCGGCAAGCTTCCCTCGCGCTACACGGTCGTCGCTTACAAGGCGCTCGCCGCGCGCAAGACGCTGACCTCCGCTGATCTGGTCGGCGCATACAAGGCAGAAGGTCTGAAGGAAGGCACTGCGCGCTCGCAGTCCGGTCAGATGATGAACCTCTTCTCGACCTTGCAGATCGCTGACCGCTCCGGTCAGACGCTGACGCTGCGCGAGGACTCGAACCTCGCTGCTCGCCTTAACGCACTGCTGAGCTAACGTCACCGCTCGCAGTGCAGCAGCTAGAGCCGTGGCCCCGGCTCTAGCTGCATCCGCTTCAACATCCGCTATATGGTAAGTAGCGACATACTTATGGAGAGAACATGCCGCTCTGGAAGGTAAAGCGGGGGCGCGACGCCTACGCTATCGAGGAAACTATTGTCGAGGCTGAAAGCGCCGAGCAAGCCGAGCAAATTGCCACAGATCGCGACAATCGCGACGTGGTGAAGTGGGCCGACACCGGCGAGGTCGTCACCTTCGACGACACGCGCCTCTTCGACGGCGAGACCGTCAAGGTGGAGGATGACGAGGACGCGCTGCTGCTCGAAGCTAGAACCCTGCTGCTTTCGCCGCGTGAGGCTGCGACCCTGTTCGCGTCCATGCAGCACTACGCGGATGAGGGCTTTGATGAGCGCCACAATCGCCCCGATCGCGTCAACTTCTTCGCGACGAGCAACGGCATGTTCCGGGCGCTTGAGCGCGACGAGGTTTACATGCTGCTGGGCAAGCTTTCGAGGTTCTTCAGCCTCAAGCTGCGCATGGAAACGCCCGTGGATCCCGCAGCTGCCAATTTCCACACCATCACCGTGAGCCGCGAGGAGCACTCGACCATCCTCGCCGCGCTGCGCATGTGGATCGACAACCTGATGCGCGGGCCCGACTACTTCAGCGATGCGCTGCTCGAAATAGCCACCAATGGCGACAAGCACGACTTGCTTGCCCCGGAAGCCATTGATGCGCTTTGTGAGAGGGTCAACGTCTGATGCTGACCGACGCCACCGCTACCCTCCCCGCCGAGGAGGTTTCCGTCGAACCCAAGGAGACCGAGCACCATCCGGTCTTCCGCGACTTCATTCATGTCGGCTCGATCGACAAGTTCGCCTGATTTTTACCCAAGAGAGTAAGTATGCACTTCCTGATTTCTGCCGTCACCGAGACTGCAACTGACTGGTTGCTGCGCATCAAGGAGACGCTGCGCTGGCTCGCCGATGGAGGCTCCGACCGGGCGCTCCGGCAGTCCATCAGCGATAACCTGCCCGACCTCAGCACCTACCAGGTCGCGCTAATCCTCGGCGTTCTCGCGCTCGCCTGGGCGTTCTACGCCTGCCTGTTCCTGCACCCGGAAGACGAGCGCCGTGATCGAGATATTTACTGACGGCGGCTGCCGGCCGAACCCGGGCGTCGGCGCATGGGCTGCGATCCTGCTGTGGAAGGGGCACATGCGTGAGCTGACCGGCTCGGAGCGTGGGACGACCAACAACCGGATGGAGATGATGGCCGTCATCAAGGGGCTCGGCGCGATCAAGAAGCCGAACCAGAAGATCACCGTCTACACCGACAGCAAATACGTCCAGCAGGGCATCACTTCCTGGATCAAGAAGTGGAAGAAGAACGGCTGGAAGACCACACAGAACACGCCGGTCAAGAACGAGGATCTCTGGAAGAAGATGGATCGGCTCCTCGGTGAGCATGACGTCACCTTCCGGTGGATCAAGGGCCACAACGACAACCCGCTCAATGAGCGCGCCGACGCGCTCTGCACCCAATCGATCAACCGTGAATATGGAGGCGTCTATGTCTGAGGCGGTCGAGCCGATCAGAAGCATCTCCTTCATCCCCGGAACGAGTCGCGTTCGCATTCGTTGGCGTAACGGCTTCAACCGCGAGCAGCGCATTGCCTTCCTCGAACAGCTGAAGGTTCAGGTTCGCAATGAGCTGGTCGTGGAGAAGATGCAGAGCTACCTGGAGGAGCCGGAAATGGCCCTCTCCCCGTAAACCTGCACGACTTTGTTGGCTGTTCCTTTGCAGGAATAGCAGAGCTCCTGGCACTTGGAGCTGCACAGAAGGCGCGCAACCTCATCACGCGTCGGCTTCTTCGAGGCAGTCAGGAGCTTGAGCCCCACGAACATGGCCGTTTGGGGCGACAGGACGGTGTTCTTACGCGCGTTCGCGCGGGCAAGAAGCGCCTCACCAAGCTCAGCTTCGGTCCACGTCCTGGTCATGTTCCTATTTCGTTCTCATTTGGACAGGAGTCAAGCGTATGTCCGACATGACCGAGTTCGAAAAAGCCAAGCGCCGGGAAACCCTCGAGGAATGCGCATCCATGATCCAGGACTTCCTGAACGATCTGGTGACCGAGGCGGCGGATCCCGACATCGAATCCTATGAGGACGTCGATCCGCAGCTGAGCCGGCTGCACAGCGAGATCCTGGGTCTGCTGAAGGAAACTGACACCAAGCACTGAAACCTGCCGCAGTCCAACTGCGCGCTCGCTATAGATAAAACGCAATAAATTCAATACGTTGAGCGAAAGAACCGCTTCAACGAGGAGGGAAGCTTTGCCCGAATTTCAGAAGTTCGCGCGCGCGGTGAAGGCGCGCTTTGATCAGATGTCCAAGCATGAGCTTTACGTGGTGGACGTCGACGACCTCTTCGACAAGTATCTGGCCGCCTTCCCGGAAGGCACCAATCCCATCTACCGCGTGCGCACCTATCACGACGGCTCCTACGACAAGCACTTCATCCGTGCCGTGGGTAATGTAGTGTCGATCGCCGACGGTAAGGTTTCCACGCTGTGGGATCTGAAGGGACTGCCTTACCCGTATGACGTCGTTGCCAAGCGCCTCGACCTGGAGGAAGATGACGGCGGGCCTTGCCTCTGGATTAAGGCAAGAAACGCCTATCCCGGCACCCGCGGGCAGTAGAATCTTGTTTAATCACCACCAAACAAGCTAACAGAGAAATATAGCACAGTGCTCAAACAGTTTGCCCTAGATTACCAGTCGCATGCGTTCCGCTCCACGAGGGCGATACATGCCGACTGTTTCGAGTGGCTGGGTCGCATTCCCGCAGACAGCCTCCACGCCATTGTGACCGACCCGCCCTATGGAGTGAAGGAATACGATTTCGATCAATTGGAGAAGAAGGATAACGGCAACGGCGGCATATGGCGCATCCCGCCCTCCTTTGATGGTCATATACGGTCGCCCCTCCCGCGATTCACAGCCCTCGATAAGAAAGAGCGTGAAGCCATTGACCGCTTCTTCTTTGAGTGGGGCAAACAGGTCATTCATGCCCTTCGGCCCGGCGGGCATGTATTTCTCGCCAGCAATTCATTTTTGTCGCAGCTGGTGTTCAGTGCTCTAGTGCGCAGTGGGCTTGAGTTTCGCGGGGAGTTCATCCGGCTAGTGCGCACCCTTCGAGGAGGGGACCGCCCAAAGAACGCTGAGGAGGAGTTCCCGGATGTGTGCTCCATGCCGCGAGGCTGCTACGAACCGTGGGGCATTTTCCGCAAGCCGATCCCGACAAAGATGACTGTCGCCGAGTGCCTGCGCACGTATCAGACCGGCGGGCTGCGTCGTCTCGCTGATGGCAACCCTTTTGCGGATGTCGTGCTCAGTGAGCGGACGCCGAAACGCGAACGTGAGATTGCGAACCACCCAAGCATCAAACCGCAATCGCTGATGCGCCAGATCGTTCGCGCAGCCCTCCCTTTGGGTGAGGGCGTGATTGCCGATCCATTCATGGGCTCTGGCTCCACCGTGGCAGCAGCGGAGGCACTAGGGCTACATTGCGTGGGCGTAGAGCGGTATCGGGACTATTACGACATGGCTGTCGAAGCAGTGCCGCAACTCGCTCGCGTCGATGTTCGATCCTTTGCCCACAAGGAAGTGGAGCTGGAATCGCAGCTCCATCTCCTCTGACTACAACGGCAAGCCTGGCGCGTTGTAGATCCAGTTCGCCATCATCTTCTCGTAGCCGGAGTTGGTCACGCTTGCCGTGATCGTTCTCCGGCTAGTTTCGGACCGCCCGGCGAACTTCCAATCCTCTTTGGTCAATTGTGCGCCCACAACGCGGAGGAACCGGAAAGGCATGGGTGGCACCCCGTTCGCCTCATCAACCGCTCGGTTGCCGTCGAACATGATCACCATCAACCAGCAATCCTCCGCGTTGTGCCCTTGCCACGACTTGAGGTAGCGAGAGGCCTTAACCTCGATACCTTCGTTGCAGTATTGCATCGAATCGTTAGGGAACCGTCCAGCTGGAAGAAGGTCTGGGTGCCCGTTGTGGTAACGATTCTTGACGATGCCCGGGGAGTGTTTGGGCAGATTCGCGGTCATGAACTCGCCCACAATGCTGCTAAAGTTCGCGGGCATCAGCATTGTCTCTAAACGAGGTGATGCGTTCTCATGCAGCCGAACATTAACCATCTGCATGAAGCCGATGAAATCGTTCATCGCCGCGCAGATGTGTTCGATCGTCACGCCGTAAGGGATAACCGCATTTGGGTTGAAGTGCTCGATCTTTACCGGCTCAGGGTTGCAGGCTTGGAATTCTAGTTGTTCTTCTGGTGTCATCCGCTCCGCTTGCTCCACAAGTTATTACAACACTGTGATGCTAGCGGTGAACAAGACAACGTGCCAGAGGGATGAGTTGCGCCCAGATCGCTTGCGCTGGCGAGGGAGAAGGCCGACGCGATCCGCGAGAAGCTGGCGCGGGGAGAAGACCCGAGAGCAGAAAAGAAGCCGGCCCGCATCGTCACCTTCGCCGACTGCATGATCGACTTCCACCGGCACTTTGCGGCGTCTCGCGAGAGGGCGCTCGCCCGGCTTGAGGAGATCAGGCGGCAGATGCAGGAGGAGGAAGAGGACGAAGCCGCGTAACTTCCTCACGCAGCCCAAATATGTGCGCGCTATACAGTAAGTATCAGCTTACTTACGGAGTGTAACACGATGAAGGATCCGCTCGAGCCGCACATCAACCAGGACGGCACCGCGTTCAATGGCAACCACGCCGTGATCGCGGTGTCCGCCCTGATCGCAGTTCTCGCCGGTATCGGCGCAATCGTCAGCTTGTTCTGACAGGAGGTCAAATGGGTCTGCTGACCGTCATCGGAGGCCTGGTAGTCGCCGGTCTCATCGTTCTCGGCGCTTACACCGCCGCAAATCGCATCACCAATTCCAGCCCGAAGCGCAGAAAGGGAAACTAGGCATGTCCATCAGGGGTGTTATCGGCCTGATCGGTCTCTTCTTCGTCGTCGCCATCCTCGGTGGCTCGTTCTACCAGGTTGACGAAGGTCACCGCGGTATCATTCTGCGCAATGGCGCGCTCGTCGGCGTTGCCGATCCTGGCCTTCACATGAAGATGCCGTTCGTGGACGAGGTTCGCAGCATGAGCGTCCAGTCGCACGCCCTGGAGCTCAAGAACGAGCCTGCCTACTCCGCCGATCGCCAGCAGGCGGACATCACCTTGTCGGTGAACTACGCTCCGCTGCCGAGCGAGGTCGCTTCGATCTTCAAGTCCTTCGGCGGTATCGAAGGCATGGAGGCGCGTGAGTTGCAGCGCCAGCTCAAGCAGGAGCTCAAGACGGTCTTTGGCCGCTACACGGCTGATACGGCGATCCGCGAGCGCGCGAAGCTCCACGCTGACATTGCCGAAGCCCTTGGCAACATCGGCCGTGGCTACATTCGCGTCGAAGGCATGAACATCGAGAACATCGACTTCTCGAAGGTCGTCGAAAAGGCAGCTGAGGATCGCGCCGTCGCTGAAATGGGTGTTGCGACCAAGCGCCAGGAACTCGAACGCGAGAAGGTCCAGGCTGAAATTCAGGTCACGCAGGCTCAGGCGCGAGCTGACTCCGAATATGCAGTCGCCGAAGCAGCAGCGAAGGCAATTCGTGTGAAAGGTGAAGCTGAAGCCCACGCCATTCGCGAACGCGGTAAGGCTCTGCGCGAGAACCCTGAGCTGGTTGGTCTGATCACCGCGGAGAAGTGGAACGGCGCACTGCCGCAGCAGATGGTCCCGGGTAGCGCAGTGCCGTTCGTCAGTCTGAACAAATAATCGTCCTCCCAAGACGAAGCGAAAGGGGCGGCGCATCTGCGTCGCCCCTCTTTTTGTTATCCGCCGGCTCCCATGGGCAGAACATTCCGCTCGCGTTCCTGCCGACTTCCAAGTGTTCGAGTGCGATTATCTTTGCATCAGCACAAAGGAGCACCGAATGTATTTCTTCTATCCTCCGCACAGCGAGAACAAAGGCGCGCAGATCAACATTTGGAAATGGAACGGCACGAAGCAATACCTCAAGCACTACGATCAGATGCTCTACCTTCATTTCGTCCTGAAAAATCCTCGGGCGAGTGAGCAGGAAAAGAGGATCGCCAGGCACGAGATCGGCATCGCCGAAAAGAAGCTCGCCTTCTGGACCCGTCACCCGAACTTTGATGAGCAGGAGGCACAGAAGGGCGCGGAAAAGCTCAAGAAGATGTGGTTAAGCGGCGAGCGTGTCGTCGCTTAGAGGGTCGCTATAAGCGTCGGTCCCGAAGAACAGGGCCTCGACCGCCAGCTGCGCGAAGTCCGTGGAGCCTTCCTGAAGGAAGGTTTCACGGTCGAAGCTGTGGCCGGCGTTGACGCAGAACTCCTCGATGGAGTCCAGAATGAAATCCTGCAATCGCTCCGCGACTGCCAAAAACTCGCTCCTGGTCATTTGTGTTCCTGTTTTGTTCTCTCCGGAATAAATTCCTAGCTGCTTCGCTCGGCGCCGGCAACAGGATTCTCGACCCGCTCACAACCCGCGTCAGACCCAAGCTGACGCGCGCTATAAGTGACATGTGAGTAAGACGAGCAAAGGAGATAGCTAGACGATTACATAGCTAGATAGCTATATCATGCTCCGATCTTCCGTTTCTGAAATTGCCTGGGAGCATGATGATGACCAAAACAAACCCTGTAGCAAAAGCTCTCGCGAACCGTGCGCTGCATCAGCGCAAAGTCAAGCCGCGCAAGGGGCGCGGGAGCTACACCCGCAAGAACCAGAAAATCCCGGATGTTCCAGCCTGGTCGCGCATCGAGCCGCCGCCAGGATAGAAAGGCCTACCCCATGATCGAGGCGTTAGCGATCACGGTCACAGTTTTAATGGCGGACGCAAAGCCCCAGGACGACGCGCGCATCGTGCCATTCCGAGTCATGCCTCTGGAAGAATGCCACGATTGGCAGCGCCGTCAGCGCAGTCATCCGAAGGAGACAGTCGACCGGACGACCTTCAGGAAGGTTGAAGCCGTCTACTACGAGTGCCTGACCGTTGGTCCGGAGCTTCAGACCTTGGTGGGTATATCGGCTGGAATGATGTCGGCTCCGAAGTAGTGAGCCGCTCTGGCGAACTCGTCCAGGTCGAAGCATACCGTCGCCTGGAGCTTAAATGCGTCGAACTTAATCCCCCGCTGCGTGAAGTGCCCTTCTACGCTATTCCAAATGGTCCGCTCGAGGGAGCGAACCTCCTCATCAAATCGCTCTCTGTCCATCTTGTGGAACTCAGTGTCCCGGAGTTTTGGTATCAAGGACATGCCCTATACCGAGCGTAAATTCACCTTGCAAGCATCCCCGAGCCGCAAATTTTGGCTTATGGCGAACATTGTTTTTTCCGAGTTAACATAATGATTTAACTGGCATTACCTAATATTTCACGGTATGTCTGAGCCGAGCCCTGCAAGGCGGGAGAAACGCAGTGGGAAGACGCGTAAATATCTTTACGGCCCTCACCAAATCCAGACCGAAACGAGACAATCTAGTGGAGCCGGGAGACGTAGCTCTCCTGCTGAAAAGCGACGGTTCCACGGAAGTGCTTACATTCGGTTATGACACTTCCAGATTGGAGCAGCCGGATTATCTGCTGACGGAGATGGACCGTTTCATGATGAAACAGGGCGAGATAATCTTCGCGCTCGCCGTGGCAGCCAACAGCCCCAAGATCATGGATCAGCTAATCGCCTGGGCCGCGGATCCCGAGGTTGTCGACTTCGCCACGCTCCACGCCATGCAAAAGAGACACTGACCACGGCATGAACAGACTGAGGCTTGAATTTGCGACCCTCGGGTTCCTCTCGGAGATGCGCAAACAGTTCGCCTTGCTGCACCCCGACAAGGAATGCCCGATCGGCAGCTTCGAGGAATACTCCCCGGAGCAGCGGTCTGCCCTGATGGCGGCCGTCCAAAAGGCGATCAAGTTCGGCGCCGACGAAAGTGACGCCCTCTTCATCCAGTGGCGCCAGCGCCGGGAAGAGCAAGCCGCGCAATCTTCCGACAGCAGTCCACTACAGTAGTCGCTATAACGTAAGTATGCACTTATTGACGGAGCATACTTATGGTGCTGGAAATGCTACTCGCGACGGCAATCGCGCACGACAAGCTCGGGCTCGATATGCGCGCTACGCGTGACGGAACAAACGAACCAACCGTGCGCCTGTGGGCGCGCGAGGGCGGCGTCAAATTCACGCTGGCTGAACTCTCCGAAAGCCAGCTCAACGCGATGATCACCGAGGCAAAGCAGGGCCTGAAGCCGACAGTGCCCGAGCCGGTCACGCGCGTTCCTGTAGATCCGCAGGTCACCACCTATCAGCGTCCTCGGCCGCATCTGACGGTGGTGCAATGAAAGTCCTCTACCAGAAGCTCAAGCAGGTCGCCGACAAGGAGGAGCGCCCCTACAAGGTGGGAATCGAGGTTGTGACCGGCTCATACCTTGAGGGCCAGGTCGTTGCGGCCGACAGCTACCACCTGCATCTGATCAGCGATGACTACCACTGGTTCCTCAATTGGGATCACATCGTGGGGCTGACGATCAAATGGACGGCCTGACGATCACCGGAGGCGACGAGCAGCTCCACGAGGTCTTGAAAGCGATCCTCGGCGGCAATCGGCGCAGTGCCCGTGTTAGCGGATACAGTCCCGATGGCTGTTGGATCGACGAATACACGACGACCCTGCGGCCGATGCCAAAGGTCTACGCGACCTTCACCGACGAGCGTGTGCCCGACGTGATGGTCCAGATCGTGGACGGCAACATCGAGCATCCCCGGTTCAAGCCTGTGAAGAGCCGGAAGGGCGAAACCCTGCGATTTCAGACGCCCTACCAGGTCAAGGTGAACGAGAAGGTGCTGCCCAAGGTCTACATGACACTGCGGGGAGCATCGAACAACGCCAAGACGATCCTTCGGGAACACGTCGAGGCATACATCAGGGAGAACATCGCCAACAATCCGACCTTCGGAATGTTCTGAGCCCGGCGGACGGCGAGCAATCGCCGAGCTCGGCCCACGCTTTCGCTCGTTATAACGTGTAAGTAAGCGCATACTAAGGAGGGTGCTATGCAACCGCCGAAGAACGTTTTGGATTACCTCGCTGATTGTGCTGAACAGGCAGGCGAGGCCTTTCCGGGCGAGATTAAAGCCCGACTCTGGAATCCCGGCGCCCACGGTCCTTCATCGACCACAGCGCTGATCGTAGGGCTTGTCGATGGGCGTGACGTGAAGATCACCGCTGAGGTGATGCTGTCATGAGCACCAACAAGCGCCGTCGCGAAATCATGGCTTTCGCGAAAACCCTTTGTCCTGACGCTCGTATGGAAATGTCAGGCGACAACCATCTGCGCGTCATCTTTACCGGGCCGCTCGGGACCAGGAAGGTTCACCTGTCCCTGACCCCATCGGACCATCGTGACGCCAAGAACAGCCGACGCGACATGCTCCGCGCTGCGCGCACCGTCGGTCTCATCCCCGCGAACGACTCCAGAAAGGAGGGCTGACATGAAGAAGGTCGTTCAGGAGGCACGCAAATTTGCCAAGGCACATCACAAGGAACAGCGGCGTCCCTACACGGGACGCCCTTACGTCGAGCATCTGAAGGGTGTCGCTGGCATCGTAAGCAAGGTTCCAGGTGCAACGCCGCAGATGATCGCTGCGGCCTGGCTGCACGATGTGGTGGAGGACACGCCCGTCGATTTCGATGAGGTCTACTCACGCTTCGGTTATGAGGTGGGCGAGCTTGTCGATGCCCTGACCAACTACACGAACAAGGACCGGCAGAACGCCTTCGAGCTGAATTGCATCCGGCTCGAAATGTCACCGGCGGCCGCACAGACCATCAAGTGCGCCGACATCCTGCACAACGTCTCCGACATCATCGCTGTCGCGCCACGGGGTAAAGCGCTGTCTTACGTCGGCGAGAAGCTGTCGGTTCTTTCCAGGCTCAACTCCGCGGATCCCGATCTGCGCGCAAGGGCGATCGAGGCCTGTCTTGCCGTCCAGCTCGAGGACGCGCTCGAGGAGCCGGCAGCAATGAGGATGGCCGCATGACGTTCCGCACCTCAGTCGCCTGCTTCGACATGAACGACCCGCTGAGCAAGTGCATCGCCGAATACTCCGCCATGATGCGCGGCGCCGGCCCAGGCACGGAGCTCTGCACCCAGTTGCGCGACCAGATGATGAACGATCCGCTGGTCGTCGCCAACGCCGAGGAGCTGCTCCAGATGATCCCGCGCAACGGCGATCAGGTCGACATAATCATGCGCGTTGCCTGCAAGCGCGTTCTTGCCCGCACCGCTGCTCAAGAGAAGAAGCAATCCCTCGCGCACCTTCAGACGAACCCGCTGTTCGGAATGTTCTGAAAGCGCTGTCCCCTGCGTAAGCCCATATTTTTCAATGCTAAATTCTACACAGTGAGAACAGGAGTAGTCTTGGTGAATATCGAGAACATCAATCGGCTGATCGCCGCGCTCCGCTCGCCAAAAGGTGTGGGATTTAACCTGGGAACCTACGTGGGGGAGCAAACCGACAAATTGCCTGACCAGACAGGCAACAACCTTCCGTATGTGGCGTGCCTGGCTGGTCACGCTTTCATGCTGCACACGGGAATGCCGCCTGGCGACGCAAAAGAGGTCGATCCAGACACCATTGAGGAAGCCGCTGTGGCGTTCCTCGGTGTCTCCCGCCGCCAGGGCTGGGAGCTGTTCTTCGACCTCCCGGATGAGGTCGTGCTTGAAACAATCACCGTCGACCAGGCGGTCGCCACGCTGGAGCGGCTGAAGGCGACTGGCGAAGTCCGCTGGGAGCTCTGAAATGGAACTCAATCGCGAACCGATGCGAGCCGAAACGCTCGCCAAGCTCATCGAGTATCTGACCGCCTGCATGGAGGTAGGCTGGGAAGGCAGCGACACTGCGGATGACGTGGAAGTCTGCACCATCTCCAACATGATCGAGGCGCCAGGTCTCGACGGCATCAACGCCGGCATTCGCATTGGTCTCGTGGATGAGACGGGCAAGCGCCGCACGGTCGAGCTGCTCGCGCGCGAGATCCTCTGAATGTGCCTCTCACGCCCCTCAGAGAACCCTGCCGCGCTCCAAAGCGTGTCGTGAGACTCTCAATTCATCGAAAATCACTGAAGCGAGCATCACATGCCCAACCACGTCACCCACCGTCTGATCATCACCGCGCCGTCCAAGGAGGCGCTGGACAATTTCATCGTGTCGGTCGCGTCTAAGGACGAAAACGACTTCTCCGCGTTCTGCTTCGAGACACTGGTCCCGACGCCGATCTGCATCCAGGAGTCCGAGTCCTCGAGCGACGTTGAGGTCGGTCTTGCTCTGCTCGATCGGCTCGACTGCTCCGACAGGATGTTTGGCGCGAAGACGCTTGACGAGTTCGTCGCCCAGTATCTCAGCTATTCGTGGGTCCAGTCCGCGGGCGTCACCAACAAGGACGAGCTGCTCGATTTCCTGCGCAAGCGACATCCGGAAGCTGAGGCGAAAGCCATGCACGCCATCAAGTGTAAGGAGGAGACCGGACACGCCGATTGGTATTCCTGGCGCATCCAGAATTGGGGCACCAAGTGGAATGCCTATTCGGTCGATCTTGAGCGCACCGACGACACCACTGTCGAGTTGAAATTCGACACCGCCTGGTCGACGCCGGAGCCGATCTTTGCGGCGATCGCCGAGAAGTTCCCGGATCTTCGCATCATCGGCGCCTGCTTCGATGAAGGCTGGAACTTCGCGTGCGGCATCAAGATCGGCGACGGCGATTGTGTGATCCTCGATGCACCGAACGATCACATGGACCAGCTCTATGCGTTCGTCTACGGCGCATGGCCGGAGCATGATGACGAGGACGAGGCGCAGCTGATCGAGCACGACGAACTGCCGACGCCGGCACGGATCCTCGAGGATCTGACCAAGGCTAAGGAAGCGAAGAAAGCCGCAGTCGTAGCCGCGGCGAAGGAAGTCGCAGTCGCAGCGCAGTAGGGCGCCGCGTCCCGCGAAGGCCGTCTCCTTTCGAGGAGGCGGCTTTTCTTTTGGCCGAACGAATCCCACGGTCGCCCGTTCTACCGGCTGTTGGAGTCGGTTCGATGAGTAATCAGTGGTGGTCGCGTCCCGTCCACGTCGCCGTGAGCAACGGCACCTCGGTGGTGGTCAATAACAACCGCCTTGCCGCGGAAATGCTCCTGAAATGGCCGCTGGAAGGCTCAGAGAAGGCCGCCTGGGCCCGGCGCGCTACCCTGCGCTCCATGGAACGTCCTGACGATCCTGGGCCTCTCCTGTCGGCGCAAATGTGGTTCGAAGCGGCCGCCGAGGAGGCAGGGCTGCGCATGGACCCGCCACCGCCCTCCATGGCACCCAAGACATTCAAGACACCGGTTTGGCGACGGCGGAAATCTCGCCATTAATCCCCAAAAGCGCACCGTTCGTTTGCGCCACCCAATGAACGATAACCTTCCATTATCGTGCATTATCCCGGCCGCGCTCCAAATCGCGCTCTGATAGATCAGAAGCATGAGAAGCGCGCACGACGCGCGAAGCGAGATGAGCGAGGGGAGAACGGACATGAGCCGTCATTTATGAATTGGAGGGTGGCTACCTCCGTAACAATAGCCCGGTCAAGAACCGTTACACATACGGAGGGAGCTCCTTCATAAGAGGCAGGCGCGTCGGGACGGTGTTGAGAAACCGGCGGCCAGGAGCTCTCCCGCCTGTCACCGCGCCCGTCAGGGGTAGTCTCGGTGAAATTTCATCAAGGGCTCGGCATTGCGCCGACCAGAAACCGCTTGAGTGCTCACAATCCCCACGGTGAGCTGGCGGAGAGCTCGGCTTGCATAGGCAGGTCGTTCGTCCCGACCGGCGCCGTGGTGATCAATGACCACTCGTGCCGCTCCGCGGAGCTTGCTAAGGTGCAAACAGATTCGAGGGCAGAAGCAGCCGCGCCGTGCCAGCCGGCGCACCGGGAGGATGAGCCAACCCGGCTGAGGCAAAACAGGCTTTGCCCTCGAACTGGAGGTGACGCCATGTGGTTCTTTCCATTTAGCGCCGCCCTGGAGATACGAAAAACCCGGAGCGGCTGGCTAGTGCGACTCCGGGTCAATTTCGTAATCTAGGAAACGAGGGGCAGGTTCGCGCCTGCTCCTCACTCCGGGAATATGACCTCTCTCCCCTCCCCTTTCAAGTCCTGAATACGTTCCGTCCGACATCCAACTTCTCGCTCGCTATAAGTAAATCATTACTAACAGCAACGCGCGAGCAAGCGACGATGAACACTCAGGTCCAGATTTCCCTTCACGCAGACTGCGCACTCGACAGCAGCCGCTATCACGTCCGCGCAGTCCTTCCGCGCATCCTCGAGCGCGAATTTCTCAAGATCATCCGTGGTCACGGCCACATGACCGGCGACCTCAACGGTCTGCGCGTCGAGTTCTATGACGCCGACTATGAAGGCGAGGAAATCGCTTTCGGCTACGGCTGCATCAATCAGGACGTCTCCTTCAGCCTGAAGCCTGGTCAGGAAGCCCTGGTCATTGACCTGTCGATCAGCAAGGGACTCGACCATGCCGCCGGCGAGCTGCCGGACTGCTTCTGGTGCGAACCTGCAATGATCATGCGCCGTCTCCTCGGCGCCATTCAGCACTGATGGAGGGCACAATGACCGACTTCCTGCGCAAGCTCATCACCGACGCCGTGGCGGCCGGCTTCACCCTCGACGTCAACCATGAGGGCGAGACGGACTACCTCGGGACCAACCCCGATGAAGCCTACAAGGCGGCGACGGCGTGCGACTGCATGTGGATCAACCTCATCGCCGCCGACGGCAAGGTCACGGGCTACGCGCTCGTCATCAACGGGCTCAACGACGACGAGGTGATCGCCGACTACTCCGGTCAGTGGCTCGATGAATGGTGGAACCGGAACATAGGGAGCAACCTGTGATGGACATTTTCTCCAAGGTGAAGGTCGACGAGGCGCTCAGACCTTACGTGTGCCTCTCGACCGACAAGCTGGCCGAGCTGATCCGCGAATGTGCCCGCTCAACCGATCCTGCCGACGCCATGTCGAAACGGCTCGAGGAGATCGGCCGCAACAGGCGTCAGGCGATCGAGGAGAACAAGGAGGTTCGCAAGCGAGAGGATAAGGCGTTCTTCGAGAACTACACCCGCTGGCCTGGCTCCTACTGCTGCGTGAAGGAGCAGCCATGGCTTCCAGGGCAGACGCGCAGGTTCGGCACCGTCTACCTGGACGAGTTTCAA
>Ga0182741_1000259_pt1 | contig 81696 bp, 70 predicted proteins | sample eDN5th37CBELigOP_FD_128874 | JGI IMG/M metagenome (GOLD analysis project Ga0182741, IMG submission 128874) | Enriched Organic Plus compost microbial communities from Emeryville, California, USA - eDNA 5th pass 37_C BE-Lig OP (version 2) (version 2) ...
CGACATTCGCGCGCTGCTCGGCCGACCAATACTCGTCATGGCCCACCGACAGGAATGCCTTGCTGTTGAGAAGCTGCGCGCCGTCGCGGGCTGTATCCACACCCGAGATGTAGTTGATGTCGTAGCCGTTCTGCTCCAGCCAGCGGATCGCCGGATACTCGGCCCCGAAGATGAAATCCCACGGCCCTCCGCGTGGGCTCGAGTCCGTTATGAAGGGCCGGTTGTAGCTCACCTTGTAGGCGCGGCCGATGGCCGTCAGGCCGCAGCTGCAATTCGGCGGCACGTAGGAGATCATATCCTCGGGATTGAGGGGAACGTCGCCGTAATACAGGCTCGCGCCGCCCCAGGCGTTGTAGGCCTGCCACGTCGTATCCGAGGTCTGGAACGTGATGTCGCTCTTGTCCTGATCATTGCGGACGATGAACGGGATCATGTTCTCGCCCGGCGTGCCGTCTTCGCGCACGAGCTTGGCAAAGTAGACGCCCGATACTGCGTCCGCCGGAACCTGCCAGCTTGCAGACACGTTCCAGTTGCCGCAATCGATGAGGCCGGTGGAATAATCGACGATGGGGTGCGGCTGAACCTGGGCGGTCGTCAGGTTCTTCTCGATGGAATCGACCTTGCGGGCACCGGCGCCGCCATAATAGCCGATCCGATAGATATCGAGGCGGTACTTAGTCGAATCCGTCGCGATCTTGAAATCGATTGTGGTGCCGTGATTGACGCTGATATCAGTGGCGAAGCCCTGGATGTTGTTGTCGCCTACGCCGTTCTTCAGCCCCCATTCGCTTTCGGGATTACCGCGTTTCTGGTTCTCGAGCACGATGGCATTGCTGGTCGAGCTCGGCGCTGCGAGCGTCGCTGGTCCCGTGGCGTCCGTGAGCGTCTGGCTCGCCGAGGGCGTGCTTCCCAGGCTGGCGGTTGGAGCGGATGCGGCCGACAGGGGCGAGGTCGATTCCGAGCCCGTGACAGGCGGCGTGTCCGGGCCGGTGCCGGTCCCGGGCGTCGATGTGGGTGTACCGGACGGCGACGCGGCGGGCGGCTGCGACACCACCGTGACGGGCTCCGATGTCCGAATGGACATCGTCTGGAAGGGCATGAACGGCGTGGTCTGAAGTGCGTCGGGCGACAATCCGATCCGTTCGGTCGGGGCAGGCGACGCGGTCAGCGTCGTCATTGGATCGAGGTGGCTTGCAGGCTTCTCGGTCGCGAAAGCCTGCCCGGCGGGTCCGGACGCCTCCTGCGGTGCCTCTGCGCCTCCGGAGGCCGGCGCGGGAGGTGGTCCCGCCAGGACGCCGGGGCTGGCGGATCCCGTCATCGAAGGGGCCTGTCCCGAGCGAAGCGGGTCCCCCGTATCATTCGTCTCGGGGTCGAGCCCCAACCTGTCCTGTGCGCCGGAACCGAGAAAGCGCAAACGCCTCAGCATGTTGAGGATCAGCTGGTCATCCGTCACGCGCATGGCCGTCTCTCCCGCGAATCCAGACAGGCGGCGAGCGCGGAACACGTTCGCCTCGGCCGAGGATATTCGGCATTTTCCCGTCCCAGCAGGCGCGCAATGGTAGACCACACTTCGGGATAGGGTCAGCACGCAGGGAGCGACGGCGCGCTCCTTCGTGGCCATTCATAGCTCTTCCGGATATTCGCGCCCTGCGGGAAAGGGCCTTAGAGGCCCGTGCACGCCCCGCGGCGGATCACTGAAGCGGAGGGCGAGAGCCCGAAGCTCCTCCCCGCGTGACCTGGAGGGGGACCCGTTCCTCGGCGGACAGCACGCCGTCGTGATTCTCGTCGAACTTGTCCCAGGTGGCGCCGGCGACCTGCCCCATTCTCTGCACGGGGATCCGTGGGACGGACCGGCTCCCGAGCTTGCGAGGCGTGTAGTAAGCCTTCAGGTAGGGCGTCCTTAGATAATACCGAATCTGCGCAACGCGGGGATCGCCCTGCGCCAGTCCCCTGGCATCCGCTTCCGTCAGCACGCCGTCCTGGCCGGCGGCACCGCGAGCGAATGCGATGGTGGCGGCCACATATTGCTTCCGGTCCCGCGCCCCGAGAAGCGCATTTCGGGCAGCCGGAGGCAGCGCCTGCGCCACCTGCTCGCGAGAGGCGTCCTTGAGGGAGGTCGGCTTGCCGGCCGTCTCTCTGGCCGAGACCTGGAGTGGCACCGCGGCCGCCAGGGCGGCAAGAAGGCACAGGCGGCAGACGATCATCGGGCTCTCCTCCACGGCAGTGCATACTCTTCACGAAACGGCATCAAACATGATCGCAGAGGCCGGGACAAGGCGATCAGGTCGGCCCTAGAACAGGCTTCCCTGCTCGTCCTCGTCGCTGGAGCGCGGTTTCGCGGCCTTGCGTTTCGCCACGACGGGCGCCGGCTCCGGCGCCGGAAGAGGCTCCTGAACGCCCGGATCGTCGTTCTCGACCTTGTTCACCCGACGGCTCACCGGAACCATGTCGAGCCACTCCTCCGGGCAGGGGCGAACGAGGCGCATGGCCCTGTCTGTCTGCTCGTCCCGCACGTCGAGCCAGTCACCGATGGCGTCCTGCGACAGGATCACGGGCATCCGGTCGTGGATGGCCGAGAGCACCCCGTTGGCATCCGTGGTCACGATGGCGGCCGTGTCGATCTCGCCGCCGGCAGGGTCCGTGTAAGTCTCCCACAGGCCCGCCAGCGGCATCGGGCCGCGCTCCCGCAGCCGGATCAGGAACGGCGCCTTCTCGCGCCCGTGGCGCTGCCATTCGTAAAAGCCGTCCGCCAGGAAGATGCAGCGCCGCCGCTTCAGGGCCGCCTTGAAGGTGGGTTTGGTCTCGAGCGTCTCGCCCCGGGCGTTGATGACGAGAGGGAACTCCTTCGGGTCCTTGGCCCAGGAGGGCAGGAAGCCCCAGCGGACGAGCCTGAAATGGCGCTCTCCGCGCTCCTCCAGGACAACCGGCACCGGCTGCGTCGGGGCCACGTTGTACCGCGGCGGAAAATTGGGCTGCTCAGGATAGCCGAAGATGGCGCGATAAGCCTCGGGCGGCAGGGTGATGGCATAGCGGCCGCACATGGGAATGTCCTCAGAGCCAGCGTTTCCAGCGGAAGAACACGTAAGGCAGGATCGCCGCGACGATGATCAGGATGATGGCCAGCGGATAGCCGAACTCCCAATGCAGTTCCGGCATGATCTGGAAGTTCATGCCGTAGATCGACGCCACCAGGGTCGGGGGCAGGAAGATCACGGAGACCACCGAGAACAGCTTGATGATGTCGTTCTGCTCGATGGTGACGAGGCCCAGGGTGGCATCGAGCAGGAACTGCAGCTTGTTGGACAGGAAGGTGGCATGTTCCTCGATGGATTGCACGTCGCGGATGGCGGTGCGCCATTCCGCCTGAAAATCCTTGGATTTCTGGGGACGCGGCATGCTGGCCGAGAGGAAGAGCAGGAGCCGCTCGACCGTGACCATGCTCTCGCGGACGTTCGAGATGATGTCGCCCTTGCGCCCGATGGACTTGAGGGCTGCCCGAAAGCTCGCCGCCCGGCGCGAACCCATCCGCTCGTTCTCGAAGATCGATTGCGACAGCCGGTCGATCCGTGACCCAATCTGCGCCAGGATCTCGGCCGCCCGGTCGATGACGGCCTCGATCAGTCCGTCGAGGACGGCTTCCGGCTGCGGGCGGCAGCCCCCCGGCTTGATGGCCCGGGCCGCGAACATCGCGAAGGACCGCGGCTCCCCGTAGCGGACCGTCACAAGGGCCCGCTCCGTCAGGATGAACGAGACGTCGATGAGCTTCGGCGTCTCGCTGTCGGAATTGCAAAGGACCCGCGCGGTCATGTAGCGGGCGTTGTTCTCGCGATAGAGGATTTCGGAGGGCTCGATATCGGCCATCTCCTCCCGGGTCGGGATTTCGATCGCGAGATGCTGCTCCACGAGCCGGTCCTCGTCCCGGGTCGGCTCGATCAGGTCGATCCACAGGGCATCGTCCGGAATGATCTCTCCGGGCCGGAGAATGTGCCGCTCCAGGGATTCCGTCTTCGACACGTCGGCCGGCCTGTGGACGATGATCATACCCGTCTCCGTCTTGTTTCATGGAGCATTACCGGGTTTTCATGACGGGCGCGAGGGCAGCCGGACATGCCCTATCGTCAGGCCCCGTCCGGAACGAAGAAGTCCGGCATGAGGGGCTTAGCCGGGTCGACCCGGTACTTCTCGAAATCCGTGACGCCCTCCCCTTTCAGGAAGGTATCGTCGATGAGGAAATGGCCCGAGAAGGTCCGTGACGGCTTCAGGAAGACCGCATGGGCCGCATCGGCCAGGATCTCAGGGGTCCGGCTCGCCTGCACGATCTCCTCACCGCCCAGGAGGTTGCGCACGGCGCTCGTCGCGATGGTGGTGCGTGGCCAGAGCGCGTTCACGGCAATCCCCTTCTCGCGCAGTTCCCCGGCGAGGCCCAGCACGCACAGGCTCATGCCATATTTGGCGAGCGAATAGGCGAGATGGGGTGCGAACCACTTTTCCTTCATGTCGAGGGGCGGCGACAGCATGAGGATGTGCGGGTTCTCGGCCTTCTCAAGGTGCGGGATTGCATATTTCGACACCATGAAGGTGCCGCGCGTATTGACCTGATGCATCAGGTCGAAGCGCTTCATCTCGGTCTGCGGCGTGCGCGTCAGGCTGATGGCGCTGGCATTGTTGACCACGATGTCGAGGCCGCCGAAGGTCTCGACCGTGCGGGCGACGGCCTCCTTCACGGCTTCCTCGTCCCGCACGTCGACCGTCAGGGGCAGCGCCTTTCCGCCAGCCTTCTCGATTTCCTCGGCAGCCGTGAAGATGGTGCCGGGCAGCTTCGGATGCGGCTCGGCGGTCTTCGCCGCAATGGCCACGTTGGCGCCGTCCCGCGCGGCGCGCAGGCCGATGGCGAGGCCGATGCCGCGGGAGGCGCCGGTGATGAAAAGCGTCTTGCCTTTGAGACTCATGAGATCGATCCCGGATCAGCCTGCGAGGACCGCAGGAGCATCGTGCAGGAAGCCGGCGCCGCCGAGAACCGTGTCCTCGAGCCCTTTCGCGCCGACCGCGATGTTCTCGGCGAAGAAGCGGCATAGGGCGATGCGGCCCGCATGGGCCGGATCGGTATCGCCTTCGCCGATCATCCGGTTGGCCGCAAGAGCCGCCTCGGCCAGGGCCGCGCCGCCCTGGGCCAGGGCAAAAAGGCGCAGGTAAGGCGTCGCGCCCGCGAGTGCCTCGGCGGGCGCGTTCGCCAGGACGAGCTTGAGGAGATGGCCGGTCGCCCGGTCGAGGCACTCGACGGCATCGCGCAGGCGCGGCGCGGTGTTGCCGAAAAGGGGCGTGCCCTCGCGCACGATGCGGGCGACGACGGCCCGCATGGCGGCGATCTGCGCCCGGACCGTATCGCCGCCCGAGAGCGGGAGCTTGCGCATGACGAGGTCGATGGCCTGAATGCCGTTGGTGCCTTCATAAATCGGCGCGATGCGCGCGTCGCGCAGGTGCTGGGCCGCGCCGGTCTCCTCGATATAGCCCATGCCCCCATGAACCTGGACGCCCAGGGACGCGACCTTGACCCCAATGTCGGTCGAAAAGGCTTTCGCCACAGGCGTCAGGAGCGAGGCCTGCTCCTGCGCCCTGCGTCGTGCCGCCTCGTCCGGGGCGAGATGGGCCCGGTCGAGGGCCCCGGCGGTCATGTAGCAGATCGCCCGTGACGCAGCGGTGAGCGCCTTCATGGTGAGGAGGTTGCGCTGCACGTCCGGGTGCTCGACGATGGGGCTCATCCCGTCACCGGCATGGCCCGGCGCGCGGCCCTGGCGGCGCTCCTTCGCGTAAGCGAGAGCCTGCTGGTAAGCGCGCTCCGCGATGGCGACACCCTGGAGGCCCACCGCAAGACGGGCATTGTTCATCATCGTGAACATGCAGGCGAGGCCGCGGTTCTCCTCGCCTACGAGCCAGCCGATGGCGCCCTCGTGATCTCCGAACGCCATGGTGCAGGTGGGCGAGCCATGGATGCCGAACTTATGCTCGATGCCGGCGCAGCGCAGGTCGTTGCGGGTGCCGTCGGGGAGAACCTTCGGGACAAGGAAGAGCGAGATGCCCCGAGTCCCGGCCGGAGCATCAGGCAGGCGGGCAAGGACGAGATGGACAATGTTGTCCGTCAGGTCGTGCTCGCCATAGGTGATAAAGATCTTTTGGCCACGGATGCGGTAGGTGCCGTCACCGACCGGTTCGGCGCGGGAGCGGAGCGCCGCGAGGTCCGAACCGGCCTGGGGCTCCGTGAGGTTCATGGTCGCCGTCCACTCGCCGGAGACGAGCTTCGCGAGATAGCGCTCGCGCAACGCATCCGTTCCGTGGGAGATCAGGGCCTCGATGGCGCCCATGGTGAGGACCGGCCCGATGCCGAACGCCATGGAGGCGGAGTTCCACATCTCGACGCAGGCGGAGTTGAGCAGGATCGGAAGACCTTGGCCGCCGAAATCCACTGGTCCGGGCAAGGCGTTCCAGCCCGCCTCCGTCCAGGCCCGGTAGGCCTCCTTCCAGCCCGGCGCCGTCGTCACCTCCCCGTCCTTCAGGGTCACGCCGTGCCGGTCTCCCTCGCGGTTGAGGGGGGCGATCACGTCAGCGGCGAAACGGCCCGCCTCCTCCAGGATGGTCTGCGCCAGATCGTCCGAGAGGTCTCCGTAGAGCCCCTCCCCCAGGGCCCGGTCGAAACCCGCCACATGGCGCATCGTGAAGGCGATATCTGAGACCGGGGCGCGGTAGGTCATCGCGTTTCCTTTCGGAAGAAGGCTTTTGATGTTGACGCATATCGCCACGCCATTAAACCCGCCCGGCGAGCGAAAAGGATAGTTTAGACGTGAACGATCGCGGGTCAATGGTGACGCAGCGCCTTGCGGCGGACGAAGCCGGCCTCGCCCGTGCGGCCGAAATCCTGCGCGACGGCGGGCTGGTGGCGTTCCCGACCGAAACCGTCTACGGCCTTGGCGCCGACGCAACCCGCGCGGAAGCGGTCGCCGGAATCTATGCGGCCAAGGAGCGCCCGCGCTTCAACCCCCTGATCGCTCATGTAGACGGCCTGCCGGCCGCGCTCTCGCAAGGGATTTTCAACGCGACGGCCCGACACCTGGCGGAAGCCTTCTGGCCCGGCCCGCTGACCCTTGTGGTCCCGGTCGCGCCGGGCTGCACGGTCAGCGACCTGGCCCGGGCCGGGCTCGACAGCGTCGGGCTGCGGGTCCCGTTGCATCCTGTCGCCCGGGCGCTGCTTACTGCTGTGGGACGCCCGGTCGCGGCGCCCTCAGCCAACCGCTCGGGACGGGTGAGCCCGACGGCGGCCGATCATGTGCTGGGGGATCTCGACGGGCGCATCGCCGCAGTGCTCGACGGGGGCGAGACCCAGGTCGGCGTGGAATCGACCATCGTGTCGTGCCTCGAGGACAAGCCCCGCCTGCTCCGTCCGGGCGGCGTGCCGCGGGAGGCCATCGAGGCGGCAATTGGAATGAAGCTGGAGGCCAAGCCCACGGCGGGCGACGGGCCGCTGGCCCCAGGAATGCTCGCCTCCCACTACGCCCCGCGGGCGCAGGTGCGCCTCGACGCGGAGGAGATCCAGCCCGGAGAGGCGGCCCTCCTGTTTGGCCCCGCGCAGCCGCGCGGCATCGGGAATGCGCTCGCGATACGCAACCTGAGCGAAACGGGCGACCTCGCCGAGGCCGCCACGCATCTCTTCTCGTTCCTCCGCCAGCTCGACGCCTCGGGTGCACAGGCCATCGCGGTGGCGCCGATCCCCGAAGCGGGGCTGGGCGAGGCGATCAACGACCGTCTCGCCCGGGCGGCTGCGGAGAGGTAATCGGTCGCTCCTACTTCGCGACCTTTGCGGCAATCTGCGCCACGTGGCGGCCCTGGTAGCGGGCAGCCTCGAGCTCGACCGCGCTCGGCTGACGCGAGCCGTCGCCGGCCGCAATTGTCGAGGCGCCGTAAGGCGAGCCGCCCTTCACTTCCTCGACGCCCATCTGTCCCGCGAACGCATAGGGCAGGCCCACGATGATCATGCCGAGATGCAGGAGCACGGGATGGAACGTGAGGATGGTCGATTCCTGCCCGCCATGCTGGGTGGCGCTCGACGCGAAGACCGATCCCACCTTGCCCACGAGGGCGCCGCTGGCCCAGAGGGCCCCGGTCTGGTCGAGGAAGTTCTTCATCTGCGCCGTCATATTGCCGTAGCGGGTCGGCGTGCCGAAGATGATGGCATCGTATTGGGGAAGCTCGTCGACGGTCGCGACGGGCGCCGGCTGGTCGAGCTTGTAATGGGCGTTCCGGGCAACCTCTTCGGGAACAAGCTCGGGAACGCGCTTCACCACGACCTCGGCTCCCGCCTCCCGGACGCCCTCGGCGACCGCATAGGCCATCTGCTCGATGTGACCCCAGGACGAATAGTAAAGAACCAGAACCTTCGCCATTCCAATCTCCAATATGTTCAGGTTGTCGGGATGCAGAAGAACGGCCCGGGAGCGTGCAGATCGTCGCCCCAGTCGAATTCGTCCACCGCAATTGCTATGGTCGGGAAGGATAATCTTTCCTCCCTGCAAGACCAGTGTTAGTATTGCAGGATAATTCTTGCATGGATGCAAAGTCGTGGCGAAGCAGCACCTTGTCTGGGACGATTTCAGACTCGTGAAGACCATCGCCGAGGCGGGAGGCCTCGCCGGGGCGGCGGAACGACTCGGCGTCAACCACTCCACCGTTTTCCGCCGTCTCGGCCAGATGGAGGAGAGCCTCGGCGTCAAGCTCTTCGAGCGGCACCGGACCGGCTATGTGCTGACGACGGCGGGCGAGGAAATGACCGCTCTCGCCGAACATATGGAAGAGAACGTCGCTACGTTCACGCGCAAGCTCGCCGGGCAGGCGGTGGCGCCCACTGGGGAATTGCGCGTCACGACCAACGATACGCTGCTCGTGCACATGCTCACGCCAGTCTTCATGAAATTCCTGGATGCCTGCCCGGAAATGCGCCTCGACGTGGTGCTCGCCAACCAGGCGCTCAACCTGTCGAAGCGCGATGCGGATGTGGCGATCCGTGCAACCGACAACCCGCCCGAAACGCTCGTGGGCCGCCGGGTCGCGACCATCGCCTGGGCGATCTACGGGCGCGCATCGGACTTCCCGGCCGAGTCCCGGTCCATGGACATTCCGGGCCTCTATCAGCGCCCCTGGGTGGCGCTCGGCGACAACCTCGCCACCCTCAAGGCCGCGCGCTTCGTGCGCGATCAGGTTCCGCACGAGAAAATCGTTTACAAGGTGAACACGGTCCTGGGCCTGGCGGAGGCCGTTGAGGCGGGCCTCGGCATCGGGCCCCTGCCCTGCTTCATTGCGGATGCCAAGCCCAGCCTGGTGCGCCTGTCGGACATCAACCCCGACTTCTCGGCCGGGCTGTGGCTCCTCACCCATCCGGACCTGCGCCAGTCGGCACGGGTAAGGGCCTTCATGGACTTCATGGCGACCGAGATCAGCCGGCAGAAGAAATGGCTCGAGGGAAGCGGCGTCAGGACATCCTAAAGCACCGGCCCCAAAAGTGGATCTGCACTTTTGGGATCGATCCGATGCTTCCTCCTTGTGTGAGAGCATCGTTCAAGCGTAAAACCGGGTCCACTTTTCGCGGACGCGGCCCTCTGGGTCCGCACGATGCTCTAGCGAGGACCGTCAGTCGATCTCGACCACGATGCGGCCGCGAACCTTACCCTCCAGGATGGCGCTTCCCGCCTCCATGACCTGCTCCAGACCGATCGAGGCCGTCATCGCTTCGAGCTTATGCAGGTCGAGGTCGTGAGCAAGCCTGCTCCATGCCTCGAGGCGCAAGCCCCGCGGGGTCATCACCGAATCGATTCCGAGAAGGGAAATGCCCCGTAAGATGAAGGGCGCGACCGAGCCCGGCAGATCCATGCCACCGGCCAGGCCGCAGGCCGCAACCGCCCCGCCATACTTTGTCATCGAGAGCACGTTGGCGAGCGTGTGGGAGCCTACCGTGTCGATCCCGGCGCACCAGCGCTCCTTGCCGAGCGGCCGGGCCGGGCCGGAGAGCTCGCTGCGCTCGATGATTTCCGCCGCGCCGAGAAACTTCAGGTAGTCCGCCTCCTGAGGCCGGCCCGTGGAGGCGATCACGTGCCAGCCGGCCCGGGCGAGAAGCGTGACCGCGACCGAGCCGACGCCCCCTGCCGCGCCCGTGACGATGGCAGGACCGTGCCGGCAGCGCATTCCGTGGCGTTCCAGGGCCATGAGGCACAGCATGGCCGTGTAGCCGGCAGTGCCGATGGCCATGGCCTGAAAGAGGGTGAGCCCCTTCGGCAGATGGATCAGCCACTCGCCGCGCACCCGCACCTTCTGCGCATAGGCGCCGAGATGGGTCTCGCCCAGCCCCCAGCCGTTGAGGATGACGGAATCCCCCGGCTTGAACTCGGGATGGGAGGAATGCTCGACCGTACCGGCCAGATCGACACCGGGGATCATCGGAAAGCGCCGCACGACCGGCGAGCGCCCGGTGAGCGCCAGTCCGTCCTTGTAGTTGAGGGTGGAGTATTGCACCCGGACCGTGACGTCACCTTCCATCAGGTCGGCCTCGTCGAAGCTCCGATGCTCCACCTGCTGCCCGGTCTCGGTCCTGTCGATCACGATCGCCTTGAAGGTCGCCATTCCGCTCCTCCGCTCCATCACGTCAGTTTTGGCGCCGCGTGAGGATGAAGCAAGCGGAAAGGCCTGGATTTCCCTTCAGGCGGCCCGCCTCACTCCGCGGGCTGCAGACGGACCGGCCGCTCCACGGGCTTCTCAACGATGGGCAGGTTGATCAGCGCGGACGCGACGCCGAGCCCGATGGAGAGCCACCACACCAGGGTGTAGTTGCCGTAAGCCTCGTAGAGGATGCCGCCGAGCCAGACCCCGAGGAACCCGCCGACTTGGTGCGAGAAGAACGCAAAGCCGTAGAGCATGGCCATATAGCGCGTGCCGAACATCAGCATCACGAGGGAGGATGTGGGAGGCACGGTGGAGAGCCACAGAACGCCGATGGCGACGCCGAACGCGATGGACGTGACAGGGGTCGCCGGCAGCAGGATGAAGACCGCGATGGCGACGGCCCGGCCGAGATAGATCCAGGCCAGGAGCCATCTTTTCGACATGCGGGTCGAGAGCCAGCCCGAGGTCAGGGACCCGAAGGCATTGGCGAGGCCGATCACCGCGAGGGTCCAGCCGCCGACCGCGGCCGAGAGCCCGGCATCGCGCAGATAAGCCGGCAGGTGGACCGTGATGAAGGCGAGCTGGAAGCCGCAGGTGAAGAAGCCGAGGACCAGGAGCACGTAGGAGCGGTGGCGGAAGGCCTCCCCGAGCGCTTGGCGGATCGACTGACCGGGCACGGGCGCCGGGCCGCTCCGGCCTGCCGCCTCCATGGGCCGCGTCGCCAATGCAATCGCGAAGGGCAGCACCAGAAGGACGCTCGCGGCGAACACCAGGAGCGCCTGGTGCCAGCCCATCGAGTCGATCAGCACGTTGCCGATGGGCGGGAACAGGAACTGGCCGAAGGAGCCCGCCGCCGTACCGGCGCCGAAGGCCATGGGTCGCCAGGATTCGGGCAGGAGCTTACCGAAGGCGCCGAGCACCAAGTTGAAGGAACAGCCGGACAGGCCGAAGCCGATGAGCACCCCGGCACCCAGATGGAGCAGGCCCGGCGTCACCGCATAGGCCATGACCACGAGCCCCAGGGCATAGAGGACCGCACCGACGCAGAGGACCCGGAAGGCCCCGTAGCGATCCGCGATCGCCCCCGCGAAGGGCTGGCCGAGGCCCCAGAGGAGGTTCTGCACCGCAATGGCGAGGCCGAACACGTCGCGGCCCCAGCCGAACTCCATGGTCATCGGGATCTGGAACAGGCCCGAGGAGGCGCGCGGCCCGAACGTGATGAGGGCGATCATGCACCCGGACAGGACGATGAGCTCCGGCGAGAACCGGGAGCGGGATGCGGGCTCTGACATGATCAGGATCCTCGAAATCGGAAGGCGCGGATATTAGCGCAGACGAAACCGGCACAACATCGAATGTTTATTGTTCGCTGCATAAGCGACGCTAATGGATCGCGCCCACTTTTCTCCCGGACATCCTTGGAAAAGGCCCGTAGCCGACAAGGCGTCTGCAGGCTCTCCGGGCGTCAGACGACGAGGAAATCCGATGCGCTCACCATGAGTTTGGCGTGCAGGAGCGCGAATCGCACCGGGGCCAGATGGCCCGATCCGTCCGGATCGTAGGAGAGCGCTCCGCTTCCGCGATCATAGAGGATGTGGTCGCCGGAATTGGCTGCGGCACCCACGTGGAAGGCATCCTCGGCCAATGCTCCGGGCTTCAGGGCTTTGAAAATCCTGTCGTCGAGCCGAATCGTGTCCTCTCCCGGCCGGAAATCCGCGATCCGGTCCACGTTCGTTTTGCCGTTGAGCGTCGTGTCGAACACGAAAGCATCCTTTCCCCGGCCTCCGAACAGGACGTCATTGCCGACACGGCCCTGTAGGGTATCGTCTCCATCGAGGCCGCTCAGGGTGTCGTTTCCTCCATGGCCGCGCAGGACATTGGCGGCTGCATTTCCCCAGATCCGGTCGTTTCCGGAACCACCGGCTGCATTCTCGATGAGGACGCCCTTGGCGATGGTGTAGCCGCCCGAGACGCCTTTCTGAGACGAGACGTAGCCGCCCGCATGAGGATCTTTCGCCTTTAAGGTCGCGGGTCGCAGGTCGATGGTCACGCTTTCGCGGGCATGAGCGGCGCTGATCGTATCGATGCCGCCCGCATCCCAGATACAGGACCAGCCGGTCCCCGTGCCGTTGCGTGTCGGCAGGGTATAGACATTCCCACCCTTGGCCGTCTCGGGATTGGGGCCGTAGAGTTCCTGCAGCGCCGCGATATCCAGGGCGCCGAGCCCGCCCTGAGCACCGAACGCGGTGTCCTGCGGCCGCTGGTCCCAGCCCACATTATAGGACATGACGGTCCAGATGCCCTGGTTGAGCCCGTAGCGGCCCGTATCCTCCGATGAGGACACCCCGGGAAAGCGGGTTGCGTCCGCCTCCCAACCGCCATCATGCGGATGGGAAAGCCCAAGGGCATGTCCGATCTCGTGCATGATCGTATTGCGGCCGTCACCGCCCATATGCAGGTTCTTCCATTCCGCCGTGGGATTGAAATAGCCCCAGATCGGCTTCTCGTTCGGCACCTCGTGGATGCCCGCCGAGCCGTCCCATATCTCGGTCTTCCACCAGACGACATCTGCATCCGCCACGGAGTCGGCCGGCGCGAAGGTCACCCCGGAGACCTTGGCGTAAAGGGACAGGGCCGCTTTGAAGACGCCCTTCTCGGTCGCGGTCCAGGCCTCCACATCATCCCGGCCCCAGAGATAGTCGCTGGCTCCGTGGATCTCGCTGGCGGCATCGAAGGTTGCGCTGCTGCCGAAGAAATATCGGATCGGCCCGGCTCCCGGGTTCCAGGCCGCCCGGCCCCAGATCAGGGAATCCACATAAGGGCTCCCGTAGCCGGCACCGGCGACATCCGTCCTGACCGCACCCATGATCCGTTCCTGCAAACAAGTGACGTTAGGAACGATATATCAGGATAACAAAGGGGTCACGTGTGCGACGGCACTTTCCGAACGGTCAGGTTTGCCCCGGCCGCAGCTTGTAGAAGACGTGGCGGCCGATCACGTCCATCTTCTTGAGGCGCTTGGCCCAGTAGGGACGTACGTAGTTGGCGTGGTAGTGGGTCGCACCCCCGACATCGGCCAGATAGGTCTTGCCCTCGAGAACCGCGCTGGCGATGCGCTTCGCCCGATCCCAGGATTCCGACTCGCTGACGCGAAGGGCCTTGCCCTCGCACGCGAAGGTGAACTGGCAGGCCAGGTGTCGGTGGCGGTTCTGGTACACGACCCCGCAGATCGAGGACGGATAGAGGCCGCTCTTCACCCGGTTGAGCACCACCTGTGCGACGGCGGCCTGTCCCTCTTCGGATTCGCTGCGCGCCTCGAAATAGACCGCCTCGGCGAGGCAGCGCTGTTCCTTGCTCAGGTTGTCCGGATCGATGAGGTCCGCATAGCGCGGGCGATCCTCGTCGCTCCGGGCCATGGACGTGATGCCCAGGCCGTTCTTGTCGATGCGGGAAACCGGCGCAGCCGCAATCTCGATGGGCGTGGCTTCCGCCGGAGCCGGCGTGGTCGAAGACAGGACGACCGCGCGCTTGACGAATGGTGTCGTAGGGCTGCCGGCAGCCCCCGTGGAGCCCGCGGCGGCGGCGGCCGGGGACTGGACGGAGGTTGCCTGCCGGGTGGTCGTCAGCTCCGGAGCCTGCCAGGGCTCGAAGCCCTGCTGCTCCAGCTCGGGACCTTCCAGCTTGCCTTCCATGAGAATGGTGGGCGGCAGGAGGTTCTCATTGCGGTTGAAGAGCAGGCGCGATCCCGACGGCGTGAGGCTCGCGCGGATGTCCTGCGCCCTCTCAGAGAGGGCCGTGCGGAGGGGTGCGGCTCGGCCGCTCTTGCGGGTCCGGTCCACGGCCGGAAAGACGCCGCCTGCGCCGGCCTTCAGGGAATCGTTCGGCGGATCACCTTGCGGGATCTCCGACAGGGCGTAACGGGGCGTCGCCCGCAGGATATCCCGGCCGAGATCGAGCCTTTTCACCAGGGCGGCGCCGCCGATGGGGGGAACGAGACCGGCCTCGGTGAGGCGCACCACGGGGCTGCGGGCCGCGAAGCTGAAGCCGGACTGCACGTCGTTGCTGGCCGAAGCCGTGAACGAAACCAGGAGGCCTGCGGCCAGCGCCCAGGGCGCCGTGGTAGCGCAGATCCATCTCACCCGAGAGCGACGATACCGAAGACGCACGCGACCCAAACCCTACAAAAACCGACACAAGGAGCCTCGAACGGGAGGCTCCTACCGGTTCCGTTTATGGCCGATTAAGGTTGATGCCCGGTTAAAGTCCGGCCTCCGCGCTCTTCCGCAGGATCGCAGCCGTCTCGGGATCGGCCGGAAAGAAGGCCTCGATGGCGAGCTCCGACAGGGTGACGTCCACGGGGGTTCCGAAGACCGTGGTCGTGCTGAAGAGGGTCAGTTCGCCCTCCTCCGACCGGAGCCGGAGAGGCACGAGCACACCCGCATAATCCTGGCGGGGATGCGGCGTGCGGGAAGTCCCGGCTGGGGCCGGATAGGCGCGCAGCTCGTCCATCAGCTTCATCAGGACCGCATCCGCGGTCATCTCCACCTGATGATGGAGACGGGCCAGGATGTGGTCCCGCCATTCGGAGAAATTGGCGATTCGCGGAGCGAGACCTCCCGGATGCAGGCTGAGGCGCAGCACGTTCACGGGCGGCTTGATGAGCACGGGATCGACGGCGCCGACAAGCGGCATCAGGGCGCCATTTGCGGCCACGAGCGACCAGTGGCGGTCGACCGCGAGCGCAGGATAGGGCTCGTGCCCTTTCAGCACCAAGTCGATGGCCTGACGCGCGGCCTGGAGAGCCGGGTCGTCCAGGGGGCGCTGGGAATAGACCGGCGCATAGCCGGCCGCCACCAGCAGGATGTTTCGCTCACGCAAGGGAATGTCGAGCCGGTCGGCCAGGTGCAGGACCATCTCGCGGCTCGGCTGCGAGCGTCCCGTCTCGAGAAAGCTGAGATGCCGGGTCGAGATGTCGGCCTCGAGCGCGAGGTCCATCTGGCTCATGCGCCGGCGCTGCCGCCAGTCGCGCAGGTGATCGCCGATCGTGAGGGTGGTGTTCGACAGGATGGGGTTCGACATGACCCGACCATAACGGAAGTGTCGCCATGCTTCCATGACGTCCGGGGTAATCGACCCGCCCCTCGGCCCCGGCCATCCTCATGGCACGGTCGACGGAGCGACGGGATCGAAACCCGGGCCGCCTCCGGACCGCAAGACACCTTTCGAAAAGGAGCCTGCCATGTCGGTCGTCGTTTCCTCCCCTCTCCTGCGCCAGGCCCTGGTCGCGGATGCGTCCACCAGCGGCGCCTTCGGGCTCCTGCTGCTGCTCGCAGCCGGGCCCCTCGCCTCGACGCTCGGACTTCCGGAGCCCTTGCTGCGCCTATCCGGCGCCCTCCTGGTGCCCTACGCGATCCTCATCGGCTCTCTCGGCCTGCGGGACCGGCTGCCCCGCGGTCTTGTCTGGGCAGTGGTGATCGGCAACGTGATCTGGGCCACGGACAGCCTGCTGCTGCTCGTCAGCGGCTGGGTCGAGCCGACCCGGGCGGGCTACGCCTTCGTCATCGCGCAGGGTCTCGCGGTCCTGATGTATGCGGAGTTCCAGTTCGTGGGGCTGAAGCGCTCCCGGAGCGCCTTCGCCTGATGCAGGCGAAGCCAACCTGAAGGCGATGGTCCGTCACGCCCGGCGGATCATCGCCTCGATCTTGTCCACAAGGGCGTCGAAGGCGAGCGGCTTCGGGATCACCTCCATGCCCGGCCCCAGGAAGCCTTCCTTCAGCAGGTTGTTCTCCACATAGCCGGTCATGAACAGGACCTTGAGGTCCGCACGGTTCTCCCGCGCGGCGTCGGCGAGCTGCCGCCCGTTCAGGCCCGGCAGCCCCACATCGGTGAGAAGCAGGTCGATCTGCTTCGTCGTCTGCAGAATGCGCAGGCCCTCGGCGCCGTCCGCCGCATCGAGAACGCGGTATCCCATGTCCTGGAGCATTTCCACGACGAGGGCGCGGACGACCGGCTCGTCCTCGACGACGAGCAGCGTGGCTCCCGCGGTCGTGCGCCCCTCCCCGGCGGCTCCGGGCCTCTCGCTCGGCGGATGCTCGTCGCCCAGATACCGCGGCAGATAGATCGTCACCGTCGTGCCCCGCCCGAGTTCGGACGTGATGCGCACATGCCCACCGGACTGCTTCACGAAGCCGTAGACCATCGACAGGCCGAGCCCGGTCCCCTGCCCCATCGGCTTCGTGGTGAAGAAAGGTTCGAACGCCTTTTCGATCACGTCCCGGGACATGCCGGCTCCATCGTCGGCGACCGAAAGCAGCACGTAATCCCCGGCCGCCACCCCATGCTCGGCGGCGGCTGCCGCGTCCGCAACGGTCAGGTTTGCGGTCGCGATGACGATCCGCCCCCCGTCCGGCATGGCGTCGCGCGCATTGATGACGAGGTTGAGGACGGCATTCTCGAGCTGGTTCGCGTCGCAATGGGTGAGCCAGAGCCCCTTTGCGAAGCGCTCCTTCACGCGGATCGTCTCCCGGGTCGTGCGCCGCAGGAGCTCGGCCATCGCGGCGATGAGCATGTTGGCGTCGACGGGCTTGGGATCCAGCGGCTGGCGGCGCGAGAAGGCGAGGAGCCGGTGCGTCAGCGACGCGGCGCGCTTCGCCGACGACATGGCGGCCTCGATATAGCGCTCGATCCGGTCGCCCCGGTTCTGGGCGATGCGCGTGCGGATCAGGTCGAGGCTGCCGATGATCCCGGTCAGGAGGTTGTTGAAATCGTGCGCGATGCCGCCGGTGAGCTGCCCGACCGCCTCCATCTTCTGGGATTGGCGAAGCACCTCCTCGGCCTGGAGCAGGGCCTGGGCGGCCTCGCGTTCGGCCGTGACGTCGCGGCCGATCGCATGAATGGAGCCCTCGTCGGGCGCGATGGTCCAGGAAATCCAACGGAAGGAGCCATCCCTGTGCCGAATACGATTATCGTAGCGCAGGTGCCCCGTACATTCGCCGGTCGATCCGCCGACCTTCTCGGCATCGTCCGGATGCAGGAGTGCCGTGAATGAAGCCCCGAGAAGATCGGCCTCGTCCCAATCGAGCAGGGCCTTCCAGGCCGGGTTCACGGCCGCCACGAGGCCCTGGCTGTCGATCACGATCATGAGGTCCGTCGACAGGCGCCACATGCGGTCGCGCTCGCGGGTGCGCTCGACGACGCGCTCCTCGAGCCGCGCGTTCATCGCCTCGAGCTCCTGCGCGGCGACGTTCTGGTCGTGGATGTCGGTATTGGTTCCGATCCAGCGGATGACCTTGCCGTCAGCGTCGTGGATCGGGACGCCCGTCGACAGGAACCAGCGATAGGTCCGGTCGCTCGCACGCCGGAGCCTGAACTCGCTGGAAAAGACCGTCCCGTGCTCCAGCGCCTGCTTCCAGGCCTCGGCCGTCGCCTCCTGGTCGTTGGGATGGATCAGATCCTTCCAGGCCCCTTTTTCGAGATCATCGACCGAGACCTCGGTGAAATCGTAGAAGCGGCCGTTGAACCATTCCGCGCGGCCGTCTTGCCCGGCCTCCCAGACCTGATGGGGAACGGCCTCGATCAGCGCCCTGGCGCGCTCCTCGCTGGCCCGCAGGGCCTCCTCGGCCTTCTTCCGCTGGGTAACATCCCGGAAGAAGCTGACGATACCGCCCGGAACGGGGCAGATCCGCAATTCCAGCCAGCGGTCCTGTCCGAAGCCGAGATAACGGCGCTCCACGCAGACCTGAACCTGCTCGGTCAGGCACTTGCGGTAGACATCCTCCAGGAAGGACCCTTTGGAAGTCGGCCAGGCGTCCCAATGGGTCTTGCCGACGATCTCATGCTCCTCGCGCCCGTCCGATTTCAGGGCGGCCGGGTTCAGCCTGAGGACGTGGAACTCCTCGTCGAAGGCCACGAAGCCGTCGTCCAGCAGGTCGAGGATCATGTCCGCCCGGTCGCTGCTGGCCTTGAGCGCGAGGGCGGCTTGAACCCGCTCGGTCACATCCGTCCCCTGGAGGACGATTCCCTCGACTCGCCCATCCCGATCAAGAAGGGGACGACCAGCGAATTCGACGAAGCGCTCCTCCGGGGAAGTCCCGGCCTTGGGCCGCAGATCGACCCGAAATTCCTGAAGGCTAAAGGGCAGACCCGTGGCATAAGCCTGATCCAGGCTCTGGATGAGCCGGGGATCCGCAAAGGCGAAGCCCGCGATGGGCCTGTCGGTGATGTCCTGCTCTTCGGCGAGCCGGCAGAACTCCTCGTTTGCCCAGGCGATCCCGTGTCCCGGACCCCGCAACAGGCAGAGGAAGCCCGGCGTCAGCCCCAGGGCCGCCAGGATGGACGCCGCCTCGGAGCCCGTGCGGGCGGAATCGTTCGTCCGGGCTGGCGACCCGAAGGAGTGACGGGACGCAACATCCTGCTGAGTGCCGAGGCTTTGCGGCATCCTGATCTTTCAAGAAAAGCCAGCCGGCCAGCCGGCTTCATCCCATGACTGCGCATTCCGTCCATCGCTGACGCATGGACAAGCTTCATCCTACATAAATGTCATTACATAACAATGCAACAGACCCTCTGCCGTCCTGGTGCGGAACCGCACCGGATTGGTCAGAAGCTGCGGCCGTCGACCGGGATCGTCGTCAGGGTGCTCAGTTCGATTCCCTCGAGGCAGCGCACGTTGATCGCCGCCATCTTCTCGCCCGACGAGGGTTTCTGGCCGTCTGCGAAGGGTGCGCAGCCGCAGGTCGGGCAGAAGCGGTGCTGGATGGCGTGCTTGTTGAAGGTGTAGGTGGACAGCTCGTCCCCACCCTGTGTGACCTTCAGGGCTTCACGCGGGACGAAATTGAGCAGGTAGCCCTTGCGGCTGCAATGGGAGCAGTTGCACTCCATGACCTGTTCGAGGTCGGTCTCGACCTCGAACGTGACCTTGCCGCAATGGCACGAACCCTTGTGGAGCATTCCGGTCCCTATCTTTAAGCCTGGCTGGCGGCGTTAGCCCCGAGCGCGGCCTGCGCCGCCGCGAGCCGCGCGATCGGCACACGATAGGGAGAGCAGGACACGTAGTCGAGTCCGACGCTCTCGCAGAAGTGGATGGATGCGGGATCGCCGCCGTGCTCGCCGCAGATGCCGAGCTTGATGCCCTCGCGTGCCTTGCGCCCGCGCTCCACGGCGATGCGGATCAGCTCGCCCACGCCCTCCTGGTCGATGGTGACGAAAGGATCGGCCGCGAGAATGCCCTTCTGGGTATAGCTCCCGAGGAAGGAAGCCGCATCGTCGCGCGAGATGCCGAGAGCCGTCTGGGTGAGGTCGTTGGTGCCGAAGGAGAAGAACTCGGCCGCTCCGGCGATATCGCCGGCCCGCAGGGCCGCGCGCGGCAGCTCGATCATCGTACCGACCTGATATTCCACCGCGACGCCCGTCTCCTTGTGGACCGCCTCGGCCATGGCGACGATGCGCGCCTTCACCAAGTCCAGCTCCGCCTTGGTCATGACGAGGGGCACCATGATCTCGGGCACGATGGGCTTGCCCGTGGCACGCCCCGCCTCGACGGCCGCCTCCAGGATGGCGCGGGCCTGCATCTCGGCGATTTCCGGATAGGCGACCGCCAGGCGGCAGCCCCGGAAGCCGAGCATGGGATTGAACTCGTTGAGCTCCACGGCGCGGCGCTTCAGCTTCTCGACCGGAGCGTTCATCGCCTCCGCGACTTCCTCCATCTCGGCTTCCGTGTGCGGCAGGAACTCGTGCAGCGGCGGATCGAGAAGGCGGATCGTGACGGGCAGCCCGCTCATGATCGTGAACAGTTCGACGAAATCGGCCCGCTGCATCGGCAGGAGCTTCGCCAGCGCCGCGCGGCGGCCCGCCTCGTCGTCCGCAAGAATCATCTCGCGGACCGCGACGATGCGGTCGCCCTCGAAGAACATGTGTTCCGTGCGGCAGAGGCCGATTCCCTCCGCGCCGAAATTGCGCGCCGTCTTCGCATCGAGGGGCGTCTCGGCATTGGCGCGCACCTTCATGCGGCGGACCTTGTCGGCCCAGCCCATGAGAGTCGCGAATTCGCCCGACAGCTCCGGCTGTAGCATCTTCACCTGGCCCAGCAGCACCTGCCCGTTGCCGCCGTCGACAGTGATGATGTCGCCCTTCTTCAGGGTCTGGCCGGCGACGATCATGGTCTGCGCATTGTAGTCGACCCGGATGGATCCGGCGCCGGACACGCAGGGCTTGCCCATGCCGCGCGCCACCACGGCCGCGTGGGAGGTCATGCCGCCGCGGGTCGTGAGGATGCCCTCGGCCGCATGCATGCCGTGGATGTCCTCCGGCGAAGTCTCGATCCGCACGAGAATGACCTTGCGCCCCGCCTTCTTGGCCGCTTCCGCATCCTCGGAATTGAACACGATCTCGCCGGAGGCCGCGCCCGGCGAGGCCGGCAGGCCCATGGCCAGAACCTTGCGGTCCGCCTTGGGATCGATGGTGGGGTGGAGAAGCTGGTCGAGCGCCGCGGGCTCGACCCGGGTGATCGCCTCTTCCTGGGTGATCAGCCCTTCGGAGGCGAGCTCCACGGCGATGCGCAGAGCCGCCTTCGCGGTGCGCTTGCCGTTGCGGGTCTGGAGCATCCAGAGCTTGCCTTTCTCGACCGTGAATTCCATGTCCTGCATGTCACGGTAGTGCTTCTCGAGGATGCCGTAGATGCGCACCAACTCGTTGTAGGCCTCCGGCATCGCCCTCTCCATGGAGGGCTTGTCGGAGCCGGACGCCACACGCGCCTTCTCGGTGATATCCTGCGGGGTGCGGATGCCCGCCACCACGTCCTCGCCCTGCGCATTGATGAGGAACTCGCCGTAAAGCTCCCTCTCGCCCGTGGAGGGGTTGCGCGTGAAGGCGACGCCGGTGGCCGAGGTCTCGCCCATATTGCCGAAGACCATGGCCTGCACGTTCACGGCCGTGCCCCAGCTCGCCGGGATGCCGTGAAGCTCGCGATACTTGATGGCGCGGTTGTTCATCCAGGAGCCGAACACCGCCCCGATGGCGCCCCAGAGCTGCTCCTCCGGGTCCTGCGGGAAGGCACGGCCCAGCTCCTTCTCGACGATGGCCTTGTAGCGCGGGATGAGCGCCTTCCAGTCGTCGGCCGAGAGGTCCGTGTCGAGGGTATAGCCGCGCCGGTCCTTGTACTCGTCGAGGGCTTCCTCGAAATAATGATGCTCGAGGCCCAGCACCACGTTCGAATACATGGTGATGAAGCGGCGGTAGGAATCGTAGGCGAAACGCTCGTCGCCGGCGCCCTTGGCCAGGGCCTGCACGGTGAGGTCGTTTAGGCCGAGATTGAGCACCGTGTCCATCATGCCGGGCATGGAGGCCCGGGCGCCGGAGCGCACCGAGACGAGGAGCGGGGTCTCGGCATCCCCGAAAGTGCGGCCTGTGAGGCTGCCCACGAAGGCGAGCGCCTTCTCGACCTCGCCCTTCAGCTCCGGCGGGTAGGAGCGCTCATGATCGTAATAATAGGTGCAGACTTCGGTCGTGATGGTGAAGCCGGGCGGGACTGGGAGACCCAGGTTGGACATCTCGGCGAGGTTGGCGCCCTTGCCGCCGAGCAGGTTCTTCATCCCGGCTTCGCCCTCAGCCTTGCCGTCTCCGAAGGCATAGACCCACTTCGTCATCTTCCGCCCCTTTGGCTCATATGACCTGCCGTCATGCAGGTGCTGGCTTGAAGCATGCCGAACCAAAACGCAACCTGAATGGCCAAGGTTCCTGCTGGGGGCATTCGCCGAAGGCCGTTTCGCCCACGGCCTCTGGCAATGGGGAGTTCATTTCATCTGAGTATAATGTTTCATTTAACCGATACTCGCGGACCGCCCATGCCCTCACCCATTATCATCGATACCACCCCTCCCTCGACAGTTACTCTCACGGCCGACCAGAGTTCCGTTACGGTCAATCCTGGGATCGGCATCGTCGGCCCGGACGACGGTTTTGGAATCGACGCCACGGCAGGCGCAGGCGGCAGCATCTTCGTGTATGGGTCCCTGTCTGCCGGGGGCGGAATCTACGACCCGTCGACGACACGCGACTCCTACAACATCGTGGTCTATGCCCAGGCCTCCATTACGGCGACGACGGGCTACGGCATCGCCCTTCAAAAGAAGGCAACGGTCATCAACCATGGCCATATCGACGCCATGCAGTTCGGGATCAGCATGGGCGACGGCAACAGCGTGGTGCTGAATAACGGCTCGATCGAGGCGAAAACCGGCATTCAAGCCTATGGCCACGAGACGATCGTCGAGAACAGCGGCTCGATCGTGACTACAGGCAACGGGATCGTTGCGATCGGTAACAATTACACCATCACAAACAGCGGCTTCATTCAGGCCGGCAGCCACGGCATCATCCTGGCCGACACGGCGGGTGTCGCAACCGTCGTCACCAATACCGGCACGCTCGGCGGAACCGTTCTTGCCTTCCGAGGAAGCGCTTTCGACAATGAGTTCATCAACCGCGGTGCCGTTATCGGCAATATCGATCTTCGCGCCGGCAACGACTTCGTAGATAGCCGGCAAGGAACGGTCACGGGCAAGATCATCCTGGGAACGGGGAACGACACGGCGCTCGGCGGAGCCGGGAACGATGTCTTCTGGGATGGACTCGGCAGCGATTCCATCGATGCCGGTGATGGCATCGACACGCTCAGCTACGAATCTTCCGTCGATGCCGCGGCACCTGTTCATGTAGATCTCGGGCTCACGACGGCACAGACCAGCCTCTGGGGCACCGATACTTTCGTGAACTTCGAGAATGTCATCGGCGGCGCGGCCGCCGACACGATCACAGGCAGTAACGGCGGCAATTTGCTCAAGGGGCTGACAGGCTCCGACAGCCTGAGCGGCGCGGGAGGCAACGATACGCTGGAAGGCGGTGCCGACAACGACGTCCTCGATGGGGGCGATGGTCTCGATACCGCCGTCTATGATGGTGCGGTCATCGTCACGGTGGATCTCCGGCTCGAGACCGTGCAGGATACCGGAGCCGGCAACGATGTCCTGACCGGAATCGAGAACCTCGTCGGTGGGTCGGCCGGCGACCGCCTCACGGGCAATGACGTCGACAATATCCTGGTCGGCAAAGGCGGCGCGGATCTCCTCTCGGGCGATGCGGGGACGGACCGCCTGGAGGGCGGAGCCGGAAACGATGTTCTGGATGGCGGCTCGGGGGCCGACACCGCCGTGTTTTCGGGCACCCGAGACAGCTACACCATCGTGGCCAATGCGGACGGGACCGTCACGGTCACCGACGCGCGCCCCGAAGGCGACGGCAAGGATGTGCTGAGGAATGTCGAAACCCTGACATTCGGCGATCTGTCCCTTGCGGCCCCGATCTATGCCGCACCGTCTCCTGTACCGTCCCCCACACCGTCTCCCGCACCGTCTCCTGCACCGTCGGCTCCTTCGGGCTCCGCGGCTCTCGCTCTCCATGGGACGTCGAAGGCCGACCATCTAACGGGCGGGAACAGTGCCGACTGGCTGTGGGGCCGCCTTGGCGCGGATGTGCTCACGGGCGGCACGGGGCGGGACATCTTCGTGTTCGACACCAATCCGAAGGCGAAGAAGAACACCGACAAGATCACCGACTTCGTCGTCAAGGACGATACAATCTACCTGGAGAACAAGTACTTCAAGATCGGCTCCAAGGGCACTCTCAAGAAGCCGGCCGCCCTGTCGAGCAAGATGTTCTATGTCGGCGCCAAAGCCCACGACAAGGACGACCGCATCGTCTACGACAAGAAGAAGGGCGCTCTCTACTACGACGACGACGGCAACGGTGCCCACAAGGCGGTAGCCTTCGCCATCCTCAAGAAGGGCCTCAAAATGACCTATCACGACTTCTTCACCATCTAAGCGCCGTGTTCCCTCCCCGGTGGGGAGAGGTGAAACACACACCGTCATTCCGGATTGCCGAAAGCCTGTCCGATTTGAAGGGCCACGCAGAGCATGGAACCCCCTGGCCGCTGACGGTGCCGGATCAGACGCAAAGGCGGTCGCGGCGCTCCATCCCGGAATGTCATCATTGTCCGGGATTTGTTTCCTCGGCGACCGGCCGGGAACTGTTGAACGGCCAGGTTAAGGAAAGAGCCGCTCCTTTCGCGTGGAATTTAGCGAAAGGAGGTGCCTCTCCGAAGAATCAGGCACCCGCGCAAAGAAAGTCCGCCGGAGCGGTGGCTCCGGCGGATCGCGATGCACGATGCGCGATGTCTCAGACCCGGTAGCGGCCGTTGCGCTTCACGTAGACCGTGGCGCCGACGGGAACGCGCTCGTAAAGATCCGCGACGTCCTCGTTGAGCATGCGCACGCAGCCGGACGAGACCTGCTCGCCGATGCTCCAGGGCTCATTGGTGCCGTGGATGCGGAACAGGATGTCGCGGCCGTCCTGGTAGAGGTAGAGGGCACGGGCGCCGAGCGGGTTGTCGAGACCGGCCTCGCGGTAGCGCGGCAGGTCGGGCTTGATGCTGACCATGGTCTTGGTGGGCGACCAGGCGGGCCAGACTCCCTTGCGGCCGACCGAGGCGACGCCCTTCCAGGAAAAGCCCTGCTTGCCGACGCCGACGCCGTAGCGGATCGCCTTGTTGTCCGGCTGGACAAGGTAGAGCATGCGCTCGTCGATATCGACCACGATGCTGCCCGGCTTCTCGGGGCCTTTGTACTCCACCGTCTGGCGGGCGTACTTCGCATCCATCCTGCTGCGATCAACCAGCGGAATGTCGTAGGGCTTGTCGGGCGCGAGGCCGACATACCAGCCCGCGTAAGGATCCGCCTCGGCGGCAGCCTGGGGCGGTGTCTGAACGCTTTGGCACGCGGCAAGGGACACGCCCAGAAGAGCGCACGGCAGAAGGCGACGAAGAATCATCACAATGGGACCGAGAGAAACTGAGTTGCGGCCTGCCTACCGCGAAGCTGTCCGCAATGCTGTGCCCTCGCTGCAACAGCGAGGGCAGAATGCGCCCTCACCCCTCGATACGGGAAAAATCCGCAACAGTCCGAGTCGCTTCGCGGATTGCGTTCAAGAGTCGCAGGCGGTTCTCCCGCATCTCCGCATCCTCCGCGTTCACCGTGACTTTGTCGAAGAAGGCGTCCACGGCCGGGCGCAAAGCCGCGAGCGCCCGCATGGCGCCCTCGAAATCCTCGCGCATCACATGTTCGCGCGCATGGGCGGAGGCGGCCTCCAGCACTTCGAGCAGCACCTTCTCTTCCGGCAGGCCGCGCTCGTGGACGAGGTGCTGATTCGGTGCCGCATCGTAAGAGCGCCCGTCCTTCTTTTCCTCGATGCGGAGAATGTTTGCCGCGCGACGGAAGCCCGCGAGAAGATTCGCACCATCCTCCGTGTCGAGGAAGCGCCCGAGCGCCTCGACGCGCCGCACGATCATGAGGAGATCACGCTCGTTGGATCTCGTCTCAGTTGTATCCATCGAGAATACCGCTGTGATCAGATCATGACGTGCGCCTCTGTCCTTCAGGTAGACTGTCAGGCGGTCGGCGAAAAACTGGAGCAGGTCGAACGAAGTCGTAATTGAATCCACGGCGGGAAATGAGTCGAACTGCTTGATCAGAATGCTGGTCAAATTCAGACGAACTTCGTTCTCCAAAATGAGGCGAACAACGCCCAAAGCCGCGCGCCTTAGCGCGTAAGGATCCTTCGAGCCCGTCGGCTTCTCGTCGATGGCCCAGAAGCCCACGAGGGTGTCGATCTTGTCCGCGAGCGCCACCGCGACGGAGACCGGATCGGTCGGTACCCGGTCGGAGGGGCCGAGGGGCTTGTAGTGTTCCTCAATGGCCGCCGCGACGCTGACGGGCTCGCCCTGGATCGCCGCGTAATAACGGCCCATGAGGCCCTGCAACTCGGGGAATTCGCCGACCATTTCGGTGACGAGGTCGGCCTTGGCGAGGCGCGCCGCACGCTCCGCCTCGGCCGGATTGGCGTCGACGAGGGGCGCGAGTTCCTTCGCGAGCGCCGCGATGCGCTCCACGCGCTCGTACTGCGTGCCGAGCTTCTCGTGGAACACGATGGACTTCAGCTTCTCGAGCCGGTCCTCCAGCTTCACCTTCTGGTCGGTTTCCCAGAAGAATTTCGCGTCCGAGAGACGGGCGCGCACCACGCGCTCGTTGCCGCCCACGATGGTCGCACCGCCGTCCGTCGCCGCGAGGTTCGAGGTGAGAATAAATTTATTGGCGAGCTTGTCGGTGCGCGGGTCGCGCAGCACGAAGCATTTCTGGTTGGCGCGGATCGTGGCGCGTATCACCTCCGGCGGAATGTCGAGGAAGGCCTCATCGAAGGAACCCATGAGCACCACGGGCCATTCCACGAGCCCGGCCACCTCCTCCAGCAGGCCCTCGTCCTCGACGAGCTCCAGCCCCTGCGCAAAGGCGAGGTCGCGGGCATCGTGCAGGATCATGTCCTTGCGCCGGTCAGCGTCGAGCACCACCTTGGCGCGCTCGAGGGCGGGCGCATAATCGTCGAAGCGGCGCACCTTGATGGCGCCGGGCGCCATGAAGCGATGGCCGTAGGTCTCGTTTCCGGCCTCGACCCCGTCCACCGAGAAGCGCACCACCTCCGGATCCTCGGTCTCAGGCCCAAAGGTGCAGACGATGGATTGCAGGGGTCTGACCCAGCGCAAGGAGCCGGGCTCCCGGGAGGCGGCGCCCCAGCGCATCGATTTCGGCCACGGGAAGCTTTTCACGATCTGGGGCAGGATCTCCGCCAGCACGTCCTGGGTGGCCCGGCCCGGACGCTCGATCAGCGCGACGTAGAACTCGCCCTTCTTGGGGTCCTTCTCGATCTTCGCCTGATCGAGGGAGGCGAGCCCCGCGCTCTTGAGAAAGCCCTGGACGGCCGCCTCCGGGGCGCCGACTCGCGGCCCTTTGCGCTCCTCGCGCACGTCCTGGCCCTTCACGGGCAGGCCGACGATGTTGAGCGCCAGCCGCCGCGGCGTCGCGAAGGCCTGGGCCCCCTCGTAGACGAAACCGCGCTCCACGAGCGCATCCGTCACGAGCTTCTTCAGGTCCTCAGCGGCACGCCGCTGCATCCGGGCGGGAATTTCTTCGGAGAAGAGTTCGAGGAGAAGATCGGGCATGGCAGGGGCGTCCATCACCCTCCCCTCGAGGGGGAGGGTCGGCCGTCAGGCCGGGGTGGGGTGGGAAGCGCGAACGCTTCCGATTGAGGCGAGCCATACAGGGCCGCATAAATGGTGTCGAGAACGCCGTCCAAATTCTCGATGAGCTCGGCGTTCCAGAAACGGATCACGCGATAGCCCTCACGTTCTAGCCATCGCGTCCGCGCTTCGTCTTTGGCCGCAACCGCGTCCTGCGAATGATGGCCGCCATCAAGCTCGATGATGAGGCGGGCCTTCAGGCAGGCGAAGTCGGCAATGTAGGGTCCGAGAGGAACCTGGCGGCGAAAGTGGCTCCCCAGGACAGGCACCTGCTTCAGGGCACGCCAGAGAACCTGCTCCGGCTCGGTGGTCGCAGAGCGGAGCTGCTTGGCTCTTTCCCGGCGGAAGCGGCTGATATTCGCCATGGCTGGTTTACGGTTGCGGTGTCACCCCACCCCGGAGCGCTGACGCGCTCCGACCCTCCCCCTCAAGGGGAGGCTGAAGGGAGGCGGTTACGCCGCCATGCCGCCGCCTTCCGTCTTCAGCCAGGCGGCGCCGCAGGCCTTGGCGAGCTCGCGGACGCGCAGGATGTAGCTCTGGCGCTCGGTGACCGAAATCACCCCCCGGGCATCGAGAAGGTTGAAGATGTGGCTCGCCTTGATGGCCTGGTCGTAGGCGGGCTGGGCCATGAGGTGGCGCTGGTCATTGGCGCCTGGCTTCGGCTCGCCCTCCTCCAGATACTTGCGGCAGGCCGCCTCCGCGTCGCGGAAATGGCGGAACAGCATCTCGGTGTCGGCATATTCGAAATTGTGCCGGGAATATTCCTGCTCGGCCTGCCGAAAAATGTCCCCGTAGGTGACCTTCCGGTCGCCCTCCTGGCCGTTGAAGTTGAGGTCGTAGATCGACTCGACGCCCTGGAGATACATGGCCAGGCGCTCAAGGCCATAAGTGAGCTCGCCCGCCACGGGGGCACATTCGAAGCCGGCTACCTGCTGGAAATAGGTGAACTGCGACACTTCCATGCCGTCGCACCAGCATTCCCAGCCCAGCCCCCAGGCGCCGAGGGTCGGGCTCTCCCAATCGTCCTCGACGAAGCGGATGTCGTGCACGGCGGTGTCGATGCCGATGGCCTCCAGGGACTTCACATAGAGGTTCTGGATGTCCGGCGGGTTCGGCTTCAGGATGACCTGGAACTGGTAATAATGCTGAAGCCGGTTCGGGTTCTCGCCGTAGCGCCCGTCCTTCGGGCGGCGGGAGGGCTGTACATAGGCCGCGCGCCAGGGCTTGGGACCCAGGGCTCGCAGGGTCGTGGCCGGATGGAAGGTGCCGGCGCCCATCTCCATGTCGTAGGGCTGGAGGATGACGCAGCCCTGCTCCGCCCAATAGCGCTGGAGCGTCAGGATGAGGCCCTGGAAGGACCGCGCAGGATTCATATGCGCTTCATCGCTCGTCATGTCGGCGTCCGGTCTTGAGGATGTGTGATCCGCACCCTTGAGATGCAGGGCCGCGCAAGTCAAGGGTTCGGGGCAGCTATCGGGGAGTGCGGGAAGCGCCTCCCTGCTCTCCTCCCCCTTGTGGGGAGGAGGTGGAGGTGGGGGTGTCAGCGCAGGACTGAAACCAGCTTGGCGCCCACACCCCCACCCTAGCCCTCCCCACAAGGGGGAGGGAATTCCGTCGCGCTTCGTCCCGACCTCACATCTCACTTGCCATGGCCAACCATGACAAAACAACGTCTTACAGCCCCAGCCGGGCCCAGGCGGCCCGCTCCTCCAGGGCGCCGAGCATCGCGGATGGATCCACGAGACCCGTCTCGCCCAGGGCGCGGCGGCCGAGGAGCCGGCCGAGGAGCGGCGGGCGCGGGGGCTCGATGAGCCGCAGCTGAACCTCGTCCCCATAGCGCTGGCGCAGGATCGTACGGATGTCGCCGACCCCGTCCGCAAGGCCGAGGCGCACCGCCTGCTCCCCGACCCAGAAGGCGCCGGAGAACAGGTCCGGCTCGGTCTCGTCGAGCTTGGCCCCGCGCCGGGAGCGGACAAGGCCGACGAAGACCTCGTGAATGTGCCGCTGCAGGTCCTTGAGCCGGGCCACGTCCCGCGGATCCTCCGGCTGGAAGGGATCGAGCATGGCCTTCTTCTCGCCGGCCGTGTAGACGCGCCGCTCGATCCCGAAGCGCTCGATGAGCCGGTCGAAGCCGAAACCGGCGGACACGACGCCGATCGAGCCGACGATCGACGACGGATCGGCGAAGATCTCGTCGGCCGCGCAGGCGATCATGTAGCCGCCCGATGCCGCCGCATCCTCCACGAAGGCGAAGACCGGCAGCTTCTTCTCCTCCGCAAGCGCCCGGATGCGCCGGAAAATCAGATGAGACTGGGCGGGCGAGCCGCCAGGGGAATTCACCACGAGGGCAACCGCCTTCGCGCCCTTGAGCGAGAAGGCCCGCTCCAGCACCGGCGCAAGCTGGGTGATGGAGAGCCCCGGCCGCAGGGGCATCGCCATTCCGATGGCGCCGGACAGGCGCACCACCGGTACGACCGGCAGACGGGCGCGGAACCGGGCCGGGACAAGAAATTGCAAGCGCTCGGGGAGACGGGAGATCAGGGAACCTTGAGCCATGACGTTCATGTAGTGCGGCCGAAATGTTGTTGGAGACCCTGCACCAGATTGGCCAAGATGAACATTCCTTTAGGGAAACCTTTGGCGTCTGTTCAGTTAGGTTCTTTTAAAGAATAGGACCTAGAACAGCCCGATCGATACTGTGTATCGGCCAGGCTATGCCCGAGCAAGGAGATCCAGATGCGACACTTTCTTTTCGGTCTCATTGGCATGAGCGCCTTAGGCTTCGGCGCTGTTGCCGCCCAGCCTGCCTCGGCCCAGCCCTTCTATCCGGGGTATCAGGAGCGTCCCTTCGTCGAGACCGTGCAGTATTACGGCCCTCCGCGCGGTCATTATCGCCGCTGGCACCGTCCCCCGCCGCCCCGCTACGGCTATTACGGCCGGCCCTATCGCCCGGCCGTGCGCTGCTGGGTGCGCCCCGAGCGGGTCTGGAACGGCTATCGCTGGGTGAGCCGCCCGGTTCGCATCTGCCGCTGAGCGGGTCTTCCACAAAACGAACGAAATGGGGCGCCCTCAGGCGCCCTTTTTCATGCGCCCCGCGTCACGACAATCCGGCCTCACCCCGATGGATCGCGGCTGCCAGGGGCGTGAAACGCCCTTCCGGACCGTGCAGCACAAGGGGCGGCAGGACCGCCAGGGGGGCGCGGCTGCCCTTCGTGCCCGACAGAAGCAGGCGAATCGCCGGACGGTCGGCCGTCGGATGGACGAACCGGACCGCAAGATCGCCGAGCCGTCCCGCCACGGCCGCGAGGCATTCCCCGAGCCGGTCGGCGCGATGGATGAGGACGAGCCGTCCCCCGGGCCGGAGGAGCGCCATGCAGGCGGCAAGCCAGGCCTCGAGCCCTCCGGCCGGGAGGGCATGGGCGGCCGAGCGGCCGGGATCTGGCGATAGGCGTGAGCGCCCCTCCTCCAGGAAGGGCGGATTGGTGAGGACAAGGTCGGCGCTTTCGGCCGAGAGCCCTGCTGCCCGCCGCGCCGCGCGGTCGAGCACGTCCGCCACCGCCACCGCCGCATCCACGCCGTTCTCCCGGCAATTCTGGCGGCAGAGTTCCGCGAGATCAGGGTCACGCTCCACGAAGACGAGGTCCGCGGCCTTCTCCCGAGCCGCCACCATGAGGCCGACGGCGCCCGTGGCGGCCCCCACGTCGATCACCCGGTCGCCCGGTCGGACGGGTGCCGCGGCCGCGAGCAGGACCGCATCGGTGCCTGCCCGGTGACCCTTTCGCGGCTGAAGCAGGGAGACACGCCCGTCGAGGAGCGAATCGGTCGTGACGTCAGACATGGCGCAGCTCGGCATCGAGCCCCGCCTCACGGATGAGGCGCCGCGCCTGGGCGACATGGTCGTCCGGAACCAGGATGCGGCGCGGAAAGGCGCCGGTCATGCCCTCCAGCGCGCTGATATGCATGTCGGCGACCAGAACGGGGATATTGGCGTTTTCCAACAAGGATTGTAGGAAGCCGATCAGAACGAGATCGCTGCTTCTGACGATTTCGACCATCGGCGCCGGGCTCCTCCTGCGGCAAGCTCCGCATTGCTGCATGAGATCCGCCATGCCACGGTGTCCAGATATTCCTTCCGGCGTCCTGCGCCGGCAACCCGGGTTGAGAGCGTGGGCGTCGTCGTACCCTTCGAAGACAAGCATCCTGAGCGGAATGCGAGCATCGAGAAGCTCGTCTCCCTTGTGTCCTCGGACATGGAGCGGGTCAATGCGATGATCCTGTCGCGGACCGGCTCCGACGTCACCATGATCCCCGAGGTGGCGAACCACCTCATCTCGTCCGGCGGCAAGCGCCTGCGCCCGATGCTGACCCTCGCGACCGCCGGCCTCTCGGGCTACGAGGGCGACGGGCACGTGAAGCTCGCGGCGAGCGTCGAGTTCATGCACACCGCCACTCTCCTCCACGACGACGTGGTGGACGAGAGCGACATGCGCCGGGGCAAGATCGCGGCCCGTATCAAGTGGGGCAACGAGGCGAGCGTCCTGGTGGGCGATTTTCTGCTCGGCCAGGCCTTCCGCATGATGGTGGAGGTCGGCTCGCTCCGCGCCCTCGACATCCTCTCGGCCGCCGCCACCGTGATAGCCGAGGGCGAGGTGATGCAGCTCGCCGCCGCCAAGAATACCGAGACGACGGAGGACGAATACCTCGCGGTCATCCGGGGCAAGACCGCGGAGCTCTTCGCGGCCGCCTGCGAGGTCGGCCCGGTGATCGCCAACCGTCCCAAGGCCGAGCAGGCCGCCTGCCGCTCATACGGGATGAATCTCGGCATCGCGTTCCAGCTCGTGGACGATGCTCTCGATTACGGCGGTACGGCCGCAACGCTCGGCAAGAACGTTGGCGACGATTTCCGCGAGGGCAAGATCACCCTGCCGGTGGTTCTTTCCTTCCGGCGCGGCTCGGACGAGGAGCGCGCCTTCTGGCGGCGTGCCCTGGAGCAGGGCGAGGCGGGCGATACGGATCTCGACCAGGCCATCGCGATCATGCGCCGCCACCGGGCGCTCGAGGACACCATCGAGCGCGCCAGGCATTACGGCGCCATGGCCCGCGACGCCCTCGCGCTCTTCCCGAACGGGCCGATGAAGCAGGCCCTCCTCGAAACCGTCGATTTCTGCATCGCCCGCGCCTACTGACCGGCATCCGCCATCCGACGCGTTTCATAAAAAGAACATTTCGGTTGACATAGCGTCCGACCCGACGCATGGTTCCCTTGCTGACGGGCGGTTTCGACCGCCCGCAGCCGCGGTGATTTGAGACGAGCAGCTTGCGCCGCGTCATCAAACGCTAAAGCGCCACGGAGCGACCTCCGCCTCGTGGTTCACGGGATCTGTGCCATGACGCGCCTTCATTCTCTGCCGCTTCTCCTGCCGGGCCGAATGCCCGCCGGGACCTGCCGGCCGCGACGCCTCACGGCCTAATCCCTTCCCCTCCAGAACCGCAATGTCCGCCCGGCCCTTCACGGCCGGCGACCGAATGCGCCTTGAAAGGTTGAAACCCATGTTCGACATCACCCGCCGCACGCTTCTCTCTGCAACCCTCGTCCTCGGCACGGCCCTTGCGACGACGCTGCCTGCCGCTGCCGCCGACCAGACCATCAAGGTCGGGGTCATGTCCGGCGCCGAGGAGGAAGTCGCCGAGGTGGTGAAGAAGGTTGCGGCCACCAAGGGGCTGAACGTGCAGCTCGTGCCGTTCTCCGATTACGCTCTCGTCAACGAGGCGCTGGCCCGCGGCGACCTCGACGCCAACGCCTTCCAGCACAAGCCCTATCTCGACGCCCAGATCGCGGCGCGCGGCTATAAGATCGTGCCTGTCGGCTTCACGTTCGTCCAGCCGATCGGGCTCTATTCCAAGAAGCTCAAGGCCGTGGCCGACCTGCCGAAGGGCGCCAAGATCGGCCTTCCGAACGATCCGAGCAACGGCGGGCGCGCCCTCAACCTCCTGGCCGCACAGGGCCTCATCAAGTTGAAGGACGGCAAGGGCCTGTCGCCGAGCCTCCTCGACATCGCCGAGAACCCAAAGGGCCTTGTCTTCTCCGAGCTCGACGCCGCGCAGCTTCCCCGCGCCCTGCCCGATCTCGACGCGGCGGTGATCAACACCGACCACGCCATCAACGGAGGCCTCGACATCCGCAAGGACACGATCGCCGTCGAGGCGCGCGAGGGCAATCCTTACGCCAACTTCATCGCGGCCCGGCAGGGCGAGGAGAACCGCCCCGAGATCAAGACCTTCGTGGCCTCCTACCAGTCCCCGGAAGTCGCCGCCTTCCTCGACACCCGCTTCAAGGGCGCAATCATCCCGGCTTGGTAAGGGATCGCCGCGCCTGACAAGGTGCGATGGATTTGTCTTGTCATCATCCCCGGGCTCGTCCCGGGGATTTTGTTTCGCAGCGTGGAAAGGAGCGGATGGCCGGGACAAGCCTATGACGGCGGAGGTCGTGCCCCGGAATGACGAAGGGCGGAGGTGCGAGGCACGGCCTCACCTCCCCAGGAATGAAGATGGCTCGCATGAGGTTGGCGGGCTGTGTCGGGTCGCGGGAGGCACGATGGTGGCGCGAACGCTCCGCCGGAGACATGCCCCTATGCGCGACCGACCCAACGGCTTTAATCTCGTTTCATGGATTCTCCTTCTCTCGACCCATCTCGGGACGCCCAGGCCGAACCGTCCTGGGACGACCTCAAGATCTTTCTGGCTGTGGTGGCTCATGGATCGATGAACGGCGCCGGACGGGCGCTGGGCCAGAGCCAGCCGACCATCGCGCGGCGCGTGCGCACCCTGGAGGAATGCCTCGGTGTCGACCTATTCCAGCGCGGCCCCAACAGCCTGATCCTCACGGAAGCCGGGCGCGCCGTGCTGGAGGCAGCCTCCCCCATGGCGGAGGCTGCCCGCTCCGTCCCCAAGCTCGCGGCCGCCTATCGTCCCGACCCGGAGGCCCCGGTGCGGCTGACCGCGACCATGTCGGTGACCATGTTCCTGTCGCACCATGCGGCGGGGCTTGCCCGTGCCACGGCTCCGACCGAGATCGCCTACATCCCCATGCGGCGGAAGGCGGATCTCGCGGCCGCAGAGGCGGACATCGCCCTGCGGCTGCGGCGGATGCCCGAGGAGGAGGACCTGATCGTCCGCAAGATCGGCCGCATCGCCTTCGCGATCTATGCCCGCACGCCGGACGTAGCCGCCGTGATCGTGCCGCCGGAAGATCCCAACCTGTCCCGGCAGGCCGCCTTCATCGCGCATTACGCGAACGGCCGCCCCATCGCGGCGAGGATCGGGGACGTGCCGATTCGCTATCAGGCCACGAAGGCGGGGCTGGGGGCAGCCGTGCTGCCCTGCTGGCTGGGGGATGCCGAGCCGGAACTCGTGCGCGTGGCGGATCCGACCGACGAGATGGTCGAGGACATCTTCCTCGTGACCCACCGGCGCGGCCGCAACCGCGAGAGCGTCGCCCGGGTCTCGGCCGCTCTGGTCGACCTGTTCCGGCGCGAGCGCGACGCACTCGCCGGAACCCGTCAGGCCGACTGAGCGCGCTTCCCCTTCGGCGTCCCTTTTACGGGCGCCGCCTCCCCCAGGGCATGGGCCAGCACTTTCTTCATGACGCCCGGCAGGGCCTCGCCGGGCAGCTGCCGGCGCGGCGTCCAGCGCATGTCGTCCGGGGCGGGCGTGCCCTTCGGGACCTTGGCGAAGAGCACGGTCAGCTCGAGGGGAAAATGCGTGAAGACGTGACGTACCGTGCCCGGGAGGCGCTGCCAGCGGGCCTCGATGGGGGCGTCCAGCACGGCGCGGGAGGGCTCGTAATCGGTTTCCCAGGCGCTCGTGGGCGCCTCGGCCATGCCGCCGAGAAGCCCCTGGGGCGGGCGGGTCCGCAGGAGCACGCTGTCGTCGGCGCGCAGCACCACGAAGGCTGCGCCCTTGCGCAGGGGCCCGGTCTCCTTCTTCTGCTTCCTCGGAAACGTCTCCTGCAGGCCAGTGGCCCGGGCCCGGCAGGGCTTCATCCATGGACATAAGGCGCAGGCGGGCCGTTTCGGCGTGCAGATGGTGGCGCCTAGATCCATGAGGGCCTGGGCGAAATCCCCCGGACGGTCCGTCGGGACCATCTCCTGGGTCAGGGCCCTGATCAGGGGCTTGGCCTTGGGGAGTGGATCCTCGACCGCGAAGAGCCGGGACACGACCCGCTCCACATTGCCGTCGACCGCCGCCGCCGGCTCTCCGAACGCGATGGCCGCCACCGCCGCCGCCGTATAGGCGCCGATGCCCTTCAGCTTCAGGAGTTCGGCCTCGGTCGCCGGAAAGCTCCCGCCATGCTTGTCCACAACCGCTTTCGCGCAGGCATGGAGGTTGCGGGCGCGGGAATAATAGCCGAGCCCCGCCCAGGCCTGCATCACGGCCTCGACGGGTGCCTCCGCCAGGGCCGTGACGGTGGGGAACCGTTCGAGAAAGCGCTGATAGAAAGGTTTTACGGCCGCCACGGTCGTCTGCTGCAGCATGATCTCGGACAGCCAGACGCGGTATGGGTCCGCGGTTTCGCCGGGCTTCGCGCGCCATGGCAGGTCGCGCCGGTGACGGTCGTACCAGGCGAGCAGATCGGCGGGGTCGGGCTTGGTGACGCGCAAGGCGGACGTTAACATGTGTCGTGGAATACCGGTCCTGTCGGAAGATTCCAACGCGGCTTTTGGATCGAAATCAACATGCGCCAGCCGAGGCCCAGGCCCCGCCCTCGCCCCCTTGCCGATTTTCTCGACTCGTGCCTCGGCCCGAGCCTTGCGGCGCAGGGCTTCGCCACCTCGGACGTGATCGTCGCCTGGCCGGACATCGTCGGCGAGCGCCTGGCCGCCTTCACCCAGCCCCTCAAGATCGAGTGGAAGCGCAAAGGCCCCCATGCGGACCCGGAGGCGCGGCCCGACCCCGCTACCCTCGTGGTCAGGGTCGAGAGCGCCTTCGCGCTGGAGATGCAGCACCTCGCCCCCGTGGTGATCGACCGGGTCAACACCTATTACGGCTGGCGCTGCATCGGGAAGCTGGTGCTCAAGCAGGGTCCGGTCCGGCGGGCCGAGAAGCCCCGCCCGGCCGTCCGTGCCCTCTCGGAGGCCGACCGCGAGCGCCTCGCGGCGGTCGTCCAGCCCATCGAGGACGAGACTCTGCGCGCTGCCCTGGATCGATTGGGGCAGGCCATCGTTGGTTCGGGCGGCGGGACGCGCACGAAAGCGTGACGGAACGGACGCTTGCCAGGCGGCGCGTCTCACTCTACCGCAGGATGAAGTCTCTCACGGAGCATTTTGCAGATGATCACCCGGCGTCAATCGCTTCAGCTTCTCGGTACGGCCGCCGTGGCCGCCTTCGTGACCACGAGCCTGCCGGCCTTTGCGCAGGACGCTTCGGCTCAGGACCTGGCCGTTCAGGGCCCCCTCGGGGACGTTGCGCTCGGCCCGGAGGGCGCCAAGGTCACGATCATCGAATACGCCTCGCTGACCTGCTCCCACTGCGCGCATTTCCACAACGACACCTGGCCCGAGTTCAAGAAGCGCTATATCGACACCGGCAAGGTGCGCTTCGTCCTGCGCGAGTTCCCCCTCGATCCCCTGGCGACGGCCGGCTTCATGCTCGCCCGCTGCGACGGGAACGACAAGTATTATCCGATCACCGACCTGCTCTTCGAACAGCAGAAAAACTGGGCCTTCGTGGACAAGCCCCTCGACGCCCTGCGCCAGATCATGAAGCAGGCCGGTTTTTCACAGGAGAAATTCGACGCTTGCTTGCGGGACCAGAAACTATATGACGCGGTAAACGCGGTGAAGAACCGAGGGATCTCGCAGTTCAAGGTGGACTCGACGCCGACTTTCTTCATCAATGGTCAGCGTCACCCGGGAAGCATGTCGATCGATGAGCTTGAGCAGATTATCAAGCCCCTGCTGGGATAACCCCTCCTCCCGGGAGAAAACGGGGGCGCGTCGATGAAGCTGACGCGCCTGCGCATTGCCGGATTCAAGACCTTCGTCGAGCCGACCGATTTCTTGATCGAACCGGGCCTGACCGGCGTGGTCGGGCCGAACGGCTGCGGCAAGTCGAACCTCGTCGAAGCTTTGCGCTGGGTTATGGGAGAAAACTCCCACAAGAACATGCGCGCCACCGGGATGGACGACGTCATCTTCTCCGGCTCCGGCGGCCGCCCGGCCCGCAATTCGGCCGAGGTGATGATCACTATCGACAATGCGGAACGCACCGCTCCGGCCGCCTTCAACGACGCCGAACTCCTGGAGATTTCCCGCAAGATAGAGCGCGAGGAAGGCTCCACCTACCGGATCAACGGCAAGGAGGTGCGCGCCCGCGACGTGCAGATCCTCTTCGCGGATGCCGCGACCGGCGCCCGTTCGCCCGCCCTGGTGCGCCAGGGGCAGATCAGCGAGATCATCTCGGCCAAGCCCCAGTCCCGCCGCCGTATCCTCGAGGATGCGGCCGGCATCGCGGGTCTCCATGCCCGCCGCCACGAGGCGGAGCTCAGGCTCAAGGCCGCCGAGGACAACCTGCTGCGCGTCGAGGACGTGATCCGCGAGCTGGAAAGCCAGGTCGACAGCCTCAAGCGCCAGGGCCGCCAGGCGGCGCGCTACAAGAACCTCTCGTCCGAGATCCGCCGGCTCGAAGCCCTGATGTACGCCATCGGCTTCGCCGAGGCCCGCGAGCAGGCGGCCGCCTCCGAGCAGCAGGCGGCTGACGACCTGAAGGCGGTGGCCGACCGGACCGAGGAGCAGACCAAGGCCGCGACCGCCCAGGCAATCGCCGCCCATGCGATTCCCCCCTTGCGGGAGGAGGAGGCGAAGGCCGCGGCGGCCCTCCAGCGCCTCACCCATGCCCGCAACGAGCTCGAATCGGAGGAGCGCCGTTCCAAGGAGCGCGTGACCGAGCTGGAGCGCCATATCGGCGACCTGCACCGGGACCTTGCCCGCGAGGCCGCCCAGCGCAGCGACGCGGAGGCGACCATCGGGCGCCTCACAGAGGAAGAGGCCGAGATCGCGCTGACGACCGACGGCGCGGACGACACCCGCGCCGAGAGCGAGGAGCGCCTCCATGCCGCAGAGGCGGCGCTCAACGAGGCCGAAGCCGCCCTGAGCGCCCTCCAGGCCCAGACCTCGGACCTCAATGCCCGCCGGGCCGCCCTGGAGCGGGCGATCCGCGAGGAGATGGAGCGGGCGGCCCGCTTCGCGGCCGAGCGGGAGCGGATCGAGCGGGACATCGCGGCCCTCGCGACCCCTCCGGAGGACGGCCCCTCGGCCGAGATCCTGCGCGAGGAGATGGCCCTTGCCGAAGAGGTGGCCGAGAACGCCGAGGAGGCCGTGATCGCCGCCCGCGAGGCGCTCGCGGCCGCTCGCGAGGGCGAGAACCGCCTGCGCCAGCCCCTCAACGAGGCCGAGCGCAAGGCCCAGCGCCTGGAGACCGAGGCCCGGACGCTTGCCAAGCTCGTCACCTCAGCGACCGGGGACCTCTGGCCGCCGGCCCTCGACCAGATCACCGTGGACAAGGGCTACGAGACGGCCCTCGGCGCAGCGCTCGGGGATGATCTCGACGCCTCCACCAATCCTTCGGCGCCCGCTCATTGGGCTGAGACCGGCTCGGGCGAGAGCGACCCGGCCCTGCCCGAAGGCGTGACGTCCCTGGCAGATCTCTGCCGGGCCCCCGTGCCCCTGCGGCGGCGCCTGCGCCAGATCGGCGTAGTCACCAAGGAGGACGGCCTTCGCCTGCGCGGCCTCCTGAAGCCCGGACAGCGCCTGGTTTCCCAGGAGGGCGATCTGTGGCGCTGGGACGGCTTCACGACCGCCGCGGAGGCGCCCTCCCCGGCTGCCCGCCGCCTGGCCGAGAAGAATCGCCTCGGCGACCTGGAGCGGGAGGCCGCTGCGGCCCGGGAAGAAGCCGAGCGCCTGCGTCACGAGGCCGAGGAGGCCCTGGGCACGGTCCGCACGGCTGCGTCCCACGAAATGCAGGCCATCGAAGCCGCCCGTCAGGCGCGGCAGGCCCTCGATGCGGCCCGCACCCGCCTGACCCAGGCGGAGCGGCGCGAGGCGGAACTTGGCCAGCGCCGCTCGGCCCTTCAGGAGGCTCTGGCCCGGCTGTCCGACAGCGAGAGCGAGGCGCAGGAGCGCGTCGCCGATGCGCAATCCGCCCTAGAGGATCTGGCCCCGGCGCCCGATTTGGAGAATCGCCTCCTGGAGGAGCGCACCCGGGTGGCCGAGCGCCGGGCCGCCGCGTCCGAGGCCCGGGCGGCCCTGCAATCCCTCGTCCACGAAGCCGAGATGCGGCGCAGGCGGCGGGAGGCCATCGCGGCCGACATTCGCCTGTGGACGGAGCGCGCCGCCCGCGCCGCCAGGGCTCTCGAAGATTTGGGCGAGCGCCTGGAGCGTGCCCAGGACGAGCACCAGAGGCTGCTCGACGCGCCCGACACCTATCTGCTGCGCCGCCGCGCCCTGATGGCCGAGGTTGAGGAGGCCGAGGCCCGCCGGAAGGAAGCGGCCGACCGGCTGGCCGATGCCGAGACCCATCTGGCCGAGACGGACCGGGCTGCCCGGGCGGCCCTGGAGGCCCTTTCGGCCGCCCGTGAGTCGCGCGCCGGCTCCCAGGCCCGGCACGAGGCCGCAGTCCAGCGTCTCGCCGAGATCACCCGCGCCATCGCCGAAAATCTCGACACCACCCCGGCCGGGCTGATCGAGCTGGCCGGCCTCAAGGACGGAATCGAGCTGCCGAGCCAAGGCGAGATCGAGGCAAAGCTCCACAGCCTGAAGAACGACCGGGAGCGCCTCGGCGCCGTGAACCTGCGGGCCGAGGAGGAACTGAACGAACTCGAGACGAAGCACGGCTCCATCGCGACCGAGCGGGACGACCTCGTCGAGGCGATCAAGCGTCTGCGCGGCGCCATCGGCAGCCTCAACCGCGAGGGCCGGGAGCGCCTGCTCGCCGCCTTCGACGTGGTGAACGCCCATTTCCAGCGCCTTTTCAGCACTTTGTTCGGCGGCGGCACTGCGGAGCTGACCCTGGTCGATTCGGACGATCCGCTGGAAGCGGGGCTGGAGATCCTGGCCCGCCCGCCGGGCAAGAAGCCGCAGAGCATGACGCTCCTCTCCGGCGGCGAGCAGGCGCTCACGGCCACGGCCCTGATCTTCGCGGTCTTCCTGACCAACCCGTCGCCCATCTGTGTTCTGGACGAGGTCGACGCACCGCTCGACGACGCCAATGTGGAGCGCTACTGCGACCTGCTCGAAGAGATGGCCCGCAGCACCGAGACCCGCTTCGTGGTCATCACCCACAACCCGATCACCATGGCGCGCATGGACCGCCTGTTCGGCGTCACCATGGCCGAGCGGGGCGTGTCGCAGCTGGTCTCGGTCGATCTTCAGAGCGCCGAGCGCATCCTTGAGACGGCGTAAGGGTTTTGCCCCACCGTCATCATTCAGCCCCAGAATCGTGACCGATTCCGCGCCAAGCTGTCGCTCAGAGAATTATTTTCATTACTTTTCAATAGCTTAACTCTTTCCCGACGGTCCTTGACAGGGGGGACCCTCCCCCATATGTTTCGCGCGGCTTTCGGGGCCGGGATTCCAGACCTTTCCCGCACCGCTGACAGAGGAGAACGCCATGGCGGACCCTACGAAGCGGAACGGTGAAAACGGTCAGGAGCCGACCAGTTCCGACGATGCTAACCTGACAGCGAGACTGAAATCCCTCGATGCGCGGATCGACCAAGCGACCGCACAGCGAACCAGGACTACAGAATCGCCGTCCCGTTCGAAGTCCGATTCGAGCGCGCTCAGCCAAGGCATTCGGCTTTCGGCAGAGTTCGTCTCAGGGGTCGCGGCGGGCGGGATTGTCGGGTGGCTCGTCGATCATCTGTTCGGAGTCTCTCCCTGGGGGCTCATCGTTTGCATCATCCTCGGCTTCTGCGCCGGGATGCTCAATCTTCTACGAGCGGCGGGAGTGCTGAAAAGCGCCCGTTACGATGACAAGCGGTGACCTATCCCATTCCCCGGCCATACGGCGACAGGCAACAGCGGTTTTAAGAGCGGATCATGGCAAGCCCGATTGAGCAATTCCAGATCAAGCCCATCATTCCTGTCATCAACTTCACCAATTCGTCGCTGTTCATGGTCGGCGCCGTCGCGGTCATCGTCGGCGGCCTGCTGCTTGCCACCCGCAAGCGCGCCGTCGTGCCCGGCCGCGCCCAGTCTGTCGCCGAGGTGCTGCACGATTTCGTGGCCGGAACCTTGAGAGATGCGGCCGGCGAAGAAGGAATGAAGTTCTTCCCGTTCGTCTTCTCCCTGTTCATGGTCGTGTTCACGGCGAACATGCTCGGCATGATCCCGGGCTTCTTCACGGTCACGAGCCACGTGATCGTCACCTTCTCGCTGGCGCTCCTCGTCATGGGCACCGTGGTGATCTACGGCTTCATGCGGCACGGCACCCACTTCCTCGGTCTCTTCGTGCCGTCGGGCGTGCCGGCTTGGCTTCTGCCCTTCATCGTCGTGATCGAACTGATCTCCTTCCTGTCCCGGCCGATCTCCCTGTCCCTGCGTCTCTTCGCGAACATGCTCGCGGGACATATCGCGCTGAAGGTTTTCGCCGGCTTCGTGGTGGCGCTGCTCGGCGCCGGCGGAGCCCTGGCGATCCTCTCTCCGCTTCCGCTTCTCATGGCGGTCGCTCTCATGGCGCTCGAGTTCCTCGTCGCCGCTCTGCAGGCCTACGTCTTCACGGTGTTGACCTGCATCTACCTCAACGACGCGCTGCACCCGGGCCACTAGGTCTGCGCTGCGTTAGTTCCCTCCCTCCCGGTCAAACACCCCTTTAAGGAGATCACGATGGATCCGGTTGCTTTCAAGTTCCTTGGCGCGGGCCTCGCCTGCATCGGCATGGGCCTCGCCGCTATGGGCGTCGGCAACATCTTCGGCAACTTCCTCTCGGGCGCCCTGCGCAACCCGTCGGCCTCGGACAGCCAGTTCGCTCGCGCGTTCATCGGCGCCGCGCTCGCGGAAGGTCTTGGCATCTTCTGCCTCGTCGTCGCCCTCGTCCTGCTGTTCACCTAAAATTTTCACGGTGATCGGGAGGGCGAAGCGCTGAGCGCTTCGCTTCGACAAAGGTGACGGCGGGACACCGCCGTCATTCATCGTTTCTAGGATGACCCATATCCTGTCAGGATCAGCTCCATGGCTCAGGCCCAGACGACCCATGCTGCAACGGAAGCGCACGGCGGCGCTCACGAAGACATCGGCTTTCCGCCCTTCAAGACGGAAACCTATGCGGGCCAGATTATCTGGCTGACGATCACCTTCGTCGCGCTTTACGTCCTGCTTTCCAAACTGGTTCTGCCGCGCCTGTCGGGCATCATCGAGAACCGCCGCACGACGATTGCGAGCGACCTCGACGAGGCGGCCGCCATGAAGACCCGCGCCGAGGAAGCCGGAGTCGCCTACGAAAAGGCGCTCTCAGAAGCCAAGGCCCGCGCCCAGGCTCTCGCCCAGGAGGCCCGCTCGAAGGTCTCGGCCGAGACGGACGCCAAGCGTAAGGCCCTCGAGGCCGATCTCGGCCAGCGCCTCGCCGAATCCGAGGCGGTCATCGCCCGGAAGAAGTCCGACGCCATGGCCAATGTCCGCGGCATCGCCGCCGAGACGGCCAGCGCCATCGTCGAGCGCCTGACCGGCAAGGCTCCGGCTCCGCAGGCGGTGGAAGCCGCCCTCGACCAAACCAAGGCTTGATCAGGAGATCCACATGCTGTCCAGCGCTGAATTCTGGGTCGCCGTCGCCTTCTTCATCTTCTGGGGCATCCTGTTCTACTACGGGGTCCCGGCCAAACTCATGAGCTCACTCGATTCCCGCGGCAAGCGGATCGCAGACGAGCTCGCCGAGGCCAAGCGCCTGCGCCAGGATGCCGAGAAGCTCCTCCGGGAGTTCGAGGCCAAGCGCGCCGCCGCCGAGCGTGAGGCTGCCGACATCGTCTCCACCGCCAAGGAAGAGGCCGAGCGCCTTGCCCAGGAAGCCCAGGAGAAGATGGCCGACTTCGTGAAGCGCCGCACGGCTTCCGCCGAGGCGAAGATCGCCCAGGCCGAGGCCCAGGCCTCCGCCGAGGTCCGCGCCGCGGCCGTCGACGCGGCCGTCCGGGCTTCCGAGCGCGTCCTGCGCGACGAGCTGTCCGGCCCGGTGGGCGCTTCGCTCGTCGAGAAGAGCCTGAGCGACGTCCGCGCGAAGCTGCAGTAAGGCTTTGCCGCACAACTAAATCGGAAGGCCGCCTCCGGGCGGCCTTTTTCGTTTGAAGGGAAACACCATGCTGCTGATTTTCGATTGCGACGGCGTCCTGGTCGATTCGGAGGTTCTCGCCTGCCGGCTCGACGCCGAGATCCTCACAGGGCTCGGCTTCCCCTATTCAACCGAGGAGATCCTCACCCAGTTCGTCGGCGTCAGCCTGAAGGACATGATCGCGCGGATCGAGGCGGAGCATGGACGGTCCCTGCCCGAGGATTTCGGCGAACGCCTCAACCAAACCCTGTTCGCCCGCTTCGAGGAGGAGCTGCAGCCGGTCCCCGGCGTGCGCGACGCAATCCTCTCCCTCCCCTATCGGCGCTGCGTCGCCTCGTCGTCCACGCCGGACCGGATTGCCCTGTCTCTGCGCGTGACGGGCCTGGCCGATCTCTTCACGCAGGTCTTCAGCGCCACGGAGGTCCGGCACGGCAAGCCGGCTCCGGATCTCTTCCTCCATGCGGCCTCGCAGATGGGAGCCCCGCCCGAGACCTGCCTAGTGATCGAGGATTCCGCCGCCGGTGTCCGCGCCGCCTGCGCGGCCGGCATGCGTGTGATCGGCTTCACGGGCGGCGGCCATTGCGGCCCCGAACACGCCGAGAAACTGCGCGCCGCGGGGGCCCCCTTCATTCTGGAGCGGATGGAGGATCTGCCGGAGACGGTGCGCCGGCATGCAGAGCGGGTCTCCTAGCGCGGCGGAAGAGGGTGTAAGGGAAGCGAAGCTCTACCGTCATTCCGGGGCCGCGTAGCGGAGCCCGGAACCCATAAACACCAGCGCTTCAGAATTGAGCGCAGCTTTTCCCGCTGTGGCATTCTCGTAAAGCTTAGCGTTTATGGGTTCCGGGCCCAGCGCTCCGCGCGGCCCCGGAATGACGCGGGGAGCGCTGCGCTGCTCTCTGTCCACGGCCCCCCGGCAGGCCGTGGGAAGCGACAACCTGCTCTCCTCCCCCACGGATCTCGGGTGTTCCCGAGATCCGCTCCCTCAAGACGCAAGTCGGGAACACCCGACTTGCGGTGGGGAGGAGTTGGAGGTGGGGGTGTGAGCGCCACGTTCTGAGAGTTCAGCGCCGACACCCCCACCCTAGCCCTCCCCACAAGGGGGAGGGAAACAGGTCGCGCTCCGCCCCGCTCCGGACATTTCCTAAAATGAAAACGGCCGGGACATGCCCGGCCGTTCGAAGGTCTTACGAGTGTCTGCGGCTCTACTCCGCCGCTTCCGCGACTGACGCGGGCGGCGTCCACTTGAGCACGGGGCTGCGGGCCGCGCGGGTCTCATCCAGGCGGCGGCGCGGGGCGTGGTAGGGAGCGCCCGTGAAGCGGCCCTTGTCGTTGCCGGTCGTTGCCGCCATGGCGAGGTCGCGCAGGGTCGCGATGAAGAGATCGAGAGACGCCTTCGATTCGGACTCGGTCGGCTCGATCAGCATCGCGCCATGCACCACCAGCGGGAAGTACATGGTCATCGGGTGATAACCCTCGTCGATCATCGCCTTGGCGAAGTCGAGGGTGGTGACGCCCGTGTCCTTCAGCCAGGTATCGTCGAACAGGACCTCGTGCATGCAGGGCTTGTCGCCGAAGGGCTGCGAGAACAGGTCCGAGAGCGAGGCGCGGATGTAGTTGGCGTTGAGCACCGCATCCTCGGAGGCCTGACGCATGCCGTCGGAGCCGTGCGAGAGCATGTAGGAGAGCGCGCGCACATACATGCCCATCTGGCCGTGGAAGGCCGTCATGCGGCCGAACGGCGTCTCGGCCGCATCCTCCTCGTGCTCCACCAGAGTGAGCTCGCCGTCCTTCACGGTCACGAACGGCACCGGCGCGTAAGGCGCAAGCCGTGCCGAGAGCACCACCGGACCGGAGCCCGGGCCGCCGCCGCCATGGGGCGTCGAGAAGGTCTTGTGCAGGTTGATGTGCATGGCGTCGACGCCGAGATCGCCCGGGCGCGCCTTGCCGACGATGGCGTTGAAGTTCGCGCCGTCGCAGTAGAAATACGCGCCTGCATCGTGGATCGCCTTAGCGATCTCCGACACTTGATTCTCGAAGAGGCCGCAGGTGTTCGGGTTCGTCAGCATGATCGCAGCGACGTCGGGCCCGAGGAGCTTCTTCACGTCCTCCACATGCACCCAGCCGTCGTCCCGGGCCGGCACCGGCTTCACGACGAAGCCGATCAGCGCAGCGGTCGCCGGGTTCGTGCCGTGGGCCGAATCGGGCACCAGCACCACGTTGCGGGTCTTGCCCTCGCCGCGCGCCTCGATGGCGGCCTTGATCGCCATCATGCCGCAGAGCTCGCCATGGGCGCCCGCTTTCGGCGACAGGGCGACGGTGGTCATGTTGGTGAGCGTCACGAGGTAGCGGGCAAGCTCGCTCATCAGCTCCAGCGCGCCCTGCACGGTCGAGGCCGGCTGGAGCGGATGCACGTCTGAGAAGCCCGGCAGGCGCGCCATGCGCTCGTTGAGGCGCGCATTGTGCTTCATGGTGCAGGAGCCGAGCGGGAACAGGCCAGTGTCGATGCCGTAATTCATCTGGGACAGGCGCACGTAATGGCGCATGGCCTCTGGCTCCGAGAGACCCGGAAGGCCGATGGCGTCCTTGCGTTCCATCCCGCCGAGGCGGGGCGTAAAGGCCTCCGGCTCATCGAAATCGACGCCGGTCGTCTCAGTGTGACCGATCTCGAAGATCAGCGGTTCGATCTGGGCGAGCGCCTTGTTGCCCGTGAAGGTCGGGTGCTCGTTGGTGCCGGCCGTGCCGGCCGAAGAGGGACGTCCCTGGCGGTTCAACATCACAGAACCTCCTTCAAGGCGGCCACGAAGGCCGCGCGGTCATCATCGGTGTTCACTTCGGTAGAGGCGACGAGCAGCAGATCGTCGAGACCCGCGCCCGGCAGGAGCCGCGAGACCGGCACGCCGCCGAGCACGCCCTTCTCGGCCAGGCGCTCCACGACCTCCGCGGCGGGCTTCGCGAGCTTCAGGGTGAACTCGTTGAAGAAGGTCCTGTTGAGGACCTCGACGCCCTTCACGCCCGAAAGCAGATCGGCGAGCTTCACGGCATTGGCGTGGTTGATGCGGGCGAGCCGCGTCAGGCCCGCTTCGCCGAGCAACGTCATGTGGATCGTGAAGGCGAGCGTGCACAGCCCCGAATTGGTGCAGATGTTCGAGGTCGCCTTGTCGCGGCGGATATGCTGCTCGCGGGTCGAGAGCGTCAGCACGAAACCGCGATTGCCGTCCGCATCCACGGTCTCGCCGCAGAGACGGCCCGGCATCTGGCGGATATATTTCGACTTCGCGGCGAAGAGGCCCACATAAGGCCCGCCGAAATTCAGGGCGTTGCCGATGGACTGGCCTTCGCCCACCACGATGTCGGCGCCCTGGCTGCCCGGCGACTGCAGGAGCCCGAGAGACACGACTTCCGTGAACACGGCAATGAGCAGAGCGCCATGCTGATGAGCCTTCTCGGCGATCGGCTTCAGGTCGCGCACGTTGCCGAACACGTCCGGCGACTGGACGACCACGCAGGAGACGCTGTCGTCGATCTGGGAGAGCAGGTCCTCCGTGGCCGAGACGTCGGGCGTGAGCGTCACGACCTCGTCGCTCGCCATGTCGGAGAGCGTCTTGACCACGTCGATGTAATGCGGTTGCAGGCCGCCCGAGAGCACGGCCTTGCGGCGCTTGGTGACGCGATGCGCCATGAGCACCGCCTCGCCGGTTCCGGTGGAACCATCATACATGGAGGCGTTGGCCACCTCCATGCCGGTGAGGGCCGCGACCTGCGTCTGGAACTCGAACAGGTATTGCAGGGTGCCCTGCGCGATTTCCGGCTGGTAGGGCGTGTAGCTCGTCAGGAACTCGGAGCGCTGGATCAGGTGATCGACGGTCGCCGGCACGTGGTGCTTGTAGGCGCCGGCGCCGACGAAGAACGGAACCGACGAGGCCGGAACGTTCCGGGCGGACATGCGGGACAGGATCCGCTCCACCTCCATCTCGCCCTTGCGGCGAGGCAGGTCGATGAGGCCCTGGAGAAGCTTGTCCTTCGGGATGTCGGCGAAGAGATCGTCGACGGTTTTGACGCCGATGCGCGCGAGCATCTCGCCGCGGTCGGTATCGGAAAGGGGGAGGTAGCGCATCAGACGAAAACCCTATGCGTTAATGCGACGGGATGCCGGCCACCACCACGTCCGCGAGGACGGAATTGGCGATGTAGCATTCCTGGTGAGCGAGGTGGTGCATTTCGGCGAGCTGCTCCGGCGTCGGCACCTTGTCTCCGGAGAAGACGATCTTCGGATCGAGGGTCACCTGGGAGACGTAGAGCTTGCCTTTTTCGTTCTTGGACATGACGCCGCGCGCATCGTCCTCGTAGGAATCGACGACGAAGCGCTTCTTGGCTGCGACGTAGAGGAAGGTGAGCATGTGGCAGCTCGAGATCGACGCCACCAGCGCCTCCTCGGGATCGACCGCATTCTCCAGCGAATAGGGCAGCGGCACCGATGCGGGCGCCGAGGAGGCCTGGACCGTGATCCCGCCGTCGAAGGTCCAGCGATGACCGCGGCTGTAGCGGTTGTCGCTGAAGACGGCCCCGTCGCGGTTCCAGGAAACCTTTGCGGTGTATTCGTGCGCCATGGTCCAGGCCTTTGTGGGATTAAGAGATGGACTTTACGAATTCCTGGTACTGCTCTTCGGTCAGCAGGCCGTCGAGCTCACCGGGGTTCGTGAGGCGGATCTTCAGGAACCAGCCGCGGCCGGCCGGGTCCTCGTTGACCGTGCCGGGGTTCTCCTCGAGGCCGGAATTGACCTCGAGCACCTCGCCGGAAACCGGCGCGTAGACTTCGCTCGCGGCCTTCACGCTCTCGACGACGGCGGCCTCGTCACCCTTAGCGAGGGTCTTGCCGACGCTGGGCAGCTCCACGAACACCACATCGCCGAGCTGGCTCTGTGCATAGTCCGAGATGCCGATGGTGCCGGCATCGCCCTCGACGCGGATATATTCGTGGTCCTTGGTGTAGCGCGTGGTCATTGGTGATCCCCCTTGGAATGTCAGCGCTTGTAGCGGTGCGGTGTGAACGGCATGGCCGCGACCTTGGCCGGAAGCGGCTTGCCGCGCACCATGAGATGAAGGTCCGTTCCGACGGCCGAAACGTCCCGTGAGACATAGCCCATGGCCACCGGGCCATTGACGGTGGGCCCGAAGCCGCCGGACGTGACGACGCCGACCTCGCGGCCGTCGGGCGTGGTGATGAGCGTGCCCTCGCGGGCAGGCGCCCGCCCCTCGGGCTTCAGGCCGACGCGGACGCGGGCCGGGCCTTCCTTGATCTCGCGCTGGATGCGCGCGGCGCCCGGGAAGCCCCCCTCCTCGCGGCGGCGCTTCTGGATCGACCAGGTCAGTCCGGCCTCGATGGGCGAGGTGTTGGTGTCGATATCGTGGCCGTAGAGGCACAGGCCTGCCTCGAGGCGCAGGGAATCGCGGGCGCCGAGGCCGATGGGCTTCACCTCCGGATCCGCCAGGAGCGCCCGCCAGAGCGCGACCGCATCCTTGTCGGCCACAGAAATCTCGTAGCCGTCCTCGCCCGTATAACCCGAGCGCGACAGGTGGACGTCGAGACCGGCGAGCTTCGTCGGACGGACGGCCATGAAGGTCATGTCGGCAGTGTCGGGCGCCAGGCGCGCCATCACCTCGGCCGCCTTCGGCCCCTGGATGGCGAGAAGCGCGCGGTCCTCGAAACGGACGAGCTTCACGTTGGCCGGGAGGCGCGCTTCCATATGAGCGTAATCCGCCCCCTTCATGGAGGCGTTGACCACGAGCAGGAGCCGGCCGTCCGCGGCCGGATCGGCCGGGCGGGTAACCATGAGATCGTCGAGGATGCCGCCCTCCTCCGAGAGCAGCTGCGAATAGCGCTGCTGGCCGGGCTTGAGGTTGACGATATCGGCCGGCACCAGGGCCTCGAGGGCGCGGGCCGTGGTCTCGTGGTCGGGCCCGACCAGGGCGGCCTGGCCCATGTGAGACACATCGAAAAGGCCCGCATGCTCGCGGGTCCAGGTGTGCTCGGTCAGGATGCCGGTGGGGTACTGGACCGGCATGTCGTAGCCGGCAAATGGCACCATGCGGGCGCCAAGCGCCACATGCTCGGCATGGAGCGGGGTTTTCAGGAGCGGCTCGTCGGCACGGGCAGGCTCAGCCATGGGAATCCCTCAAAAGGCGCGCGTTTCATCGGGCCTTCGCCGGCCCGCTTCAGCGCCCCCTCTGTCCCGAGACCTGAGAGATTTCCCCTGCCGCCTGCGCGGCAAGGTTACGCCCGTCGGTGGGCGATGCTTGACAAGCGTCGCCACTTTCCAGAGTGCCAGCTCCCGCGCGGTCCTTTGGCCTGAGCGTTTCCGGGGCGGTTGCGCCTTCGGCGCCGGGCTTTGAGGGCCCGGTCTCTCCCGCGGGGATCATCGGCTCGTCCACCTCTGAAGAGGAAATGCGATCCTGTCAATAAAGCAGGGGGCCGCACCGGGACCCGTCCCCGGATCGATTGACGGCCCTCCCCCGAGGCCCCATGTTAGGGACCAGCTTTCACAGAAGGGGGAGACGCGCGGCCCGAGCCGGTCGGCGGCTTCTGACGTCGTTGCTCGAACTGGTCATCGCTTTCGTCCTCATCGCCCTTAACGGCGTCTTCGCGCTTTCCGAACTGGCTATCGTTTCCGCCCGCCGGGCTCGCCTCAAGGCTTTCGCCGATCAGGGCCGCCGCGGCGCCGCAACGGCCCTGACCCTCATGGAGGATTCGGGGCGCTTCCTCTCCACGGTCCAGATCGGCATCACCCTGGTGGGCATCCTGGCCGGTGCCTTCTCGGGCGCCGCGCTCGGTGGCCGACTCACCGAGATCCTGGCCGCCAACGGTGTCCCACAAGGGGCAGCCGAACCTCTGGGCTACGGCATCGTCATCGGCCTGATCACCTATTTCTCCATTGTGGTGGGCGAGCTTGTCCCCAAGCAACTGGCGCTCCGGAACCCGGAGAACATCGCCTGCCTGGTCGCCCCCCTGATGCTGCTGGTCTCGAAGGTCGCCGCCCCGGCGGTCTGGCTGCTCAATGCCTCGACCCGCCTGATCTTCGGCCTGTTCGGGTCGAGCGCGGAAGGCGAGAGCACCGTCACCGAAGAAGAGATCAAGATGCTCGTGGGCGAGGCCGAGAGCGCCGGCGTGATCGAGGAGGAGGAGCGCCGGATGATCGGCGGCGTGCTCCGTCTCGGGGACAGGCTGGCCCGCGCCCTCATGACGCCCCGCACCGACGTGGACTGGATCGACCTGGAAGACGGACCGGAGGCGATCCGCGAACTCCTCATGACCACCCCCCATTCACGCCTGCCGGTGAGCGAGGGCAACTCGGACAACATGATCGGCGTCGTCGAGGCGCGGGAACTCCTGGCCGCAATCCTGGCCGGAGAGGAGCTCGACCTGCGCAAGCACGTGAAGACCGCTCCCGTGATCCCGGACACTCTCGACGCCCTCGATGCCCTGACGGTCCTGCGTGATTCCGCTGTGCCCATGGCCCTGGTCCATGACGAATACGGTCATTTCGAAGGGGTCGTGACCCCTGCGGACGCCCTGGAGGCCATCGTCGGCGCCTTTCGGTCGGACGGAGAGGCGCCCGAGCCGGATGCGGTGCGTCGCGACGACGGCTCCTGGCTGCTCTCGGGCTCCATGCCGGTGGACGAGATGGCCGAAGTCCTGGTCCTCCCCCTGCCTGAGAACCGCAGCTATCACACGGTCGGTGGCCTCGTGATCAGCGAGATCCAGCATCTGCCCGCGGTGGGCGAGCATGTGGACGCTTTCGGCTGGCGCTTCGAGGTGGTGGACCTGGACGGGCGCCGGATCGACAAGGTCCTTGCCATTCCGTTGAACCAAAGAGCAGGAGCTACGGCTCCGGTGCCTTAGAGGCTCTTCTCCTCAGGGGGCTTCCGGCCAGAAATTTGCTTCGCGGCCCGATGCCGGCGCGTGCGTCCCCATGATCGCCTGGATAGCCCTGAGATGGTCCGCCATCACGCGTTGCGCCGCATCGGCGTTGTGCTCCGCAATGGCGTCCACGATGGCGCCGTGCATGCGGCCCTGCTGCGCCGCATATTCCCGCTTGCGCGCCTGGCGGAAGGCCCTGTCGTGCTGGCGCTGCCACCGGGCGCGACCGCGCACCGAGGACAGGACGTCGAGAAAGGCGATCAGCAGAGGGTTGCCGGAGATCCGGGCGATTCCCTTGTGAAAGGCATCGTCCGCCTGTTCGTAAGCCTGCCAGTCGGGCGCCGTGCTGCTCCTGAGAGCGTAGTCCCGCAGGAGCGCCACATCCTGGGGCGTTGCGTGCAAGGCCGCGAGCCCGGCGATGGGCGGTTCGATCAGGAGCCGGGCTTCGAGCACGTCCGCCGGAGAGGCGAGCTCGGCCAGAACCGAGGGGCGGATCGGCTCCGTAGCGGGGCGCGGGCCCATGAAGGTCCCCTGCCCCACATGGCGCCAGATCAGCCCCTCCTTTTCGAGAATGTCGAGCGCAGCCCGCAGGGTTGCGCGGCTGCAGCCGAGCCGGGTGGCCAGGACCCGTTCCGGCTCCAGCCGGTCCTGCGGGCCGTAGGCCTGCCGTTCCAGATGGGTGCGCAGCCGCCGGACCGTCTCGCCTGTCGTCACGCGTGTTCCGGGCATCGCACTCCAGACCAATTTTCAGACCAATTCGAATTTCCTTTATGTAGCAGGTCCGGGGCTGTTACGACAGGCTGAGCGGCCGAAGCGGACGCCCTGGTCCAGGCCGGGCACTCCCGGCGCCACCCTAACACCCGATCCGATCGCCCGATGGCGCCCGGACCACCCGAGCGGACATGCGACGATGCGCAAGATCGACCCGTTTCTCCTGCTGATCATGGCAGCCGTGGCCCTTGCCAGCATCCTGCCGGCACAGGGCTCCGCTGCCGAGATCCTCGGCCATCTCGGCATCCTCGGCATTGCGCTGCTGTTCTTCGTCCACGGCGCTGCCCTGCCGCGGGAGGTGGTGATCAACGGGCTCGTCCAGTGGCGGCTGCACCTGCTCATCTTCGCCATCACGTTCGTGGTGTTTCCCCTGGTGACGATGCCCTTCGGGGCGCTGCCGCCGCAATGGATCCCGCCGGATCTGCTCCTGGGCTTCCTCTACCTCTCGGCACTGCCCTCGGCCGTGTCCTCCTCCATCGCGTTCACGGCCATGGCCAGAGGCAACGTGCCGGCGGCCATCTGTAGCTCGGCGGCCTCCAATGTCTTCGGCCTGCTGCTGACGCCCCTGCTCCTCTCGCTGCTGACGCGGACTTCCGTCGAGGGTGGGTTCGACCTCACCCAGGCCCTGGCGGACGTCATCGTGCAGCTCCTCGTCCCGTTCATGGCGGGCCATCTCGCCCGGCCCTGGCTCGCTGGCCTCATGGCCCGCTACGAGCATCGCATCAACCTGCTGGACCAGGGCATCATCCTGCTGATCGTCTATGCGGCATTCTCGCAATCGGTGGTCGACGGGCTCTGGTCCCATCTCCCGCCGAGCAGCGTCGCCCTGGCGGTGGCGCTCTGCCTCGTTCTTCTGGGAATCGTTCTGGCCATCACGGCCTTTGCGGCCCGCCGGCTCGGCTTCTCCCGGCAGGACGAGATTGCGGCCGTCTTCTGCGGGTCGAAAAAGAGCCTCGCGTCCGGCCTGCCGCTCGCGAAGGTGCTGTTCGGGGTGGCGCCGGGCTTTGGCATGATCGTGCTGCCGATCATGTTCTACAACCAGATCCAGATCCTGGTGGGCGCAGTCATTGCCCGCCGCTATGCGCAAAGCGAAACGGCTCAGGCACCGGGCTGAACGGAAGGCACGGCACTAGCCTTACCCGCACTCGGAACCTTACCGGGCCGTGGCATGCTCCATCTCTCGGGCGGCAATTTCGGCGAGAACAAGAGCCTGGTCGATACCCTCGGCCGGAGCGCCGGCTTCGACCGCCTGCACTCGCTCGATGAGGGCAGCGATCGTCGCCACAGGCAGGCCGTGACGACGACCAATCTCGACCACGGGCCCGAGCTGGTAGGGCACCTCGGTCGGGCGGCGGCGAACCATGATGTCGCGCCAGACCCCGCTGTAGAGCTTGGTCGAACCCTTCCGGCTCGCGATGATCGCCTCGATGCAGGCATCGGCATCGGCGTCCTTACCGGTCAGGAAGGCGGCCGGATCGAAAGACTGAAACGGCATCGGCCGCACGCCCTCGGCGAGGGCGATCGCCAGAACCGAGCGGATGAGCCAGCAGATCAACGGTCTCAGGCGCGGCTCGGAGAGGAAGCCGACGATGGTTTCCTGCGTGATCCCTTCGGCCTTCAGCACCGTCGCCCAGGCAAGCTTGCTCCAGAGATAGCCATAGATGTTGTCGGTCAGGATCGCATCCGGCTCGAAATCCTTCAGCGTGGCATGAAGATCGACCACGCGAGGCGTGAGCGCACCATCGAGTTCTCCGACGACAACGGCACCGCGCCCGCCGAAGGTGATGCGGCCCGGCCCCTGCCAGTCGGAGCCAAAATTCACGAAAGCGCCCATTGTCCGCCTGTCCCCCGCGACTGCCGCAATCTGCGGCTCGTTCATGCCGTTCTGGCAGGACAGAACGTAGCCGTCGTCGGCGAGATGCGGCATCAGCCCATCCAGCGCCGTCGCCGTGTGCTGAGCCTTTACGGCCAGGAAGATGCGGCCATAACGGCCCTTCACCTCGCCGGGCAGCATCGCCCGGCAGCGCACCGAAAAGGCATCCACAGGACCGTCGATCTCCAATCCGCGCCGCTCGATGGCACGCACGTGATCTTCGACCAGATCGACGAAATGGACCTCGTGTCCTGCGCGCGCCAGGAAGGCGCCGATGGTGCCGCCAATGGCTCCGGCGCCCCAGATGAGGATCGGATCGCTCATTCCTGATCTCCTATTGCAGCGGCGAGCACGGCAGCGGCAGGCAGATCATTGCCTGCATCGGCGGCGGCAGCGATCCCGGGAAGGCGTTTGGCGGCCAAATGCCCGCCTTGACCGCCTCGGAGCGAATCCGCAGCCGTTCGTCGAAACTTGAATAGGGCCAGAGGTGGGTGAAACGTGGGGGTCCGTCGAGCGCAGTTCCGGCGGCAAGGACCGGCGACATCTCGGCCCGGGCCGGCAGCTTACGCTTCCAGGCTTCCATCAGAACCGGCAGCGTCCCAACGCGAAGATCGTAAGTCCGCAACTCGTAGCAGGGACCAAAGCGCCCTTCCGGCACCGGGTCAATCCAGGAAAAGGGCAGATAGGCCTCAGCGCTGTAGCCTGTCATCAAGCTTTCGCAAAAGAACGGGTCGGTTGCCATGGCCAATTGCCGCCGCTCGGCCATGAACTCCATGTCCGTCCCGTAGCCGCGCATCAGCACGATCCGGTTTAGGGCTCCGACCTCGGTTGCCCAGCAACCGAGCATGCGGCCCCCTGCAGCACCTTTCGCGACGTACTCCGCCAGCCTCTCGGACGCTTCGGCATGATGTCGGGCTGGGACGCTCAGATGGACATATTCATGGATCATCGCGACCAGCCCACTACTAAGATCAAAATCTGCAAAAACTTGTCATTGTTATTTGGATACGTCAATGTACATTTGTATGCAAAGAGCCGAAGCGGCGGCCCTCCCCACCCTTCAACCGCGCCTGTTCAACGGAAAAACCCATGACATCAGACCTGGCATCGAAACCGGATGAGTCGCGCCGGCTGTTCCTGCGGGTCTTCCCATCGATCATGCTGCCGATGTTCATCGCGATTTCGGACCAGACGCTGGTCGCGACCGCTTTGCCGGCCATCGCGGCGGATCTCGGACAGGTAACGCTGATCACCTGGATCGTCGTCGCGTTCCTGATGATGAACAGCCTGGCCGCGCCGGTCTATGGCCGCTTCGGCGACTTGATCGGCCGGCGGCAGATGATGCTGATCGCGCTGACATTCGTCATCCTGGGTGCATCGATCGTCATCACGGCCACGAACGTCCATGTCATCATTTTCGGACGCGCCATTCAGGGGCTCGGCGGCGGGGGGCTCATGAGCCTGAGCCAAGCCCTGATCGGTCAAATGGTCCCGCTGCGAAAGCGCGGCAGCTATCAAGGCTATCTGGCGGCCGTCAATGCCACGGCGACCGTTGCGGGGCCAATGCTCGGAGGCCTTCTGACGCAACAGTTCGGTTGGCGCGTCGCCTTGGCACTGACGATTCCGCTGGCCCTGATCGCGCTGGTGCTCACATTGCGACTGCCGAAGGTGCCGAGCCGCGGCTCGGTTGCCAATTTCGATGGTCCGGGTCTGCTTTTCTTCGCCGCAACGGTGATTCTTCTCCTGCTCGCCGTTCAGCAACTTGAGGGAATAGCGCGGGGCGGCTCCCCGTTCCTCATGCTGCTCCTGGTCTGCGGCGCCGTCGCTACCTTGACCCTGCTTGCAAGACGCGAAAAGCGGGCCGCAAGCCCGCTCTTTCCCCTGCCCGTCCTGTCGCATCCAGCGATCTGGCGCAGCGCCTGTTTCGCGGCCTGCCATGGGGCGACCTATGTCTCCCTCGTCGCCATCACACCGCTCTATCTCATCGCTGCGCGTGGTCTCAATGCCAACATGGTCGGCTTCCTGCTTCTCACGTTAACGATGGGCGTCGGCGTCTCGTCGATGATCACCGGTCATCTGGTCAGCCGGACCGGGCGGACGATGGTGTTCCCTTCGATCGGCGTGACCGTCCTGGCAGCGCTCCTGCTGGTCTTCGCCTGGCGTTCGCCGACCTTGAACACATGGCAACTGCCGATGTTCTATTTCGCGATCTCCCTGTGCATCGGCACGGTCATGGGGGTTCTGCAGGTGACGGTGCAGTACGTCGCTGGACCGGAGAACCTCGGCGTGGCGGCGTCCGCTGTCCAGTTCTCGCGCACGCTCGGCGCCTCCCTGGGCACCTCGCTTGTCGGCGCCGTCATCTTCATTTCGCTACAAGCAGGGGACGGGCGCGCGGCCGAAGCCTTCGGGATGGCCCTGCGTGGTGCGATGGAGCTGCCCGCCAGCGAGGCGCTGCAGATCCGCGGTGAAATGCTGGCCGCCTTCCGCCCCGGCTTCCTCACCGTCGCGGCCTTTGCGGTGCTTGGATGCCTGATGGGGTGGTCGAACCCGGTTCGCCGTATGACCGCCGAACCGGGTGAATGATCAGGAGAGCGTCTGCATCAGCCGCTCGAGCAGCAATGCCCTGTGGGGAATGGTCGAGACGACCAGACGTTCGCTGTGGCTGTGGCTGCTGCCCTGCCCGTCGACGCCAAGACCGTCCAAGGTCGGCGCATAGCTGGCCGTGAAATTGCCGTCGCTGCAACCGCCGGTCTGCACATCATCGAGCTGGAATCCGTACGTCGCAGCAAGCCCCCGTGCGGTCTCGAACAGGTCCGCAATGCCGGCAAGCTTTTCATAAGGTGGCCGGTTGAGCCCGCCCGTGACGGTGATGGTGCAATCAGGATCGTACGGCTTGAGGTTCAGCACTTTGGCGACCGCCGCCTCGGCCACGGCCGGGTTCGGCACGCGCATATCGACCTCTGCCTTACACTCATAGGCAACGACGTTAGGCCGGGTGCCTCCGCTGACGACGCCGACATTCACGGTCAGACCGCTCTCGTAGTCGGTCATATTTTCCAGATCGAGGATCTGGCGCGCCATTTCCTTGATCGCACTGCGCCCATGGACATGCCGGGAGCCGGCATGAGCAGCACGCCCGTGAATCGTGATGTCGAACCGCGCCGTTCCCTTGCGAGCCGTCACGCAACGACCGCCGTCACGCGCTGGCTCAGTCACGAGGACATATTTGGCGCGTTTCGCCTCCTCCTCGATCCGCGCCCGCGATGTGAGACTGCCGATCTCTTCGTCCGAGACGTAGAGATGGCGGATCGGCAAGGGCGTGCGGTTGCCTCGGGCAATCAGCTCCCGCAAGGCCGCAAAAGCCAGGTACGCTCCCCCTTTCATGTCGGAAATGCCGGGCCCATAAGCGAGATCGCCTTCGACCCGGAACGGCAGGACACTGGTCAATGTCCCCTCCGCATGGACCGTATCGTAGTGGCTCAGAATGAGGATCCCCTTCTCGTCTTCCTCTCCCCAAGGGGATTGCACGAAGACATGGTCTCCACAGCCATCGCGGCCCGGAATTCGCTCGACCCGGGCACCGGCAGCGCTTGCATCGGCCTCGACCTTATCGGCCATCCGGTTCACCAGATCGGCGTTCAACGAGGGGCTTTCGATCTCGACCCAGGATCGGATCCCTTCCAGCATCTTCTCGGGCATGTATCGGGCCAAGGCGGCTGTATCGTCGCTCATTCAGAACCTCCTGCAACTGATCTTCACGCTCAGAGCGAACCGCCGTCGATCGACAGCACCTGCCCCGTGACATATTTCGACAGATCGGAGGACAGCCAGAAGACGCCATTGGCGATGTCTTCAGCCTCGCCCAGGCGGCGCAACGCGGTTTGGGCGAGCTTGGCCTGGCGCTTCTCCGGAGTGTATCCCTCCCAGCGGCGCACCTTGGCCTCGTCGGTCAGCACCAGGCCCGGCGCAACCGAATTCACCCTGATGCCATGCGGGCCGAGCTCGACGGCAAGCTGCCGGGTCAGGCCGACCAGCGCATGCTTGGATGCGCAGTAGCCCTGAACTCCGGTGAGCGAGGGCTTCAAACCTGCGCCCGAGCTGATGTTGATGATCGCTCCCCGGCCGTTGCGCTTCATTCCTGCCGCGGCCGCGCGGCTCGTCACGAAGGAGGCATGGATGTTGACGTTGAAGAGGCGGTCCCACGACTCGTCCTCGACCTCATCGATGGGCTGGAACGGCGTGCCGAGCGATCCGCCGGCGTTGTTCACCAGAACGTCGATCGGTCCACCCGACTGCGCCTCGACGTCGGCGATCCAAGCTGCCGCCGCCTTGCGGTCGGACAGATCGACGATGGCCGTCGTCAGACCGGGAAGCGCGGAAATCTGGTTGAGCCCCTCAGGCTGGATGTCGCAGCCCCAGACCCGGGCGCCCATGCGGGAGAAGCCCTCAGCGATGGCGCGGCCGAAGCCGGATGCGGCGCCCGTGAGCGCCACAGTCTTGTTCTCGAAATTCATCCTTCTCTTCTCCTTTGAGACGGTCAGCCACGAGACTTCGGATCGAGAATGTCGCGCAGGCCATCTCCGAGCAGGTTGAAGGACAGCACGGTCATGAAGACGAAGAGGCCGGGGAAGATCGACAGGAAGGGGGCCGTCGTCAGATAGCGCTGAGCTTCCTGCAGCATGGCGCCCCATTCCGGTGTCGGCGGCTGCGCCCCGAGTCCAAGGAAGCTCAGGACGGCCGCGGCCAGAATGGCCTCACCCAATGAGAGCGTGGAATAGACCACCAGCGGGCCGAGGATGTTCGGCAGGATTTCCCGCAGGATGATCCGCCGGTCCGTCGCTCCGATACAGCGAGCCGCCTCCACATATTGCAGCCTCGCGGTCGCGATGGTTGCAGCGCGGGCCACACGGGCGAAGCGCGGAATGCGGACGATGCCGATTGCAATGATGCCGTTCTGCAGGGACGGTCCCAGCACGGCGGCGATCAGGACGGCCAGCAGCACGTAAGGCATGGCCATCACGACATCCATCAACCGCATGAAGGCATTGTCGAGCCAACCCCGATAGTAGCCCGCCAGAATGCCCAGCGTCACGCCGAAGACGAGCGAGATGCTGACCGCAAGAAAGCCCACGCTCAACGAGATGCGGCTGCCCAGGATCACCCGTGAGAACACATCACGCCCGATCTGGTCGATGCCGAAGGGATGCTCCCAGCTCGGCCCCACCAGCACGCCGCTGGTGAACTCATCGGCCTCATAGGGCGCAATCAGAGGCGCAAAGATCGCAATCAGGGCCAGCAGAATGAGAAAGGCCAGCCCGAACATGGCGCTCTTGCGTTCAGCCAGGCGCGAGAAGGCAATACGCAGCCGGGTCGTGAACGTCTTCCCGCCTGCGCTCGGGACCGGCACGGCGTCAATGGTCTGATGTGTCATTGCCGCACCCTCGGATCAATGAAGCCATAGGAAATGTCGACGATCAGGTTCACGAAGACGATGATGATCGCGTAGATGATGATTGCTCCCTGAACGACCGGATAGTCGTTTGCCATGATGGCCTGCATCATGTGGCGGCCGAGCCCCGGCCAGGAGAACAGCGTTTCGGTCACGATGGACCCGCCGAGATAGACGCCGATCTCAAGCCCGATGATGGTGACCACGGGGATCAGGGCGTTGCGCATCACGTGCCTGGCAACGACCATGGGGAAGCTGAGTCCTCGCGCGAGGCCCGCATTCACATAGTCTTCGTTGATGACCTCCAGCACGCTCGCCCGGGTCGTCCGCGCGATCAGTGCTGCCGGCGCCGTTGCCAGCGTGACGGCCGGGAGGACCATGTGCGAGAGCACATCGACGAAGGCCTTTCCGTTCAGCGTCAGGATGCTGTCCAGGAGACTGAATCCGGTCACGCGCGTCAGAACAGTACTGTAGGAGAGCATGCCGCCGGTCGGGAAGATATTGAAATAGACCGAGAAGACGACGATGAGGATCATTCCGAACCAGAACACGGGCAGCGAGATGCCAGAGAGGGTCAGGAACATGGTCGCAGAGTCGAACCAGCTTCCTTTCCGGATCGCCGCGATCGTGCCGGCAATAACTCCGAAGATCGAGCCGAGCAGCGTCGCAAGAATGGCGAGTTCCGCCGTGGCCTTCAGCCGGTCGAGCAGGATCGGCAGGACCGGATCGCGGCTCTGCAGGCTTTGTCCCAGATCTCCATGGAACACGTTGCCCAGCCAGGAGAGATATTGGACGTAATAGGGCCGGTTGAGGCCCATCTCTTCGCGCAGCCGGTCAACGGCTTCCTGCGAGATGCTCTCTCCGCCCATCATGGTAATGACCGGATCTCCCGGGATCGCCCGCATGAAGGCGAAGACGAGGATCGACAGAAGCAGAAGAACCACGAGACTGTTCAACAGCCTCGATAGGACCGTGGAAAAGACGCGCTTCATGCTAAGGCTCCGTTCGGTGCAGGGGCGATCGGCGCCTCATTGTAGAGATGGCAGCGCACTTCCCGGTCGTCGACCATTCGTGGTGCAGGCAGGACCGTATCGCAAATCGCTCCTATGCGTTTGGTGCAACGGGTATGGAACGGACACCCTTTCGGAACCCGGACGTTCGAAGGGATCTCACCCTCAAGTGGAGCACGGTCTGTCTGCGCACCGGCGACAGGCTTCGGCGTGGCCGCCATGAGGGCCGCCGTGTAAGGATGAAGCGGATTGGCGAAGATGCGCTCGACCGGGCCGGTCTCTACGATACGCCCCAGGTACATCACCGCAAGACGGTCGACGAGATATCCGATCAGGTTCAGATCGTGCGAGATGAAGAGGCAACCGAGCCGCAGGTGACGGCGAAGATCTTCGATCAACGCGATGATCTTAGCCTGCACCGAAACGTCCAGAGCGGAGGTCGGCTCATCCAGGACGAGGAACTTCGGATCCAGAATCAGCGCTCGCGCAATGGCGATCCGCTGCCGCTGCCCACCGGAGAATTCGTGCGGGTAACGGTCGAAATGAGCCTCCGTCAGCCCTACCCGCTCGAGCATCTGAACCGCCAGCCTGCGCCGTTCGGCCGAGGTGCCGCGATTGTGGACGACCAGCGACTCCATGATGATGCTGCCGGCGGTCCGGCGCGGATTCAGGGAGTTGTACGGATCCTGGAAGACCATCTGCACCTGTTCGCGCAATTCGAGCGCGGGCAGATTGTCGATTGGAGTGCCGCTTAAGGTTACGCTCCCGCCGGTCGCCGGCTGGAGCCGCACGAACGCGCGCGCAAGCGTGCTCTTCCCGCACCCCGATTCTCCGGCGATGCCGACCATCTCTCCACGGCGCACCGAAAGATTGACGCTTTGCACGGCACGGACGGCCGGTATCTCGCGCTGCCTGTTCAAAGGCCAGATGCCCTGGCCGCGGATAGGAAAGCTGACCGAGACGTTACGCGCCTCGAGAACCTCGTCATCTTGCATTGTCGCCGCAGCCGGTGCTGCGGAGGTCTGAATGATCATATTGCGCCCTCGATAATCTTCTGTTCCTCCGCTCATTCCGGCAAGCAGGCCACGAAGTGGCCCGGCTCGACCTCGATCATGTGCGAAATTTCAGGGCTGATGGACCCGTCCGGCAGACGCCGGGTCGAGTAGCGGTAACCCGCAGGAGGCGGGACATGACGGGTGGCGCGACCGATCGGCTTGCCGCGGTCCGCGGCTGATGGCAGGGAGGCCATGAGCGAACACGTATACGGATGCACTGGGTTGCCGAACAGCATCTGAGCCGGCGCCATTTCGACGATCTGCCCCAGATACATCACGGCAATGCGGTCACAATTCTCCGCCGCAACACCCAGATCGTGCGTGATGAGGATCAGTGCCGATCCCAAATCGCGCCGCAGATCGCGCAAGAGCCGCAGGATCTGCGCCTGGATGGATACGTCGAGAGCCGATGTCGGCTCGTCCGCGATGATGAGCTTCGATCCCCCGACGATTGCGATCGCGATCATGACGCGCTGCGCCATACCGCCGGACAATTCGAAGGAATAGCTGTCCATGATACGCGCGGGATCAGGCAGACCGACCTTGGCCAGCGTGGAGATCCCAAGCTCTTTGGCCCTGGCGCGTGATACGCCCTGCGCCTGCACGGCAGCCTCGATGATCTGGTTACCGATGGTGGAGACCGGATTCAGCGCCCGCTTGGCCTCTTGAAAGACCATCGAGATCTGTCGCCCACGGATCTTGCGCCATTCCTTTTGGCTGAGCTTGATCAGCTCTTGGCCCTCAAGCTTGATTGAGCCTCCCTCGATGCTCCCCGGATGCGGCACAAGGCCCATGATGGCGCGAGCCGTCATGCTCTTGCCGCTGCCCGTCTCACCGACGATGCCGAGGCATTCTCCCGGAGCCAGATCGATATCGATCCCTTCCAGCGCGCGCACGAGCCCCGTCTTGGTATGAAAATGAAGCCGTAGTCCGCGGATCTGCAGCAGCGGCGCCGCTGCTGCGCTGTTCTCGGGGATCTGAATGGACGTCACGCGGTGCACCTGTACATTCTCGTTGAGCAGATGTGACATAAGACTAGAGCCGCCGGGCCCGAGGCCCGGCGTCAGAGCGTTGTCCACGGGCGAAGATATCGCCCGTGGCTGTCGCGTCATTTCGCCAGCGTGGCGCTGTTCAGGTAAACCTGGTTTGCCGGATTGCGGTACACACCCTTTACTTCGGAGCGAACACCAAGGCTGTAAACCGGGTGTACGAGGAAGACCGCGGCAGCTTCATCGGCGATGATATTCATCGCTTCCGCGTAAAGCTTCTGGCGTTCGGCGTCGTCATAAGTCGAGCGAGCCTTGTCCAGCAGCGCATCAACCTTCGGGTTCTTGAACCGCGACGCGTTGTCTTCACCGATGAACTGCGAGTGGAATGTGGGGTAGATCACTCCTTCGGGATCGACAGTCGAAGCTGTCCAGCCGCCGACCGTTATTCCGAAATCGCCTGCGCGACGGCGTGTAATCCAGTCCGCCCAGGTTGCCATCGAGACAGTCGCCTTGATGCCGACGGCCTTGAGATCCGCTTGGATGATCGCAACACCATCGGTGGGCGACGGGAAGTACGGACGCGGATTGGCGAAGGACATGAACTGGAGTTCGAAGCCGTCCGGATAGCCGGCCTCGGCCAGGAGTGCCTTGGCGCCCTTTGGATCATAGTCGTACTTGGGCAGGTCCTTCGAATGTCCGAGCTCGCCGGGGGGCATGGCCTGCTGGCCGATCTCACCCAGTCCGAAGAACGAGACCTTGTAAACCCGCTCTCTGTTGATCGCCTTCTGGATCGCCTTGCGGACACGAATGTCCTTCAGCGGCCCTTTCTCGACATTCAACCAGATTCCGGAGAAGCCAACCGCACCGATGGTCTGGATGTCCAGGGACTTGTCGGCCTTCAGGTCGTTGATCCGGTTGAACGGCACATCATCAGTCAGGTGGATTTCGCCCTTTTGCAGAGCAAGCAGACGCACATCATTCTCTGGAATGACACGCAGGACCACGCGCTCGACCTTGGGCACTTCCCCCCAATACTCGTCGTTCCGGACCAGTTCGATCAGGTTGTTCTTTTCCCACCGTACGAACTTGAAGGGACCGGTGCCCACCGGCCGCTCCACGAGCCCATCCGGTTTTCCGGCGATCGACTTCGGGTTGACGATGTAGGCGGGGTAGATCGCAAGGTTATAGAGAAGCGCCGGCTGCGGCAGCGAGAAGTGGAGTTTGACGGTGTGATCGTCGACCACTTCGACCGACTTCATCGCACCCAGCTTACCGCCCCAGCGGACGAAGCGCGGCGAGTAGGAAGGGTTCTCCTTGACGAACTGGCGCTCGAACGAAACCTTCACGGCTTCAGCCGTAAACGGCGTCCCATCATGGAACTTCACGCCATTGCGCAGCTTGAAGGTCCAGGTCAGGCCGTCTTCCGAGCGTTCCCATGACTCGGCCAGGGCCGGAGCGATCTTGGTGGTCGGTCCGTCGAACCGGACGAGGCCATCGAAGACCCAGTCCGCAACCTTGAAGTCCTCGCTCGACGTGGCCATAGCGGGGTCGAGCGAAAGCGAGTCCGCGCCACGACCATAGACCAGAGTTTGCGCCCAGGCGGCAGGTGCCGCGCTGAACGCCGCTATCGCCGCGACGAACAGCCCGGCAACAGCGGATCTGCTTAGCAACATTGATGTCTCCCTTACTTAAAGTCCCTGCTGGAAAGGTACGAACTTCAGGCTACCGTGCCCCGTCAGGTGTTCGTCACCTGATCAGGATGCCGCACTTTGTGTATTTGTTTGTATACGGTTGCATCCGGATTGAACGCTGTCAAACGAAATTGGCTCAATCCGGCTCCTTTTTGCGTCATCGTCAGGATGAAGAATTGGGCACGACCGGCAGCCGGATGGAGCTGGGACGTGAGGCATCAAGGTACACCGTATTGACGGCCACCCGCTTCCGCCGTGCCTCCCCCTCTGGCTCACCCGTATTCGGATTGACGTCGAATTTGGGGAAGTTCGAGGAGGATACATCGACCCGGATGCGGTGGCCGGCGCGGAACAGATTGGCCGTCGGCAACAGCGTAACTTCGATCCGGGTGATCTCGCCCGGATTGCGCAGGCGCGGATTTTCCGGGTCCTCCGCATAACGGATCCGCATGATCCCGTCCGTCAGCCACACGGCATAGCCATGGGGATAGTCCTCATTGGGCGGATAGACATCAAGGAGCTTCACCGTGAAGTCCGTGTCGGGACCATCGGTCTCCACCCAGAGTTCGGCCGTGACCGGGCCGATGATCGTCATGTCCTCCTTCAGCGGTTCGGACTGGAAGGCAAGCACATCGCTCCGGGAAGCCAGGGGGATATAAGGCGCCTGACAGCCCAACAGCTTCTCGGTTTCGACCTGATCGAAAATTCCACCCGGCACCACGATCGCCTCACGATTCAGCGCATGGCCGATGGTCGGCACCGGCTTCGACGGATCGAAATCGTAACTGAGCGATGCGGAATCCTCAGTTTGCGCCTTTGTCGTCAGATCACCACTGGCGTGGAGATGATAATGGCGGAAGTCGGTGTCCGGTGCCGGCCAATCGACAAGGCTGCGCCAGTGGCCCCCATGTTCGAACCGGCCGTCGCCGTTGCGCCGCCCGCTGCCGCCGCCCATCACGAACACGCGAACGGACGGCTCGTCGAAAGGCTTCCCTTTAATGACGTGGTCGAAGAAGCGCAGCCGATAGGTCCGCCAGTCCCCACACCAGGAGTCGATGGCCGCATCAGGCCCGAACTCGACATCGCCGAAGGCGGTCACGGAGCGGTCGCCGTGGGTCCAGGGGCCGAGGATCAGGAAATGACGACCCTTCCCGGCCTTCTTGAGACCCATGTAGTTTTCCGCCTGTCCCCACGGATAGATATCCAACCAGGAGGACATCTGAATCGTGGAGGCCGGAGCGTAAGTCTCGTAATAGCCCTCGGCCCACAGGCCCGGCTGGCGCCAATAATCGTCGAAGGACCCATGGCGCCACTCGTCGAAGATATAGGCTTCGTAATCTGGATGATGGCGCAGGGGCGAATGTCCGGGCTTCCACGGCAGCCGCTGGTACCAGTCCCGCAGATTCTCGGCCTCGAGCGCAGCCTTCATCACCGGATTGGCCTTGGCCTCGGGCGACATGATGGCCTGGGCCAGCGCCCACGTGACCTGCTTCAGCTCGAAGGCGCCGAAGCAGCGAGCGCCATTCTTCCAGGCATTGGCGAAGCCGCCTGAATCGACAGCCTGCGCCACGACGCCCGGAGCGTTGACGGAGCCCAGGGCAACCTGCGTGTGACCGCCGTAGGAGAGGCCGAGGGTACAGATCCGCTTGTCGCTCCAGCTTTGCTGGACGATCCAGGCACAGGTATCATAGCCGTCATAGGCCTCGTGCACGTACTTCGTAAACTGGCCCTCGGAGTCATAGCGGCCGCGCACATCCTGGTAGATCATGCCGTAGCCATGCTCACCGTAGAAGGCCGCCATGGCGGCGCGGTCACGCGCCTTGAACTCGTCCCGGGTCAGTTCGCTGCGGCTGGTGATCGTGCGGCCATATGGTGTACGCTCGAGAATGACCGGGAAGGGCCCCTCCCCCTCCGGCAGATAGATGTCGGTTGCCAGCTTCACGCCGTCCCGCATCTCGATCATCACGGTCTCAAGTCGCATCCTATGCCCTCTTCTCCTGCCTCGTCATCGAGGCCTGGTCTGTTTCCCATGCGACGGCCACTCCGAGCCCCGCCCCTTCCGGGATCGAAGCAAAGCCCCGTTGCAGCCCGAAGCCTTCGGCCGGGTTCTTCTCAAGACGATCCGGCCAGTTGATCTCAGGCAACGCAATCACCGGGTGCGCATGGATCAGATGGATCGCGGCCGCTGTGCCGATCGTCGTCGAGAGAGAGCCGATCTGACACACGATCCCCGCAGCCGCCGCGATGGCGGCGATCTGCGCTGCAGGATAGAGGCCACCGGCCTTCGGTAACTTGATGTTGATGTAATCGCAGGCGCCGATCGCGATGGCGCGCAGCGCATCATCCGGCCCGTGAATGGACTCGTCGAGCATGACGGGGATGCTCGAGCGGCGGCGTAGCTCCGCATGGCCCGTGAGATCGCCCGCAGCCAAAGGCTGTTCGACAGCGAGGATGTCATAGGGCGCGGCCTTGTCGAGGAACCGCAAGGCCTCGCCTATGGTCCATCCCTGATTGGCGTCTATCTTCAATCGGAAATCTGGACCATTTTCCTCGCGGATGGCGCGCAGTGCGGCAAGCTCCTGGTCCGCGTGGCTCCCGACCTTCACCTTGATCGTCGTGTAGCCGGCCTCGATATTGCGCCGCGCCGCCGCAACCATATCCGCGACCGGCCCAGTCCCGATGGCACGGGACGTGGCGACGGGCCCTCTGGGCACGCCGCCGAGCAGCACCGAAACCGGCGCTCCCAGCGCGCGCCCAAGCGCATCATGCGCGGCCATATCGATAGCCGAGAAGGCAGCGCGGTTCCCATGAGGGAAGACCTGGCGCATCGCCTCGTGCAGCCCCCGTATGTCGCGAATATCATGGCCAATCAGCGCCGGCGCGAGATAATCACGCAATGCGATCAACATCGTTTCCGATGTTTCACCGGTAATGAAGGGCACGGAAGGTGCCTCTCCAAATCCTGTGTGGCCGCCTTCGGTTACAAGCCTCAGGATGACGTAGGATTGACGCGTATCACCCGCATGGAGCGAGGTCGTCAGCGGATCGCGCGAGACCGTTTCGTAAAGGCGAGCGGTCATCGACGTAATGGCAAATTCCATCTGGACGCCCTCCCAGAGCATCACTACACGGCTTGAACCTGCTTGCTGTCTCCAGGGACGAAGCTTGGCGTCCGAGGCGCTCCATTCCAGCAGTCAGAACAAAGGCGACGGTCGTTTCTCCCACAGCACGAAGGTCTGAAGACCCTTCCGGCTTCCAGCCGGTCTCCACCGCACATCGGGTCCGACAAGGAATGGCCACAGGAGAGCCGCCGATCGGCCCTTCCCTCCAACTCAACCATCTCGTCGATCCCTGTCTCTGCTCTGCTTTTTTGTTAGCGCAGAGTCTTATTGATCGAATGCATCTGAATGTATACAAATGAATTCAATGTAAGCTGTCAAGCCGCTTACACTGCCTTCCAGAACCGCGACAAAGGAAATTGGGATGCCCCAGACCACGCCCACCGCACTGGCCGCTCAAGTTGATGGCGCCGCCTTGATGGATACCGTCCGCACCTTGGCAAAATGCGTCAAGCTCTCGGGCACGCCGGAAGAGCGCGAGAGCTTCGACTACGTTAAGTCAGTGCTCGACAAGATGGGTTGGCGCACGGAGATGATCCTGCACGAGGCCTATATCAGCCTCCCCGGCCGGGCCCGTGTCGAGGTCGACGGAAATGTTCTGGGCTGCATCACCCACTCCCACTCGGCCCAATCGCCCGCAGCGGGAACGACCGGCGAACTCGTCTATCTCGGCCAGGGTACGGCCGAGGACTTCAAGGGCAAGGACGTCGCGGGAAAAATTGTCGTCATCGAAGGCATCGCCAAGCCACCGCAGGCCTGGCTTTCATCGCAAGCCGGTGCGGCGGGACAGATTCACATCACTCCCGGCAACATGCTGCACGAGATGTGCATTTCGCCCGTCTGGGGCAGCCCGTCGGCGGAAACGATCGGCCTGATGCCGAGCACAGTGATCGTTACGGTATCGGGCGCCGACGGCGAAATGCTGAAGCAGCGCATCGCAGCGGGCCAGACCGGCGGCGTTACGCTCTTTGCCGAGGTCGACACGAAATGGACCGAAACGCCGATTCTCGTCGCTGAGCTGGACGCTCCGAATGCGGCACCGGACGCCCCCTTCGTCATGTTCTCGGGCCATATCGACACCTGGTATCATGGCGTGATGGATAACGGCACCGCCAATGCCACCATCATCGAGGTCGCACGCCTCGCGCAGGCCCATCGCCAGGAATGGAAGCGAGGTCTGAGGCTTTGCTTCTGGTCGGGCCACTCCCATGGGCGCTATTCGGGATCCGCTTGGTATGCGGATGCGAAATGGCGGGAGCTCGACAAGCGCTGCGTGGCCCACGTGAACGTGGATTCGACCGGCGGAAAAGGGGCCAATGTGCTGACCAACAGCGGCTCGAACGCCGAGCTCCGCGCGATTGCCACCGACGCGATCAAGGCTGAGGCGAGCCAGGATTACGCCGGCAAGCGCCTGGGGCGCCAGGGCGACGAGTCCTTCTGGGGCGTCGGCGTCCCGTCCATGTTCGGCAGCCTCAGCCATCACGCCCCGACCCCCGGCGAGAAGGCCCATATGCACCTTGGCTGGTGGTGGCACACCGCGGAGGACACGCTCGACAAGATCGACGAGGCAAATCTCGTCCGCGATACCAAGGTCTTCGCTCATGTCATCTGGCGTCTGCTGACCGATTCTCTGGTTCCGCTGGACTATACGATCCACGCCGACGACCTTCTGGCAGAGCTCGATAAGCTGGGGGACGCGGTCGACTTGTCCGAAGTCCGGGCCGGGGCGATTCGGCTACGCCAGAACATGAAGGCCCTGAAAGCCAAGGCCAGCGGTGCGGACGAAAAGGGACTTGCGGCCATGAACGCCGCCCTTCTCAAGGTGTCCCGCGCTCTCGTGCCCATGGATTCGACCAAGGGAGACCGCTTCGTCCACGACCCTGCGCTGCCGCAGCCCGGCTGGCCGGTTCTGCAACCGGTCCGTGCATTGGCGGGCCATTCCAAGGGTTCGGATGCCTGGCAATTCCAGAAAGTCAGCGCCACCCGCGCCGTCAACCGGATGGTTCATGCCCTTGACACGGCCAACGAGACGCTAGAGTTGCACCTTTGACCTACTCGCCCGGCCTTTACTGACAAGTCTCTTTTGGAGAGTTGAGGCTCCATGTACAAGTGCTTCTAACCCATGGAGCGAGGACCGGTTAGGTCTGACGAGGGAGACTTGAATAGAATGGCCGGACGCGCGGTAAACTCGAGCATCCCAGGGCAGTCCCGCTCTGATTATGTCTATGATCAGATCCGCGCCGGTCTACGGCGCGGAGAAATAAAGCCGGGGCAGCGGCTGCTGGAGGCCGACCTGGCCCAGCAACTCAACGTGAGCCGCACCCCGATCCGCGATGCCATCCGCCGCCTGATCTCGGAAGGTCTTGTCACAATTGCCCCCTCCCGTGGGGTCATGGTGACCGAACTCAGCAAACAGCAGGTGCGAGAGATTTATGCTCTACGCGAAGTCCTGGAAGGTGCTGCCGCACGACTTGCCGCACAGTTCGCCACCAAGGATGAGCTTGCCATCCTGCGGCAAGCCTTGGAATCCTCGGCAAACATCGACGAGCCTGCTCGTTATGCCGACTTTAATGCGGTTTTTCACCAGGCCATCCATGATGCAGCGCATAACAAGTATCTCGCCCTGGCACTGAACCAGCTTGCGAACTCCCTTGCGCTTCTGCCGGGGACGACCTTCCAGGCACCTGGGCGCCTTGCGACCGCAAAGCAGGAGCATATGGCGATGCTGGAGGCCATCGAAAGCCGGGACCAGGACCTGGCGGAGCTTCTGGCCCGCAAGCACATCCGCCACGCCCACATGACACGGGCGAACATGATGTTCGACTCCTCCTGGCAGGACAGCAGGATAGCTGCGACCGACGACTGAGCCGCCCCTGGCGGCGACCTGCCACCTCCCTGAGCAATAACTTCCCGAAGGTAACAGAAAGAGGTTGCCTGCGCAGAGCCATCGTGGCTATTCTTCGTATACATTTGTATCCATCTGCGGACACAATGAGCAAAACGAACTCCGAAGGGGCGATGAGATGAAGGCAGCCTGGTACGAGCGGAACGGTCCTGCACGCGACGTCATGATCGTGGGGGAGATGGAGATACCGGAGCCGGGCCCTAATCAGGTTCTTGTCCGCATCCATGCCTCGGGCGCCAATCCACATGACGTGAAGGCGCGCTCCGGATGGACCGGGAAGGCCCTTTATGCCGACAAGGTTGTGCCTCATGCGGATGGAGCCGGCTTTATCGAGAAGGTTGGCCCCGGCGTTCCCGCCTCTCGCGTAGGCCAGCGCGTCTGGACATTCCGGGCAGACGCCGCCCGTCCTGGCGGCGGCACTGCGGCCGAATTCGCCGTGGTGAATGCCGCTCATGCGGTGCCGCTTCCGGACAACATCCCTCTCAGCACCGGCGCCTCTTTGGGCGTACCGGCCATCACGGCCCACACGGCCGTCCTGCGCGATGGGACTGTCGCCGGCCAATGGGTTCTGGTGCATGCGGGCGCCGGAGCCGTCGGTCAGTTTGCGATCCAGTTCGCTCGCTGGAGCGGAGCGCGCGTGATCGCTTCCGCCAGCACACCCGACAAGGCCGACATCGCCCGTGCATGCGGGGCCGATGAGGTCCTGGATTATCGGGACCCGGATTTCGTCGCGAAGGTGCGCGACATGACGGATGGTTTGGGTGTGGACCGGATCGTCGAAGTCGATCTGGGCGAGAACCTCACTGCAGATATCGGCGCGATCCGCATGAACGGCGTCATTGCCAGCTATTCCTCCACGCGGGTTCCCAAGCCGGAAGTGGATTACTACGCAGTCGCCGCCAAAGGCATCACGCTCCATACCGTGCAGGGTCGGCACCTGTCCGAGGAGCGTCGGGCCGCTGCAGTGCGCGATATCTCCGCTTTGCTGTCGCGCGGTCTTCTGAAGGCTCCCGAACCCGCCGTGTTCGCCTTCGACGATGTCGCCGCAGCCCACGAGATGATCGAGGCCGGCGCCGGCATCCGCAAGGTGATGCTCGCTGTGCGCTCGCTCGACGCCTGATCTCCCGCCCGAGAAACTACAGGAACACGACCATGAATGAAGCCCTCCAGGCCGCCGCGCGCGATCTGATCTCGCCTGAAGCCCTGACCGAAACCGTAGCCTACCTCTGCTCGCTCGGAGAGAAGGTCTCGGGCTCGGACGAAGAGGCAAAGGCCTGCGACTACATTACCGGCAAGTTGCGCGAATATGGCTATGAGCCGGTCGTGCATCGCTTCGACTCCTACCTGTCCTATCCACGCTCGGCCGCTCTCCACGTCGGTGGAGCCGATGGCTACGACCTGCCCTGCGTCGGCGTTGCTTTCGGCACTTCCACGCCGGAAGGCGGCTTCACGGCCGAGGTCGTCCTCGTCGGTTCGGGCAGCGAAGCCGAATACGAGGGCAAAGATGTTGCCGGCAAGATCGTCCTCGTTACCAAGCTTCCTTCGCCCGGCAATTCGGTTGTCGCCGCCGCCAAAGGGGCCAAGGGCATGATCTGCATGTCCGCCGGCAAGCAGCGCCACAAGATGACCATCACGCCGGTCTGGGGAACGCCTGAATTCGACCAGGCCAAGGACATTCCGCGCCTTCATCTCGTTTCGATCAGCAAGACTGATGGCGACCGCATCCTTGCAGACCTGGCCAAGGGCCGCGTCGAAGCCACCATCGTCACCGATGTGTTCGAAGGCTGGCGCAGCGTTCGCCTGCCGGTCGCGGAAATCAAGGGCGAGGAGCCGCTGTTCTCGCTGGTGGGCGCCCATTACTGCTCATGGTTCGATGGCTCGACCGACAACATCACCGGCGATGCCTGTGTGCTGGAACTCGCGCGCGTCCTGAAGCAGTTCGAGGGCAAGCTTCGGCACGGGCTGCGCTTCGCCTGGTGGCCAGGACACTCCCATGCCCGCTATTCGGGCTCCACCTGGTACGCCGACACCTTCTTCCACGATCTGCACGAGAATGCGATCACCTACTTCAACATCGACAGCCCTGGCGTGAAGGGCGCGACAGTCTACGTCCCGCGGCACCAGATGGCGGAACTGTCGGCCTATAACGAGAAGACGACCAAGGATGTCACGGGCTGGACCACGCTTAATTCGTCGAATGCTCAGCTCGCATTGGGCAAGCGCAAGGACAAGTACGTCAGCCCGACCCGCCCCTCGCGCGCGGGCGACCAGTCCTTCTGGGGCGTCGGCGTCACGTCCTTGGCCGTCTACTCGATGCTGACCCCCGAAGACGAGAACCGCGACCTGAATGTCGGCGGCTCGGGCGGCGCCTGGTGGTGGCATTCGGAGCACGAAACCTTCGACAAATATTCGCCGGAGGTGCTCAGCCAGGATGCAAGGCTTTACGCGACGATCCTCCTGGGTCTTTCGACTGCCGATGTGTTGCCCTTCGACCCTGCGGCGATCACGGGCGATTACCTCGACAGCCTGCGGGAATTCGAGGAGGCAGCGGGAGAGCATCTGCCGATCGCCGAACTCGCCGATGAAGTACGCTCCCTGAAGGCAAGGCTTGAAAAGCTGCGTGCCAGCGCTGGGAGCCGCGCGGCCGATAAGAGCGAAACCGCCCGCCTGAACCGGCTCTTCCTGCGCGTTTCCCGACTGCTGAACCCAGTGCTTTACCAGTCCGGCTCCGACTTCCATCACGATCCGGCGCTGGGCAGTCGTGCCCTGCCCTCCCTGAGCCCGGCGCTGACGCTCGGCAAACTGTCACCCGACAGCGACGCCTACCGCTTCACGCGCGTCGGCCTGCTCCGCCGCATGAACCGGATCCGTCATCAGCTTCGTGAAACGAGCCGCCTGCTGGCAGAAAACGGGCATTGATCTCATCACCTCTGGCCCTGCCGCTGGCAGGGCCAGAGGTAGTTCCTCCGATCAGAGGAAGATCCAGTGTGAACTTTCCTCAATTGGAGGAAGTCACGGTAGCCCGCCCTCGATAAGGGGCGGCCGGCCCAAGTACGAATGCCACACCGCGCATGGACTCGGTGCTCCCCTTCCTGCGAGCAATGGTGGTCGGGTACTTCCAGCACGAGGAACCTGGCAGAGCGACCTGGACACTTCGCCGCCGATAGGCGCCGAGGTTTAGCCGGCCGGTTTCTCCCTATGTGAAGATCGCTTCACCATCCGCCCCGAGAATGCGGTCAATCTGTGGGGCGCCACATAATCGGGGTTGACTGGAGCAAGCTCTTGGATATTTCTGTATACAAAGGTGTTCAAAGTTTAAATCATAGACCAAGGCGATACTGAGAGCGGCATACCTCACTGCTGGTGAAGAACCGGACAGACCTCATTGAGAGTGATGCACCTGGCGCCTCGTCAACGCTGCGACGCTGTTTCCCAGCCCGCAAGCCAAGTTTGAAAAGCAGGGACCTGCTTCGGGCCGCACCAGCCGGAGCTCCGACAGCTATGCCGGAGGATTGGAGAGATGAAGGTGGGAATCGCGGTCTCAAGGGACTTTCCGCAAGAGCAGACAAAAGTGGCCTTACGTTCCGAAGCGCAGGTTAAGCCCGTTCCGGTCGAGCTGACACGCAGATACGACGTCCTTGTGGTCGGCGGCGGGAACGCTGCCCTTTGCGCGGCCATCAGCGCCCGTCGCTCCGGCGCTTCCGTGCTCGTCCTCGAAGGCGCGCCGAAATTCTATCGTGGCGGCAATACCCGCCACACGCGCAATATGCGCTGTGCTCACGACGCGGCCACCGAAATCCTGACTGGCCCCTATACGGAAGAGGAGTTCTGGGAAGACCTTCTGCGTGTGACCGGCGGGCAGACCGACGAGGAACTTGCCCGCTTCATGATCCGTGAATCCAAGGAGATTCTGAACTGGATCGTCGAGCAGGGCGTGCGTTGGCAGCCATCGCTCGGCGGAACACTCAGCCTCGGTCGTACGAACTCGTTTTTCCTGGGCGGCGGGCGCGCGATGCTGAATGCGCTCTACCTCACCGCGGAGCGCCTGGGCGTCGATGTCCTGTACGACGCGGAGGTCGTCGACCTGGATATTCGGGACGGTATGTTCCACTCCGCCACGGTCGCCTATGGCGGACAGCGGCATGAAGTCCACGCCGCAAGCCTGGTCGCGGCCGCCGGAGGCTTCGAGGCCAATATCGAGTGGCTGAAGCAGTATTGGGGTGACATCGCCGAGAACTTTCTCATCCGCGGCACGCCCTATAACCGTGGCTCCGTGCTCAAGATGCTGCTCGACAAGGGAGTGCAGAAGATCGGCGATCCCACTCAGTGCCACGCGGTGGCAATCGATGCCCGTGCGCCTAAATTCGACGGCGGCATCATCACACGGCTCGACTGCGTCGTCTTCGGCATCGTGGTGAACAAGAACGCCGAGCGCTTCTATGACGAGGGCGAGGATATCTGGCCGAAGCGTTACGCCATCTGGGGGCGGCTCGTTGCGGCCCAGCCCGACCAGATCGCCTATATCATCTTCGACGCTCCATCCCTCGAGATGTTCATGCCGTCGCTCTACCCGCCCATCAAGGCGGACAGCATCGCGGAACTCGCCGGGAAACTCGGCCTCGACCCACAAGCACTCGAAACCACGGTCGAAACATTCAACGGGGCTGTGCGCCCTGGCACCTTCGACCACACAATCCTGGACGATTGCCGGACGGAAGGGCTCACCCCGCCGAAAAGTCACTGGGCCCGGCCGATCCGCAATGCGCCTTTCTATGCCTATCCGGTCCGTCCCGGCATCACCTTCACGTATCTGGGTACGAGGGTGAACAAGGAGGCGCGGATGATCATGGCCGACGGGAGGCTCGCAGCCAACATGTTCGCCGCCGGGGAGATCATGGCCGGCAACGTGCTCGGCAAAGGGTATGCCGCCGGCATCGGAATGACCATCGGCAGCGTCTTTGGGCGCGTCGCCGGACGAGAGGCCGCTAAGAATGCATGCAACTAAAGCCCTCGAAGAAGCCGACCGTCTGATGACGGTCTGCAATTCCTGTCGCTATTGCGAAGGACTTTGCGCCGTGTTCCCGGCGATGGAACTGCGGCGCGCCTTCACGGACGGCGATCTCAATTACCTGGCCAATCTCTGCCACAGCTGCGGCGCCTGCTATACGGATTGTCAGTTCTCGCCGCCGCACGAATTCAACGTCAATGTCCCGCAGACGTTGGCGAAAGTCCGCAACGACTCCTACAAGCTTTACGTCTGGCCGCGCACGTTGGCGCCTCTCTTCGAGCGCAACGGCCTGGCGATCAGCCTTATCGCGGCCCTCAGCGTGGGCATCTTCTTCTTCGGCCTGATGGCGTTCAACGACCCGGCCGTGATGTTCGGGGTACAGACCGGGCCGGGAGCGTTCTACCGGATCATGTCCCACAATGCGATGGCAGGGGTGTTCGGCGCTGCGTTCTTCTATGCGATTGCGGCCCTGATCATGGGCTTTCGCATGTTCTGGCGCGACATCGGCGAGACCCGGGAGACCCTGACCAACGGCGTCTCGGTCTGGCAAGCCATGAAGGACACCATGGCTTTACGCTACCTCGATGGCGGAGGGCCCGGATGTTTCAACGAGGATGAGCGGCCCACCGACCGTCGCCGGCTCTACCATCACATGACGTTCTACGGTTTTTTCCTCTGCCTGGCTGCGACGAGCACGGCGACGCTCTATCACTATCTGCTCGGCATGGAAGCGCCCTACCCCTGGTATGACCTTCCCGTGATCCTTGGAACGTTTGGCGGGATTGGTCTCGTCGTCGGCCCGGCGGGTCTCATCTGGGCGAAGCTCAAGCGCGATCCGGCCCTGAGGGACGAGAACGGGCGCAGCATGGAGATGGCGTTCGTCGTGATGCTGTTCCTGGTGAGCGTCACCGGCCTGCTGCTGCTGATTCTTCGGGCCACGCCCGCCATGGGAACGATGCTGGCGCTTCACATGGGCTTCGTGTTCGGCTTCTTCATGACCATGCCCTACAGCAAGTTCGTCCACGGCATCTACCGGTTCGGAGCCCTTGTGCGCTACGCGAAGGAACGTCGCGCGCTTCATGAGCCGACGCCGTCGAAGGCCAAGGCTTTGTCCATCCCCGATGCCAAAGCGGGAGCTTGACGTACCATTGGTTGTCACGCTCCGATGAGACAAAGGAAAGGGCGCGGTTCGCATAAGCAAACCGCGCCCAATTTCTTCCTACCGCCGAGAAGTGGGCGGAAGCGCCGTTACTCCTTCCAACGTCCTTCGTACTTGAACTCCGGAACGGCCTTAAGCTGATCCTTTGTGGCGTTGATCGTCGCATGCCACTTCTTGTCGTTCTCGTTATAGCTCACGTTGACCATGCCCGGATCGACGACGATGTTCCGGTCGCCGACGCCGAGGAATCCGCCGACCGAGATTACATACCCGACGACGCGACCTTGGCTGATGACAATATCCTCGATCTCGCCGACCTTCTCGTTGGCACTATTGCGAAGGTCCAGGTCGTCCAGCTGGCCGCTCATGATGGCGTCCTGCGGAACCTGCACGGCATGGGCAGCCGGTGCCGAAGCGGCCGGCGCGGCGGGAGCCGTCTGGGCGTAGGCTGCGCCGCTGAGGAATGTGGCGGCCGTGAAGGCGATCATGAATGAGCGCATCGTTCTCTCCTTTTTGATGTTCGTGCAGAGAACCGCTTCGTAACGCCAAGGTTCCGAACGATGCTGACGATTGAGGAGGATACGCTCCGTGCAAACGCAGTCTAAACGGGAGAATGGTCCAGCCCGCGTGCCCTCAGATCGCCCGGCATCGGCGCGATATTGTGCGCCACAAGCCGTGCTTTGTGCGGACGAGCCGAACGGTCGATATCAAAGATCGTAAGGGCAGCCGGCGCCACAGGCGACAGGCTGGAGGGAGGCAGGCCCAAGAGGATGTCGCAGGACGCCCGGACCACCCCTTCATGCGCGACGATGACGACATCGCCATCCTGCTCATGAAGGGCCTCTTCGATGGCCGCTCCGATACGGTCGCAAAACTGGCGCCACGTTTCCCCACGCGGCGGCGTATAGGATCCGAGCCGCCATTCACGATAAGTGCCCCTGTCGGAAGTCTCGATCTCGTCGATCAGACGGCCCGTCCATTCCCCGAGATCCATCTCACGCAGGCGCTCATCGGTTGCAACATCGGCAAAGCCGAGGATTTCGGCCGTCCGGCGCGCACGGCTCAGGTCCGATGTTACCACGTGTGCGGGAGCGGGCCCCTCGGCGAAGAACCGCGCCGCGCGCCGCGCTTGGTCGATCCCACGCTCTGAAAGGGGTGCATCCGCATGCCCCTGAAGGCGGCGCTCGGCATTCCAGACGGTCTCGCCGTGCCGCACCAGGATAAGCTTCATGGTCGTGGTTCCGGTGTGGAGGTTACGATTCTTCTTCAAGCTCGCCGGAAGCGTCAGGCTGCCGCGGCGCTTTCGACGACCGGCAGAAGCTCCGGCATGGTGTCGATGAGTCTGTCGGCACCGAGTTCTGCGTGCGGCTTGTGGCTGTAGCCGTAGGTCACGGCGACGGCACGGGTCCCGGCTGCGCGGGCAGCCTGCACATCGTGATAATTGTCGCCGACCATCAGCGCCGCTTCGGGCGTCACATTCAGTCGTTCCAACGCGGCGAGGAGTGGGGCCGGATTCGGCTTGCGCTCAGGCAACGTGTCGCCTCCGACAACGGCACCGAAGAACCTATGCAGGCCGAGAGTTTCGAGAATATCCATCGTCGCCGCATAGGGCTTGTTGGTCACGACCGCCAGGACGAGACCCCGGTCCCTCAGGCCCTCCAGCGTCTCCGGTACGCCCGGATAGGCTTCGGTGTAACGGGCTGCATCGGCCTCGTAGATTTCAAGGAATCTAGCGGCGAGCGCCGACAGGCGGGACAGGTCTCCGCCCGTCGCCGTCAGGGCGCGCTCGACCAGCTTCACGACCCCGTCCCCGACCATCGCCTTGACCTCATCGAGGCTGACACTCCGCAGGCCCTGCTCCGCCAGGAGCACGTTTGTCGCATTCTGAAGATCGCGCGCACTGTCGACGAGGGTCCCGTCGAGATCGAAGATGATGGCTTTCAGCGATGTCATGGAATGACCTTGAACCGGTTCACGAGAAAGGGCGCCGCAGGCGAGAGGCGGATCGCTCCGCCTCTGCGGTCAACGGCATGGTCCAGACCTGGATAGCGCGGCCTCAGGCCGCGAGCCAGAGCGCGGAGCGCAGGGATAGGCCCACATCGACCCGGTCTCCCGGCTGATGGAGGGCATCGCCCGTCTGGAACGGCGTATCGATGGAGACCTCAGCGGAGCCGATCTTGACGCCGTAGCGGAGCGTGGCGCCGAGGAACTCGCTATGCACGATGGTCCCGGGCAGCCAGACGTCGCTCTGCCTATCCCGTCCTAAGGATGCATGCTGGGGTCGGAAGACGAGCTTCGCGCCCTCCGGTACGACCACATTGGCCGGGATCGGCAGGCGCACGCCCCCTTCGATGTCGAAGAAGCGCTCCCCCGCCTCGCGCAGAACCCGCCCCGGCAGGATATTGGCGGTGCCGAGGAAGTTCGCGACGAACAGGTTGGCGGGCTTCTCGTAGAGCTCCATGGGCGTGCCGACCTGCTGCACGATGCCGTCGTTCATAACCGCGATGCGGTCACAAATGGTGTTGGCTTCCTCCTGGTCGTGGGTGACGAAGATCGTCGTCAGTCCCAGCCGCTGCTGCAGGTCGCGCAGTTCCCGCCGCACCTGGACGCGCATCTTGGCGTCGAGGTTGGACAGGGGCTCGTCGAGGAGCAGCACCTTCGGCTCGATCGCGATGGTGCGGGCGACCGCGACCCGCTGCTGCTGGCCGCCGGAGAGCTGCGAGGGACGCCGGTCCGCCAGGTGGGCGAGCCCGACAAGCTCCAGGGCGGCAGTCACGCGCTTGTCGATTTCGGCCCTCGGCACCTTCCGCTCCTCGAGGCCGAAGGCGACGTTCCGCCTGACCGTCATGTGCGGCCACAGAGCGTAGGACTGGAACACCATTCCGACGTCGCGCTTCCACGGCGGCAGGCGGGAAACGTCCCGCCCTCCCACGAGGACCTCGCCGCCATCGGCGTGGTTGAAGCCCGCAATGAGGCGCAGCAGTGTGGTCTTTCCGCAGCCGGATGGGCCAAGGAAGGCGAAGAACTCGCCCGGCCGGATGTGCAGGTTGATGCCCTTGAGGACATGGTTGGCGCCGTAGGACAGGTCGACATTGCGGATATCGACGTCCACGGCATTGGCCCGAAGGGCCGTAGCGGGAAGAGGCTGGTTCATGGGTCTCGTTTCCTCGTTCTCGTAGGCGGCATCAATGTCCGGCCGCCTTGGCCTTCTGGCTTTTCTCGATGATCAGATGGGACGCGAAGGTGCATAGGGCGACGAGCAGAACCGCGATGACGCCCAGCGCAGCCCCGGGACCCCGCCCGGCTGCCGACTGCATGAATACGTAAAGGCCATAGGCGAGGGGCGCGTCCGCGTTCGACTGGACGAGCATGAGTGTCGCCGAGAGCTCCACGGCTGCTGTCGCGAAGCTCGTGACGAAGCCGGCCAGGATGCCGCCCGCCATCAAGGGCAGGACGATCCGCCGGATCGTGCGCGTCTTCGTGGCGCCGAGGTTCTCGGCCGCCTCCTCGAGCGAGACGGAGATCTGCTGCAGGGCCGCGTAGCAGGCCCGCAGGGCATAGGGCAGACGCCGGATCGCGAGCGCCAGCACGATCATGATCCACAAGGCGGCCAGAGGCGTGCCGTCGGGAAGCTGCACGCCGTAGAAGGTGCGCAGATAGCCGATGCCGAGCACCACGCCTGGGATTGCCAGGGCGGCGGTCGCCGCCCAGTCGAGCCATTCCCGACCGACGAGCCGCGTCCGCAGCACCAGATACGCGATGGCCGTGCCGAGGACGACGTCGATGAGCCCCGCGATGGACGCATAGATGAACGTGTTCTTCACGTACACGAAGCTCTCGCCGAACACGCGCCCGTAATGGGCCACGGTGAAGCCGTCCGGCAGCGGGCTGAAGGACCAGATCGTCGCGAACGAGAGGAGCAGCAGCCCGATATGGGGCGCCAGGACCAGGAGCAGGATGAGCAGGACCGCCGCATAGGCGATGACGCTCTCCCAGGGGCGCATCCGGCGCTTCGCCAGGCCGCCGCCGCCGCGCTGCACGGTGGCGTAATCCTTGCCGCGCATGGCGCGCGCCGAGATCCACATGGCCAGGATCGACATGCAGATGAGCACGACCGAGATCACGTATCCCATCGGGTCTGCGATGCCGATCGAGGTGACGCGTAGATAGGCCTGCGGCGCCAGCATGTCCTTGACGTTCAGGAGCAGCGGCGTCGCGAGATCGTCGAACACCTTGACGAAAACCAGCGATGCGCCCGCGATATAGCCCGGCATGGCGAGCGGGAAGACGATGCGGCGGAACAGGCGGAAGCCCGAGCTGCCGAGATTCTGCGCCGCCTCCTCCATGGCCCGGTCGATGTTGCGCAGGGCAGCCGAGAGGTTGATCAGGATGAACGGGAAATAATGGACGGCCTGAACGAAGATGACGCCGTTCAGCCCTTCCATGAAGGGAATCTTGAAGCCGAACCAGTCGTCGAGAAGGAGGTTCACCGTGCCGTTGCGCCCGAACAGGAGCAGCATCGCGACGGCGCCGACGAAGGGCGGCATGATCAGCGGCA
>Ga0182741_1000260_pt1 | contig 81685 bp, 77 predicted proteins | sample eDN5th37CBELigOP_FD_128874 | JGI IMG/M metagenome (GOLD analysis project Ga0182741, IMG submission 128874) | Enriched Organic Plus compost microbial communities from Emeryville, California, USA - eDNA 5th pass 37_C BE-Lig OP (version 2) (version 2) ...
CTTGCGGCGTGCGTGGGCGTGCCGGCAAAACGGTGCAGCCATAATGCTGGGCGAAGTCCAGCACCGTGTCGTTGGCGCGCGGTTCATAGCGATCGGGCCGGGCGATGACGGCACGGGCATTATCCGGCACGATCAGCTCGGGCACGCCGCCCATGAAGTGCAATGCCCCGGTCATGCCGGCGATCCAATCGGCGGTGCGCTGCCCGGGCAGCGCCTGAGCGTAGGTGTAGTGTGAGGCGCCCAAGGCCGAGACAAACAGGTGCGCGCGCGAACCGTCCGACAACGCCAGCGTCGGTCCAGCGAAGTCCACAAACAGCTTCTCACCGGCGCGGTGCACTTGCCGCATGGAACGCTTCAGCGTCTTGGCATACTGCCGGTAGCGCTCGCAGAACTGGCTGTATTGCAGCGTGCGCTGGCCCAGATGATTGGCCTGATATTCCTGCCACAGCAGCATGAGCGTCACGCCCTTGCGCGAGAGCTCCCGGTGGACTGCCGCGTAGTCGGGAATCACCGGCTTGTCGGCCTGCCCGAGGTGAGCAAACAGGCGCCGCTCGAGCGCCGCCTCATCGAGTGGTTCGATCTCTGCCCAGCTCAAGCCGGCGGCTTTGGCGGCAATTAGCGTACTTGCCCACCACGCCCTTGGAAATGCCTAAGGCCTGGGCACACTGACGCTGGGACTGCCGTAGAAAAAGGATCTGATGAAATAGTGTTTTGATCATGCGCATACTCAGTAACGGCGGTGGCATGGGGGCTCCAAAAAGCCCGACACCCTACCGCAGGATTGGGGTCAAACGCGCATGTTTCTGCCGCCCTGAAAGCGGTGGTCACGATCATCGGAATCGGTGCCCACAATCAGCGGAATACGCATCACCGCCTATGGCACATGGGAAACACCCCCACGCACGTGGGGAAGACGCGGAGAAAGTAGTGCAAGAGATGCGCGAATGGGAAACACCCCCACGCACGTGGGGAAGACTGGACCGAACATACTGTTATCGTTGCGCCGTCAGAAACACCCCCACGCACGTGGGGAAGACGGGATTTCCCTTATAACAACCTTGTTAGAGGGAGAAACACCCCCACGCACGTGGGGAAGACACGTCGAGGAACTGCGTGCCGGCCGCGCCGTGGGAAACACCCCCACGCACGTGGGGAAGACAGCAGAAGCACCACGACAAGATCGTCGGGATCAGAAACACCCCCACGCACGTGGGGAAGACAGCGTCGCGACCACGTAGCCGCCGATGCCACGGGAAACACCCCCACGCACGTGGGGAAGACGAAAAGCTTAGATGAAATCGCAGAATATCCGGAGAAACACCCCCACGCACGTGGGGAAGACAAGCTTTGTCCAAATGCGCGGCGCATTTTTTCGGAAACACCCCCACGCACGTGGGGAAGACTATTCCTCGGCAAAACGCAAATAGACAATCATGGAAACACCCCCACGCACGTGGGGAAGACGCGACAATACCCCGCGCCTTAGCACGGCCGTCAGAAACACCCCCACGCACGTGGGGAAGACACCCTATGCATGGCCGGGCGGCTACCCGCGTTAGAAACACCCCCACGCACGTGGGGAAGACAGGCGTTGGTACAGAGAGAGCGAGCGGCGCGAGGAAACACCCCCACGCACGTGGGGAAGACGAGGGCAAGACAGCGCACGGTAAGTCTCCTGTGGAAACACCCCCACGCACGTGGGGAAGACCGGTATCGATGATCTTAGTCGCGGGACCAGTCGGAAACACCCCCACGCACGTGGGGAAGACCTATCCCCCATTCAGGAATGCCGTTTAAACGCGGAAACACCCCCACGCACGTGGGGAAGACATGGTTCGATTTTTTTCGCCCGGCGATTATGAAGAAACACCCCCACGCACGTGGGGAAGACCAGTAGTGACTGGAATTTTACGAGTGTTCCGGAGAAACACCCCCACGCACGTGGGGAAGACCCGAAAACCGTCGCGGCTCGCTGTACGCCGACAGAAACACCCCCACGCACGTGGGGAAGACCCCAAATGGCCGCCGACATGGCGGCCTTTTTTAGAAACACCCCCACGCACGTGGGGAAGACATAGCCTGAATTTGGTGCCAAGAATATGCCATGGAAACACCCCCACGCACGTGGGGAAGACCGAAAGATTCAAAAGTCAAAGCATGCCCGCGGTAGAAACACCCCCACGCACGTGGGGAAGACTTATGGTCGCGGTCGCCGGCGTGATAGAGCGTAGAAACACCCCCACGCACGTGGGGAAGACGCCTACCGTTGACTTCTTCACGCGCAAAAATCGGAAACACCCCCACGCACGTGGGGAAGACTGCCTGCGCACCTATGCGTGTCGCAAGGCGAAAGAAACACCCCCACGCACGTGGGGAAGACTGGCGCATCGTAGACAAAAACGACCAAGACTTGGAAACACCCCCACGCACGTGGGGAAGACTATTTCCTGAGCTTCAACATATCTTTGTCGATAGAAACACCCCCACGCACGTGGGGAAGACCAAAAGTAGCCGCGCACATACCATGCTGCGCCGGAAACACCCCCACGCACGTGGGGAAGACTTCTGCTTTACCCTGTTGTCTACAGCACAGATAGAAACACCCCCACGCACGTGGGGAAGACTTTTATAGCCTTGGGACTTCTGCTCAAGACGGTGAAACACCCCCACGCACGTGGGGAAGACCGCTTCGAGCACCTTACCCAGGGCATCCCTTACGAAACACCCCCACGCACGTGGGGAAGACTTGGTCTGCCCGCCGGCACCATCGGAGGTCAGCGAAACACCCCCACGCACGTGGGGAAGACGGCCAGCATCGCATACAGTGGCGACGATGGGCAGAAACACCCCCACGCACGTGGGGAAGACAGCAGCTCGACGGCCTTTTTCATGCCGCCCCCGGAAACACCCCCACGCACGTGGGGAAGACGCTGCGCTCCGGTGCTGGCACACCATGTCCGGGGGAAACACCCCCACGCACGTGGGGAAGACTGCTGGTGAAAGCGGCCGCTCGGCCGCTGCGGAGAAACACCCCCACGCACGTGGGGAAGACAGTGCTATCTAGTGTCGAAACCATGCTGATTCACTAGATCTAGTGCATCAGTCCAATTTCAGGGTTTCGACGATAAGCTCCAAACCTGAAATTTTGATCGGAGGTTTGCGAGGCGGGCCAATGATGCGCATCTCAAAGCCGGGGGCCCTACTAATAGACTTGATGAGCAGCACTCCAGACTCAGGCGGGCAGTGCTTATGAAGATATTCGACGACGCTCGTTGCCACGGAGTCCTTGATGCCCGACACAAAAACGTTGGGCCTAGGTTCAATGAACCATAGCTTCATTCGACCCCGTACCGCGGGAGGAAGGTCATTTGCGATAACGACGAGCACGTCCGCTCCCTAGCATCTCCGTAATGTCTTCTGAAATTCTGGCCAATAAGTCCATTTCGATAACTCTCTCGCGAAAACTCGCGGCCACTTTGTATTTGTCGTAGCGCCCCGCGAGCTCCCTCGTTAGCGCAAAAGCCAGGTCAATACAAAGCTCCTCCTTGTACAAATCAGCCAAATCGTATACGAACGGCAAAGGGCTGCCTGAGTGAATGAAACCGATGTGCGGTGAATAACCCATACTGTGCACGGCGGAGCTCAAGATGCCATATAGCGCGGCATTGGCAGCGGTCAGGATCTGATTGGTCAAGTCGCTCGCTTCAAATTTCCCGGGCGTAAACCGGCGGCCCTGCCATCCCACCTGATACTGCTCGGCTTTTTGCTCATACAAACTCCGCACGCGATTCCCCTCCATCCCCATCATTTCGGGTAGGGATTTGTTCTCCAAGTCCACATCGGGAAAGCGCCGGGCAAACATGCGCCGTGCGACCTCCAGGGATTTGACGGGATCCGCAGCAAGGCTGAGCTGCAATTTCATGTTGCGGGTGTCTGCCGTGGGCAAAAAGCCTGCGGCATAGAACAGCAGACTGTCCTCTCCGACCCAACAGACGGGACAATTTGCCGCTGTAGCTGCCTTGATGGCTTCGTGGGTAATAGTCGTTCCCGGCCCGAGGAGCAAGGCATTGATAGTCGCCACGGGCAGGGGAACAACGTGCCCATCGGAATCGATCCATTTGACGCTACTGTCATCGACCTCCAAACGTCCCCGCTCTAGATAAATAAACGGATATTTATCTTTCACCTGGGGCAGGGAGTCGCGTGTGATCTTGATGAACAAACGCTGATCTGACGTCATTGCTGCGCTCGGCTGAGCATGGGCATCTCTGGTCGCTGCACGGTCACGCGCCGGTTCCGATAACTCTTGACCGGCCCGAACCGAACTGGCACATCGTTAAGCACCACGACCTCGCCTTCGTGCTCCCCTTGGAGCACACGCAATGCCAACCACCTATTCTTTTTCTCTGCCAGGTCTGCGCCAGCCCGTAACGCCGCCTCGGCGCTATCGAACAGCCCCTGATAGATGAATTCGGTGGGCGCACAATTCTTCCGCCCGAGGTACAAGTCCCACACAGGTATCTGCAACGCTGCGACGGTTTCTTCGAACAGCGACGCTGGAGCCTGTATCGCCACTGCATAGGCCATGTCCTGTACGTAGTAGCGAAACGTCAGCTTCGCGCCGCCCCCCACTGCCTTGCTGCCATCCCGCTTCTTGGGAATCAGCAGCGTTTGCCAGGGATCGCCATCGTCGTAGCCGTTGCCGACCATGTGAAAGTCCCGCAGTAAAGGAAGCCGCGCCAACGGGCGACCTTTTTCGTCTCGCGGCACGTAGCCCTCGACCTGCATGTCCAAGTCTGCCCATGCGGCCAACCATTCCGACTGTGGGCCACCTGCCCCGCGCGCGCAGCACAGCAGCCCAAGCACCCCGGACTTGGTCGGAAAATCCAGACTGTCTCTGCGCCCGAACCTGGAGTCGTGGCCCCAGGCTTGCAGCGGACCTTCCAACCAAAGCAGAAGATAAGGATTCGCCATAGGAACCTCACTGCACGTGGCTTTGCAAGGCGGTGATCAGCGAATCGATGTTAAAGCTTTCGTCCTCTCCCCAATCGTAAGCGGCGACCTTTCCGAACAAGGAACCACACAATTTTTCCTTACTGTCGAGATAACTCTTGAGCACCTCTTTGCTGGGTTGCAAATAACCAGAGCCATTGGCTTTGACGGGTTGCTCGAATGGCACTTGCAGGCGTTGCCCTTTGCGTATGAGAACGCGAGCAAACTCCCATGGAGATGCCCCGGATTGCGTGGTTTGCCGGGCAGTGGGGATCGCGACAAACAAGGCCTGGGTAAAGACAGCGATGGCTTTCTTGAGGTCATCGGTGTTGCCGCTGTGAGAGATGCCGAGCGTGTCAGCCAACTGGCCCAGGTCCAGGCTGACGTATCGGTAGTACGTGGCTGAGTTGAACTCCAAGCTGCCCATGTGTGCCGAACCCGGCTCCTCTTGCAGGTCATCGAGGGCAGTGAAGAACTCCACTTCATTGCTGACCCGGTGCGTAGAGATGGCGTGCGAAAACGAAGCCGCCGCTTCCACGTTCATGTCCGTAGCCTTGGCCACCATGCGGCCGAATAAAGCAATATCCAGCGCATCCTGGGCGGGATTCAAAGCCTTCTTCGCAATTTTCCCGAGCTCCTTGTCTTTGAGCTTCTCTGCGTCGAAACCATTCTCTTTGGCATAGGCAGCAAACGCAGCTGCCTCAGTCTCGCTGATGAACAGTAACGTGTCGTCAGAGAGCGAGCCGGCCAGTTTTTGGCCGCAGGCCTGCGCCTGTGCTTCGTCGGCCCCGGCTTGTCTACAAGCTTGGGCGAAGATGCTCGCGGCATGCTTCGTCCGCGTGCCCAGTTTGACACCGAACTCGTGCATAGCGAGGCGTACTTGGCGCTTCCAGCATTGCGAGCTCACTCTTGCCCGGGTGACCCCGCCTACCACGGCGGTCTTGGGAGCACCGACGTCGTCCCGGTTGAGGCAAGTCACGGGGAAAGACTGCAGGATGTGATACTCGATGCGGAGGTTCTTGTAGGCTTTGTCCATGGTGAAGGTTTCCTAATTCTCAAATGGAAGAGGATAGAACGAGGGGAACGAGCTGCAGCAAACCGCAACCAAAGGCCCGCCCCCGGCCGATGCCGCAGCGGAAGCTGTGCTGGAATTGCTCCGGGTCCGTCACATCGAGGACGCCCTGCACGGTGGCTTGGGATAGCGTGACGCTACGCTGTGCCTTGTCCTTGAACTGCAGTACCTGGATCCGATCTACCTGCAAATGCCGCGGACTGACGGCGAAACCCCAGCTCTTAGGCGCGCGCGCCATGAACCAATCCGATACGGACTCACGCCCTTTGATGGGTACTAGCTTGCGGCTGGCACTGTCTCGCCGGGTGGGGTTGACGATGACTTTGAAACGGTAGCGCCCGTGACACAAAAAATCGTCCGGTATGGCGCGGCTCCGCACCACGCCATGCCGTCCGTCGACGCTACTAGCCGGCGCCCTGTCCGAAAGCAATAAAATCGTCCGTTGATGAAAATCGCCGCCCTGGTCTGCGTACAGAATCCCGCTCGACTCACTGCCCGCTTTCTGCGCATCGCTGCGTACATCCTCAAAAAGGCTGTACACCACGCGGTGTACGGAATAGGCATCAGTGATGCGGAGCGCTTTGACCGCCGTGCGATCCAGGTGGAGGATGCTGGCAATGAGGTTCATGGTGCCTCCCGCCCCGCGGTATCCCGGACACGTCCATAAAATTCCTGTGCCCATTCGGCCCTGACGGCTTGCGCGTCCCAGGCAAACCGGGACATCTGCCGCAGCAACCTTGCGTAATCCAGCGACATCCCCGCGATGCGACTCTCAATGAGCGTCAATACCGGACGCAGGATCCGGCACAACTCAGGCACGTTGTCACACGCCAGCACCCGGCGCAGCTTCGTCTGGGCCTGGCTGTCCTGAACGTCGCCGTAGCAAGCGGCAATGGCCTCCCCCAGCCTCATATTGCCGTTGCCAGCCGCCTTTGCCCTCGCCATCGCAGCGGCTACCGTGGCGTAGCTCAAGCGTTGCGCAGCGTTTTCCAGGTCGATGCCAAAGCCGGCAAGAACGTCCCAGCTTTGGAACTCGGTAGCAGGGTTGTCTGCGCGACGCAGGCGCGCCGCCAATCCTTTGTCCTTCTGGATGCCGGCCAGCACATACTCCACGAAGCGCTCTTCACGGCTAGCTGAGGCTCGGTCTTGCTGGGACATGAATCAATCCTCCTCTTTCAGGTACTTGCCAAGGCGCGGGCGGCTTTTCGCCCAGGCCTCGAGCTGGCGGGCGGTCTCTTGGGGACAAAGCTGGTCGAAAATCCGCAACGCGTACCCCATAAATCCGGAACGCAACTTCTGGCGCACCGCCCGATGCTCTTCCCCATTACTGCAATGATCGAGCAGGGATTGCACGTCACGTTCGCACATTTGCCAAAACCGGTGCACTGCCTCTTGCGCCGTCTGTTTGCCATCGACCTTCAATGCCTTGAAGTAAGCCGCAACACAGCCGTACACAACTTTTGCAAGGTCTTCGAGAACTGCCATTTCGGCCTGAAGCTGGGCAAACTCGGTTTGGCCGAGTAAGTCGCTATGCAGCCAAACCTGCGACTCCACGAAGTCGTCACTTTGCTTGACGGACTGGTCCCCTGAGTTCGATGAAACTTTGATTCCCCCGCTCCATATGGAGAAGAATCCGAACTTCTCTGCCAACCTGCTCACGCCTACTTTCAGGGCGATGCATTCAAAGCCTTTCGATGTCCCCAAGACGTTATAGGCCAACATGGCCTCGAGCTCCCTCCACGGCCTTCTTTCGGGATCCACATACTTAACCTTGAAAGGGTTCTGCGTTTTGTCGACCAACAGGCTGGATTCCATCCACCCGTCGGAGACTTTGGGATACCGTATTCCGTCCAGGTAAAACAGTCCGTCGTCTTTCAGCAAGACAAAACGCGATAACGCCAAGAGACTTGCCAGATAAGTGCTGCGATAAGCGTTGGCGACATCATCGCTTTCTGACGCTGGCATTTTTTCCCACAGGGGAGTTCCAACCTCGCTCCAGTAATTGAGGCCCTGGATATCGGATCTGGTCAGCAGATTGACCCACAGGCTTCCCAGCACGGAATCTGCCAGCGGGAAGCAGTGCAATTGCCCGGCCCATCCTCCCAGGCTCGGTCCGGCCGGCGCCGTATATCGGTTTCCCAATGCGTCGCCGCCGAGGGATACCAGGTCAGACTCCACCCTTTTCCCGCCGAACGCAAAGTTCATCAGCGAAACCAAGAACAGTGCCTTGTCTGCATCGGACAGTTCCCGAGCGGACATCGTGTAGGAAAATTCTGTATTGTTCTCGCTGGGTAGGTCGGGATAGAAGCCTGCCCCATAGTTCTTAGGGCGCCCGGTTGCCTCAATCTCCACGATTTTCCCTGGCGTCTTGGCCGTAAGCAGCCGTTTTCTCGTTCGCTCGGCAATCAACTTCTCGATGGCAGGCATCTGCAAGAAGGGCTGGTCGCCATACAGAAAGAACCGATCGTGCCATCGCTCCAAATAGGCTAAGCAATGCCGTGCGAGCCCGTCAGTTCCCAACGCCTCCCATTGCGGTTCGTCTTCAGGGGTACATGCCGCCTGCGCGATCGCTAGCAGCAGTTTCATCAACGCAATTTTCTGTACTGGATTCCCCCCGAGCGCACGATAAGAAGAATTGCTGAAAACCTCCCGCAGACTCACCCGCCCCACATCCACGATGGGCAACCAGGGTTCATCGATGAGGTTGAATCGTCGCTCCATTAGTCGTCATCTCCTCGACTGTCATATGCTCTTGAGCCGTCGGTACCCGAGGTCCGCCCGGTACTCCAGCCGATAGCGTTCATGCACCGCGGCGCCGTACAGCCCCTGGAGCGTACCGGCTTCGTCCACGAGACATACATGCAAGCTACAGACATCGTCTTCCCAGTTTGGGCTTCCTAAATAAAAACAGTGACCAAAGCCGAGCTTTTGGAGCTCCGAGCGAGAGGGCGCCAAAGGAGCATCGGCGGCACGCACGGGAACTTGTTGCTGCATGAGCTGGGCGGTCAGGGCCTTCCACCCCTGTCTGTCTAGACGATGCCTTTGTATCGGCAATTGAAGCGTGGAACCATCCAGTAACGTCAGGAATGTGGTCTGAGTAGCACTGTCGTAATGCAACCTGCGCAGAAGCAACACCTCGCGGGTTTCGCTTTCGCTATAGCGAGTCGGTGCGTCGACGTCCGACAAGGTCTTGCCATCACGTGCCAACCCGATGCGCGCCAGCCGCTGCAAGGTCTGGCGGCCTTTTCGGCTTGCCCGCCCCGGTGCGCTGGGCACCCCGTGCTCCAACTCGCGCAGCCAGCGTGCCATGGCGCCCTGTTCCGCGCGTGGCATATAGGTAGCGTCGATCAAGATTGGAATGTCGTCTGGTAGCGTGACCTGGGTCAACGTTCGCCAAACTTGGAGACTCCGGCACAACACGTATGGTGCGTACACGAAAGCACTGCCACCAAAAGCCAGCATGGGCTGGGCAACGGCCTGCTCCGTATCGGGCGCCAGCACCCAGGCCTCGCACACCGCCGACGAAGGGCGCGGGGTCCCGTTGTGCCGCCACAGGCGCCCAAGGCGCTGCACCAACATGTCTGTTGGAGCGAAAGCGGTCACCAGAAAATCTGCGTCGATGTCCAGCGACTGTTCCAGCACCTGAGTGCCGACGAAAATCCGCCCTCTCTCTGCGCGCCGCGACCAGCCGGATTTTCCGTACAGGCCGACCCAGGCATCCTCGATGCGCTGGCGATCCGCAGCGGTAAATCGAGAATGCAACAACCCGCATTCCACGCCAAGTTCGTGGGCGCGCGCCGCCAGGTCCAGATAGCGATCCTGTGCGGCATCGACCGTATTCTCGATCCACAGCACGTACTGGCCTTCCGCGGCACGATCTAGCGCCGCTTGCAGCGCCGATGCTTCGTCTTGCACCAGCCGTAGCTGGACCTGTGTCGATGGCGGAGGCTCGGCTTCGTACTCCTCTACCCTAGGTGCGTCGAGGGTGCCTCGCAGCGCCGTGATCAGTGGGTAGCCTCGACTGTGCGTCGAAGCTTGGAGGAGCTGCGCCCTCCGGTCTTGATTGAGCGTGGCACTCAGGATAATGACCGTACAGTGCAGGCCGCGCAGCATGGCCACTAAGGCATCGAGCAGCGTACCCGTATAGGCATCGTAGGTATGCACCTCGTCCAGAATCACCACCTTGCCGGCCAAACCAAAGGCTCGGACGAAGCCATGCTTGACATTCATGGCGGCCATCAGGGCCTGGTCGACCGTGCCCACCGCAAACGGCGCCAGCAGGCCTCGCTTTGCCTGGTTGAACCACGCCCCTCCCGGACAACCTTCTTCCCCCATGTCCGTGGCCTGCAGCCATGCCTTGCCGTGTAGCAGCAATGCTTGGCGGTGAGGACATTCTGGCGCCAAGATCTGCGCGAGGAATGCGTTGAAGCGTTCGTAGATTTTGTTGGAAGTCAGTTGCGTCGGCAGGGCGAAGTAAACACCACTGGCATAGCCGCCAACCAGCATTTTGTACGCCACATAGAGCGCCGCCTCTGTCTTTCCCAGCCCCATCGGAGCTTCCAGGACATAGACGCCGGGTTCGCGAGCTATTTCGACCAGCTGCTTTTGTACTGCCCGAGGCTCGAATCCAAAGACATCCGCGAAACTCAGCCCGCTGCGGTAAGAAGGCTTTACCCAACCTGCCTCTTGCAAAGCCCGCTCGATCAACGGTTGCCAATCCTGTTCCGGATCTTCGAAGTGGCGGCCGGAACCGATCCAATCTGCAACGCTGGTCAATCCCGCCAATAGCTTCGCTTGGACGGGATTGTCGATCTTTGGCCATTGCATTTCCAAGCGCCGCCGGAGTTCTTGCACCAGGGCAGCGCGTTGTGCTTGCCACGCCTCACCTCCGAAAATTTCCGCGTCGGCGCGTTTGCCGACCAGCAGGCTGTCTGGGGAAAATCCGTGGTGCTGCCCCAGGATCTCAGGCACCCACTCCGGCGCGCCGAGCGCCTTGGCAGCGACCTGGCTTACGCCAGCGTGGCCGCCCCACTGTTTTTCGAGGTCGGGCGAGATGGGCTGTCGAGGAATATCCTCCATTCCGCCGCTGCATGCCTGGCGCAATTTTTCCAAGAAGGCCGGGCTGACTTTACCAATATCGTGGCAAGCTGCAACGAACGGAGCATCGGGAGGAAACAGCGCCTTTTGTAATGCAGGCGGATAGAACTCGATCAGTCGTCGCGCGACCGACCCGACGATTTGGCAATGCTCAGCGACGCGGCGGCCCGGGACGGTGCTTCCGTCGCTGCGCAGAAAAGTCTTGGCTGGACATACAGAAAAATCGACTGCCGGGCTTGGGTTACGTTGGGAAGATGTAGTTTTTCTTCTATGAAACATATGGTTGAAGCTGCTAGTACTTACCGGTGCCTTCTTTCGAGCCCGGCTAGAGATACTGATCTGCTGGAAGCAGACTCATGCACGCTCGCCCAATTGTCCGTTCAGCGACGAGCCATAACACTCCCTAACGCGTTACACCCGACTACCCCGACTTATGACCAGCAGAACCGCACGAAGTCAACAACCGGCTTTCACTGTCATAAGTCCGGTTCTAGTTTTATATGCGACAGCTTTTTCCAAAACTCTGGAAAACACTTACCGTTCACGATCGCCTAGCCGCATCATTCCGCGGATTTCTCATTATGTCCGCCTATCCCTTAAATAGATGATAAACATCTACCCGATAATCGCCACGAACTGAGTCCGAAATACCCGCAGGCATCGCAGCTAGCTGATCCCGCTATTGCGCGATCTATCCACGTGCAAGAACAATCATGCTCGCCCCACACTCAGCGCGCGTAGCGCACTGCGCTCGCTATTGACCACGGGAGACGGCAATGAACGTACGGAAACAGGGAAACAGGATGGCATCACCCTCGTGCCCGCAGAGCTTCGGTTGTTTGCTTGACGCTTTTCGGGGAGCTAGCTGAACGCCCTTGCTTTGCTAACTAGCGATGCGCAGCGCTGCTTCGGGCATGAGAACGGATGGGACAAGCAGCTAGGGAATCCCTCCCTAACTGCCCGATTTGGCTGGTGCCGGTGAAAGGAATCGAACCCTCGACCTTCTCATTACAAGTGAGCTGCTCTACCAACTGAGCTACACCGGCAGAAGGCCGGATTGTAATGGAAAATGCGCGGGCTCGGCCTCGGCCCTCAGGCCGCGGCGCTGGCCGCCAAGCGCGCCGGGTCGGCAGACCAGGCGCTCCATGACCCGGCGTACAAGGCGGGCTGGATGCCCAAGTCTTGCACGGCGGCGATGAGGTATGCGGCGGCGACGCCTGAGCCGCAGTAGGCGACGGCGGGTGGGGCGTCGGCGTCGAGCAGGCCGAGGCCGCGAGCCAGCTCGAGACGCCGCTCGCGCGGCAGCAGGCGCCCTTCGGCATCCTGCCATTGCCCGGCCGGGCTGTTGACCGCGCCGGGCAAGTGCGAGGGCTGCACGCCGTCGCCCGCATAGTTGGCCGCGGAACGCGCATCGATGAGCCGGAAGGCTTGGGGGTTGGCAGCGATCTCTTCGGTGCCGATGCCCTGCAGGGCGGGCAATGCGGCTGCGCTCTCCGGCTCGGTCTCGGCAACGGCGTCGCCCGCAGCACGCCAGGCCTTCAGGCCACCGTCGAGGATGCGCACCTTGGGCAGCCCCGCCCAGGTCAATACCCACCAGGCGCGGGCAGCCGCCGTGCCGTTTGCCGCGTCATAGACCACAATGCCGGCGTCGCGGTCTATCCCGGCCTGCGCAACCCAGGCCAGCACGGCTTCCCGGGACGGCAGGGGTAGCCGACCTTCAGCGGGGTTGCCGGGCGCCGCATAGTGCACGGGCAACGAGGTTTCCACCGATCCGGGAATCAATCCCGCCGGCGGTTGGGCATGCGCTTCGGCCGCAACGTACACGGGCGTGACGCGACGCTCCGGCGCGGCGAGCGCGACAACCAGTCGCGCGGCAGGGATGAAGGGAGAAGCGACGGTAGAAGCGGCTGCGACAGACATGGGTTGACTCCTTATCGATTGCGATCGCCTTGCAGCAAGTGCGCGCCGGCCTGGCGCGGCATGGCAAGCGTCATGCCCACACTGGCCAGTGCGATCGCGGCCAGCACGGCATAGGTCCATGGATAGGCTTGCCCGGGATTCAAGCTCCCGAGCGAAGCGCCGCCCTTGAGCAGCAGCGCCGCGGCAGCGACGCCGATGGCGACGGTGAGGTTTTGGATGGCGAGAAAGAAGCTCGTGGCGGCGGCGAGCTGCGGGCGTGCCACGTCGGCATAGGCCAAGGTGCCGTACGCGTTCATTTGCAGGGACCTTGCCCACCCAAACCCCAGCAGTGCCATCGCATAAAACCCCAACGCGCCCTGCGGCGGAATGATGCCCGCCAGCGCCAGGCAAGCGGCGGCGAGCACGCCATGCAGGAGCAACCCGTTGCGATATCCCATGCGCCGCAGGATGCGCGCGCTGAAGAATTTCATGGCGAATCCTCCCACGGCAGGCAGGAGCACGACCAGGCCAGCTTCGAGCGGGCTGTAGCCGTCGCGTTGCTGCAGGGTCACGGGCAACAGGAACGGCACGCCGCCCACCGCGATGCGGAAAACCGAACCGCCGGCCATGGCGTCGCGGAAACTGCGCACCCTGAGCAGCGCCAGCGCGAGCACCGGTTCGGCCACGCGGCGCGCATGACGTACGTATACCGCTAGCGTCGCCACCCCGGCCGCGAGCGCGACGAGTGCCCAGTGCAGCGTGCCCCGCCCTTCGGCCAAGGTCACCAGGCCCCATGTCAGGCTGGCAAACCCTGCGCCCGTCAACAGTGCGCCGCGCACGTCGAAGCGTCCGCCCGGCTTGCCCTCGGTGGCCGGCAAGAAGCGCCACACCAACCACAGTGCCCCCAGGCACAGGGGGCCATTGATCCAGAATATCCAGCGCCACCCCACATAGGTGGTCAGCAGGCCGCCCAGGAATGGGCCCACCATAGGCGCGATCATCGCCAGGAGGATGACGAGGGCCATGGCTTCGACGATCTCGTGCTTGGCAGCGGTGCGCAGCACGATCAGGCGCCCGACGGGCGCCATCAAGGCCCCAGCCATGCCCTGGACGAAGCGCAATGCGATCAAGACGGCGGCGTTGGGCGCCAGGCCGCACGCGAGCGAGCTCAGGAGGAAGAGCCAGATCGCGCCGGAAAATACCTTCTTGTCGCCATAGCGGTCGGCCAAGCGGCCGCTGAGCGGTATGAGCAGCGTGAGCCCCAGCAGGTATGCCGTGATGGTCGCGCTCAAGGTGACGGCATCGCTGCCCAGATCGACGGCCATGGCGGGCAGCGCCGAGGCCACGCTAGTGGCATCGAGCTGCTCGACGAAGAAGATGGAGGAAACGATCCACGCCGTGCGGCGCGTGAGCGGCGAAAGACTGGCGGCGCGCGCCTCGCCGGAAGCAACCGTGGACGACATCAGGCAGCCTTAGGCACTGCGGCCAAGCCACGCGCGGAAATGGGATCGTCCGCGCCACCGGCGATCAAGGTCCGCAGCATCTGCTTGACGGCCTGGCGCTGTGCCGGCGTTTCCCATTGGTGCTTGGCAAACTCGCCGGCGACGCGGCCGGGCCGGTCGAACACGAGGATGCGGTCGGCCATGCCCAGGGCTTCTTCGAGCGAGTGCGTAATCTGGAGCACGGTCTGCCCGTGGGCCTTGGCGATGCTCTGGAAATCGCTGCGCAGGGCGGCCGCCGTGACTTCGTCGAGCGCGCCGAAGGCTTCGTCCACGATCATGACCTCGGGCCGCGTGACCAAGGCACGCGCCAATGCCACGCGCTGGCGCATGCCCCCGGACAACTGCTGGGGATGCGCGTGCTCATAGCCCGCGAGCCCGACCTTGCGCAGCATCTCGACGGCGCTGGCCTCGGTCTCGGGCGACCGGCGGCGCAGGATTTCCAACGGCATGAGCACGTTTTCGAGGGCGGTGCGCCACGGCAGCAGGCGGTCAGTCTGGAATACGCAGCCTATGCGCCCGCGTAGCTCGTTGAAGTCCCGGTGGGGATCGACGCCCAATACGCGCACCAGGCCGGCCGTTGCCTGCGCCAGGCCCAGTACCAGGTTGGCAGTGGTCGATTTGCCGCAGCCCGTCCGGCCCACGATGCAGACGTGTTCGCCCGCCTCGACGGAGAAACTCAAGTCTGCGATCGCCGCTTCCTGGTGCCGCTTCGCGAAGCGCTTTTCCACGTGCACGAATTCAATGGCCTTAGACATCGCCGCGTACTCCGTCCTGGCCCCGGTACGACAGGAAATGCCGTTCGAAGCCGCTCAAGACCTGGTTGCTGAGGATCACGAACAACACCAGCACCGCCGTCCAGACAATGGTTTGGTCCATGCGGAACATCTCTTGCGAAACGCGCAGCTGGTGGCCGATGCCCGTCATGCCGCCCAGCAATTCGGCCATGATGGTGACGCGCGTGGCGTTGCCGATATTGATGCGCCATACGGTAAGCAACGATGGCAGGACGGCTGGCCACCACAGGATGCGCACCTTCTGCCAGACCGTGGGCCGCATGGATTGCACGAGGTCTACCCAGTCGCGAGGAATGCCGCGCAAGGCGTCGCGGGCTTGATAGAAGAATGCGGGCAAGGCCGAGGTGACCACCACGAAGGCGATCCGGGTCTCGGTATCCTGGAACCACAGGATCGCGAACAACACCCAGCACAGCGACGGAATGCCCTGCTTGAGTTCGACCAGCGGCACCAGGAAGCGCTCGACGTGCACGTTGCCCGCCACCGCCGCACCCAGCAGTGAAGACGCCAAGAACGACACCAGCAGGTAGGCCCATATGCGGCCGTAGGTGATGACGATCGAGGACCAGCCCTCGGGCGACGAGAGCTGCTCTCCGGCCGTCTCCCAGATTTGGGCCAGCGAAGGGAAAAACATCGGCGTCGAATGACGCGACGCCCACTCCCAGGCGGCCAGCATGAGTGCAATGGCCAGCGCGCCCTCCCAGGGCACGGAAGCCCAGGGCGCGCCCTGGCGCGCGCGCTGCGGCGCAGGCGCGTTCGAGTGCGCAAGACTACTCATGTGCGGCTTCCACGTCGAAGTTCGAGACCAGGGAATCGAGCTCGGCATCGGTCAGCGGACGTGGCAGCTGGCCGCCTTCCGGCAAGAGCTTCTGCGTAAGCAAGGCCACCGTCTTGATGTGCGTGCGCAGCGGCTCGATGCGCATCAGGTCGCGATAGCGTTCGAGCACGGTTTGCAGGGCCGCGACGTCCACCTGCGCGTCCTTGGCCACCAGGCGGGCAGCTTCCGCGGGGTTGTCGCGGATGAAGGCGGCCGCATCGCGGTTGGCAGCGTAAAAGCGGCGCGCCAGATCCTGGTTGGCCTTCTGGGCAATCCAGTCGTTGGCCACGCCGAAGGTAATGGACGGCACGAAGTCGGTGCCTGCCGCTTTCTGCCACACCGCCTTGTCGAATACCGGCAGCGCATGCAGCGCGCCCTTGCCTTGCGCCACCGCTGCCGCACCCTCGGTAGGGTTCACCAGCAGCGCGTCAATGCGGCCAAGCTGAAGTTCGGCCAGGCCGGCGGCACCCCGCGCGCTCGATGACTTGATCTTCACTTTGCCGAGGTCGACACCGCGGGCCTGCAGGAACCACTTCGACAACGCCCAGCTACCGGTAATGGTGTCTGTCTGCAGCACCTTGCCCTCGAGCTGCTTGGGATCGTTGATGGCTGGGTCGCGCAGGACGATGTCAGACTCGAAATTGAAGATGTTCCACAACAAGGTGAAATTCCCGCCCTGCTGCTTGAAGCGGCTGACCGCGGCGATCGCGGCGCAGAAGCAGACCGGGTCCCTGCCCGTGGCGAAGTCCGTATAGGCAACGTTGGAGGGCTTGGGCGTCACCACAAGTTCGAAGCCGTGCTTGCGATCCAGCCCCGCGCGCTGGATCAGCGCGGGAATCCAGATGCTCTGCGAAGGCGGTGCGAATACCGTAACCGAGAGCTTGGGCAACGGCTCGGCAGCGTGTGCCGCAGGCGCCGATGCAACGGCGAGCCAACCCGCGGCGAATACAGCCGCGGCGCGTTTCAGCAAAACGTTTTTCATCTCTGTCCCTTCAATCCAGGACGGCGCGGTGCAGCAGCCGGTCCTGGCCGGCATAGTTGAAGATGCCTCGATGCTGGACGATGCGGTTGTCCCAGATCAGCGCGGCGCCCGTCTCCCAGCGGTACTCGGTGCAGACTTCGGGCGACTTGATGAACTCGAAAACAATGCCCAGCAGGTGGTCGCTGACCACGCGTGGCACGCCCAGCACACGCTGCGCATAGAGTTCGCAAGCAAAGAGCTGCTTGGCGCCCGTCTCGGGGTGCACGCGCACCAGCGGCACCTCCAGCGGTGGCGTCTCGTAGCGCGCCTGCGCCAACCGCTCGGGATCGGCGTACGACATCGACACGAGCCCCATCTGGTCCGCGTTGTGGATGATGGTCAAGGTCTCGAGGTAGGCCGCGAACTTGGGGTCGAGCAATCGATAGGCCGCGACCGCATTGGAAAACAGCGTGCCCCCGCCATGTTGGGGCGCCTTCAGCGCATAGAGCGCGGTGAACTTCTGCGGACGCTCGCGATACGCCTGGTCGATGTGCCAGATGTAATTGGTCCGCGTTTTCTTGCGGGCGGAGTCGATGGCATTGGTTTCGCCTACGGCGCGCGGCGCCTGGGGATTGCCGGCGAAACGCGGGGTGCCGAAGAGCGAGGCGAAGCGCTCGAAGTCCTCGGGCTCGATGGAACCCGGGGTGAAAGACAGAAACCCGTATTCGAGCAGGCTGCGGTAAAGAAAAGTCCGGACGTCATCCGGGGTGGGCGCGTCGGGCTGGAAGCGAAACCCCTCGACCACTCCCCCGACGACGGGCGAATACGGTTTGATGCGGATGTCGCCGTAGCGCACGTCGCCGTAGCGGTAGAGTTCGGGCTCGAGGATGCGCGGCTGGTGCAGCTCGGTATCCGCGGGCCGGTGCAGGGGCTTGAGCAAGGCGTTCATTGTCAGTCTTCTCACGAAAGAGAAGAGCAGGATAGCGACGCGCCCCGCTTCGGCTAACGAATATTTCCGAGTTTCCTTATGCGTCTATGCAAATCACTTGGGGTAATGGATGCGCTTGCCACCGCGGCAGCGGCGCAATGGAAAAGGAACCCTGGGGTGAACACGGGCTGGCGCCCGGCCCCCGCGAATGAAAACGGGGAGGAGCATCGCTCCTCCCCGCCTGGAAATACGCCAGCGGCCGGCCTTATTTGATGACCGTCAGCTTAGGACGGCCACGATCCGGGCCGGACGGCGTAGGATCGGTGTCCTCGGGCTTGCCTTCGGTGCCCGCACCTTCGCCCCCCGGCACCGCGGACAGCTGCGGACGCCCCGCCCCGCTTTCGGGCGCCGACGGCTCCGAGGCATCGTCGACGACCGGACTGTCAGGCGGCTGCCCCTGGCTGCCTGCCGGGACGCGTGGGCCGGCCTCGAAAGCCATGCCGTGGCCGGTTTCCCGCGCGTAAATGGCCGTGACCGCGTCCACGGGCACGGATATCTGCCTTGCCACCCCGCCGAAGCGCGCCTGGAACTCGATGTATTCGTTGCCCAGCTGTAGCTTGTGCGTAGCCAGGCGCCCGATGTTCAGCACGATTTCGCCGTTCTTGACGTGCTCCCGGGGCACGATGACCCGCTCATCGACCGTGACCGCGATGTGGGGCGTATAGCCGTTGTCGGTGCACCACTCGTGCAGCGCACGGATCAAGTAAGGCTTGGTGGATATTTCGCTCATGGTTACACCCCTGGTGCGGTGCGCCTCGCCGCCCTCGCGGCGCCGGCGGCCGGCCGGTCCGCGGCGGCCCTTGGCGCGCCGCCTGGCATCAGCGACGCATGACCTTTTCGGACGGCGTCAGCGCTTCGATATAAGCCGGGCGCGAAAAGATCCGCTCGGCGTACTTTTGCAGCGGAGCGGCGTTCTTCGGCAGCTCGATGCCGTAGTGGTCGAGGCGCCACAGCAGCGGCGCGATGGCCACGTCGAGCATCGAGAACTCTTCGCCCAGCATGTACTTGTTCTTCAGGAATACCGGCGCCAGCTGCGACAGCCGGTCCCGGATCTGCTGGCGGGCCTGCTCGAGGCTTTTCTCGTCGGCACGGCTTTCGCGGGCCTCCAGCGTCGAGACGTGGGTGAACAGTTCCTTCTCAAAGTTGAACAGGAACAAGCGGGCCCGGGCGCGCATCACCGGATCGGCCGGCATCAGCTGGGGATGCGGAAAACGTTCGTCGATGTACTCGTTGATGATGTTCGACTCGTACAGGACCAGGTCGCGTTCGACCAGGATGGGCACCTGGCCATAGGGGTTCATGACCGCGATGTCCTCGGGCTTGTTGTAGAGGTCCACGTCGCGGATTTCGAAATCCATCCCTTTTTCGAATAGCACGAACCGGCAGCGTTGGGAGAACGGACACGTGGTTCCGGAGTAAAGCACCATCATGGCGGGGTCTCCAGAGAGAGATAAAAACGTTAAAGGGCCAGCCATCCGAACGGATGCTGGCCCCGGAAAGGTAGTTCAAAAAAACTACTTGACGTCCTTCCAGTACACGGCGTTCAGACGCCAAGCGATGACCGTGAAGAATGCCAGGAAAATCAGCACCCACACCCCTAGACGCACGCGCTGCTGCTTGACAGGTTCCGCCATCCACGACATGAATGCGACCAAGTCGGCCACGTCGTTGTCGTACGCGGCGGCCCGGGCCGGATCCTTGGGCGTGAAGCGCGTTTCCACCGTTTCGTGGCCGTGGTACCCGGCCACTGGCTCGTGCTTGACGGTCGCCACGCCATTCACGTCGTAGGTAGTCGTCACGCGTTCCCAACCCTGCCCGCCTTTGTGCATGGCGACCATGGTGAGTTCGCGCGGACCCTGCAGCTCCCATAGGACGTGGGGCATGCCGACGTTCGGAAACACCAGGTTGTTCCAGCCGGTGGGCCGGGTTTCGTCGCGGTAGAACGTACGCAAATAGGTGTAGAGGTAATCGGCGCCGGACGGACCCGCATTGACGGATTTCGCCCTGGCTATGACCGATAGGTCGGGGGGTGCGGCGCCGAACCATTCCTTCGCCTCTTTGGCGTCCATGGCAACGGTCATCATGTCGCCGACTTTACCGCCCGTAAACAGCAGGTTGTCCTTGATCTGTTCGTCGGTCAGGCCGATGTCCCGGAGGCGATTGTACCGCATGGACGAGGCCGAATGACAGTTGAGGCAGTAGTTGACGAACAGCTTGGCCCCATTCTGCAGGGCGGCGAGATCGTTCAGACGGTCGGGCGCCTTCTCCAGGTGGTACCCGCCTTCGGCGGCCTGCACCCCCGTGCAGGCCAGCATCAACATCAGTACACCGAGCAGCTTCTTCATCTTGATATCCGTTAGTCTGTCGGGCCGGCGGGACGCCGCCGGCGCCGTTGGGCATCCTCAGTGGGCAGAAAAGGTCACGCGCTCGGGCACCGGCTTGAACGTACCGAGGCGGCTCCAGAGCGGCATCAGCAGGAAGAAGCCGAGGTACAGGAGCGTGCCGATCTGCGAGATGACGTTGAAAACCTCATTGGGCGGTTGCGTGCCCAGGTAGCCCAGCACCAGGAAGTTAACGATGAATACGCCGTAGATCCACTTGTGCCAGCCCGGCCGATAGCGGATGGACTTGACCGGCGAGCGGTCCAGCCAGGGCAGGAAGAACAGGATGACCACCGCGCCGCCCATGGTGACCACGCCCCAGAACTTGGCGTCCCAGACGCGCAGCAGCACGGCCACGGCCACCAGCACGACCGCCGTGACGATCCGGCCGGTTGCGCCCAGGCCGCTCTTGAAGAGCGCCCAGAGGGCCGCCACCACCGCGAAGAACGCCAGGACCCAGGTGAAATCGTCCGTGCAGGCGCGCAGCATCGAATAGAACGGCGTGAAGTACCAGACCGGGGCGATGTGCGGCGGCGTCTTGAGCGGATCGGCCGGGATGAAGTTGTTGTACTCCAGGAAGTAGCCGCCCATCTCGGGCGCAAAGAACACGATGGCGCTGAAGACCATGAGGAAAATGGCCACGCCGAAGAGGTCATGCACCGAGTAGTAGGGATGGAACGGGATACCGTCGAGCGGCACGCCGTTGGCGTCTTTCTTCTCCTTGATCTCGATGCCGTCGGGGTTGTTCGAGCCGACTTCGTGCAGCGCGATGATGTGGGCAACGACTAGGCCAAGCAGCACCAGCGGCACAGCGATGACGTGGAACGAGAAGAAACGGTTCAGCGTCGCGTCGGACACGACGTAGTCGCCGCGGATCAGGATGGCGAGGTCAGGGCCGATGAAGGGGATGGCCGAGAACAGGTTCACGATGACCTGGGCGCCCCAGTAGGACATTTGGCCCCAGGGCAACAGGTAGCCCATGAAGGCCTCGGCCATCAGGCACAGGAATATGGCGACGCCGAAGATCCAGACCAGCTCGCGGGGCTTGCGGTACGACCCGTAGAACAGCCCCCGCAGCATGTGGAGGTAGACCACGACGAAGAACATCGAGGCGCCGGTGGAGTGCATGTAGCGGATCAGCCACCCCCAGGGCACTTCGCGCATGATGTATTCGACCGACTGGAAGGCGCGTTCGGCGTCGGGCTTGTAGTGCATGACCAGGAAAATCCCGGTCACGATCTGGATGACCAGCACCAATAGCGCCAGCGATCCGAAGAAGTACCAGAAATTGAAGTTCTTCGGCGCGTAATACTCGGACAGATGCGCTTTCCAAGTCGAAGTGAGCGGAAAGCGGGCGTCGATCCAGCCCAGGAGGCCGGTAGTCTCGACATTCTTCTCGCCAGCCATGGCTGCTGCTCCTTTTGCTCGGCGGGTTCAGCGCTGCATGCCTCGCAACGCCTACATTTTTCGATGGCTTGTTGTAACTGGGCGCGGCTCGTGCCTGCGCCGCCGCGATGACTGAAACTCAGGCCTTGTTCTTCTCGTCGACACCGACCAGGATCTTGGTGTCGGAGATGAACTCGTACGGAGGGATCGTCAGGTTGTCCGGCGACGGTTTGTTCTTGAACACCCGGCCGGCCATGTCGAAGGTGGAACCGTGGCAAGGGCAGAGGAAACCGCCGTGCCAATCGGCCGGCAAATTGGGTTGTGGCCCGGTAGCGAAACGGGCGGTAGGCGAGCAGCCGAGGTGCGGGCAGATACCCACCGCGACGAAGTACTCGGGCTTGATCGAACGGTATTCGTTGCGCGCGTATTCCGGGGTGATTTCGTCCGGATTGCGCTCAGACTTGGGATCGGCGAGCTCGCCTTCGACTTCCTTCAGCGAAGCGAGCTGCTCGGGCGTGCGACGGATGATCCAGACCGGCTTGCCGCGCCACTCGACGGTGCGCATCTCCCCGGGCTGCATATCTCCGACTTCGACCTCCACCGGGGCGCCCGCCGCTTTCGCACGCTCGGAAGGCGCGAAAGTGCTGACGAAAGGGACGGCCACGCCGACAGCCGCGACTCCCCCTACGGCACAGGTGGTTCCGACCCAAAATCGGCGGTCGGCGTCTACCACTTTGTCCTCACTCATTTAGGAAACCCTCAAGATTACTTCTTTTGTTTTAAAGCACTTGAAAGCAAACGGCGCTCTTGACAGCCGGCGCCTTATCGTAACCTTCGAGTATACCGCAATGCTTGGAGCGCCTGACAGACTTCGTAGCACATTCGCCCTGGCCGGCATCCGACAAAGCCCCGGAAAACAAAAAAATAAGAGATACTTCGCGCGCTACAAACAAAACAGGCAGGGAGGTGCCTATGAGCGTCATCAAAGAGTTTCGCGACTTCGCCATGCGCGGCAACGTCATCGATCTCGCCGTCGGCGTGATCATCGGCGGGGCCTTCGGCAAGATCGTCGATTCCGTCGTGAAAGACCTGATCATGCCCTTGGTCAATTTCTTGGTGGGGGGCCGGGTCGACTTCAGCAACAAATTCATCGTCCTGCGGGCGCCAGCCGATTACACCGGGCCACAGACCTACGACGCGCTCAGCAAGGCGGGTGCCACCCTGCTCGGCTGGGGCAACTTCCTGACCATCTTCATCAACTTCGTCCTGCTGGCCTTCGTCATCTTCTGGATGATCAAGCTGATGAACCGGGCCAAGGCCTCGTTCGAGCGCGACACGCCGCCTCCGCCCCCCGCCCCGACGCCGGAAGACATCCAGCTGCTGCGGGAGATCCGGGACCTGCTTAAGAAATAAGCAGAAAGCGCCCTGCGGCGTTCGCGTGCCGCGCGGCGCAGGCCGCGCTCGAGTGCGATGAGTTCCGGGCGCATGCGGGCCGCTTCCGCGGCCCGCCCGGTCAGACCGGATTGTCGATATCGACGAAATCGACCCGGATGCCGAAGCGCTCGGCGATGGCGCGCCCCACCGCCTGGACGCCATAGCGCTCCGTGGCGTGATGGCCCGCCGCGAAAAAGGCGGTGCCGGATTCCCGGGCCAGATGGACGGTGGGCTCGGAGATCTCCCCGGTGATGTAGGTCTGGGCGCCCGCGTCGATGGCGTCCTGGAGCAGGCTTTGCGCCGCCCCGGTGCACCAGGCGACCCGGCCGACCGGCCGGGAAGGATCGCCAATCAGGAGCGGAGCCCGCCCCAGGCGCTCGGTGATGCGCGCGGCCAGCTCGCCCACGGTGGAGACGCCCGCCGCTTGGCCGAGCCAGATGAGGCGGTCCGGCCCGGCCGACTGGGCCACGCCGTCCACGAGGTGCGGGACGAGGCCCAATACTTCCGCCAGCTGCGCGTTGTTGCCCCACGTGGGGTGGGCATCCAGCGGAAGGTGGTAAGCGAACAGGTTGAGGTCATGCCCCAGCACCAAGGACAGCCTGGTGCGCCGGGTACCCCGCACGCGCGGGTCTTCGTTCTTCCAGAACCAGCCGTGATGGACCAACAGCGCGTCGGCGCCCGCATCGATCGCATGGCGGATGGCAGCCTCGGATGCCGTGACCGCGGCGATAATATGCCGCACCACCGGGCGGCCTTCCACCTGCAAGCCGTTCGGGCAGTAGTCGCGGAACTTGTCGACCTGAAGCTCGGCCGCCAGCCACGATGCGAGTTCTTCGGCGGCCACGCCGCCGGCGCCCGGGTTGGGCGTACCGGTTTGCCTTGGGGCCCGCCCGCCTGCGATCATTGTTCAATCTCCTACGCTAGGGATAAGTACTTTGCAAATGCGCCGACTATGGCTGATCTTTGCCCAGACCACGACGGTGTGCCTGGCCATTTTATTCATCGTCGCGACCTTGCGTCCCGAGTGGCTGCCCCGCCGCGGCGGGCCGGGCGCCAATAACGCCATTGTCGTGCCCTTCTTCGAAGCGACGCCCGGCCGTGCGGGTGAAGGCAGGGCGGTCGCTTCCTACGCCGCTGCCACCCAGAAGGCGGCGCCGGCAGTGGTCAATATCTTCACCAGCAAGGAAACGCCCCAGCTGCCGACCTACCCGTTCTCGGACGATCCCGTATTCCGGCACTTCTTCGGCGAACCGGACTTGAACCCCGAACCGGTATCCAGCCTCGGATCCGGCGTGATCGTCAGCCCTGAGGGCTACATCCTGACCAACAACCACGTCATCGAGGCGGCGGACGAAATCGAGGTCGCACTGGCCGACGGCCGCAAAGGCAAGGCCTCCCTGGTGGGCTCCGACCCCGAAACCGACCTCGCCGTCCTCAAGCTGGACATGTCCAACCTGCCCGCGGTGACCTTCGGCCGGGCGGAGGACTTGCAGGTCGGGGACGTGGTGCTGGCAATCGGCAACCCCTTCGGCGTGGGGCAAACCACCACCATGGGCATCGTCTCGGCACTGGGCCGTACCCACCTGGGCATCAATACGTTCGAGAACTTCATCCAGACCGATGCCGCCATCAACCCCGGCAACTCCGGCGGCGCCTTGATCGACGCGCAGGGGAACCTGGTCGGCATCAACACGGCCATCTACTCGCGCACCGGCGGGTCGCTCGGCATCGGCTTCGCCATCCCGGTGAGCACCGCGCGGCAGGTCATGGAGCAGCTCATCACTACCGGCACGGTCACGCGCGGCTACATCGGCGTAGAACCCCAAGACCTGACCGCCGAGCTGGCCGACGCCTTCAAGCTCTCGCGCAGGGAAGGCGTGATCATTGCCGGCGTGGTGCGCGGCGGCCCCGCCGCCAAGGCCGGCATCCGCACCGGGGACATCGTGATCTCGGTCGATGGCAAACCCATTGCGGACACCACGACCATGCTCAACGCCATCGCCCAACTGCCGCCCGGCCAGAAAGTGGCCATCCGGATCGTCCGTGGCGGGCAGGAAATGGAAGTCTCCGTCACGGTGGGCACGCGCCCCCGCCCGCGCCGCGATGGGCGCCCGTAGCGGCTCGCCCTAGCGCTTGCCCAGGCCGAGGTAGCTTTCGACGACGCGCGGGTCGTCCGCGAGCTGCCGGGCCGGGCCCGACAGCACGACCTGCCCGGTTTCCAGCACGTAGGCGTAGTCCGCCGTCTGCAGCGCAGCCCGGGCGTTCTGCTCCACCAGCAGGATCGCGACGCCGCGCCGCCGCAGCTCGGCGATGATGAGGAAAATCTCCTTGACGATACGCGGCGCCAGGCCCAAAGAGGGCTCGTCCAGCAGCAACAGCCGGGGCTTGGCCATTAAGGCCCGGCCCAGGGCAAGCATTTGGCGTTCCCCGCCCGACAAGGTGGCGGCCAGCTGGCGGCGACGCTCCTTGAGCCGGGGAAACAGCGCATAGACCTCCTCCATCGAGGCAGCCTGGTCGCGATGGCCGCGGCGGTAGCGCTGGAACCCGCCCAGCAAGAGGTTGTCCTCCACGCTCATTTCGCCGAACAGCTCCCGTTTTTCAGGCACGAGGTTCAGGCCGGCCGAGACCATGTGCTCGATGTCGACGCGCCGCTGCGGCTCGCCGTCGACGCGCACCGCGCCGCGGGCGGGCAGCAATCCCATGATCGCGGATAGCAGCGTGGTCTTGCCGGCGCCGTTGGGGCCGATCACGGTCACGATGGTGCCGGCCGGCACCGTCAGGTCCACGCCATGCAGCGCCTCGACCTTGCCGTAGGAAACGGACAGGCCCGAGACTTCGAGCAATGGCGAAGATGCAGCCGGGCTGCTCATTCCACACCTCCCAGATAGGCTTCGAGCACCCGCGGATCGCGCTGTACTTCCTCGGGCAGGCCTTCGGCGATTTTTTCGCCAAACTCCATGACCACCACGCGGTCCGCCAAGCCCATGACGAAATCCATATCGTGCTCAACCAGCAGGATGGCCATGCCCTCGGCGCGCAACGCGCGCAAAGTTTCAGCCAGCGCCTGTTTCTCCAGATAACGCAGGCCCGCAGCCGGCTCATCCAGGAGCAGCAAGCACGGATCCGCACAGAGCGCCCGGGCGATTTCGAGCATGCGCTGCTTGCCCAGGGGCAGCGAACCCGCCGGCAGGTCGAGCACATCGCCCAACCCCACGCGGCGCGCCTGGCGAGCCGCCTCGGCCAGCAGGCGGGCTTCTTCACTGCGCTCCAGGTGCAGGGCGCCGCGCACCAACCCCGACAGCAACCCTTTGCGCTCGCGCAGATGAGCGCCCAGGGCGATGTTTTCGAGCACGCTCATCTGCGGCAAGAGCCGCACGTGCTGGAAGGTGCGGCCCATGCCCAGCGCGGCGATCGTCCGCGACGGCTGGCCCGTCACATCCCGGCCGCGGAAGATGACGCGTCCGGCGGTCGGATCGTCCACGCCCGATAGCAAGTTGAACATCGTGCTCTTGCCTGCGCCATTCGGTCCGATCAGGGCCAGTACTTCGCCGGCCGGAACGGAAAAACTGATGTTGTTGTTGGCGACGAGGCCGCCGAAGCGCTTGGTCAAGCCCTGGGCCTCGAGCACGATTTCGCCGTGGGCCGGCTGCGTGCGGCGCGACAGCGGCGCGGCCTGTTCGTCGATGACCCGCGCATCGCGCGCCAGCGGCAAGTAGCGGCGCGCCAGGCGAACCACGACAGGCCACAGGCCATCCGGCGCACGCTGCAGCGCAATCACCAGCAGGATGCCGAAAACGATGCTCTCGAAATTGCCCGAGGCGCCAAGCAAGGCCGGGAGCAAATCTTGCAGCCATTGCTTGAGCATGGTGACCAGGCCGGCTCCCACCAGTGCGCCCCAGACGTATCCTGCGCCGCCGATCACGGCCATGAACAAGTACTCGATGCCGATATGCAGGCCGAAGGGCGTGGGATTCACGAAACGCTGCATATGTGCGTACAGCCAGCCCGACACACAGGCAAGCAGCGCAGCGATCATGAAGATGGCGATGCGGGAGCGGGCCGTATCCACGCCCATCGACTCGGCCATCACCATGCCGCCCTTCAGGGCCCGGATGGCACGCCCTTCCCGCGAATCGAGCAGATTGCTGACCACGAGCATGGCGAGCAACAACACCGCCCAGATGAGCCAAAAGAGGTCCCGCCCCCTGGACAAATCGAGCCCGAACAGGGAAATCGAAGGCAGCCCCGACAATCCCGTATGGCCGCCGAGGAAATCCAGGGTGCCGAACAGGTAATACAGGCTAAGGCCCCAGGCGATGGTGCCCAGCGGCAGGTAGTGCCCGGACAGGCGCAACGCGATCGCGCCCAGCACCCAGGCGGCGAAGGCCGTCACGATCAACCCGGCGACGAGGCCGATCCAGGGCGATGCGCCCAGCCAGGCGAAGGCCGGCGGAAGCGTGGCGATGGACAGCCAGGCGCTGGTATAGGCGCCCAGCCCCACGAACGCCGCCTGCCCGAACGAGGTCAGCCCGCCGACCCCCGTGAGCAGCACCAGCCCCAACGCCACCAGTGCGTACAGGCCGATGTAGTTGAGCAGCGTGACCGTAAATTCCGACATGCCCAGCCCCGCCGCCGCCAGCAGCGCGAGGCCGACGCCGATGATCCAGATGGAGCGCAGGCGCATCATTCCTCCTCCACGTGGCGGGAAGCGAGCGAGCGCCAGATCAGCACGGGGATGATCAGCGTGAACACAATGACTTCCTTGTAAGCGCTGGCCGCAAATGAGGAGAAAGCTTCGAGCAGGCCGACCAGCACGGCGCCGGCCGCAGCCAGCGGATAGCTCGCCAGGCCGGCAATGATCGCAGCCACGAACCCCTTCAGCCCAATGAGGAAACCGGTGTCGTAGTAGATGGTGGTGATGGGCGCGATGAGGATGCCGGAGAAGGCACCGATCAACGCACACAGCAAGAAGCTGAGCTTGCCGGCAAGGCTGGTCGGTATGCCCATGAGCCGCGCGCCCACCCGGTTTACCGCCGTGGCGCGCAAGGCCTTGCCATAGAGCGTGCGCCCGAATACCACGGTAAGAATGAAAATGAGCACGATGGAGCAGCCCACGACCCACATGGTCTGCGCCGAGATGGGTATGCCGCCGAGCTCGAAGCTCCCCTCGGAGAAGGGCGGTGTGCGCGACCCCTCCGCACCGAAGAACAGCAGGCCCAGCCCCACCATCGCAACGTGCACGGCCACCGATACGATCAGCAAGACCAGCACGCTGCTTTCGGCCACGGGCTGGAAAGCCAGCCGCCACACCATGGGCCCCATGGGCACCACCGCCAGCAAGGCGAATACGATCTGGACTGCGAGCGGCAGCGCCTGGAAATCGACGAAGCGCGCAATCGCGAAGACGACGGCGGGATACAGCAGATTCCAGCCTGCCGCGCGCGGGATGTGTCGCCAATCCCGGTCGCGCCACGCGCTCCAAAGCTCGACGAGCATGACGGCGCAGCCGCCGATGAGCAACAGCCACACCGTGCCCGGCAGCTTGCCGGCTTGCAAGGCGGCCAAGGTCAGCGCGCCCCAGGAGACAAACTCGCCTTGGGGAATGAACACCACGCGCGTGACCGTGAAAGCCAGGACGAGCGCCAAGCCAAGCAGCGCATATATGGCGCCGTTGACGACGCCGTCCTGGACGAGGAAAAGGGCGATCTGTAGATCCATGTCAGCTCCGCCGGGCGGCCCCGCCGGGCCGATGCGCCCCGCCCGGGGCAGCGAAATCGAAAAACAACATAAAAAAGCCGCGCGCCCATCATGGCGCGACGGCGTTTCCCCAACGGGATGCTTCCGGCTTGGAGCCGCCCGGCAGACGCGCTCCAGGGTGCCGGTCGTTCACTACGATGCGCGGCCGAACGTTGCCGGTTCGCCGACGCCGCCCGAAGCATACCGGACGGCAGGGCATCTGGCGCGCATGCCTTCGAATACCTTGACTGCCTTTTACTTGAGCAGCTTCCAGGCGCCGTTCTCGATGGTCACCATCACGCGGGAACGGTTGTCCAACCCGACGTGATCGGAGGCGCTCATGTTGAACACGCCATGGGCGCCGGCCACGTTCTTGGCGTTTTCCAGGGCGTCGCGCAACGCAGCGCGGAACTCCGGCGTACCCGGCTTCGCCTTCTGGAGCGCAACCGGCACCGCCGCTTCGATCAGCTTGCCGGCGTCCCAGGCATGGGCGCCAAAGGTAGAGACAGAACCCTTGCCGTAGGCAGCTTCGTATTTCTGCACGTATTCCGTGGCCGAAGCCTTGACGGGATGGTCGGCAGGCAGCTGTTCAGACACCAGCACCGGGCCGGCAGGAAGGAACGTGCCTTCCATGTCCTTGCCGCCGACACGCAGGAAGTCGTTGTTGGCCACGCCGTGGGTCTGGTAGTACTTACCGCGGTACCCGCGCTCCTTGAGCGTTTTCTGGGGCAGCGCGGCGGGGGTGCCGGCCGCGCCGATCAGCACCGCATCGGGCTTGGCCGCGATCATCTTCAGTACCTGTCCCGTGACGGAAGTGTCGGTGCGGTTATAGCGTTCGTTGGTCAGCACCTTGATGCCCGCGGCCTGCGCCACCTTGACGAACTCCTGGTACCAACCTTCGCCGTATGCGTCGGCAAAGCCGATGAAGGCGACCGTCTTGACCTGCTGGGCCTGCATGTGCTCGACGATGGCCTTGGCCATCTCGGCATCGTTTTGCGGCGTCTTGAAGGCCCACCGCTTCTTGGCGTCCTGGGGTTCGACGATGATGGCCGAGGCCGCCATCGAGATGACCGGCGTGCCGGTTTCGGCGGCGATGTCGACCATGGCCAGCGAGTTCGGGGTGATGGTGGATCCCACCATCACGTCGACCTTGTCTTCAGTCACGAAGCGGCGCGCATTCTTGACCGCGGTGGTCGTGTCGCTCGCGTCGTCCAAGACGATGTAATTGACTTTTTGGCCCGCGATGGTCTTGGGCATCAACGAAAACGTGTTCTTCTCGGGTATGCCCAGGGAAGCGGCCGGACCGGTGGCGGAGACGTTGACGCCCACGGTGATGTCGGCCTGAGCGGCCACGGCGAAGACGGCAAGGCCCACGGCCACGCCCAGTTTGCTGATGGAAAACATGGAAGTCCCCACTTGTTGTTTCGATTCTGGATTGGAAGTTCCGCCCCGCCGCGCGGGCGGCGTGCCGGAAAGAGCCGGATTCAAGCCTCTTCGATCGCAGTCGATTCCGACTCCCGCTTCTTGATCATGCGCGCCGCCAGCAGGCCCACTTCATAAAGCAGGCATAAAGGTACTGCCAACATGAACTGGCTGACAACGTCGGGCGGCGTGACGATGGCCGCCACGACGAAGGCCCCGACCACCACGTAGCCGCGCGCCGCCGCCAGCTTGGCGACGGTCGTAATCCCCGTCTTGACCAGCAGCACCACGGCCACCGGTACCTCGAACGTCAGGCCAAAGGCCAGGAACATCGTCATCACGAAGTTCAGATAGGCCTCGATGTCGGGCGCCGGCGTAATGGATTGCGGGGCGAAGGTCGCGATGAAGTGGAAAACGGTCTTGAAAACCACGAAATAACAAAACGCCATGCCCGCCAGGAACAACACCGTGCTGGAGACGATGAGCGGCAGTGCCAGGCGCTTTTCGTGCTGGTACAAGCCCGGCGCGACGAAGGCCCACGCCTGGTACAGCACGTAAGGCAGGGCAATCACGAAGGAGGCCAGCAGCGTGACCTTGACCGGCACCATGAACGGCGTGATGACCCCGGTGGCGATCATGCGGGTGCCCTCCGGGAGCGTGGCAAGCATGGGCTGCGCCAACACGTCGTAGATGGCCGACGCGCCGGGATAGAAAAACAGCACGATGAACACCGCGACCACGGCGATGATGGCCCTGAGCAGCCGGTCGCGCAGCTCCACCAGGTGAGAGATGAAGCTGTCCTCTGGCAAAGTTTCTTTGTCTGTCACGTTTTTTCGCTTTCGCGTACCGTCGGGGCCCCGGCCGGTTGGCCGGCAGCGGGTTGATGGACAGCGGGCGGCAGCAGGTCGGCCGGAAACAGCGATCCCTGGACGAGGTCGTCGCCCGGCTCGCTCCCGGCGGCGGGCGGCGTCGTGGGGGCCGTTTCAGCCGCATGCGCCGGTTCGGCGCCCGCCGCAGGGTGAGGCCCGCCCGCAGCGTCGCCGGTAGGTTCCGCGGCCGGCCCCGGCAAGGGCTCCGACGACGCCGCCTGGACCTCCCGCGCGGCTTCTTCGACCGTATGCTGGACCTCGCTGAGCCCTTTGTTCAGGTCGTCGACGTTGGTCCGGATCGTGGTTTCGAGCGAGCGCGCCGCATCTTCCATTTCCTTGCGCAGGTGGCGCAGCTCGTCGAGCTCCATTTCCCGCCGGATGTCGCTCTTGACGTCGCTGACGTAACGCTGCGCCCGCCCCAGCAGGTGGCCGACGGTGCGGGCCACCTTGGGCAGCCGCTCGGGGCCGATGACGATCAGCGCCACCACCCCGATGGTGAGAAGCTCGGTAAAACTGACGTCGAACATTCAGCGCCCTGTATCGGCGCCAGGCGCCATCGTTTTAGTCATGGATCAAGAACCCGGCAAAAAAGCGCGATGGGACGCAGCCGGCGGCTCGTCCCAGGTTGCGAAGGAAATCGCCCCATGCGGGAGATCATGCGGCCGGGAACCGAATGCCCCGGCCCGGCCGGCGAACTGCCTCCCATGCCCCCGGGCCGGCGCCCGGGCTGGCTCGCTCAACGCGCGGGAGGCGCCTTCTCCTTCGCTTCGACATCGATGGTTTCGGCCGCCACGCGCTTCGGATCGCCTTCGGCGGCAGTCGAGGCCGAGGTCGTATCGCTGCCTTCCTTCATGCCCTCCTTGAAGCCTTTCACGGCGCCACCGAGATCCTGCCCGAGGTTCTTCAGCTTCTTGGTGCCGAAGATCAGCACCACGATCAGAAGAACTACCAGCCAGTGCCAAATGCTAAAGCTACCCATTCCATGCTCCACGCCTTGCGGCGGATGATCGTCCAGTCGTTACGGGCGGAAACCGCCGGTGGTTCAGTTGCGCTTCCAGGGCCGCGGGCCGCCTATGACGTGATAGTGCAAGTGCGGCACCTCTTGCCCGCCGTCCGCGCCGTTGTTGACCATCAGGCGGAATCCCCCTTCCGGCCCGGGGCGACAGCCCTGCTCCAGCGCCAGACGGGGAATCAGAACTTGCATTCTACCCAAGAGCGGCGCGTCGCTTTCCGTGATCTCCTGCAGCGAGGTGATGTGCCGCTTGGGGATGACCAGGAAATGTACGGGCGCAATGGGATTGATGTCGTGGAAAGCGAAGATTTCGTCGTCTTCGTAGACCTTGCGGGACGGGATTTCCCCGCGCGTGATCTTGCAGAATATGCAGTTGTCGCTCATTTCGTTTGGTTCGTGGCGTTGCCGCTGCGCGCGGCTTTTTCATCCAAACCCGACACGCCCTCGCGCCTCGCAAGCTCGGCGACGACCTGTTCGGGACGCAAACCGTAATACTCCAGCATGACGAGACAATGAAACCAAAGATCAGCGGTCTCGTAAATGATCTTTTCCGGCACGCCGTCCTTGGCCGCCATGACCGTCTCGGTCGCCTCTTCCCCGATTTTCTTCAGGATGCCGTCCGGCCCCTTGCTGAAGAGGCGAGCCACGTAAGAGGAGTCGGGGGAGCCGCCCCGTTCGGGCCTGCGGCTGGCGATCGTATCTGCCAGCCGCGCCAGGAAATCGTTCATTTGTAAATGCTCTCCGGATCCTTGAGGACGGGGTCGGTCTCCACCCAGCGCACGCCGCCCTCGCCTTCGGTTTCCAGGCGGCGGTAGAAACACCGCTCGCGCCCGGTGTGGCAGGCAATGCCGCCGACCTGCTCGACGCGCAGCAGCACCACATCGCCGTCGCAATCGAGCCGGATTTCGCGCACCCGCTGCACATGGCCAGACTCCTCGCCCTTGCGCCAGAGGCGCTTGCGCGAGCGCGACCAGTAGGTGGCATTGCCGGTACGCAGCGTCTCGCGCAGCGACTCACGGTTCAGGTAGGCGAACATGATGACCTTGTTCGTCGTGACCTCCTGGGCAATGCCAGGCACGAGCCCGTGCTCGTCGTAGACGATGGCATCGAGCCAGGCTTCCTGGTCCGCAGGCAAAACGTCGCGCTCGGTGCTCATGCTCTATCCAACCTTACGCTGATGCCGCGCTCGGCCATGAAACGCTTGGCCTCCTGCACGGTGTGCTGCCCATAGTGGAAAATGCTCGCGGCCAACACGGCATCGGCATGGCCTTCGGTGATGCCATCGGCCAGGTCCTGCAACGACCCCACCCCGCCGGAAGCAATGACCGGGATCGGCACCGCGTCCGACACCGCGCGGGTGAGCTGGAGGTCGAAGCCCGAGCGCGTGCCATCGCGGTCCATGCTGGTAAGCAGGATCTCGCCGGCGCCGTACTCAGCCATCTTGCGCGCCCACTGCACGGCATCCAGGCCGGTAGCGTTGCGCCCGCCGTGGGTGAACACCTCCCAGCGCGGCGGTTCGCCTTCGGCCGAGACGCGCTTGGCGTCGATCGCGACCACGATGCACTGCGACCCGTAGCGCCCCGAAGCCTCGCGCACCAGCTCGGGATGGGTGACGGCCGACGTATTGATGCCGACCTTGTCCGCGCCGGCGTTCAGGAGCCGGCGCACGTCCGAAACCTGGCGCACCCCGCCGCCCACGGTGAGCGGGATGAAAACCTGTGCCGCCACCTGCTCGATCACCGACAGGATGATGTCGCGCTGATCGCTAGAAGCGGTGATGTCGAGGAAGGTGAGCTCGTCCGCCCCCTGCTCGTCGTAGCGGCGCGCGATCTCTACCGGATCGCCGGCATCGACCAGGTTCACGAAATTGACGCCCTTGACGACGCGGCCGGCGGTCACGTCCAGGCAGGGAATGATGCGACGTGTGAGCATGCCTACCCCTTACGCGCGCCGCGCGCAGGGGAACGCGCCCCGGTGTGTGCGCGCGGCAGCCCCTCGGAGGTGCAGAATGCCGCGGCGGCGCGGACCGGACCAGCCGGCGCCGCGTTGCCCCGGGAGGGGGCGCGGAGTGCTGTTGCAACCATGAATGACTCGATAAGCAAATGTTCAAAATGCCCGGCCTGGGTTGCCGGAGCGGAAGGCCTGCGGCGAAGCGGAGGCCCCGCAAGCCTTTAGCGTACCGCGAATCGGGCGGCGGACCGTAGGGACAGCCAGGAGCCGCGGGCGAGCCGGCGGCGCGCGGTGGGACCGGGGAACCGCCTCTTCCCCCTGGCTTCTTTAATCGTTAATGCGAGCCGCTCAGTTCGTCCGCCAGGGCCTGGGCGGCCTGGAAGTCCAGCGTGCCCTCGTAGATGCTGCGGCCCAGGATCGCACCTTCGATGCCCTCGTCTTCCACCTCACAAAGTTTCTCGATATCGGTGAGGTTGGCGATGCCGCCCGAGGCGATGACCGGGATGCGGACATGCTGGGCCAGCTTGACCGTGGCTTCGACGTTGACACCCGAGAGCATGCCGTCACGGCCGATGTCCGTGTAGATGATGGATGCGCAGCCGTAGTCTTCGAACTTCTTTGCCAAGTCCGTGACGTCGTGCCCGGTCAGCTTGCTCCAGCCGTCGGTGGCGACCTTGCCGTCCTTGGCGTCGAGGCCGACGATGATCTGGCCCGGGAAGGCGCTGCAGGCATCGTGCAGGAAGCCCGGGTTCTTGACCGCGGCAGTGCCAATGATGACGTAGGAGATGCCGCTGTCCAGGTACCGCTCGATGGTGTCGAGGTCGCGGATGCCGCCGCCGATCTGCACTGGGATTTCGTCTCCCAGGGCATCCACGATGGCCTTGATGGAGGCCTCGTTCTTGGGCTTGCCGGCAACCGCACCGTTCAGGTCCACGAGGTGCAGGCGGCGCGCCCCCTGGTCCAGCCAATGGGTGGCCATGGCGGCGGGTTCTTCGGAGAACACGGTGGCATCGTCGAGATCGCCCTGGCGCAGGCGGACACAACGACCGTCTTTGAGATCAATCGCGGGAATGAGAAGCATGGCGAATCGGAGCGTCGTTCGTATCGGGAAGCACTAACTGGGCGACTAGGCGAAAAGACCGGCCGGATCCCGGCTGGCGGAATTCATGGATTCCATCTCACGAAATTCCGATAAATGCGCAAGCCCGCAGCGGCGCTTTTTTCGGGGTGGAACTGAGTTGCGAAAATGTTATCTCTGGCTACTGCGCAGGTAAAGGCGACCCCGTAATCGGATTGACCGGCAATTACCCCAATATCGGCGGGAACCACGTAATAACTGTGGACAAAATAGAAGTAGGTGCCGTCGTCCACGCCTTCCCAGAGCGGGTGCTCCATCGTCTGGCGGACCTGGTTCCAACCCATGTGCGGCACCTTCAGGCGGTCCGGGCCTTCGAAGGCAGGGCCGGCGAAACGAATCACCTCGCCCTCGAACAGCCCCAGGCCGTCGGCCGGGCCTTCCTCACTGCGTTGGAACAGCATTTGCTCCCCGACGCACACGCCCAGCAGCGGCTTGGTGCGCGAAGCCTCGATCACGGCGTCGCGCAGGCCGGTTTCGGCCAGGTTGCGCATGCAGTCGGGCATGGCGCCCTGCCCCGGAAACACGACGCGATCGGCCGCGCGTACGCCCTCTGCATCACTGCAGATGCGCACGTCGGCCTCGGGCGCCACGTGTTCCAGCGCCCGGGCCACCGAGCGCAAGTTGCCCATGCCGTAATCGACCACCGCGATGCGGGTCATAGCACCCCCTTGGTGGACGGCACGGCGCCGCCGGCGCGCGGGTCGACCTCGAGCGCCATGCGCAGGGCGCGGCCAAAGGCCTTGAATACCGTCTCGCATTGATGGTGGGCGTTGACGCCCCGCAAATTGTCGATGTGCAGGGTTACCAGCGCGTGGTTCACGAAGCCCTGGAAGAACTCGCGCGTCAGGTCCACGTCGAACTGGCCGATCATCGCCCGCGTGAACGGCACGTGGAATTCCAGGCCCGGGCGGCCCGAGAAATCCACGACCACCCGCGACAGCGCCTCGTCCAGCGGCACGTAGGCATGGCCATAGCGGCGGATGCCAGCCTTGTTGCCGACCGCCTTGGCCACGGCCTGCCCGAGGGTAATGCCGACATCTTCGACCGTATGGTGGGCGTCGATGTGCAGGTCGCCCTCGGCGACCAGGTCGATGTCGATCAGGCCGTGGCGCACGACCTGGTCAAGCATGTGATCCAGGAACGGAACGCCGGTCTGCAGGTTCTGCTTGCCGGTGCCGTCGAGGTTGACGACCGCGCGTATGCGCGTCTCGTTGGTATTGCGGGTGATCTCGGCGGTGCGCATGATCGTTTCGGGATAGTCGGGTTGATAGGGCTGCGTCGGCATTATGACGAAGCATCCGGCCGCGCTGGGGCAGCCGCGGCCTCGTCCAGGCGGTACTCGGCGCTGTGCGCGTGGGCCTGCAGCCCCTCTCCGTACGCCAGCGTCGCGGCGATGCGTCCGAGGGTCTGGGCCCCCGCGCCCGACACCTTGATCAGGCTGGACCGCTTCTGGAAATCGTACACGCCCAAGGGCGACGAAAAACGCGCGGTCCGGGACGTCGGCAGCACGTGGTTGGGGCCGGCGCAATAATCGCCCAGCGACTCGGAACTGTGCGGCCCCATGAAAATGGCGCCGGCGTGGCGGATGCGATCGGCCCACCGCTCGGGATCGACGGTCGAGATCTCCAGGTGCTCGGGGGCGATCTCATTGGCGATGGCGCACGCTTCCTCGAGGTCCCGCACCAGGATCAGCGCCCCGCGGTGGGCCAGGCTGGCGCGGATGATCTCGGCGCGCGGCATGGCGGGCAACAGCCGGGCAATGGCGGCTTCGACGGCCTCGAGGTAGGCGGCATCGGGGCACAGCAGGATGGCCTGGGCCAGCTCGTCGTGCTCGGCTTGGGAGAAGAGATCCATGGCGATCCAGTCAGCCGGCGTCTTGCCGTCGCAGATCACGAGGATCTCGCTCGGGCCGGCAATCATGTCGATGCCGACCGTGCCGTAAACCCGTCGCTTGGCGGCCGCGACATACGCGTTGCCGGGGCCCACGATTTTGTCCACGGGGGCGATGGAGGCCGTGCCGTAGGCCAACGCGCCCACGGCCTGGGCACCGCCGATGGCAATGGCGCGATCCACCCCGGCGATGGCCGCCGCGGCCAGCACCATGGGGTTGCGCACGCCGTCCGGCGTAGGCGTGACCATGACCACTTCGGCCACGCCCGCCACCTTCGCGGGAATGGCGTTCATCAGCAGCGAGGACGGATAGGCCGCCTTGCCTCCGGGCACGTACAGCCCTACCCGGTCGAGCGGCGTGATTTTTTGCCCGAGCACCGTGCCGTCGGCTTCGATGTAGGTCCAGCTCTCGGCGCGCTGGCGCTCGTGGTAGGCACGAATGCGCTCGGCCGCCGCTTCCAGGGCCCGGCGCTGGTCCACGGCCAAGGCGTCGAGGGCCGCGGCCCAATCGGCGCGGGGGATCTCCAGCTCCTCGACGGACGACGCCTGGACGCGGTCGAAGCGGCGAGTGTACTCCAGCACGGCTTCGTCGCCGCGGGCGCGGACATCCCGCAGGATCTCGGCCACCGCCTGTTCGATGGAAGCATCTTCGGACGCTTCAAAGGCCAGCAGCGAGCGCAAGCGCGTGCGGAAATCGTCGCTACGGGTATCGAGTCGGTTGATCAGGGACATATCTCACTCTGCAGAATCGGTTTCACAAGGCCGCCCGGCCGTGCTCCCGGGGGCACGGCGGCAATGGACAACGCAGCCTCTTGATGGAGCGGGGGCGAGCCGCGGCAGCGCTCCCGCGTGCGCCGGATCAGCCGGGCATGGCCAGGCTGGCGCGCGCGAAAGCGTTGATCAGAGGCTGCAACCGGTGTCGCTTCGTTTTCAGGGCGGCCTGGTTGACGACCAGGCGCGACGATATGTCCATGATATCTTCGACCGCGACCAGGTTGTTGGCGCGCAACGTCCCGCCGGTCGAGACCAGGTCGACGATCACGTCGGCCAGGCCGACCAGCGGCGCAAGCTCCATCGAGCCGTACAGCTTGATCAAGTCCACGTGCACGCCCTTGGCCGCGAAGTGCTCGCGCGCCGCCTGCACGTACTTGGTCGCCACCCGCAGGCGGGCGCCCTGGCGCACGGCGCTGGCATAGTCGAATCCGTTCGGCACGGCCACGCACAACCGGCATTTGCCGATGCGCAGGTCCACCGGCTGATACAGCACGCCGGGATGTTGGGCCGTGTGCTCGATCAGCACGTCCTTGCCTGCCACGCCCAGGTCGGCCGCGCCATACTGGACATAGGTGGGAACGTCCGATGCCCGCACGATGATGATGCGCACGCCGGGATCGCTGGTCGGAAGAATGAGCTTGCGCGACTTTTCCGGATCTTCGGCCACGGTGATGCCGGCCTCGGCCAGCAGCGGCATGGTCTCGGTGAAGATGCGTCCCTTCGACAGCGCCAGGGTGATGGGCGCGGCGGGGTCAGCCGGGGCGAAGGCGCTCATCGCCTACCCTCCCGCGATCCGGAAACGATACGTGCCCTCATGCCTGCCCCCTGCCGTCGCTCACGCGACGAATGTCGGCGCCCAATAGCGAAAGTTTGCGCTCCATGTGCTCGTAGCCGCGATCCAGGTGATAGATGCGATCGATGATGGTCTCTCCGTCGGCGATGAGCCCCGCGATGACCAAGCCGGCCGACGCCCGCAGGTCGGTCGCCATGACCGCGGCCCCGGACAGCCGGGGGACGCCCTTGACCACGGCCGTATGCCCGTCGATCTCGATGTTCGCGCCCAGGCGGCGCAGCTCCTGGACGTGCATGTAACGGTTCTCGAAAATGGTTTCGGTGATGACCGCCGTGCCGTCGGCGATGGTGTTCAGGGCCATCAATTGCGCCTGCATGTCGGTGGCAAAGCCTGGGTACTCGAGCGTGCGGAAACCCACGGCCTTCGGCCGGCCGCGCATGCCGGCCTGCACCCAATCCGGGCCGCATTCGATCGACACGCCGGCCTCGGCGAGCTTGTCGAGTGTCGCGCCCATGCTGGAAGGGTCGGCGTTGCGGAGCACGATTTCTCCGCCCACGGCCCCCACTGCGCACAGGAACGTACCTGCCTCGATGCGGTCGGGTATGACGCGGTGGGTCGCGCCGTGCAGCCGCGGGACCCCTTCCACCACGATCCGGTCCGTGCCGTGTCCGCTGATGCGGGCCCCCATCTTGATGAGCAACTCTGCCAGGTCGACGATCTCGGGCTCGCGCGCCGCGTTCTCGAGCACGGTCAGCCCTTCGGCGAGCACGGCCGCCATCAGCAGGTTCTCGGTGCCGGTCACGGTCACCATGTCGGTGCGTATGGTGGCGCCCTTCAGGCGCTTGGCGCGCGCCACCACGAATCCATGCTCGATGCGGATCTCGGCTCCCATGGCCGCCAGCCCCTTGATGTGCTGGTCGATGGGGCGCTGGCCTATGGCACAGCCTCCGGGCAAGCTGACCCGGGCTTCCCCGAAGCGGGTCAGCAGCGGCCCCAGCACGAGAATCGACGCGCGCATGGTCTTGACCAGCTCGTAGGGCGCCTCGAGCGCCTCGACTTGGTCGGCGTGGAGCGTCACGTTGCCGCCCGAATCGCCGGCGGCGCCATGGCGCTCGGCCTTGACCCCCATGCGGCGCAGCAGCCGCAGCGTGGTGCCAATGTCGTTGAGCTGTGGGACGTTCTCGAGCGTGACGGGATCAGAAGTCAGGAGCGAGGCGCAAAGACAAGGCAGCGCGGCGTTTTTCGCCCCCGACACTTCCACTTCCCCGCGCAAGGGGCGACCGCCGGTGATCTGCAACTTATCCATTAATCGCCCACCTTGAATTCCTGGGGAGTCAGGGTACGCATGGACAACGCGTGGATTTCTTCGCGCATGCGCTCGCCCAAGGCGGCATACACCATCTGGTGCCGGGCGATGAGGCGCTTGCCGTCAAATGCCGAACTAACGATGAGCGCTTCGAAATGCTGGCCGTCGCCCTGCACTTCGACGTGCTCGCAAGGCAATCCGTCGAGAATGTACTGCCGGACCTGCTCGGGAGTGGGAAGCATCGCCATCCTCTGGGCTCGTCCTTTCAATAGCGAAGTTTGTAGCCGGTAGACAACAGCCGCAACGCGAACGAGGCTACCAGCAGGAAAGTGCCCGCGACGACCGCCAGGCTATGCCACGGCGAAACGTCGGCGACGCCGAAAAACCCGTAGCGGAAGCCGTCTATGGTGTAGAAGATCGGGTTCCAGTGCGACACGGCCTGCCAGAACGGCGGCAGCGAATGCACCGAATAGAATACCCCCGACAAAAAGGTGGCGGGCATGATCAGGAAGTTCTGGAACGCCGCCATCTGGTCGAACTTCTCGGCCCAGATGCCGGCGATCACGCCGAGCACGCCCATGATGCCGCTGCCGAGCACGCCGAACACCAAGATCCACCAAGGTTCGGCCAGGCGCGGCTCGGCGAAGAACAGCGACACGGCGAAAATCCCCAGCCCGACACAGATGGCGCGCGCGATCGCGGCCAGCACATAGGCCCAGAAAAACTCCCAGTGGGTCAGCGGCGGCAGCAGCACGAACACCAGGTTGCCGGTGACGCGGCTTTGCATCAGCGACGACGAGGAGTTCGCAAAGGCGTTCTGGAGCATGCTCATCATCATGAGCCCGGGGATCAGGAACACCGTGTACGAGACCGAGTCGTAGACCGTCACGCGCCCTTCCAGCACGTGCACGAAGATCAGCAGGTACAGCAGCGCCGTCACCACCGGCGCGGCGATGGTCTGGAAAGCGACCTTCCAGAACCGCAGCATTTCCTTGCAAAACAGCGTCCAAAAGCCGGAACCCGCGTTCAGGTTCGGCTGCAGGCCGATGAAGCCGGCCGGCTTGGCGGCCTCGTCGGACGGAGTTGGACGCTCGGTAGGATGGACCGCGCTCATTGCATTGCCCTCACGCCGCCTTCTCTAATGCCGTCGTTGTCGAAGCGCCGTGCATGATGTTCAGGAACGCGTCTTCGAGATCGGCAGGCAGCACTTCGATTCCTTCGATGACGCCGCCGGCCGTGCGCACCTGCGCCAGCAGCGATTCCAATTCAGTACTGTTTTCCAGGCGGAGCACCGCCCGGCGTTGCTGGTAATCGACCAGCCGTTCATCCAGCACCCGGCTCTTGCCTTGCGGCCAGCCGGACGCGCCCATGTGCAGCACCAGGCGCGAACCGCCTACCTTGGCGAGCAGCGCCCGGGTCGTATCGAGCGCCACGATCCGCCCCGCCTTCAGCATGGCGATGCGGCCGCAGAGCTCCTCCGCCTCTTCCAGGTAGTGCGTGGTCAGCAGAATGGTATGGCCCATCTGGTTCAAGCGCGAGATGAACTGCCAAAGCGTGCGGCGCAGGTCGACGTCCACGCCCGCGGTCGGCTCGTCCAGCACAATCACCGGCGGCCGGTGCACCAGCGCCTGGGCCACGAGCACCCGGCGCTTCATGCCGCCGGACAGCGCACGCATGTTTTCGTCGGCCTTCGACGTCAGCCCCAGGTTCTCGAGGATCTCATCGATCCAGTCGTCATTCTTGCGCAGGCCGAAATAGCCCGACTGGATGCGCAGCGTCTCCCGCACCGTGAAAAACGGGTCGAACACCAACTCCTGCGGCACGACGCCCAGCGCGCGGCGCGCGGCCCGGAACTGGGCCTGGACGTCGTACCCGCAGACAGACACCCGGCCGGTCGTGGGCCGGGACAGCCCCGCCAGGATTGCGATCAGCGAAGTCTTGCCGGCTCCGTTGGGCCCAAGCAGGCCGAAGAACTCGCCCGGCTGGATCTCGAGATTGACATCGTTGAGTGCCTGGAACCCTTCGACGGGCGCGTCCGCGCCCATGCGCCGCCACAAGCTCGTTTGCTTGGGATAAATCTTGGAAACGTGTTCGATACGGACGGCGGGAGACATGACTCGAGTGAAAAACGCTAGCGTGCCCACAAGCCGCACCGGCGGCGGGCACTGGCGCGCACGGGTGCCTCAAAAAGCACAATCCCGGCAAATGCCGGGCAATCCGTCATTATAAGGCAACGGTGGGGGGTGTCCTGCGCCGCGCCGTCTCCTGCCCCCGGGCGGCGCCCGGCCCTAGTTCTCGAACTGGCGATTGCGTTCCGCGAGGGACTTGATCAGGCCGTCGATGCCGCCCTGGCTGATCTGCTGCGAGAACTGGTTGCGATAGTTCTCGATCAGCCAGACGCCGAGCACGTTGACGTCGTAGATCTTCCAGCCTTGGCCGTCTTTCTCCATCCGATAATCCACGGGCACGGGATCGCCGGAGGGCTGCTTGATGACCGTTCTTACGACCACGTCGGTCGCATCGGCCGGATAGCGCGAGGGCAGCAACTCCACCGCGGTCTGCTGCTTGACGGCAGACACGGCGCCGCTATAGGTGCGGACCAACGTGGTGCGAAACTCCTTCACCAAGGCTTGCTGCTGCTCCGGGGTGGCCTGGCGCCAATAGCGCCCCGCTGCCAGCCGGGTGGTTTTCTCGAAATTGACGTACGGCAGGATTTTCTCGTCCACCAGCTGCAGCAGGCGCCGCGGATTGCCCGACTGCACGGCGGGATCGGATTTGATGGCGTTCAAGACGTCGTCGGTCACTTTCTTGACCAGCGCTTCCGGCGAACCCGGCGCCTGGGCATGGGCGGCACCCGCGCAAGCCATTGCCAACGCCAGCAACGACGCGGCCAGCCACCCGAACCCGCGGCGGAACGTACTCAGCGCGATCACTTGTTTATCCAAACAAACCATGGGGAGCCTCATCTCTCTTATTGTTTCGGCTTGCCGGACGCCGAAGCGGCATCGGCAGGCTCGTCGTCATCTTCGTAATCAGGCAGCGAGTAATCCGGCAGCTCGGCGTCTTCCGAACGCGCGCCCCGGATCAGGCTCGCCCGCCGCTGCAAGTAGGCATCGCGGGTGAAAGCATACGGGTCGAGCGCAACCTGGTCGAGCAGGTTGCCCACCTCCAGCAGGTTGGCGCGCGCATTGACGATGCGCAGCCCATAGACCGAATTGCGCACCGGAACGTTGTCGATGTTCCGCACGGCCACCGGGTCCGCCAGGAAATCGACGGCGGTACCGCCCGCGTCGCGGATGGTGCTTGGCCCCAGGAACGGCAGCACCAGATAGGGGCCCGAGCCCACGCCCCATACCCCCAGCGTCTGGCCGAAGTCGGCCCGGTTGCGCGGCAGGCCGTTCTCGGTGGCGAGATCGAAGCAGCCGAACACGCCCATCGTGGTGTTGAACAATACGCGGAAAGTCGTGTTGATGCCGTCGTGCGCCCGGTTCTGCAGGAAGCTGTTGAGCGCGGACATGACGTCGCCCACGTTGGCGAAGATGTTGCGCACGCAGCTGCGGACGGGAGACGGCACGACGTTCACGTAGCCCTGTGCCACGGGCTTGAGCACGGCGCGATCGACCGTGTCGTTGAACTTGTACACGCTGCGGTTGAAGCCTTCGAGCGGATCCCGCGGATCGGGAGGCGCCCCCTCGGGCACGGACGCGCAGGCGGTCAGGCCCGCCGCCAAGACCAGCGCCAAAATATTCTTGTTCATGTTCGTTCGCCTACCCTGTAATCATTTCGCGGCGTCACCGGCCTGCGAAGAACTGCCCCCTTCGGCCGCCTTGCTATAGAGGAACTGGCTGATGAGATTCTCCAGCACGACCGCGCTCTGGGTGTATCGGATCTTGTCGCCGGCGACGAAATTCTTCTCGTCCCCGCCGGGTTCTATGCCGATGTACTGTTCGCCGAGCAAGCCCGAGGTCAGGATCTTGGCGGAAGAATCGACCGGAAACTGATAGCGGGAATCCAGTTCCATGGTCACCACCCCCTGGTACATCTTGTCATCGAACGTAATGCTCGAGACGCGGCCCACGACGACGCCCGCGCTCTTGACGGGAGCGCGCGGCTTCAGGCCGCCGATGTTGTCGAAATTGGCCGTCACCGTATAGGTGTTGCCGACTGCCAGCACATTGAGCAGGTTGCCCGCCTTCAATGCCAGGAACACCAGGGCGAGCGCGCCGATGAGCACGAAAATTCCCACCCAGAGATCGACTTTCTCTCGCGACATTGCGTATTTCCTCCGGACCGCGCCCCCACGGCGCGTCGTCCCTTGCCAGTTGTCCATCGGCGCCCGGCCGCGGGCGCCGCGTCATTTCATCAGCCGCCGAACATCGAGGCGGTGAGCAGGAAGTCCAGGCCCAGCACCGCCAGGGAGCCCGCCACCACCGTACGCGTCGTGGCCCGCGATACGCCTTCCGGGGTGGGCGTCGCCTGGTAGCCCTGGTAGAGCGCGATCAAAGTCACCGCGACGCCGAAGACCAGGCTCTTGATCACGCCGTTGCCCACGTCCTGCCAAACGTCGACGCCATTCTGCATCTGCGCCCAAAAGGCGCCTTCATCCACCCCGATCAGCTGGACGCCCACGCCCCAGCCGCCCAATATGCCCACGGCCGAGAACACGGCCGCCAGCAAGGGCATGGCGATGACCCCGCCCCAGAAGCGCGGCACCAAGACGCGCCGGACCGGATCGACGGCCATGACCTCCATGGCCGCCAGCTGCTCGCCGGCCTTCATCAACCCGATTTCCGCCGTGAGCGAGGTGCCGGCCCGCCCGGCGAAAAGCAGCGCCGTCACCACCGGACCCAGTTCGCGGACCAGGCTGAGCGCGACGAGCAGCCCCAGCGCCTGCTCCGAGCCGTAGCGGTTGAGGGTGTAATACCCCTGTAGCCCAAGCACGAAGCCGACGAACAGCCCGGATACGGCAATGATGACCAATGAATAGTTGCCGATGAAATGGATCTGCTGCACGACCAGGCGCGGACGCCGCAACGCCGTGCCGCTCTTGAGGAGCAGCTGCGCGAAAAAGCGGGCGAACGTGCCGAGCCCCGTTATCGTGCTTCGCGTGCCGGCGCCAAGCGCTATCAGAAACCGCGTGAGCGCCATCACCGGGCCCTCCTCTGCCGCTCGAGCCACGACCGGTAGGCGGGCGTCTCGGGATATTGGAAGGTCACCGGACCGTCCGGCTCGCCGTGGAGGAATTGATGCACGAAGGGATCCTGCGAGGCGGACAGCTCGTCCGGCGTCCCGCTCGCCACGATGGAGCCGCGCCCCAACAAATAGACTTGGTCCACGATACGGAAAGACTCCTGCACATCGTGCGTGATCAGCACCGAGGCGCAGCCCAGTTGATCCGTCATGGTCCGTATCAGCTGCGCGGTCACGCCCATCGAGATGGGGTCCAGGCCGGCAAACGGCTCGTCATAAAGAATGAGCTCGGGCTCCAAGACCACGGCGCGGGCCAGGGCGACGCGCCGTGCCATGCCGCCCGAGATCTCGGACGTGCGCAGGAAAGCGGCGGCCTTGAGCCCGACCGCGTCCAGCTTTGACAATACCCGCTCGAGGATTTCGGCCTCGCTCATGGCCGTGTGCTCGCGCAGCGGAAATGCGACGTTTTCGTAGACGTCCAGGTCGGTGAACAGCGCTCCCTGCTGGAACAACACCCCCATGCGCTTGCGCAGCGCAAAGAGGCGGTCGCCAGACAGGCGGGAGATATCTTCGCCCAAGGCGACCACCCGCCCGGCCTTGGCCGCGAGCTGGCCCGTCGCGGCACGCAGCAAGGTGGTCTTGCCCGAGCCGGAGCCTCCCATGATGGCAACCACCTGGCCCCGCCTGACCTGCATGTTGATGTCTTGCAGGATCGTGCGATCGCCATAGCCGACGGTCAAGCGGTCGAAGGCCAACGCGACATCGGAAGGGGAAATAGGTGGTGCCGAATCGGGCATGTAAACGGAGGAGTCGGAAAGATGGGCGGAGCTCGACGAAACTTTCAACGAATTCGCGGGATATCTGCCGCCGATTCTAACAGCAGCATGCGGCGCCACCGGGCTTACCCTTAAATGACGGGGGGACTTTCCCGACGCATGAAAGCCGCCGGTCGCCAGCTCATCCTTATTCGGCCGCCCATGAGGAAAGCGCTGCGGCGAGACGACGCCATGGCCGCAGCGCCGCGCCGGAGTTACGTTTTTACAACAAACCCCGGGGGGCTGTGCAAATCATACTCTTGGAGGAGGCGGCAAAGGGAATTTCCGCCGGAGGAAGAATCGCGCACCCGGTCGCCGCTGGGGCGGCCCGGGCGCGCGTGCAGCGGTCAGCGCGGCAGCTCGGTCGCGCCCATCAAGTAACCGTCCACCGCGGCGGCGCACTGGCGGCCTTCGCGGATGGCCCACACGACCAGCGACTGGCCACGCCGCATGTCGCCCGCGGCAAAGACCTTATCCACGTTGGTCCGGTAGTCATCCGTGTTGGCACGGGCGTTGCCGCGCGCATCGCGCTCGACGCCGAACGCATCCAGGACCTGCTGCACGGGCGAGACAAACCCCATGGCAAACAGCACCAGGTCGGCCGGGATTTCGAACTCGGAGCCCTCTACCTCGACCATTTTCATCTGCCCGTTGTCGCCCCGCTTCCACTCGACGCGGCACGCCACCAGCGAAGTCACCTTGCCATTCTTGCCCTTGAACGCCTTGGTGGACACCGCCCAGTCGCGCTTGACGCCCTCCTCGTGGGACGACGAGGTGCGCAGCTTGAGCGGCCAATAGGGCCAGGTCAGGGCCTTGTTTTCCGAGGCGGGCGGCTGGGGCATCAGCTCGAACTGGGTCACCGAGGCCGCGCCGTGGCGGTTGCTGGTGCCGACGCAGTCCGAGCCCGTATCGCCGCCGCCGATCACGACCACGTGCTTGCCGGTCGCAAGAATCTGGTCCTTGATCTTGTCGCCCGCCACGACCTTGTTCTGTTGCCGCAGGAAGTCCATCGCGAAATGGACGCCTTGCAATTCGCGTCCCGGCACCTTGAGGTCGCGGGGCGTTTCCGCGCCACCCGCGATTACGATGGCGTCGAACTCAGCCTTGAGCTCGTCCGGCGACTTGACGGTGGCCGAAATGCCGAGCGCCTTGGCATCTTCCGGGCGGCCGATGAAAGTGGAGGGACGGAACACCACCCCTTCCTGCTCCATTTGCGCCATGCGGCGGTCGATCTGCCACTTTTCGAGCTTGAAGTCCGGGATGCCGTAGCGCAGCAGGCCGCCGATGCGGTCGTTCTTCTCGAACACCGTTACGTCGTGGCCGGCGCGCGCCAGCTGCTGGGCGCAGGCCAGGCCCGCCGGGCCCGACCCGACCACGGCGACCTTCTTGCCGGTCTTGGCCTTGGGAGGCCGCGGCGTGACCCAGCCTTGTTCCCAGCCGTGATCGATGATGGCGTGCTCGATCGACTTGATGCCGACGGGATCGTTGTTGATGTTGAGCGTGCACGCGGCTTCGCAAGGCGCGGGGCAGATGCGGCCGGTGAACTCCGGAAAATTATTGGTCGAGTGCAATACGTCCAGCGCCTGCTTCCAGTGCTGGCGATACACCAGGTCATTCCAGTCGGGAATGATGTTGTTGACCGGACAGCCGTTGGTGCAGAACGGAATACCGCAATCCATGCAGCGCGCGCCCTGCTGCTTCGCCTCTTCGTCATTCAGCCGAATGACGAACTCTTTCCAGTGCTTGACCCGCACCTCCGGCGCTTCGGCGGCTTCCTGCAGGCGCTGGTATTCCAGAAATCCGGTGACCTTACCCATGACTCTTTCCTGACAATCCTGTTTGATGCCGGGGGCTTGCGTGCCGTGCCCCGGCGTCCAATTCGTTACTGTTGGCCCGTCGCGGCCGGCGCGCCAGGCACGGCGCGCCGCGCGCAGCCCCTACGCAGCCAGCTTCGCCGGATTCTGGGCGTCCCACAGTTCGCCCAGCGCGCGCCGATACTCGACCGGCATGACCTTGACGAACTTGGAGCGGGAGGTCTCCCAACTGTCCATGATGTCGCGGGCGCGGAAGCTCCCGGTATAGCGGAAGTGGTTCTCTACCAGGCGGCGCAGGATGACCTCGTCGGTCTCGCGCTCTCCGCCGCGGGTCATGCTGTGCCACAGGCGCGGCGAGCCATCGCGCTCCTGCTGGGCCGAAGGCAGCACGGCCTCCAGCTCGACCATCGCCAGGTTGGCGCGCTGCCGGAACGTGCCGTCCGGGTCGTATACGTAAGCCACGCCTCCCGACATGCCGGCGGCAAAGTTGCGACCGGTTTCGCCCAGCACCACGACGGTACCGCCCGTCATGTATTCGCAACCGTGGTCGCCCACGCCTTCCACCACGGCCGCGGCGCCGGAATTACGTACCGCAAACCGCTCGCCGGCAACGCCGTTGAAGTAGGCCTCGCCCGAGAGGGCGCCGTACAAGACCGTGTTGCCCACGATGATGTGCTCGGGCCCGTGGCCGCGGAAGTCGTTGGGCGAGCGGACGATGATGCGCCCGCCGGACAAGCCCTTGCCCACGTAGTCGTTACCGTCGCCCACCAGGTCCAGGGTAATGCCGTGTGCCAGGAACGCGCCGAAGCTCTGGCCGGCCGTGCCGTTGCACTGGATGTGGATGGTGTCGTCGGGCAGGCCTTCGTAGCCGTACTTGCGGGCGACCACGCCCGACAGCATCGCGCCGATGGTGCGGTTGACGTTGCGCACCGTGGTGATGAACGAGACTTTCTCGCCGCGCTCCAAGGCAGGCTTGGCGCGTTCGATCAGCTGATGGTCGAGCGCCTTGGCCAAGCCGTGGTCCTGCTCTTCCGAGTGGCGGCGCGCCACTTCGGCCGGTACCGCGGGCTGGTAGAACACGCGGCTGAAATCCAGGCCACGGGCCTTCCAGTGATCGATGCCGGCGCGCGTGTCGAGCAGGTCGGAGCGGCCGATGAGGTCGTCGAACTTGCGGATGCCCAACTGGGCCATCAGCTCGCGCACTTCCTCGGCAACGAAGAAGAAATAGTTCACCACGTGCTCGGGCTTGCCCTGGAACTTGGCCCGCAACACCGGATCCTGCGTGGCCACGCCGACCGGACAAGTGTTCAGGTGACACTTGCGCATCATGATGCAGCCTTCCACAACCAGCGGGGCGGTCGCGAAGCCGAACTCGTCGGCCCCCAGCAACGCGGCGATCACCACGTCGCGGCCGGTCTTCATCTGGCCATCGGCCTGGACGCGGATGCGGCCGCGCAGGTGATTGAGCACAAGCGTTTGCTGGGTTTCCGCCAGGCCCAACTCCCAGGGCGTGCCGGCGTGCTTGATGGACGACACGGGCGAAGCGCCGGTGCCGCCGTCGTGGCCGGCGATCACCACGTGGTCGGCCTTGGCCTTGGCCACGCCTGCGGCCACCGTGCCGACGCCCACTTCGGACACCAGCTTGACCGAGATCGACGCCTGGGGATTGACGTTCTTCAGGTCGTGGATGAGCTGGGCCAGGTCCTCGATGGAGTAGATATCGTGGTGCGGCGGGGGCGAGATCAGGCCCACGCCCGGCACCGAGAAGCGCAGCTTGGCGATGTACTCGGACACTTTATGGCCCGGCAACTGCCCGCCTTCGCCCGGCTTGGCACCCTGCGCCATCTTGATCTGGATTTGGTCCGCGCTGGCCAGGTATTCGGAGGAAACGCCGAAACGGCCGGAAGCGACCTGCTTGATGCGCGAGCGCAGCGAGTCGCCACTCTTCAGCGGTACGTCGGCCACCACGCGCTCCGCACCCAACACGGACGCCAGCGTGTCGCCGTCCTTGATGCCAGACTTGCCGTGCTTGAGCTCGGCCCGGTAGCGCAGCTCGTCCTCGCCCCCTTCGCCGGTATTGGACTTGCCGCCGATGCGGTTCATGGCGATGGCCAGCACGGAATGCGCCTCCGTGGAGATCGAGCCCAGCGACATGGCGCCGGTCGCAAAGCGCTTGACGATCTCCTTGGCTGGCTCGACTTCATCCAGCGGAATGGCGTTGGCTGGATCGAACTTGAATTCGAACAGGCCGCGCAGGGTCATGTGGCGCTTGCTCTGGTCGTTGATGATCTGCGCATATTCCTTATAGGTGCGGTAGCTGTCCGACCGGGTGGAATGCTGCAGCTTGGCGATGGCGTCCGGCGTCCACATGTGCTCTTCGCCGCGGATGCGGAAGGCGTATTCGCCGCCTTCGTCCAGCGCATTCTCGAGCAACGGGTCGTTGCCGAAGGCCGCCTTGTGCATGCGCAGGGCCTCCTCGGCAACCTCGAAAATGCCGATGCCTTCGATGTTGCTGGCCGTGCCAGGGAAGTACTGGTCCACCAGCGCGCGGTTCAGGCCGACCGCCTCGAAGATCTGGGCACCGGTGTAAGACATGTAGGTCGAGATGCCCATCTTGGACATGACCTTCTGCAAGCCCTTGCCGATGGCCTTCACGTAATTGGCGATGGCCTTTTCGGGCGGCACCTTCTGGTCGTGCTCATGCTCCTTGACCAGGGCTTCCATCGCCAGGTACGGATGCACGGCCTCGGCGCCGTAGCCGCCCAGCAGGGCGAAGTGGTGCACTTCGCGCGCCGAACCGGTCTCCACGACCAAGCCGGTGCTCGTGCGCAGGCCGGCGCGGATCAGGTGCTGGTGCACGGCAGAGGTCGCAAGCAGGGCCGGGATGGGCACGCGCGTGGCGTCGACCTGGCGGTCGGACACGATCAGGATGTTGTAGCCGCTCTTGACGGCGTCGACCGCCTGGGCGCAGAGCGCGGCGATGCGCGCCTGCACGCCTTCCTTGCCCCAGGCGACCGGGTAGGTGATGTCGAGCTCGAAGCTCTTGAACTTGCCGTTAGTGACCCGCTCGATGCGGCGGATTTGCGCCATGTCGGCGAAGTCGAGCACGGGCTGCGCGACTTCCAGCCGCAGCGGCGGGTTGACGTTGTTGATGTCCAGCAGGTTGGGCTTGGGCCCGATGAACGACACCAGGGACATGACCAGATTCTCGCGGATCGGGTCGATCGGCGGGTTGGTCACCTGGGCGAAGAGCTGCCGGAAGTAGTTGTAAAGGCTCTTGTTCTTGTTGGACAACACGGCCAGCGGCGCGTCGTTGCCCATGGAGCCCGTGGCCTCCTCGCCAAGCGTGGCCATGGGCCGCAGGATGAACTTATAGTCTTCCTGCGTCCAGCCAAAGGCCTGCTGGCGGTCTAGCATGGGCACTGGGGAACGGCTTTCCTCGATTTCTTCCTTCGCCGGCTCGGGCAGCGTATCGAGCTTGATGCGGATGCGCTCGATCCACTGGCGGTAAGGCTTGCTGTTGGCGAGCTGGTCCTTGAGCTCCTTGTCGTCGATGATGCGGCCCAGTTCCAGGTCGATGAGGAACATCTTGCCCGGCTGCAGGCGCCATTTCTTGACGATCTTGCTCTGGGGAACGGGCAGTACGCCGGATTCCGACGCCATGATGACGAGATCGTCGTCAGTGACGATGTAGCGTGCCGGCCGCAGGCCGTTGCGGTCGAGCGTGGCGCCAATCTGGCGGCCGTCGGTGAAGGCGATGGCCGCCGGGCCGTCCCACGGCTCCATCATGGCGGCGTGATATTCATAGAAGGCGCGGCGGGCTTCGTCCATCTCGGCGTGCTGCTCCCACGCCTCGGGGATCATCATCATCATCGCGTGCGCGATGGGGTAGCCCGCCATGACCAGCAGCTCGAGGCAGTTGTCGAAGGTGGCCGTATCGGACTGCCCTTCGTAGACGATGGGGTACAGCTTCTTGAGATCCTCGCCCAGCACCGGCGACTGCATCACGCCTTCGCGCGCGCGCAGCCAGTTGAAGTTGCCCTTGACCGTGTTGATCTCGCCGTTGTGGGCGATGAGGCGGTACGGATGGGCCAGCGGCCAGGCCGGGAAGGTGTTGGTGGAGAAGCGCTGGTGCACCAGCGCCAGCGCCGTCACGGCGCGGGGGTCCGCCAGGTCGCGATAGTAGCGGCCGACCTGGTCGGCCAGCAGCAGGCCCTTGTAGACCACCGTGCGGGTGGAAATGGACGGGACGAAATATTCCTTGCCGTGCTTGAGCTGCATCTTCTGGATCGCGTGCGAAGCCATCTTGCGGATGACGTACAGCTTGCGCTCCAGGGCGTCCGGCACCATGACGTCGCCACTGCGGCCGATGAAAAGCTGGCGGATGACCGGCTCCATCTGCTTGACCTTGGGCGACATCGGCATGTCTTTGTCGATGGGCACGTCGCGCCAGCCCAGCACGACCTGCCCTTCGGCGCGCACGGCGCGCTCCAGTTCGGCCTCACAGGCGAGGCGCGAGCCCATCTCCTGCGGCAGGAAAACCATGGCGACGCCATACTCGCCAGGCGCGGGCAGCTCGACGCCCTGGGCCGCCATTTCCTCACGGTAGAGCTGGTCGGGGATCTGGATCAGGATGCCGGCCCCGTCGCCCATCAGCGGATCGGCCCCCACCGCGCCGCGGTGGTCCAGGTTCTCGAGGATCTTGAGGCCTTGCTGGATGATGGAGTGGCTCTTTTTGCCCTTGATGTGGGCGACGAAGCCCACGCCACAGGCGTCGTGTTCGTTGGCCGGGTTGTACAAGCCCTGGGCCTTGGGCGCTTGGCCAGGCGCGGGCAGGCCGATGCGGGAGGCGTCGATGACGGCCGTTTGCGGCGCCGGGGCCGAATGGAGTTCCTGGCTGGATTGGGGCATGGTGCGCTCCGCTGGGGGATTCGCCGAGGACGAACCCGGGTACTGGGACATCGAAATGGCGGCGCGCGCACGCAGGCACGCCGCGGGTTCCTGACAATACTGCGGCGCACCACCCTGCGCAAGAAAAATAAAAAGGGGAGCGTCCCCAATTATTTCTAGGGGCCCGAAACAGCAAAATTAAATTGGGGACGCACCAATATCGTGCGTATCTTCGCCACGTCCGCGGTCCGCGGGCTGCTTGCGGGGCCGACCGCGCTTGCCGGCGACCGGCCGACGGCTACTGATGCCCGCCAGGCCCTGCACGAACGCCAGCCCGCCCAATGCCCATTGGCCGTAGAGGGCCTGTTCGATCTGGGCCATCTTGGCCCCCGGCAGCCCCTCCAGCACCAGGGCACGATAGTTGGCCTGGCGATCAAACGGCGTATTGCCGCACCTCCAATAATCCATATGGTCCTGCAACGCCCCGGCCGGGGCGGCCCCCATGTGGGCGGGCGCCGAGGACCAGCGCCAAAGCTCGGCGTCAGCCGCCAGCCCCTGCCGCACTGGAATGGTTTCGAGCCAGACGAGGCTGGGCAGCACCCAGGCGCCGGGCTCGACCAGGGTGGACCGGAAGCGCCCGGCGAACACCCGCCCAATCTGGAGCCTCGCCGCCAGCCGGCGCCCAAGCGACTGGATCAGGCTGGAGATCCCGTTCGGCCCCGAAGGTGTCGCCAGGATCACAAGTTGGTCGAAAGTGAGCGTCCACCCATGGAGTGCCACGCTGTAATGGCGCGCATCGCCGGTCAGCCAAGCAATGACTTGATCCAACATGGCCCCGCCCTCCCCCCCCGCCGACAACGGCACGGCGAACCGGGCCTGGGCCAGGTGGGGAAGGTCAGGGGCATACAAACGGGGAAGGCGGGCCATATTAAATTAGGGACGCATTACGCGCGGGGATGGAAATTGCTGGATTTCCGCGAACGATACGCCGATTTCGCGGTCTATGCAGCATGGAGATCACGATTGGGTCGCGTCGGGGCCCGGCGCCGGGCGCGACACTTGAACGCTTCGCCTGGGCGCCGTCCGGCCTGCTGCACTGCAGCGTCATCAACCCCGTCAATCGACGCGATCAAAAAGACCGATTAGCACTCTTTAGCCCAGAGTGCTAACCTTCAGATATGGAGGTAAGCCGTTTATGAAACGTTCGTCGAATCAGTCCAACGCTCTCGTGCCCGCCACAAGCGGCCCCGGTGCGCTGGCGCTCGCCATCGCCAACCCCGGCGCGCTTGGCACGATCGAAGCTTATATCGGCGCCGTCAACCGCCTGCCGGTGCTCACCGCCGAGCAGGAATACGAGCTGGCCCAGCGCTACCAACAAAAGCAGGATCTGAACGCCGCCCGCGAACTGGTGCTGTCGCACCTGCGCCTGGTCGTGGCCATTGCCCGGCAGTACCTGGGCTACGGGCTGCCACATGCCGACCTCATCCAAGAGGGCAACGTCGGCTTGATGAAGGCCGTCAAGCGCTTCGACCCCACCCGCGGGGTGCGGCTGGTGTCGTTTGCGATTCACTGGATCAAGGCTGAGATCCATGAATACATCCTCAAGAACTGGCGCTTGGTCAAGGTGGCGACCACCAAGGCCCAGCGCAAGCTTTTCTTCAACCTGCGCAGCCTGAAAGCGGACAACCACGCCCTGACGCCCGAGCAGGTGGAAGAAATCGCCACCAGCCTGAACGTTCGGCCGCAAGACGTGGCGGAAATGGAAGTCCGGCTCTCCGGCCAGGACATGGCGCTCGAAGCCCGGACCGATGACAGCGAAGCGGAGTTCGCGCCGATTGCTTACCTGTCGGATGAAGGCCAGCACGAGCCGAGCACCATCCTGGAAGAGCGCCGCCGTGACGAACTACACGGCCACGGCCTGCAACAGGCGCTGGAAAGCTTGGACGAACGCTCCCGCCGCATCATCGAAGCACGGTGGCTGAAGGACGAAGGCGGTGCGACCCTGCAGGAGTTGGCCGACGAGTTCGGCGTCTCGGCAGAACGGATCCGCCAGATCGAAGCACGCGCGATGACCAAGATGCGGGGGGCCCTCGCCGCCTACGCCTGACCGCGCATTGCGGCACCCCGGGGCGGCGGGCCTATGCCTAGCCGCCTTTTTTTGGCCGCCGCCAGGCGCGTCACATTCCGTTACGCATCTGGCGGAAATTTACCGACAATACGCCGCACGCATTGAACTTCCAGCGCCCAGCCTAGCCTAACCATCAGGTGGGACGCGCTTGGTGCAACGCCTTGCGTGTCGGAATGCCGGGCTCCCCCCGCCGTCGGCATTCCTGTCGGCCTCGCCGATACCAACCGATGCATCCGCCTCGTTTTTCTCCTCCCTCCCCCATCTGAGGCGGATAGGTTGACGGGACACCTCACGGTGTCCCGTTTTTTTATCCTCACAACAATTGCTTGATATCGCTCGCGAGCGCGTCCACGCCGGTATTGTGGCGGGCGAAAAGGCGCAGCCGGCCTTCCGGGTCATAGATGTAGATGCCCGCGGTATGATCCATGGTGTAGGAGCCGGGTTCCTTGCCGGGCACCTTGGCATAGAACACGCGGAAGGATTTGGCCACGCGGGCGGTAGCCTCGGGATCGCCCCGCAGGCCCAAGAAGCTGGGGTCGAACTGGGTCACATACGCCTTCAGGATTTCCGGCGTGTCGCGCTCCGGGTCGACCGTGACGAACACGACCTGCAGACGATCCCCGTCCGGACCGAGCTGCGCCTTCACCTGCGCCAGGTCGGCCAGCGTCGTGGGACACACGTCGGGGCACTGCACGAAGCCGAAGAACACCACCAGTACCTTGCCTTTGAAGTCCTGGAGGGCACGGGGACGGCCGTCGAAATCGGGCAGCGACAAATCGGCACCAAGGTCTGCGCCGCTGACGTCGGTGCTATGGAACGAGGGTGCTTTTTCACAAGCGGCGAGCGCCAACGAAGCCACGGCGGCGACGCCGGCGCGCAGGAAAAATCGTCGAAAAACGGAAAAATCGGCAACCATCGCGAACCTTTGGAGAAAAACCCATCCGCCGCCACGCCGGCGACGGGACGGGCACACATGGGCGCCGTAAGGCTCCTTACACCCAGTGATCGACCAGCAGCGCCGCAAACAACAGGGCCAGGTATAGGACAGAAAACTTGAACAGCTTGCGCGCCAGCTCATCGCTGTACGCTCGGTAAAGCTTCCACGCGTACCCGACGAAGACCACGCCCAAGGCCACGGCGCATGCGAGGTAAACCACCCCGCTCATGCGGATGACGAAAGGCAGCAGCGTCGTCGCGAACAGGGCCACCGAATACAGCAGGATGTGCAGCCGCGTGATTTGCTGGCCGTGGGTGACCGGCAGCATGGGCAGGCCGGCGTTCTCGTAGTCTTTCTTGCGATAAAGGGCCAACGCCCAGAAATGCGGCGGCGTCCAGATGAAGATGATCAGCACCAGCAGCCAGGCCTCGGCCGGCACGCTATTGGCCACCGCCGCCCACCCCAGCGCAGGAGGCATGGCGCCCGACAGCCCGCCGATGACGATGTTCTGCGGCGTGCGCGGCTTCAGGATGACGGTATAGATGATGGCGTAGCCGACGAAGGTGAAGAAGGTCAGCCACATGGTAAGCGGGTTGACGAGGGTATAGAGCACCAGCATGCCCAACCCGCCTACCACGCCTGACATCACGATGATCTGCAGGGCGCCGATGTCGCCCCGGGCCGTGGGCCGGTGCGCCGTCCGCGCCATCCGGGCGTCGACCTGCTCTTCGATCAGGCAATTGATGGCGAACGCAGCCGCCGCGAGCAGCCATATGCCGATCGTCGCCGCGATCACGGTACGCCAGGGCGGTACCGTGGGCGTCGCCAGAAACATGCCGATCACCGCGCAGAACACGGCCAGCTGCGTCACCCTGGGTTTGGTGAGCACCCAATATTGCCGAAGACGCAGACCGACGGTAGACACCCTGACACCATCCATGGAAAAACCCGTAACCTCAAGACGAACGCGGCTGGGCCGCAGACGCGCCCGGGACCCGCGACAACCTGACCAGAAGCGTAACGCACAAAAGGGTCAGGACGGCGGCGCCGCCATTGTGCAGGACGGCGATCACTATAGGCCATTGCAGGAAAATGCTGGTCAGGCCCGTCAGCAGCTGTACCGCCAGCATGGCCAGCAATGCGTGCGAAGGCCCCTGCAGGCCGGCGTGGCGCCGCAGCTTGAGTGCGAGCCATGCGAAATAGAGCAGCACGACGAAGGCGAAGTTGCGGTGGGTCCAGTGGATCGCCGTCAGCGCGTCTTGCGAGATGAGCTCGCCAGAAGGCAATTCACCCAAGCCCCGCATGACCGAGTACCCACTCCGGAAATCCATTTCCGGCAGCCACTGGCCATGGCAGGTGGGAAAATCCATGCAAGCCAGCGCAGCATAATTGGTGCTGACCCAGCCCCCCAGCGCCAACTGCACGTAAAGCAGTACCAGGCCCAGTGCGACGTATGGACGCCACCTACGCACCCCGGCCGGGATCTCTGGCAGCACTTTCTGCCGGGCGGACAGCCACGTCAGCAGGGCCAGCAGGCTCATGCCGCCCAGCAAGTGCGCCGTCACGACGGCCGGCATGAGTTGATGGGTGACCGTCCAAGCCCCGAACGCGCCTTGCAGGCACACGGCCGGCAGGATCACCGTCGCCAGCCACGGCGACTGCGCCAGCACCTTGCGGTACCTCCACGCCGCCACCGTGATCGCGATGATGAGCAGGCCCAGCAGGGCGCCTACGTAGCGGTGGATCATCTCTATCCACGCCTTGGGCAGCGTGACCGGCCCCTCAGGCAACGCGGAGGCAGCCGCACGTATGTCGTCCAATGCCCCCAGCGGCGTGATCTGGCCATAACAGCCCGGCCAATCCGGGCAGCCCAACCCCGAATCGGTGAGCCGCACGAAGGCGCCGAACATGATCAGGTCGAACGTCAGGAACATGGTGACCGCCACCAGCTTCGCGTAGCGTGCACGGATGCGATCGGTCCGGCCCGCGGCCGGCTGTGCCGTATTCATGACTGCCTACCCTACACGCGAAGCGTGCAGCAATTTGCCGATGTCCCCGCGAATACGCGTGGGATCGGGGTTTTCGGGAAAGCGCATCATTTGGTTACCCAGCGGATCAACCAACCAGATGTGCTGCCGCAGCGCCTGTGCAGTGGGACTCACGCCCGGGGGCAAGGCCAGGAAGCGCGCCACCTGCTCGGCGTTCGCCCGTACCATGTGCGTGCCCTCGTACGCGCGGATCACCACGGTAGGCACCGGCTCATCGTCGAGGATCAGCCACACGCGCTCCAGGCGGGTCACGTTCTTGCCCGTGCTGGCATGGGTCTGCCGCATGATGAACAGCTTCTTGGCGCACTCGTCCCCACAATCGCCGCTGTCTGCGGCAAGCATGACCCACTTTCCTTTCAAGCTGCGCAGGTCAAAGGGCGTGCCGTCGAGATCGGTCAACTGCAATTCCACCGCCTCCGGCACGGGGCGCTGCGGTTCGACGAGGTCCCCATAGTTGGTGGCGCCGGGACGCCATTCGAAGAAATAGGCCAGCGCCGCCGCCACGACGGGCGCAGCGCACACGGCGAGCACCGCATATAGCGAAAACAGGGAGCGCCGGCGGCGCTCGGGTCGCCTTGGGTCAGTGTGTCGAGCGGAAAGTTCGGACAAGGACAACTCCAAATGCGATGGCGGCTATCGCCGCAAAAGAAAACCACTGCAACGCGTATCCGCGGTGCGTATCCACATTCGCCGGGGGGCCTGCCCAGTCGCGGCCCAGCCCGTCCGGCGCTGCATCGGTCTGCTCCAGCACGACGGGCAGCAACGCCAGGCCTGCCGCGTGCCCGTAGGCAGCGAGGTCCAGGTTTTGCAGCCGCGGCGGCTCGCCCTTCGAACCGGGCCACTCGCTTGGCAAATCCTGCGCGCGCCCGCCGAATCGGGCGAGATCGAGCAGGCGCGGAATTTGCGAAAGTAGCACCCCGCGGACGGTGACTTCCCCCGCAGGCGTCTCGACCGCTACCGGCCCGTCGGGCATGGGCCTCGGCAGCCAACCACGCAGCACAGCGACTGCAGCACCGGAATCCAAGGCCAAGGGGGTCACCACCCAAAACCCTGGGCGGGAGCCGGACATGCGGTTTTCCAGCAGCACCGTGCGATCTGCCAGCCAATGCCCCGACGCCTCGGCCTGGCGCCAAGGCTTGAGATCGGCCGGACTCGAAGCGGACGAGAGGCGAAGCGGCGGCATCTGCCGTCCTGCTTCCTCCTGCTCCAGCAACGCTTGCTTCTCTTCGGCGCGGTTCAGCTGCCAGCGCCCCAGCGATGCCGTCACGGCGACCGCCATCGCGAGCAACACCAGCGCCGCCCAGGCCTTGCGCCGACCGGCCCGGGACGCCTCGAAGCGGGATGCCGTCAAAACTGCCTCCGTCACCGCCCCCCGCCTGCGATAATGGCAGGCAGAAGGAGAAATACGATGCGCTTCGTGGTCGCCATAGCCTTCATCGGCATTCTTTACAGTCTGGGTTCGGCAGTCGTTTTTCTGATGAAGGACACCGGCAACAGTAAACGCATGGCTTATGCGCTCACCGCGCGCATCAGCCTGTCCGTCCTGCTGTTCCTGTTCGTGCTGTTCGCCCACTGGATGGGCTGGATACAGGCGACCGGCTTCAATTGATCGACGAAGGCTGGCGCCGGGCGCCCGGAAACGAGGCGGAACCGCGAGACGCGCGCCGCGAACTGAAAGCATGGGCTTTCCGCCCACTATTTTGCCGTACCCACAAGGGAATGTGAGTACGGCAAAACGTCGCACCCCACCCGTCGCGGGCGGGGCGGATACGGATCAGAACCAGTAGACGAACAGGTACAGGCCGAGCCAGACCACGTCGACGAAGTGCCAATACCAGGCGGCGCCTTCGAAACCGAAGTGGTTCGTAGGCGTGAAATCGCCCCGGATCAGCCGGCGCAGCATCACCGCCAGCATGATGGCGCCCATGGTGACGTGGAACCCGTGGAAGCCCGTCAGCATGTAGAAGGTCGACCCGAAGGCGCCGGAGCTGAGCTTGAGGTTCAGGTCGGTGTAGGCATGGATGTACTCATAGGCCTGGCATCCCATGAATATTGCACCCAACACGATGGTGATGAACAGCCACAGCGCCGCGCGGGACCGATGGTTGGCGAGCAGCGCATGGTGCGAGATCGTCAGCGTGACGCCGGAGGTGAGCAGCAGCGCGGTGTTGATGGTGGGAATCCAGAACGGCCCCATCGCGGTGAAGGGCTCGATCACGCCGGCCGGGCCGGTATTGGGCCAGGCGCCGGTGAAGTCCGGCCAAAGCAGCATGCGGTGGTCGAGGTCGGCCAACCACGGCGTGGTGTAGACCCGGGCATAGAACAGCGCGCCGAAGAAGGCCGCGAAGAACATGACTTCCGAAAAGATGAACCAGCTCATGCTCCAGCGGTAAGACACGTCGACGCGCTTGCTGTAGAGCCCGCCGTTGGACTCGGCGATTGCGTCCCCGAACCAGCGGTAGAGCACGAACAGGAAGCCGAGCACGCCGGCCAGCACGCACCACGGCCCGACTCCCACCCCGTTCACCCACAAGGCCATGCCCAGCAAGAAGAACAACAGCGACAAGCTCGCCGTGACCGGGTGCATGGACGGGGCAGGCACGAAGTAATAGGGTGCCTCCTTGCCGGAAACCGAGTGACTTGCACTCATCTCAACTCTCCTTCGCGAATTCCACAAAACCGCATGATTTGGAGACGGCCTTGGGGCCGTCCTTGTTCTTCTAGCTGACGACCGACTTGACGATCAGCAGCAACACCACGACAAACACCACCGCCATCAGCACCCCGGCGATGATGACGTAAACAGGATTGAGCTTTTCAGCATCGGCGCGATAGTCCGCGCCGCGCCGCAAGCCCGTGAACGACCACAGCACGGCCCCGAGCGTCTGGAAGAAATTGAGCTTGCGGCCTGCGGCCGACTTCAGGTCGTCGCTCAACTCCGGTCCTCCTCGCCTGCCGGACGTACGCCCGCAGACCGCCCACCCACTTCGAAGAAGGTGTACGACAGCGTGATCGTATGCACGTCTTTGGGCAACTTGGGATCCACCACGAACACCACCGGGAACTCACGCGTCTCACGCGCCTTCAGATCCTGCTGCGAAAAGCAGAAGCATTCGAGCTTCTTGAAATACTGCGCCGCCTGCATGGGCGCGTAGCTCGGAATGGCCTGCCCCGCCATTTCGCGATCCTGCTGGTTGGCGATCTCGTACACGATGGTGGCCAGCTCGCCAGGATGGACTTCCATCGAGCTCTGCACCGGGCGGAAACGCCACGGCCCCTGGATGTTCGCATCGAAGACGATCTTGATCGTGCGGCTGGTGTCGACCTGCGTGTTGCGGGCGAAGCGTGCGGCATCCTCGTCGACCTTGGTCAGCACGTTGATGCCGGTGACTTCGCAGATGGCCCGATAAAGCGGTACCAAGGCGTAACCGAAGCCGAACATCAGCACGATGATGACGGCCAGCTTGGCCAACATCCGGCGATTGTCCATTCCCCGACCCGACTTTTCCATAAGCACCTGCCCTCTACCCAACGCCCCCTACGCTCCGGCAAGCCCTGCCTCCGGAACGCGGGAGCATGCCTACCCCATCCAGACCTTGCGCAGGACTACCGCCAGAAAGAACAAGGCGGCCAGCAGTGCCAGCGCGAGGCCGGTGCGCCGGTTGCGCCGGCGCTGTTCGGGGGTCTGCATTCACTTGACCACGGGCGGCGTTTCGAACGAATGGTACGGAGCCGGCGAAGGCAGCGTCCATTCGAGGCCGCCGTCTTCCGCACCCCAGGGGTTGGCCGGAGCCGGTTCGCCTTTGCCGCGATAGGCCTTGACCACGATATAGAGGAACAGCAGCTGCGACAGGCCGAACCAGAACGCACCAATGGTGGAGATCTGGTGGAAGTCGGTGAACTGCGCGGCGTAGTCGGCGTAGCGGCGCGGCATGCCGGCCAGGCCCAGGAAGTGCATGGGGAAGAACGTGACGTTGAACGAAATCAGCGAAGACCAGAAGTGGAGCTTGCCCAGCTTCTCGTCATACATGACGCCCGTCCACTTCGGCAGCCAGAAGTACGTGCCCCCAAACAGGGCGAACAGCGAGCCCGCCACCAGCACGTAGTGGAAATGCGCCACCACGTAGTAGGTGTCCTGAACCTGGATGTCGATCGGCGCCACGGCCAGGATCAGGCCGGTGAACCCGCCCATGGTGAACACGAAGATAAACCCGATGGCGAACAGCATCGGGGTCTCGAAGGTCATCGCCCCGCGCCACATCGTGGCCAGCCAGTTGAAGATCTTCACGCCCGTGGGCACGGCGATCAGCATGGTGGCATACATGAAGAACAGCTGGCCGGTGACGGGCATGCCGGTCGTGAACATGTGGTGGGCCCACACGATGAACGACAGGATGGCGATCGACGCAGTGGCATACACCATCGAGGCATAGCCGAACAGGCGCTTGCGGGCGAACACCGGCACGATCGACGAAATGATGCCGAACGCCGGCAGAATCATGATGTAGACCTCGGGGTGCCCGAAGAACCAGAAAATGTGCTGGTACATGACCGGATCACCGCCGCCTGCGGCATTGAAGAACGACGTGCCAAAGTGACGGTCGGTCAGCACCATGGTGATGGCGCCGGCGAGGACGGGCATCACCGCGATGAGCAGGTAGGCGGTGATGAGCCAGGTCCAGCAGAACAGCGGCATCTTCATCAGCGTCATGCCCGGAGCGCGCATGTTCAGGATCGTGACGATGATGTTGATCGCGCCCATGATGGACGAGGCGCCCATGATGTGGACTGCGAAGATCGCGAAGTCCATGCCGGGTCCCATCTGCACGGACAGCGGCGCATAGAGCGTCCAGCCTGCGGCCGTGGCGCCGCCCGGGACGAAGAACGAGATCGTCAGCAGGATCGCGGCGACCGGCAGCAGCCAGAAGCTGAAGTTGTTCATGCGCGCGAACGCCATGTCGGACGCACCGATCTGCAATGGGATCATCCAGTTCGCGAAGCCCACGAACGCAGGCATGATCGCGCCGAACACCATGATCAGCCCATGCATGGTGGTGAACTGGTTGAACAGCTCCGGCTGGAAGAACTGGATGCCGGGCTCGAACAACTCGGTACGCAACAATAGCGCGAGCAATCCTCCTTCCAGCAGCATCGCGAAGGAGAAGATCAAATACATCGTACCGATGTCTTTGTGGTTCGTGGCGAACAGCCAGCGCCGCCAGCCGGTCGGATGGGCGTGGGCGTGGTCGTCATGATCGTGCCCGTGGGCGTGATCGATCGCGGTGCTGCTCATGATGGCTCCTTGCTGCTCCGTACTACCGTCTTCGCTATCCTGACGAAGGCATCAATTGTGAAAACTGAACCGGTACTGCGTGGGCCGCCCGAGGCGGCCGCGCGAGATTCTCAGCGGGCGGATTTCACGTCCACCGGCTGCACGACGGGGTCTTCGCCCTTGCCCGCGTTGCTCCAGGCATGGCGGGTATAGGTGATGACGGCGGCGATTTCCACGTCTGACAGGTGGGCGAACGAAGCCATGGCGGTGCCGGGACGCCCCTTGAGGACGGTCTCGATCTGGGGGCCCTTGGGGCCCAACACGACCTGGGCGGCATCCAGCGGCGCGAAAGTACCGGGCACGCCCTTGCCGTTGGCCTGGTGGCAGGCCACGCAGTTGGACGCATACACTTTCTCGCCCCGGGTGCGCAACTCATCCGCCGTCCAGGTCTTGTTGGGATCGTCTGCCTCCGCGGCCATCTTGGCCTTCTGCTCCTCGACCCATTTACTATAGTCTTCCTGCGACACCACCTTCACCACGATGGGCATGTAGGCGTGGTCCTTGCCGCAGAGCTCCGCGCACTGCCCCCGGAACTCGCCGATTTTCTCGGCACGGAACCAGGTGTCGCGCACGAATCCGGGAATGGCGTCCTGCTTCACGCCGAAGGCCGGCACCATCCAGGCATGGATGACGTCGTTGGCGGTCGTAACGACGCGAACTTTCTTGTTGACCGGCACCACGAGGGGGTTGTCGACCTCCAGCAGGTAGTTGTCGCCGGGCGGCTCGGCACCGCTGCGCTGCGCCATCGGGGTGGTCAGGTTGGACAGGAAGGAGATCCCCTCGCCCTCGCCGTTCAAGTAGTCGTAGCCCCATTTCCACTGGTACCCCGTGGCCTTGACGGTGAGGTCGGCGTTGGAGGTGTCCTTCATCTCGACCACGGTCTTGGTGGCGGGCAGGGCCATGCCGATGACGATCAGGAAAGGAATGACCGTCCAGGTGATTTCCACCCCTATGCTTTCATGGAACGAGGCCGGCTTGGCGCCGCGGGACTTCCGGTGAGCCCAGATGGAATAAAACATCACCGAAAACACGCCGACGAAGATGACTAGGCAGATGCCCAGCATCATCCAGTGCAGCCACTCGATTTGCGCGGCGATGCTGGTGACGGGCTCGTGCAGGTTGAGCTGATTGACTTTCGGACCGCCGGGACTGTCATTGACGGCAAGCGCAGCGCCGCTGGCCAGCACGTTGACCATCATCGCCCCCAACGACCCAACCAACCACTTCTTCATGTCCGACCTCGAAGAACAGCGTTAGTGTTATTCAGGCGGCCGAAACCGTGCGCGGTTTGCGCGGGTCCCCTTCCGCCACAAAACTCCTCGACCATGCGCCATTGGAAAATAATTATGTTGCGAGCGCATAGAATCGCAGGATTATACGGGTTGCCCAGCACCGCCAGCAACTTGCATTGCTTTGAGCTCGATCAAAGCGCTCTGCCGCGGCCGATCGACGAGATCGCGATGCGCGTCTCGCCCGGCGCCGCGCGGTAGGATGCTGCCCGCCACGCATGGCCGTACGCAACCTCCGCGCTGAGCCGAATCAAGCCGTCCGCGCCGCGGCCGGCCTCGAGCGCGTCGGCGAGCCGGCGCCGCCATGCGGGCGTGGCCAAGCCCTTCCGGCGGTCGCGCGCGGGGTTGCCGCCCAGGCGCCGCACGTCGTCGAGCAGGCTGTCCACATGGCGATACGTGAACGTGAGCGTTTCCTGGTCCATGACGGGATCGGCGAAACCGCTTTCGATCAGCAGATCGCCGAAATCGTGCATGTCCACGAAGCCCGGCGTGGCCGTCTCTAGCCCGGCCCGCGCCAGCGCGTCGCGCAATTCGCGGAACGTGCCCGGGCCAAGGCAGCTGAACATGACGAGCCCGCCCGTACGCAGCACGCGCCGCCACTCCGCCAGCACCGCATGCGGCTCGGGATGCCAGTGCAACGCCATATTGGACCAGACGAGGTCCTGGGATTCCGGCGGCAGGCCGGTCGCGCCCATGTCGGCCTCGATGAAAACGGGGGCCATCGCCGCGGGACGCCCCGCCAGCCGCGAAACCGACTGCCGCAGCCGCGCCCCCAGGGTCGGCAAGTACCGCCGACGGGCGTGGGCCAGCACGGCCCCGCTCAGGTCCAGGCCGGTATAGGCCGCGTCCGGATACCGCTCGCGCAACCGGGCAAAGGCGGCGGCCGCCCCGCAACCCGCATCGAGGATCGCCTTGGGTGCAAGCCGGATGTACTCGAGCCGCTCGAACATGCGGGCGCCGATCTCGCCGTATAGGAACTGCCCCGCCTCCAGGTCGCCGCGCCGGCCGAACTGGCGCACGACGTGCTCGCGCACCAGCGGCAGGGAAGGCAGGCGTTCCAGGTGGGAGTTTTCTGTCATTGGATACCGCACGACTATTCCAGGAATTCTTACACTGCCGCCTCGCCGCGGCGCATCCCGGGCATGGCAGATACGGCCACGGGTAGCGCCCGGGGCCGGCCAGCCGCCGAAGAGGGCGCCTCCTCGGCGCACATCCAGCCTCCATGATGCCACTGCCAGATTTTTCATGCCCAAGCTCCCTCGCCCGCCCTGGCCACCGTGGCCCGCCGCCCTCGCCATGCTGCGCGCGCTCGTCCCGTCCGACTGCCCCTTGTGCGGGGCCCGCAGCCGGGGCGGCCTGCTTTGCGAGACCTGCGAGGACGCCATATGCTGGGCAGCGCGCACGCCGGCCACCCTCGGCCTGCCCTGGCGATGCCGGCGCTGCGCGCTGCCCCTGCCCGCGCACGACGCGGCATGCCCCGACTGCGAAGGCCGGGAACCGGCCTTCGAACGCACCTTCATCGCCTTCGACTACGTTCCTCCGGCCGATGCACTGGTCCTGCAACTGAAAAACAGCCTGCGTTACGGACGGGCGGATCTACTCGGGAATCTGCTCGCCGAAGCGATTAGGCACCATGGCACCCCCCTGCATCCCGCCACGGTGCTGGTCCCCATTCCCGCCTCGGCCGCCTCGCTGCGGCGCCGCGGGTTCAACCCCGCGGGGGAGATCGCCCGGGCGGTCGGCCGGGACCTAGGCATGCCGGTGCGCCGCGACCTCTTGGCCCGAAACCGCGAACAAGCCAAGCAAAGCGGGCTCGGACGCCTCGAAAGGCGACGCGCCGCGCAAACGCTGTATGCTTCTTCTCCCCACGCGCGCGGTATGCACGTCGCGCTGGTCGACGACGTCATGACCACGGGCAGCACCATGCATGCGGCGGCGACCGCGCTGCGCGCAGCCGGCGCGGCATCGGTAGTGGCGCTGGCCGTCGCCCGCGCTCCCGGCCATTTCCCGGCCGACCCGCCACATCGGCCGCGGGCGCAGTGGCGCAAGTAACGATTTCGATTCATTTCAATCCCACGTGCTCTTCAACACTTCGGGACGCAACTGGAATACCTTAGAGGGCGCCGCGCGCGGGGGCGTATTTCCCGGCCGGCGAGATTAAGCAAGCCTTTTCCGGAACCCCATGGCCGACACTCCTTCCCAGCCCGAGCGGGCACATCCTTCCTCACCGTCGAACAGCAAGAAAAAACGGCGCTGGCTTGGACTGGCGATCGTCGTCATATTGGCGGCCGCCGGCTACGGGTGGTGGCACGCCCACCGGGCGTCCTCGCCTCCCGCGGGCGGCGCCAGCGCACCCCGCGGGCCGGGCGGCCCAGGGGCGCCAACGCCCGGCGGCTTCCAGATGGCCACGCCGGTACGCGTGGTGCCGGCGCAGGCCGAGGACATGAAGGTCTACATCAAGGCGCTCGGCACGGTCACGTCCTACAACACCGTTACCGTGCGCGCCAAGGTCGACGGCGAACTGCAGAAGGTATTCTTCCAGGAAGGGCAGCTGGTCAAGGCCGGCGACCTGCTGGTACAGATCGATCCGCGCCCCTATCAGGTCGCACTGGCCCAGGCCGAAGGCGTCCTGGAACAGAACCGCGCGCAATTGGACAATGCCCGCCGCGACCTCGCGCGTTACCAGACGCTATATGAGCAAGACTCCATCGCGCGCCAGCAGGTGGACACGCAAATCGCCCTGGTGCGCCAGTATGAAGGCACGCTCAAGACCAACCAAGCCGCGGTAGACAACGCCAAGCTGCAGCTCGATTACACCCGGGTCACGGCGCCCATTTCGGGACGCCTCGGCCTGCGCCAGGTCGACCAGGGCAATCTGGTCCGCAGCAGCGACGCCAACGGCCTGGTGATCATCACCCAGACCCAGCCCATTTCCGTCCTGTTCACCATTTCCGAAACCGAGCTGCCCGACGTGCTGGCGCAGCTGCGCGCCGGCAAGACCTTGTCGGTACAGGCCTACGACCGGGCCGACGTGCGCCATATCGCCGACGGCGTGCTGACGACGGTCGACAACCAGATCGACACCGCCACCGGCACGGTCAAGCTCAAGGCGCGTTTCGAGAACAAGGACGAAAGCCTCTTCCCCAACCAGTTCGTCAACGTGCGGCTGCACGTACGCACCCTCGAGCGCGCCACGGTCATTCCGACCACGGCGGTGCAGCGGGGCACGCCCGGGACCTTCGTGTACGTCGTCAAGGAAGACAACACAGTCGAGCTGCGCGTACTCAAGCTCGGCCAGGCGGACGGCGAACGCGTCGCCGTCCTCGAGGGCCTGCGGCCCGGCGAGCAAGTGGTGGTGGAAGGCGTGGATCGCCTACGCGATGGATCCCAGGTGCAGGTGGTGAAGGGACCCGACGCGGTGCCGGCGGCGGCCGGTAGCCAGCTGCAACGCGGCGCCAACCCGGGCAACCGCCGCCGTTCGCCGGGACGCGCCGCGCCATGAATCCGTCGCGGATATTCATCCTGCGGCCGGTCGCCACGACCCTGGCGATGCTGGCCATCCTGTTGTCCGGGCTGATCGCCTACAAAATGTTGCCGGTCTCGGCGCTGCCCGAGGTCGATTATCCGACCATCCAGGTGGTCACGCAGTACCCCGGCGCCAGCCCCGACGTCATGACCTCGCTCGTGACGGCTCCGCTCGAGCGCCAGTTCGGCCAGATGCCCGGGCTCAACCAGATGTCGTCGATCAGCTCCGGCGGCGCGTCGGTCATCACCCTCAAGTTCAACCTGGACCTGCCGCTGGACATCGCCGAACAAGAGGTGCAGGCGGCCATCAACGCCGCTGGGAACCTGCTGCCGAGCGACCTTCCCGCGCCCCCCATCTATAACAAGGTCAACCCGGCCGACACGCCGGTGCTCACCCTGGCGATCAGCTCGCCCACGTTGCCCCTCTACCAGGTGCGCGACCTGGTCGATACGCGCATGGCGCAAAAGATTTCGCAGGTCTCGGGCGTGGGCCTGGTCAGCATCGCAGGCGGCCAGCGGCCGGCCGTGCGCATCCGCGCCAATCCCCAGGCGCTCGCAGCGTACGGATTGAACCTGAGCAACATCCGCAGCGCGATCACCGGCGCCAATGTCAACCAGCCCAAGGGGAATTTCGACGGCCCGACCCGGGCAACCACGCTCGACGCCAACGACCAGCTCAAGACCATCGAGCAGTATCGCGACCTCATCATCGCCTATACCAACCAGGCGCCAGTCCGCCTCTCGGACGTCGCCGAGACGGTGCAGGACGCGGAGAACATCCGCCAGGCAGCCTGGGCCAACGGCAAACCGGCGATCCTGCTCAACGTGCAGCGCCAGCCCGGCGCCAACGTGATACAGGTCGTGGACAACATCCGGCGCATCCTGCCCGATCTCGAAGCGGCGCTGCCCAGCACGCTGGACGTCGCCGTGCTTTCAGACCGCACCGAATCCATACGCTCGTCGATCAAGGACGTGCAATTCGAACTGATGCTGGCGGTTGCACTGGTGGTCATGGTGACCTTCGTCTTCCTGCGCAACCTGACGGCCACCGTCATTCCCAGCGTCGTCGTGCCGCTGTCGCTGATCGGCACCTTCGGCATCATGTACCTGGCGGGCTTCAGCATCAACAACCTGACGTTGATGGCGCTGACGATCGCCACCGGCTTCGTGGTAGACGACGCGATCGTCATGATCGAGAACATCGCCCGGTACCTCGAGCAAGGCGAATCCCCGGTGCAGGCGGCACTCAAGGGCGCCGCTCAGATCGGCTTTACCCTCATCTCCCTGACCTTCTCCCTGATCGCCGTCCTCATTCCGCTGCTCTTCATGGGTGACGTGATCGGCCGGCTGTTCCGGGAGTTCGCCATCACCCTGGCGGTAGCCATCCTGATATCGCTCGTGGTGTCGCTGAGCCTGACGCCCATGATGTGCGCGAAATACCTGCGCCACGTCCCCGACGCCGAACAAGGCTGGTTCTACCGCAAGAGCGGCGAATGGTTCGACCGCCTGATCGCCGGCTACGACCGCATGCTGCAACGCGTGCTCGCCCATCAGCCGCTGACGCTGCTTGTGGCGCTGGGCACGCTGCTGCTGACGATCCTCCTCTATGTGGCGATACCCAAAGGCTTCTTCCCCCAACAAGACACAGGCGTCATCCAGGCAATCAGCGAAAGCTCGCCCTCGGTATCGTTCGCGGCCATGGCCCGCCGCCAGCAGGCGGCGGCCGACATCATCCTGCGCGATCCGGACGTGGCCAGCGTGGCGTCCTTCATCGGCGTCGACGGCACCAATGCCACGCTCAACACCGGACGGCTGCAAATCAACCTGAAGCCGCACGCTGAGCGCACAAGCTCCGCCCAAGAGGTCATCGCCCGCCTGCAGGCCAGGCTCGACCAGCTGGAAGACATCCGCCTCTACATGCAACCGGTGCAAGACCTCTCCATCGAAGACACCGTCAGCCGCACGCAGTACAAGTTCACGCTGCAGGACCCCGACCTGGAGAATCTCAGCCTGTGGACCCGCAGGCTGGTGGAACACCTGCAAACGCTGCCGCAGCTGGCCGACGTCACGCATGACCTGCAGGACCGCGGCCTGCAAACCTATGTCGAAATCGACCGCAACGCAGCTTCGCGGCTCGGCATCACGGCCAGCGACATCAACAACGCCCTGTACGACGCGCTGGGCCAGCGGCTGATTTCGACCATCTTCACCCAGGCCAACCAATACCGGGTGGTGCTGGAAGTCGCGCCCCAGTTCCGGCAGGATCCGTCGTCGCTGTCACAGATCTATGTCCGCACGTCCGACGGCAAGCAAGTACCGCTGACCAACGTAGTCAGCGTTTCGGAGCGGACCGCTCCGCTGTCGATCAACCACCTGGGGCAATTTCCCGCCGCTACCGTCTCCTTCAACCTGGCGCCCGGCGCTTCGTTGAGCAGCGCGGTAGAGGCCATCCTGCAGGCCGAGCGCGACATCGGCATGCCGCTGGGCATACAAACCAGTTTCCAAGGCGCGGCCCAAGCCTTCCAGGCTTCGCTCAATAGCACGCTGCTGCTCATCCTGGCGGCGATCGCCACGATGTACATCGTGCTGGGCATCCTGTATGAGAGCTACATTCACCCCATCACGATCCTCTCCACGCTACCCTCGGCAGGCGTGGGAGCGCTGCTGGCGCTGATGCTTGCCGGCCACGATCTCGACATGATCGGGATCATCGGCATCATCCTCTTGATCGGCATCGTCAAGAAGAACGCGATCATGATGATCGACTTCGCGCTCGACGCCGAGCGCAAGCAGGGCATGGCGCCGCGCGACGCCATCCACCAGGCGGCGCTGCTGCGCTTCCGCCCCATCCTGATGACGACCTTCGCCGCCCTGTTCGGCGCCGTCCCGCTGATGCTCAGCACAGGCAGCGGCGCCGAGCTGCGCCAGCCGCTGGGCATCGTCATGGTGGGCGGGCTGCTGGTGAGCCAACTGCTCACCTTGTTCACCACGCCCGTCATCTACCTGATGTTTGACCGGCTCGGCCACGCGATGCGACGCAGGCGCAGCAGCCGCAACATCGCCATGGGCCATTCGGGCGGCGGGTCATGAACATCTCGGCGCCGTTCATCATGCGTCCGGTCGCCACAGTGCTGCTGGCGATCGCCGTCGTCCTCGCGGGCGCGCTCGCCTTCGTCAAATTGCCCGTTGCGCCGCTGCCGCAGGTGGATTTCCCGACCATATCGGTGCGGGCCAGCCTGCCCGGCGCCAGCCCCGAAACCATGGCGTCGAGCGTGGCGACACCGCTGGAACGCGCCCTCGGTAGCATTGCTGGCATCACCGAGATGACATCCCGCAGCACGCAGGGCTCGACCAGCATCACGCTGCAATTCGACCTGAGCCGCGACATCGACGGCGCGGCCCGCGACGTCCAGGCCGCCATCAACGCCGCCCGCAACATGCTGCCTTCTGCGCTGCGCAGCAACCCCACGTATACCAAGCGCAACCCCGCTTCGGCGCCCATCATGGTGCTCGCGCTGACCTCCAAGACGCTGGACCAGGGCCAGCTTTACGACGTCGGTTCGACCATCTTGGCCCAGCGCATCGCCCAGATCAAGGGCGTCAGCGACGTGCAAGTAGGAGGCAGCTCGCTGCCGGCCGTGCGGGTGGAGCTGAATCCCACCGCGCTAAACCAGTACGGCATCGCACTCGACGAAGTGCGCACTGCATTGGCCAACGCCAATGCGCGCGGGCCCAAAGGCATGCTGGAGAACGACAAAACCAGCTGGCTGGTCGCCACCAACGATCAACTGCGCAAGGCCAGCGAATACAGTTCGCTGGTCGTCGCCTACCGCAACGGCTCGCCGGTGCTGCTGAGCGACGTCGCGCGAGTCGAAGACTCGGTGGAAGACCTGTTCAACATGGGTTTCTTCAACAATAGCCCGGCCATCCTGCTCGTCGTGGGGCGGCAGGCCAATGCCAACATCATCGAGACGGTAGACCGGATCCACGAAGCGCTGCCGCAGATGCGCGCAATGCTGCCGGGAGACGTGACGCTCACCGTGGCCCAGGACCGCACCCCCAGTATCCGCGCTTCGCTGGCCGAAGCCGAACAAACGCTCATCATCGCGGTCATCCTGGTCATCCTCGTGGTGCTGCTCTTCCTTCGGAACCTACGCGCCGCACTCATCCCGAGCGTGGCGGTGCCGGTCTCGCTCATTGCCACCTTCGCGGTGATGTACCTCTGCGGATATTCGCTCAACACCATGTCGCTGATGGCCCTGATCGTGGCGACCGGCTTCGTGGTCGACGATGCGATCGTGGTGCTCGAGAACATCGCGCGTCACCTCGAAGCCGGCATGTCGCCGCTGCGCGCGGCATTGCTGGGTTCGCGCGAGGTAGGGTTCACCGTACTGTCGATGAGCCTGTCGCTGGTGGCTGTCTTCATCCCCATCCTATTGATGGGCGATATCGTGGGACGCCTCTTCCGGGAGTTCTCCATCACGCTGTCGGCGGCCATTCTGATTTCGCTGGTCGTCTCGGTGACCCTCACGCCCATGATGTGCGCCCGCATGCTGCGGCCGGTGCGCGAGGCGCGCCGCCCGGGACGCATTTCGCGGGCGATCGAGGCGTTCCTCGCGTGGCTCACCCGCGGCTACGGAGCCGCCCTGGACTGGGTGCTGCGGCACTCGCTGCTCACGCTCGTCGTCCTATTGGTCGTCATCGGCCTGAACGGCTACATGTACGTGAAGATTCCCAAGGGCTTCTTCCCGCAGCAGGACACCGGGCAGCTGATGGCCTTCATCCGCGCCGACCAGGGCACCTCGTTCCAGGCCATGCGCCCCAAGCTGGAGTATTTCCGCAAGGTCGTCCTCGAAGACCCGGCGGTCGAGAGCATGGCCGGATACAGCAGCGGTCGCGGCGGCAGCAATACCAGTTTCATGATGATCCAGCTCAAGCCACTATCCGAGCGCAAGGTCTCGGTCGACGAAGTCATGAACCGCCTGCGCGGCAAATTGAGCAACGTGCCGGGCGCGCGCATGTTCCTGATGCCCAACCAAGACATACGCATCGGCGCGCGCATGTCCAACTCCGGTTACCAGTACTCGCTGATGGCCTCCGAGCTCTCCGTGCTGCGCACCTGGATGCCCCGGGTATCGCGCGCCCTGGCCGCCCTGCCCGAGCTGACCGACATCGACCTAGACGTGGAAGACAAAGGCCGGCAGGTCTCGCTCGAAATCGACCGTGAAACTGCGACCCGGCTGGGCGTAAACATGTCCATGATCGCGGCCGTGCTCAACAACTCGTTCAGCCAGCGCCAGATCTCGGTCATCTACAACCCCCTCAATCAATACCGCGTGGTGATGGAGGTCGACCCCCGGTTCGCCCAGGATCCCAGCGCACTGGAGAAGGTGTATGTCATTACGTCCGAAGGCAATCGGGTCCCGCTCTCGGCCTTCGCCAAATGGCGCATGACCAATGCCCCCCTCAGCGTCTCGCACGAAAGCCAGTTTGCCGCCGACACCATCTCCTTCAATTTGGCACCCGGGGTCTCGCTAGAGCAGGCCACGCGCGCCATCAATGAAGCGGTGGCGCGCATCAACCTCCCCACCACCGAAATCCAGGCCGGATTCTCGGGCAGCGCCAAGGCGATGCAGTCGGCGCTCAGCGCACAGCCGTGGCTGATCCTGGCGGCGCTCGTGACGATGTACCTCGTGCTGGGCATGCTCTACGAGAGCTACATCCACCCGCTGACCATCCTCTCGACCCTGCCTTCGGCAGGACTGGGGGCGCTGCTTGCCCTCATGATGTTGGGCCACGAGTTCACGCTCATCGCGCTGATCGGCGTATTCCTGCTCATCGGGATCGTCAAGAAGAACGCCATCATGATGGTGGACTTCGCGCTGGATGCGCAGCGCAGGCACGGCCTGGGTTCGCGCGAGGCCATCTACGAGGCATGCCTGAAGCGGTTCCGCCCCATCCTCATGACTACGATGGCCGCCATCCTGGGCGCAGTGCCGCTAGTCATTAGCACCGGCGCCGGCGCCGAGTTGCGCCAGCCCCTGGGCATCACCATCGTGGGCGGGCTCGTGGTCAGCCAAATCTTGACGCTATTCACCACGCCCGTGGTGTACCTGTATCTCGACCGCCTGCACCGGCGGGCGCAACGGCGCTGGAGCCGTCCGCGGTCCGCGGGCATGGCGCTACCCGGAGACAACTTATGAGCAAGACGTTGCCCGCACGATCGGGCGCGCCCCTCTTTTTCTCGAGCTCCTGCCGCCGCGCTGGGACGGCGGTCGGCATCGTCCTCGCCGCCATGCTCGGCGGGTGCGCGATGGGCCCTGATTATGTACGGCCGACTGTCGCTACCGGCACCGCCTTCAAGGAAGCCGCCGGCTGGAAGGCCGCCGAACCGCGCGACCACGAGCAACGCGGCCCCTGGTGGGAAGTGTTCGGAGACCCGGTCTTGTCAGGCCTCATGGAGCAGGTTGCGACGGCCAACCAGACCATCGCCCAGGCCGAAGCGCAGTATCGCCAGGCCGCGGCCGTCCTGCGTGCGACACGCTCCGAGCTGTTCCCCAGCGTCACGGGCAACGCCTCGGCCACGCGCACCGGCACCGGCTCACGCAGCAGCGTCACTACGAACAGCAACGGCGTGGTGACCAATCAAGGCGGTTCCCAAAGCATACGCAACCAGTACAACATGAATGCCTCGGTCAGTTGGGAGGTCGACCTCTGGGGGCGCATCCGCCGCAGCCTCGAAGCCGACGCCGCCAGCGTCGAGGCCAGCGCCGCCAACCTGGCCAACGCCCACCTGAGCGCCCAGGCCGAACTGGCGCGCACCTATTTCCAGTTGCGGATCCTGGACGAGCAGCAGCGCCTGCTGGATGAGACGATCAAGGTCTACGAGCGCTCGCTGCGACTGAACGAAAACCGCTACGCGGTGGGCGTGGCAGCCAAGGCCGAGATCGCCCAGGCCCGCACCCAACTGGAATCCACCCGCGCGCAGGCTGTCGACCTGCGCTGGCAGCGTTCGCAGCTGGAGCACGCGATCGCCATCCTGGTCGGGCAGCCGCCGTCCGAATTCAGCCTGCCACCGGCTGCGTTCCGGCCCGTACTGCCCGCCATACCCGTTGGCCTGCCATCGGAACTCCTGGAAAGGCGCCCCGACATCGCGGCCGCCGAACGCCAAGTCCAGGCCGCCAATGCACGCATCGGGGTTGCGCAGACGGCCTACTTCCCTTCCCTGACGTTGTCGGCCTCGCTCGGCTACCGCAGCTCCCAATTTTCCGACTGGCTGACCGCCCCCGCCCGCTTCTGGTCGCTCGGCCCTGCGCTCGCCGCGCCACTCTTCGACGCTGGTCTTCGCCGCGCCCAGGCGCAGCAAGCGCAGGCCGCTTATGACCAGCAGGTCGCAGCGTACCGGCAGACCGTGCTGTCGGCCCTGGCCGAGGTGGAGAACTATTTGTCGCAGCTTCGCGTCATGGAAGAAGAGCAGGCCGTGCAACAGCGCGCGTTGGACGCAGCCCGGGAATCCTTGCGGCTGACCACCAATCAGTTCGAATCCGGATTGATCGACTACCTGAGCGTGGTCTCGGTGCAGACCGCAGCGCTGAACAACGAACGCACGGCGCTGTCGCTGCTCGGAAACCGCCTGACGGCCAGCGTCAACCTCATCGCCGCGCTGGGGGGAGGATGGCACGTCGATGCACTCGCCTCGGCTGGCGGCAAGGCCGCCGAGGCGCCCGAGCGAAGCGAGACCCAATGAAACCGGGCCGCCCGATGGCCGGACGCGTTATACGTCGAGGATAGGCGCGAAACCGCCGAAGATCATGCGCTTGCCGTCAAAAGACATGCTCTCTCCCATGCGTTGCAAGCGCGGATCAGACATCATCTTCGCGTTGGCGGCGTCGCGCACTTCCTTGGACGGATACTCGAACCAGGAAAACACGACTGCTTCGTCCTCCTTGGCCTGCACGGCTCGGCGGAAATCCGTGAGCTTCCCGTCGGGAACGTCGTCTTCCCAGCACTCGACCATGCGCGTCACGCCGAACTCCTTGAAAAGCGGTGCGGCCTGCGCCGCGTGCTGGAGATAAAGCTCCTTGTTGGCCCGGGGCACCGCTACGACAAACCCTTCGACGTACTTCATCATCGGTCTCCCTGAAAGATGAAAAAACGGAATGGCGCCACGTCAGGCAGCAGTGAGACTTGCTCTTTACGTTGATATCAACATAATTGGAACATCATGTCAAAGAAAATTCCATACTCCGCCACGCTCGAAGTCCGGGACGCCTGCCTGTGCCTGCACGTGCAGCGAGCCGCGCGGGCGTTGGGCAAGCGCTTCGACGAAGCACTCCGGCCGGTCGGCCTGACCAACGGCCAGTTCTCGCTGCTAATGGCGCTCAACCGCCCCGAGCCCCCCACCATGGGCCCCGTCGCCCAACTGCTGGGCATGGACAGGACCACCCTCACGGCCGCGCTAAAGCCGCTCGAGCGCGAAGGCCTGGTACGCGTGGAAGCCGACCCGGGCAACCGCCGCAGTCGCCTATTGTTCCTGACCGAAAAAGGACACGCGGCACTGAGAAAAGCGCTGCCGGCCTGGCGCACGACGCATGCGGAGATCGAGTCCGCCCTGGGCAAAGATGCAGCGCAAGCGCTGCGGACGACGCTAGCTGCACTCAGCTGAACGGTCCGCCTGCGTCCCGGCTACAAGAAGCCTATCCATCGGCCCGCCACCACGGCAGCCAACCACAGCAGCATGGAAACTGCGGCATGGGCGCGGACAGCCGGCTGTGGCGAAGTGGCCGACAGCGCCCGACGCCATGCACCGCTCCCATGCACGATCGCTGCATTCAGCACCGCGGCTCCCACGATGCCCAGCTTGGCGAGGAACGCCGGATTGGCGGCATATTCCGAGGCCCGCACCGAAAACAGCCAGCCCCCTGTCAGCACCGCCAGGGCGAGGCCCACGACCGCCACCCGGCTGAGGTACGGTCCCGCCGCAGCCAGCGGAACGACCCGGGCAAACCCGAGCAAACACAGGTCGAGCGCCACAATGCTTCCCAACAGCAGGCCAATCGAGGCGATGTGCGCCGCGCTGACGAACAGATACGCCGTGCCTGAATGCCGCAGCACAAGTGCGTGAGGCAGGCCCTCCAGCCACTCGAGCATCAGCGTTCAGCGGCGGATGCGTTCGGGATAGATATCGTAGGTCTTGCCGCCCACGGATATCTGCACCGCCTTCATGCGCTTCTCGTTGCGGTCCTGCGAACGGTTGCCGGTCGCGACGATTTCGTCCCCCGGCTTGGCGGATCCCTCGACGAACCCGGCACGCCGGGTTTGCGAGGGATTGCCGAGCTCCACGCGCCACAGGCCGTCCTCGGCCGTCTGCACATCGAGCCAAGGGTGGGGAGGAGCAATCTGCACCTGCCGGACGACACCGCGAAGCTGCATCTGCTCGGCCTCGGCCCAGGACCAACCATGATGGGACCAGGCCGTACCGCTGGCCGCGGCGGCTAGCGCTAGCGCGGCCCAAGCCACCGATTTCCCAGACATAGGCGCCTCCTGACGGATTGAAGGACACGCACCCACTATAGCGGCAAGCAAAGACGCAAGATAGCGCCGCGCTTTGCGTAACATATTGTTCTTTAAGCCAATCCGGACGCCCCATGGCCAGCAAGCTTTCCGCCGCCCCTACCTCCGTCCCCAAACCGGCCCGCCCCCCCTCGCGCCGCAGCAAAGTGCAATCGGCCGGCACCGGCATGACCGTGCTCAAGACCCTGGCCGCCATGGGGGGCGCCGCCTCCCTCACCGCATTGGCCGGCCGGCTCGGCGAAAGCCCCGCCAAAGTCCACCGCTACCTGGCGAGCCTGGTGGAAGCGGATTTCGTCATCCAGGATCCGGCGACCTCGCGCTACTTGCTCGGCCCCGAATCGCTGGCCATCGGACTGGCCGCCATGCGCCAATCCGATGCCTTGACCCTCGCTTCGGCCGAACTGGCGAAGCTCGGCGAATCGCACAACCTATCGTGCTTCGTCTCGGTACTGGGTAACTGCGGTCCTACCATCGTGCGCTGGAGCGAACCCGTGCACCCGGTCGCCGTCAACGTCCGCGTCGGCTCCGTCATGCCCATCCTGTGGTCGGCCACCGGCCGCGCCTTCGGCGCCTTCTGCCGCTCCGCCATACTGGAGGCACTAATCACGAAAGAATTGGACGCGGCCACGCCGGACCAGCGCCTGCATGTGCCCGACCGCACCGCCGCGGAAAAAGTGTTCGAGGAAATCCGCGCGCTGGGCTGCGCCCCCGTGCGTGACCTCATGCTTGCCGGCATCAGCGCCGTCGCGGCGCCGGTGTTCAATGCCGACGGCAGCGTCACGGTCGTCATGACCGCGCTCGGCCCGTCGGGCGCATTCGACCCCGAGCCCGAAGGCGAGATCGCGCGCGCAGTGCGGGAAGCGGCGGCAACAGTCAGCAGGCGGTTGGGGTTTGGGCGCTAGCCCGGGCAAGCACTTCCACCTCTGCCTTTTCCCAAATTCGCCCGAGCATCCGGTCCTGGCATCCGCATCAGGACACGGCTCGTTGACACCCATTGCCGATTTACGCAATGCGTACAATAATTACGCAAAACACGGATGCTTTTCCGGGAGACACCCATGGCCGCTACCCCACCCTCCACCGGGGGCTGCCCCGTTCATGCAGCGATGACCACTAGCCCGACGGGCTGCCCCGTCAGCGCCCGCGCAGCCGAATTCGATCCATTCAGCGACGCCTACCAGCAAGACCCGCCTGAATACGTCCGCTGGGCGCGCGAGCAGGAGCCCATTTTTTACAGCCCCAAGTTGGGTTATTGGGTCGTTACGCGCTACGACGCGATCAAGGCGATTTTCCGCGACAACATTACGTTCAGCCCGTCGATCGCGCTCGAGAAGATCACGCCCACCGGCCCGGAAGCCAACGCCGTGCTGGAACAGTATGGCTATGCGATGAACCGGACGCTGGTCAACGAGGACGAACCGGCGCACATGCCGCGGCGGCGCCTCTTGATGGAACCGTTTACGCCGGAGCACATCAGGCATCACGAGCCGTTGGTCCGGAAGCTGACGCGCGAGTATGTGAATCGATTCATCGACGACGGCCGCGCCGACTTGGTCGACCAGATGCTGTGGGAGGTGCCGCTCACGGTAGCGCTGCATTTCCTGGGCGTTCCGGAAGAAGACATGGACACGCTGCGGCGCTATTCCATCGCCCATACGGTCAATACGTGGGGGCGTCCGAAGCCGGAAGAGCAGGTGGCGGTCGCGCATGCGGTCGGCAATTTCTGGCGGTACGCCGGCAAGGTCCTGGAGAAAATGCGGCAGGACCCGGACCAGCCGGGCTGGATGCAGTACGGCATCCGCATGCAGAGGCTGCATCCGGACATCGTGACAGACTCCTATCTGCACTCGATGATGATGGCCGGCATCGTCGCCGCACACGAGACGACGGCGAACGCGGCGGCTAACGCCATCAAGCTGCTCCTGCAGCACCCCGACGCCTGGCGCGACATCTGCGAGGATCCTACGCTGATTCCCAACGCGGTCGAAGAGTGCCTGCGCCACAACGGTTCGATCGCAGCCTGGCGGCGGCTGGTGACGCGCGATACGAAGATCGAGGGCGTGGACGTTCCCGCGGGCGCCAAATTACTCATCGTCACATCGTCGGCCAACCACGACGACCGGCACTTCGCCGACGCGGATTTCTTCGACATCCGCCGGGAGAATGCGAGCGACCACCTGACCTTCGGCTACGGCTCGCACCAGTGCATGGGCAAGAACTTGGCGCGCATGGAGATACAGGTCATCCTCGAAGAGCTGACCCGCCGCCTGCCCCACATGCGACTGGCCGAACAGCGTTTCACCTATGTTCCGAACACATCATTCCGCGGCCCGGAGCACCTCTGGGTGGAGTGGGATCCCGCACAGAACCCCGAGCGCCGGAACCCCGGCATCTTGCAGGCCCAGGCCCCAGTGCGGATCGGCGAACCCTCGCGCCACGCCATCGCCCGCACGGTGGTGGTGGAGAGCGTGACCCGCATCGCGGACGGCATCGTGAAACTCCGCCTGGTCTCGCCCGACGGCCGCGCACTGCCTCGCTGGACGCCTGGCTCGCACATCGACGTCGAATGCGGCGCACCGGACCGCTCCCGCCAATACTCCCTCTGCGGCGACCCGGCCGACGAACACGCGCTGGAAATCGCCGTACTGCACGAACCCACCGGCCGCGGCGGTTCGGCGTGGATACACGGGCAGGTACGCGCCGGCGACAAGCTCCGCATCCGCGGGCCGCGCAATCATTTCCGCATGGATGAGACCGCCGGCAAGCTGATATTCATCGCGGGCGGCATTGGCATTACGCCCATCGCAGCCATGGCCCGCCGCGCGCTGGAGCTCGGGCTCGATTACGAGCTCCACTACAGCGGCCGCAAGCGCTCCAGCATGGCGTTGCTCGAGGAACTGGCTGCCCTGCACGGCGATCGCCTGCACGTCTACGTGTCCGAAGAAGGCCGGCGCAACGACCTGGCCGCGCTGCTGGGCCGGCCGCGCGTGGGCTGGCAGGTCTACGCCTGCGGGCCGAAGCACATGCTCGAAGCCGTCCAGGCGCATTGCGCGGCTTGGCCCGCGGACGCGCTGCGCGTCGAGCACTTCGAATCCGACCTCCCCCAGCTCGACCCAGCCAAGGAACACGCGTTCGAAGTCGAGCTGAAAGACTCCGGCATCACGATCACGGTCCCGGCGGACAAGACCGTGCTCGCTTCCCTGCGCGCGGCCAATATCGACGTGTCCAGCGACTGCGAGGAAGGATTGTGCGGCACCTGCGAAGTGCGCGTGCTCGCCGGCGAAGTCGATCACCGCGACATGGTGCTCACCAAGGCAGAGCGGGAAGCGAACAACCGAATGATGACGTGCTGCTCGCGCGCCCGGGGCAGCAAGCTGGTGCTGGAACTATAGCGGGCCGGCCGGGGCGGGCAGATGCGTTACCATCGCCCCATTCTTCCGGTTACCTCCCGCATTGTGTTCCACGTCATCCTCGTCCGCCCCGAAATCCCGCCCAACACGGGGAACGTCATCCGGCTCGCCGCCAACACCGGCGTGCAGCTCCACCTGGTCCGGCCGCTCGGGTTCGAGCTCGAAGATGCCAAGCTGCGCCGGGCCGGGTTGGACTATCACGAGTGGGCCTCGGTCGCAGTGCACGACGATTTCCCGGCCGCCGTGGCCGCCACCGGGGCGGCTTCGGACCGGGTGTTTGCCTTCACGACGCGGGGCTCGCGGCTGCTGGGCTGCGCAAACTTCCAGCCCGGGGACGTGTTCGTCTTCGGCAGCGAAACGGCAGGACTGCCGCCCGCCATCCGCGACGCGTTCCCCGATGCGCAGCGCCTGCGGCTACCCATGCGGCCAGGCCAACGCAGCCTGAATTTGTCCAATTCCGTGGCCGTCGTCGTCTTCGAAGCCTGGCGGCAGGCGGGCTACGCCGGTGGGGTATAGCGCGC